>Ga0194132_10005107_pt1 | contig 21667 bp, 23 predicted proteins | sample TA2KigOf80mmetaG_FD_148612 | JGI IMG/M metagenome (GOLD analysis project Ga0194132, IMG submission 148612) | Freshwater microbial communities from Lake Tanganyika, Tanzania - TA2015054 Kigoma Offshore 80m | ecosystem: Environmental > Aquatic > Freshwater > Lake | place: Tanzania: Lake... | reverse complement strand
TTGGCACCTCGATGTCGGCTCATCGCATCCTGGAGCTGTAGCAGGTTCCAAGGGTCCGGCTGTTCGCCGGTTAAAGCGGTACGTGAGCTGGGTTTAGAACGTCGCGAGACAGTTCGGTCTCTATCTGCCATGGGCGCAGGAGATTTGAGTGGGGCTGACCTTAGTACGAGAGGACCGGGTTGGACGGACCTCTAGTGTATCGGTTGTCGCGCCAGCGGCAGCGCCGAGTAGCTACGTCCGGAAGGGAGAAACGCTGAATGCATCTAAGCGTGAAACCCTCCACAAGATGAGATCTCCCGGATCGCAAGATCCCTAAAGGCTCCTGGAAGATGACCAGGTTTATAGGTCGGGTGTGTAAGCGTGGTGACACGTTGAGCTTACCGATACTAATCAGCCGTGAGGCTTGACCATAAATTATTCCTTCGGGTACAAACCCGGAGGATGCACACAGAAACCGCTGCGTCCCGCGTCGGCTCGAATAACGAGCTCCGACGGGACAACGTGAGGTCGAGGGAAACTACCGTTTGCAGAGTATTCAGTTGGCTCTTTGACATTGTCTGGGACGATCCCACCTTCGCGCCCGATAAGCGCTACGCGTGGCCAGTATCCGACGGAGCCCTCTGGCATTCAGGGAGGATCTCCGGCACGGATCTGCCTGCCGAAGCTCGCCAAAGCGAGCGAAGGCGGGAACCCCAGGCAGACAAGTATGCCGGTGGTCATAGGATCAGGGTCACACCCGTTCCCATTCCGAACACGGAAGTTAAGCCTGATACCGCCGATGGTACTGCGTGGGAAACTGCGTGGGAGAGTAGGTCGCTGCCGGCAGTAATCGTGAAAGCCCGACGTCCCCGAAAAGGACGTCGGGCTTTCCTGTTCTAGGCGGCGCGTCACCCGCAGGTGCTTTCGAGCGTCTGAACTGAAGGGCCGCGAAGGCGCGTGCCGCGGAAAGTCACGCTGCACCATGACTCAGCCAACGGACTCAACCACTCCCCCTCAGGTCACGAAAACCGCTGAAGAGTGGCGCGCACAGCTGACACCCGAGGAATACCACGTACTGCGAAATCACGGCACCGAGCGCCCGGGTACCAGCCCACTGAACCGCGAGAAGCGCTCCGGGCTGTTTCAATGCACCGGGTGCGGGCAGCCGCTCTTTTCTTCCGAGACGAAGTTCGACAGCGGCACCGGATGGCCGAGCTTCTGGGCTCCCCTCGAGGGCGCCGTCGACACGACGACCGACCGGAGCCACGGCATGACGCGGGTCGAAGTCCACTGCAGCCGGTGCGGCGGACACCTGGGACACGTGTTTCCGGACGGACCACGTCCAACGGGCCAGCGATACTGCATGAACGGCGTGGCGTTGACGTTCGATCCGTCAGTCCAGAAGTGACGGCACCTCGTCCGGCAGTACGACTCACCACAGGAGTCAACCATGTTCGGCAAGAACGTCCGGCTCGTCGATCCCAGTGAGGCGCTTCCCGGCCGCACGCAACAGATGCCGGTGGCCGAGGCCCACTACGTCAACGGTCATCCGCTGCGCGAGCCGTTCCCCGTGGGCCTCGAGCGGGCGATGTTCGGTCTGGGATGTTTCTGGGGCGCCGAGCGAATATTCTGGCAACAGTCCGGCGTGTACACGACCGCCGTCGGCTACGCAGCCGGCCATACGCCGAACCCAACCTACCGCGAGGTCTGTAGCGGGCTCACGGGACACGCTGAGGTCGTGCTCGTGGTCTTCGACGCGGCGAAGATCACCTATGACGAGCTCCTCCGGGTCTTTTGGGAGAGCCATGATCCCACCCAGGGCATGCGCCAGGGGAACGACGTCGGGACGCAGTATCGCTCGGGTATCTACTACTTCGACGAGGCCCAGCACCGCGCCGCCGACGCCTCACGTGAGGCCTTCGGGCGGGAGCTTCAGCGCGCAGGCTACGGCGCAATTACCACCGAGATCGTGCCCGCGCCACCCTTCTACTACGCCGAGGAGTACCACCAGCAGTATCTCGCCAAGAATCCTGGCGGGTACTGCGGATTGGGAGGGACCGGCGTCAGCTGCCCGATTGGTGTGGTCGGCCAGCCGTCGCGTTGACGACCGGCGACGCGACGGCCGAAAACGCGGTCAAATCAGCGTCTCGCGTAAATCACGAAGTACTTGTCCTTGAAGAGGGCGATCTCTTCGACTGCGGCCAGCCCAGCGGCCGCCATGAGCTCGTCAGCCTTCGCCCTCGATACTTGAAGCGCGGGTTGATCTTTGTGGCCGCCCTCACCCGGCAGGTAATCGATGACGGCGATTCTGCCTGTGGGCTTCAGGTACCGAGCCAGGTTCTTCATGTACGTCGCTCGATCTTCGATGTGATGCAGAACGTCGTAGATGAACGCGAGGTCGACACTGCGCGTCGGCAGGGCGGGATCCGTGAACTGACCGAGCACGGTCTTGACGTTCGGCAGTCGAGCCTCGGTCGCTCGTTTCTGGATGGCGTCGAGCAGTCCCTGGTCGACGTCGACGGCATACACGGTCCCGCTCGGCGAGACGGCCTGAGAGAGGCGCGCCTCGAATGCTCCAGATCCCGCGCCGACGTCCGCGACGATCTCGCCGCCCTTGAGCTTCAGGGCGGCGACCGTCTCCTCGATCTTGAGATTCTGGACTCGGGTGGGCGAATCGAGCGTCTTGATCCAGTCGTCTGCGGTCCGTGATCCAAGTTGCCCCGCGTTCAGCTCGAAGGCGGGGCACGCGAGGATCACGGCGACGATGGCCGCCAGCCTGACGCCACGCGTCAGCGGTTCGAGCCAGCGACTCAGCACGCTACTGTGCCTCTTTGAAGGCAATCTCGACGTTCCCCTTCAAGCGATTGGGTTGTGGCGTGGCGTATCCGGCGTACTTGGCAGGGATGGTCCACGAGGACGCGATCTCCTCCACGGTCTTGCCAGCCTTCTTGGCCGCCTTCACGGCGTCGTAGAACTCCTTGTTGAACCCCGCGTACTCCGCCAGGTCTCCCATCGTCATCTGCGTGCTGTGCCCGGTGATGATCGTGTCGGCGTCCTTGTTGAGTGCCGCATGGGCCTTCGCCAGCGTGTCGCCGATCGCTGCCGCGCTGCCGCCGTTGTTGGCGTCGACAAACGGCACGTTCTTCCCGGAATAGATGTCACCGGCGTGCACGACACGGAGCGAGGGGAATAGCACCCACGTGTCGCCATTGGTGTGGCCGCGACCGAAGTACCGCAGCTCGATGCGGTCGGCGCCCGAGCCGAGCGTCAGCTTGTCCTTGTACGACTTCTTGGCAAGCCCGCGGCCGTTGTTCTGCTTGAAGATGTTGACCGGCCCGCCCGGCGGAGGCGTGGAGCCGTAGGTCGGCGTCATCTTCTCCATGTTCGCTTTCGTGTTCTCGTGCACGACGACCTCGACCGTTTCGGGGAATTCGACGTTGCCGCTCACATGGTCGCCATGCGTGTGGGTATTGACAATGGTCGTGACAGGCTTGTCGGTGAGCTCCCTGATCTTAGCGAGGAGTGGAGCACCCCATCCCGGGTTCTTGGTGTCGACGACGACCACGCCCTTGGCGGTGAGGAAGACCGCGCTGTTGCCTCCCCCGCCCTTGAGCACCCAGAGATTGTCCTTGAGCTTCTCGACCTCGATGACCTTGGGTGCTGTCGCAGCGGGCGCTCCCTGCTGAACGGCTGAGATCCCGATCGAGAGCGCCCCGAACGCCAGCAGTCCGGCCAATGCCGCAACTCGCTTCATGCTAGACCTCCCGGAAAAAAGACTCGTTGAACGAACCAAAACGTCCCCGCGGCAATCACGGCGACCGAGCCCGCGTAGGCCACTCGCCGTCCGATTACTTCGTTGTGGGACTGGACGGCTCCGAGCAAGGTTCCGATGGCGGTGACGGCCGTGACGTGTCCCAGGCCCACACCGACATTGAACCACGCGACCGACCATCCGAGTGCCACACGCGACAGATCCAGCGAGTGGAGCGCTGAGGCATAGCCTAGACCGTGGATGGCCCCCAAGGCGGCCGCGATCCAGCCGCGGACATCGCGGCCCCCTCGCACCATCAAGTTGTCCGCTCCGGCATAGACGATGCTCAGGGCGATGGCCTGGTCGACCAGCCGGGAAGGGGGCCGCACGACGTGGAACGCGGCGAGCGCCAGAGTGACGACGTGCGTCAAGGTGAAAGCCGAAACAACGAGCAGTCGCTTGCGGGTCGTCCCGCCGAGGAGCAACAGGCCGACGAGGAACACCAGGTGATCCAACCCGAATAGGACGTGTGTGGCGCCGAGCGACACGAACCGTCCACCGAGGGCCAAAACGCCTCGCGGTGAGCCCGAGAAGTACTCCAGGTCCTGTCGTCTCAGGTCGAGAATGGCCTGTGTCCGGAGCTGTTCACCCTCGTACACGTTGACGAAGGTCTGATGGACCTTGTCGTAGGGAAAGAGATGGGCGTGCACCTGCACTCGGCTCGGGGCCTGCCGAAGATCGATGCGGGCTTCGAGTCCGACGGACTGACGCTCCGGGAGCGCGTCAGGGGGTGACCACTGCGGGCGCGACACCGAGACCCCGTCGACCCTGAGAGACAGTCGCTCGGCGATGATGCGCGCGAATTCCGCACCGCGTGGTCGCAGGATTTCGTCGCGCAGCACCTGCTCCGGTGGCTCGATCTTCAGCTCGTGAGCGATGTCGAACGTATGAACGATCAACCTGAGTCGCAGGCTGTCCGAATCGACCAGGACGTCGAGGTAGCTGAACGGCGCCGGGTGCGCGGCCGCCGGACCGACGAGCACAAGGCCCCCCCAGATCGAGAGTGCGATGACCAGGGACCAGCGAAGAGCCATTCGGCGGCCTAATGGTAACGTACCGGTGGGGCCCGTGAGGCGGCTGGGTCAGCCGCCTCACGAGCGCTCGAGGTGGCGCCGATGTTGTTCGAACCGCCGCGGCACGTGGATCTTGGTCCCGGAGTCGTTCACCTGCTTCGGTGGCTCCCCGTCGAGACCCAGCGTTGGCTGTGGGAGGCCTGTCGGTCGCTGGTCGACGGTCCCGTGCCGGCTTACGTGCCGGTCGTCCGCGGTGGAGGGCGGATGCACGTGCGGATGCTGTGCCTCGGCCGGCACTGGAATGGCAGGACCTATCGCTATGAGGGGGCTCGGTCGGACTACGATGGCCTCCCAGTGCCCCCGCTCCCCGAGTCGCTGGCTGATCTGGCACGCGAGGCCGCAGAAGAGGCGGGCATGTCGCTCACACCCGACATCTGCATCCTCAACTTCTACGACCGCAGTGGCCGGATGGGGCTTCATCAGGACAAAGACGAGGGCGAGGCGACACTGGCGGCGGGGGTGCCGGTTGTGTCGCTCTCGATCGGCGACACCGCGAGATTCCTGTTGGGTGGATTGCGTCGCCGCGACGAGGTGACGCCAATCGCGCTCGAATCCGGTGATGCGCTGGTGTTCGGCGGCCCGGGTCGCCTGCGCTACCACGGCGTGTCGCGGATCGATCCGGGATCGGCGCCGCCCGAGCTCGGCGTCTCGGGCCGCTTCAACCTGACCTTCCGCCAGTACTGACGCGTATCGTGATCGTCGGTATCGCCGCTCTCTGAACGGATGCCGCGGATGCCGCTTGTTCCGCTGGACACCCTCGACGATCCCCGGGTTGCGGACTATCACATCGTCCGCGACGGCGACCTGCTGCGTGCGCGCAATTTGTTCGTCGCGGAGGGCCGGTTGGTCGTGCAGCGGCTCGTAGAGAGCCGCCGTTACCAGCTCCGTTCGATGTTGGTCAGCGAGACCGCGTGCGAGGCGCTTCGAGCGACCTGGTCGTCGGTCGATCCTGCGGTGCCGATCTACGTGGGACGCTCCAGCGATTTTCGGACTCTGGCCGGGCTGAACATACATCGCGGGTGCCTGGCGCTCGCCGAACGGCCGGCGCCGAGGACGTTCGAAACGATTGCCTCAGGCGCCCGGACGGTGGTGGTGCTCGACGGTGTCGGCAACCCGGACAACGTTGGCGGCATTTTTCGGAACGCGGCCGCCTTTGCGGTTGACGCCGTCCTCCTCGATCGCAAGAGTGGCGACCCGCTCTACCGTAAAGCCATCAGGACGTCGATGGCGGCCACCCTCACGGTGCCGTTCGCGCGGATGGGCGGCTGGGCCGCCCTTGGCCGGGCGCTGCACGAGCATGGCTTCACCGTTGCCGCGTTCGCGCCAGACGGAGAACATACGCTCGCATCCTTCGCGGCGACGCCGGGAGTCAGGCGGCTGGCGCTCGTCTTTGGCGCCGAGGGCGACGGGCTGAGCGCCGACGCGAGGACGATAGCCGACATGCGCGTCCGTATTCCAATCCGGCATGGCATGGATTCGCTCAATGTCGCCGTCGCCTCTGGCATCGCGTTGGCGGCATTGGATCGGGTGGGCTAGCGCGAGGGTCGATCCGGCTCGCCGATCTGTTTGGCAGCGACTTCCTCAGGCTTGTATACTTCGCCCCACCTGAACGCCACAGCGCCTTGCCAGTCACCATTCCTGTCGAGTTCGCGTCCGGACGCAAGATTCGCGAGCGCAACAAGCTGCACTACCGCTTCAATCACTGGCCCATCTGGATTTTCGTGTTTTTCATTGCGCCCGGGCCGCTGACGTTCGACCTCTTCGAAAAAGGGTTCGACTCGCGGATGTGGCTGTGGTTGGGGGCGGTGGTCATGGGCACCGGGGTTGCGGGGCTCCGCGGCGCGCTGCCCGGCGTCGAGCCCAAGCCCTACATCATCAGGTTCACCGAGGATCGACCCAATCCGCTGTATCGGCGCGTGTGCTACACCTTCGCCTGGAGCGAGGTCGTGACCTTTGCCCTACTGAACGCAGCGGGTCTTGTGGTCGCAGTCATCACCGGTGTCTGGTATCTGAAGCAGGTTTATCGTGTGGCGTACTTCCCCGTGGCCGGCACGATGTGGCTACTCGGGGCGCTCGGCCGATTGCCCCGCGTCAAGAGCTCGACCAAGGGCGAGGGCCACGAGCGGCGGTACTTTTACGGGTCGGTTTGGGCCGTCTGCTGGGCCCAGCCTGCGTTGTGGCTCATGTGGAAGGTGTTCCCGCAGACGCGCTGGTGGGACGCGCTCAAGCTGATCATCTTCTTGAGCATCCTCGCCTTCTTCGGCTTCCAGGCGCGCATGGGTCGGCTGCCGCGCACGCGTCCGATCGTTCCCGGCGAGCTCGCCGTGTCGGACTGATACCTCGCTCTCACGACGATGCCTACCCAGGGTTGGACCGGATGGGACGAGTACGCTCCGTTCTACGACTGGGAGAACGCCCGAACGCTGGGCCGTCGGGACGTGCCCTTCTGGCGGCGGCTCGTGGCCGCGAGCCGCGGCCGTGTGCTCGAGCTAGGGTGTGGGACGGGTCGGATTGCTCTCGCGCTGGCACGTGATGGACTCGACTCAGTGGGCGTCGATCGGTCCGCGCCGATGTTGGCGCAGGCGTCACGCCGGCTCGCCGCCTTTGCGCGTCGGCGCCCCCGCCGGAAGCCGACACTGCGATTGGTGCGCGCCGACGTGCGCCAGCTGCCGTTTCCTGCGCACCGGTTCGATACGGTGCTGGCGCCCTACGGCATGCTGCAGTCGTTGCTGCGCGATCGCGATCTGGTCGCGACCCTCGGGGCTGTCGCGCGCGTTCTGAGACGTGGTGGGACCTTCGGCATCGACCTCGTGCCGGACGTGCCTCGATGGAAGGAGTACCGGCGCCGGATCCAATTCCGCGGCCGCGCCGTTGGTGGGGCTGAGCTCGTGCTGGTCGAGTCGGTCCGGCAGGATCGGCGTCGGGGCCTCACGTTCTTCGATCAGGAGTACCGGAAACGCACGGGGAAGCGGACCACGGTCCACGCCTTCACGCTGACGTTTCGCACACTCCCGGTCGAACGCATGATCCGCATGCTCAGGCGAGCAGGATTTTCGATCCGGTCGGTGGTTGGCGACTACCGTGGTCGTCCGTGGACGGAGACCTCCGATGTATGGATCATCCTGGCGGAAAAGGTGTAAAATCGGCCGTCCATCTCGTTGATTTATCTGGGGTTCCAAACATGTCAGGCCATTCGAAGTGGCACTCCATCAAGCACAAGAAAGGCGCCGCAGACGCCAAGCGCGGCAAGGTTTTCACCCGGCTCATCAAGGAGCTGACCGTCGCCGCCCGAGCCGGAGGCGGCGATCCGGATAGCAACCCCCGCCTGCGCACAATCATCGCCGAGGCGAAGCAGAACAACATGCCTGCCGACAACATCAAGCGGGCTATTCGTCGTGGGACGGGGGAAGAGCCGGGCGTCTCGTACGAGGAAGCGCAGTACGAGGGATACGGGCCGGGCGGTGCGGCCGTCATCATCGACGTGCTCACCGACAACAAGAACCGGACGGTTGGCGAGTTGCGCCATCTCCTGGCGAAGTACGGCGGAAACCTCGCCGAGACCAACGCGGTCGCCTGGATGTTCACCAAACGTGGCTACATCGTCGTTCCGAAGGCGAAAGCGGACGAAGACACGCTGATGAGCGCGGTCCTCGATGCCGGCGGCGACGATCTGGTCGACGATGAGGACAACTGGGAAGTGCTGTCGTCACCTGAAGCGTTCCAGCCGGTGCTCGAGGCGGTGAAGCAGCTCGGCATCGAGCCCGATGCCGCCGAGATCTCGATGCTGCCGCAGAACTACCTCAAGCTCGAGGGCAAGCAGGCGCAGCAGATGGTCAAGCTGATGGAAGCGCTCGACGAGCATGACGACGTCCGTCACGTCTGGTCGAACTTCGACATCGAGGAAAGGGAGATCGAGGCCTCGCTCGCGTGAAAGTATTCGGGATTGACCCGGGGTCCGAGCGCACGGGGTTCGGGTGCATCGAGACGAGCGGCACTCGCTATCACCTGGTCGCGAGCGGCGCCATTGTCCCGCCTCGGGCCGCTGCCTTTCCCGAAAAGCTGCTCTCGATCCATGCCCGTCTGGCGGAGCTCCTCGAGCATTGCCAGCCCGACTGCGTCGTCATCGAAAACGTGTTCCACTCGGTGAATGTCCGCACTGCGCTGAAACTGGGGCATGCCCGTGGTGTGGCGATGCTTGCGGCGGTCGCGCGCGGCGTGCCGGTCGTGGAGTACACGCCGGCGGAGATCAAACGGGCTCTCGTCGGCTATGGCCGCGCCGAGAAGCCCCAGGTGCAGGCCATGGTCAAGTTGCTGCTGGGCCTCGACGTCCCGCCGACGCCTTACGACGCGGCTGACGCGTTGGCCGCCGCCATCTGCCACGTGCACACCTGCGGCGGCACAGCGCCGGGTGTGCACCAGGCGACCCGTTCGTCGAAGGCCCTGACCAGCTGGCGTCACTACCGGGTCGAGCGTGATCTGCGCTGAACCGGCCTGGTCGTCGCGTGGTGTGGCGGACAACGCATCGTCTCGACCCTCAGTCGGACCGACGTGATTGCCCATCTGCGCGGTCGTCTCTTCGAGAAGCAACCGCACCGCCTGATCATCGACGTCGAGGGCGTCGGGTACGAGCTCTTCGTGCCGCTGTCGACCTTCTACGGCTTGGGCGAAGTGGGCAGTGTGGTCGCGTTGCGCGTGCACACGCACGTTCGCGAGGACGCGCTCGTGCTCTACGGCTTTGCGACTCGCCTCGAGCAGGACGTCTTCGAGCGCCTGATCGGCGTGAGCGGCATCGGGCCGAAAGTGGCACTGGCGGTGCTCTCCGGCATCGAAACGCCCGAGCTCGTACGCGCGATCGAGCGCGCGGATCTGGCTCGGTTGACGTCGATTCCCGGGGTGGGGAAGAAGACTGCCGAGCGCATGGTGCTCGAGCTCAAGGATCGGTTGCCGGCGCCGTCGGTCGACACCGGATCTGGCGAGCCCGCCCCTTCGGCGCTGCGAGACGACCTGCTCTCGGCGCTGATCAACCTGGGGTATCATCGGCCGCTCGCGGAGAAAGCGGTGGAGAGCGTATTGCGGAACGCGCGTGGCGGTGATTTCGAGCAGCACCTGAAATCGGCGCTGCGCGAGATTGCGCGGTGAGCGGTGCGTACTCGCGGCGGTCTTCACAATCGACGTGCAAGGCGATGGTGCCTCTGATGGCCGATGATCGGGTGGTGGCGGGAGGGCGCGGCGACGAAGACGCCCAATACGAAGCGGGTCTACGTCCGCGCACCCTCAGCGACTACATCGGGCAGGACCGGGTGCGCGAGAATCTGCACGTCTCGATCGAGGCGGCGACCAAGCGGCGCGAGGCGCTCGATCATGTCCTAGTCTACGGTCCGCCAGGCCTTGGCAAGACGACGCTCGCCTATGTCATCGCGCACGAGCTCGGCGCGGTCATTCGTGCCACCTCGGGGCCCGTGCTCGAGAAGCCGGGGGATCTGGCGGCGATCCTGACCAATCTCGGTGATCGAGACGTGCTCTTCATCGACGAGATCCATCGCATGGCGCCGGCGATCGAGGAGATCCTGTATCCGGCGCTCGAGGACTACGAGCTCGACATCGTAATCGGGCAGGGGCCGAGCGCGCGCTCGGTGAAAGTGCCGCTTCAGAAGTTCACCTTGATCGGCGCCACTACGCGGGCGGGGTTGCTGACCTCTCCGCTGCGATCGCGGTTCGGGATCGTCCATCGCCTCGAGTTCTATGGACCGGCGGATCTCGAGGAGATCGTACGCCGATCGGCCCGGATTCTCGAAGCGCCCATTGACGACAGCGCTGCGGCCGAGATCGCGCAGCGGTCGCGTGGAACTCCACGCATCGCCAATCGGCTGCTCCGGCGCGTGCGCGACTACGCGCAGGTCAGGGCCGACGGCTCGATTACGCTCGACGTCTGTCGGGCGGCTCTGAAGCTGCTCGAGGTCGATGAGCATGGATTCGACGAGATCGACCGGAAGCTGCTGCGCACGATCATCGACAAGTTCGGGGGCGGCCCGGTGGGGGTCAACAGCATCGCGGCGGCCATCAGCGAGGAGCGTGACGCCATCGAGGACATCTACGAGCCGTTTCTGATTCAGATCGGATTCTTGGACCGTACGCCGCGGGGCCGGGTGGCCACGGCTCGCGCGTACACCTATTTCGGGCTGGCCGCGCCCGAGAGGGACGCGCGACTGTGGTGAGCTCGGATCACAGGCGCACGTCGCGCTGCGGAGGTCGCCGGACGACGATCAGGTCGCTCGCGACGTACGTGCCGCCTCGTGTGTTGACCAACCAAGATCTGGAGAAGCTCGTCGACACGACCGACGGGTGGATCCTGCAGCGCACGGGCATCCGGGAGCGACACATCGTCGATCCTGGCGTGGCCACATCCGACCTAGGCAAGGAGGCCGCCCTCCGCGCCATCGAGAAGGCGGGGCTCACGCCACGCGACATCGGGTTTGTCGTCGTCGGGACCGTGACACCCGACATGATGTTCCCGAGCACGGCGTGCCTCCTCCAGCACAAGATCGGTGCGCCGCACGCCTGGGGCTTCGATTTGAGCGCCGCGTGCTCGGCCTTCACCTATTCGCTCACGACGGCGAGTCAGATCGTGGCAAGTGGTGCGCATGACCATGCGTTGGTCGTGGGCGCCGATGTCATGTCCAGCATCATCGACTACAAGGATCGTGCGACCTGCGTCCTCTTCGGCGATGGTGCGGGTGCTGTGGTCGTCACGTCGGCCGGGCCCGACGACGGTGCGATCCTTGACTTTGAGCACGAGATCGACGGCGCCGGCGGGTCCTCGCTGTGCATGCCAGCGGGCGGAAGCCGGCGGCCGGCCTCGCATGACACGATCGAACAGCGGATGCACTTCGTCAAGCAGGATGGGCAGGCGGTATTCAAGTTCGCCGTGCGCAAGACCGAAGAGATCGCGCGACGAATTCTGGAGCGCAACGACTTGGCGCCCTCCGATCTCGATCTCTTCGTGTCGCATCAGGCGAACCGGCGCATTATCCAGTCGGCGGCCGACAAGCTCGGCCTCGACGAACGACAGGTCATCATCAACATCGAGCGCTTCGGGAACACGACCGCCGCCACCATCCCGCTCGCCCTCGACGATGCGGTGTGCTCTGGGCGTCTGAAGAAGGGCGACCTCGTGCTGCTGGCGTCAGTGGGTGCCGGGTTCACCGTCGGAGCCGTGCTCATCCGCTGGGGGTTCTGAGGCGCGACGGCGGCGCCGCGAGGCAGCGCCCCGGCCCGAGACGACTGGCGTGAGCGACACCCACGATTCGACCGCCGCCGTCCCCCGTCCCGCCGATCCGACAGGTCGCAGCCATGCGGGCCCAGGCTCGCGCAGGCGAACCCCGGCGCCGCGTGCACGCGACGCTGCGGTGCGCCAGCAGATCGAGCGGCTGAGGACGTGGCAGCGGCTCCTGGACGAGGCGTTTCGCGTGCCGGGCACGCGCCTGCGGTTCGGTTGGGATCCGATCATCGGCCTCATCCCGTGGGCGGGCGACGTGATCGCCGCGTGCATGGGCATCGTGCTTCTCTATCACGGTTTCCGCATGCGGCTGCCGGCCGTCGTGCAGGCGCGCATGGTGCTGAATGTCGCCATCGATCTTGCGCTCGGGGCGGTGCCGGTTGTGGGCGACATCGCAGACCTGTTCTGGAAGTCTAGTACCAAGAACCTGGCGCTCGTCGAGCGCCATGCGGAGCCGGAGCAGCCGGCTACCTGGCACGATTGGGCCTTCGTGATTGGCGTCGGAGCCATCGTGATCGTCATCGCGTCGCTGCCCTTCGTGGCTCTAATCTGGATGCTCAGCTCGCTCGGGCGGCAGACGTGAGTGGCCGGGTCTTCCTTCTGTCGCCGGCCAATTGCGGCGGGGCACGGGCCCGGCAGTTGTTGTCCCCTCTCGCCACCGCGCCGCTCGCCGCCAAGCTCCGGTCGCCTCGGGGGGCGGCGCTCGGAGAGCTCTTCGCCTTCGTGAGCACCCTGTATTTTCGAGGGAAGCTGACCTACGCGGCGCGTTTCGCCCAGCCGCCCACGACCGAGCCCGGAGTGGGTGCCGGCATCTACGTGATTACCGCCAACGCTGGCCTGCGACCTCCGGATCACCTCGTCAATGTCGTCGACTTCGTCGCGTTTTCCGGGGTGGGTATTCGCGCCGACAACCCGGGGTTCACCGAGCCGCTTCGACTGAGCGCGTGTCGACTGCGCGAGGCCATCGGTGCGCAGACGGACGTCGTGCTGCTCGGCAGCGTGGCGTCGCCGAAGTACGTGGACGTGCTGCTCGAGATTTTTCAAGAGCAGCTGCGCTTTCCCATCGACTTCGTGGGGCGAGGCGACATGAGCCGGGGCGGGCTGCTCCTCCGATGCGCGGCCGCGGGGAACGAGCTGACTTACGTGCCGGTCGCCGGCGCCGTCCGCCATGGTGACCGACCGCCCAAACTGGTGCCCCTGCGCCGCGCCGGCGGGCGCGGACCCGGCAACGCTCGCGGAGGCAAGTGTGGCGCACGCGAGTGACCGACGCGTCGTCATTCCCTCCGATCGCGATGATGCCGTCGTGGTCGCCGACGATCGCGAAGTCCGGCTGACCAATCTTCGCAAGCTCTTCTGGGCGCCGCTTGGCTTGACCAAGGGCGATCTCCTCCGCTACTACGCGGCGGTTGCCGGCGTGTTGCTGCCGCACCTGAAAGACCGCGCGATGGTCATGAAGCGGTACCCACACGGGGCCGGCGGGCCGTTCTTCTTCATGAAGCGTGCACCGGCCCCGAGGCCATCGTGGGTCCAGATCTGCCCCATCGCGCACGGCAGCAAGGGCACGATCGACTTCCCGATGATTCAGGACCGCGCCGCACTGCTCTGGGTCGTGAACCTCGGATGCATCGACCTCAATCAGTGGTACGCGCGCTGCGACGACGTCGACCGGCCGGATTACCTGCACTTCGACTTGGACCCCGGGCCGGGTGTACCCTTCGATCGCGTGCGTGCGGTCGGGCTCGTCCTGCGGGAGGCGCTGGACAGCCTGGCCATGCCCTCGCACGTCAAGACGACTGGCTCCAAGGGGCTCCACGTCTACGTGCCGATTGTGCGGGGTCCCCTTCAGAAAGACGTCTGGACCTTTGCCAAGGCACTCGCGCTCGAGCTCGCCTCGCGGCACCCGTCGCTCATCACCGCGGAGTACCGCGTCGCAAGGCGTCCCGCCGGGCGCGTGCTCCTCGACTACAACCAAAACGCCTGGGGGCGCACGCTGGCGTCGGTTTACTCGGTTCGGCCGACAAGCGTGGCCACGGTCTCGATGCCCGTCACGTGGCGGGAGGTCGAGCGAGGCGTCGCCATCAGTGACTTCACCCTTCGCAATGCGCCAGGGCGGATCGCACGGCGCGGCGATCTCTGGAAGCCTCTGCTCGCGCCACGGGGGCGAGTGGACCTTGCTCGATACGTCTAACGGTGGTATGCGCGCCGGGCCTCTGGATTCTGGCGGATGACCGACGCGTGTGCTGTAAAGTCACATATGTGCTCACCTAGTACACTTGTTCATAAAACAGCGTATACTAACGACTTCTGAGTACTGTTTGTTGCAGCTGAAGGCAGCAGTGTATATCAATGGAACATTTGGTGGCGACGAACAAGTCCGATCCGAGGCTCAGATGTGTCGGCTAAGTTCTTTAGAATTACAAACTTGAAGAAAGCACTTGCAAGCTGAACTGATGGCGCTAGAATTGCTGTGGACATAAAAGTGCATTCGCAGCTGCACCGGCTCCTTCTAATCGCTGGCGGCGTTCTCCTGCTCGCGTCGAGTGCGTCTGCTCAGCTCGTCTCCGCCCAAGCCGTCCAAGCAACCGTCGAAACGGCGTGTGTTTGCGAGCAGGCTGCGAGCTGGGACGACGATAACATCGTGTGGGGTACCCGCTGGGACGATGACAACATCGTCTGGGGAACGCGGTGGTGGGACGACAACATCGTGTGGGGCACTCGCTGGGACGATGACAACATCGTCTGGGGGACCGGCAATGGCGGCGCGCACGCCGAGGTGAGCGCTGCGTGGGACGACGACAACATCGTATGGGGCACCCACTGGGACGGTGACAACATCGTCTGGGGCACGGGCGGCGAGAGCGGATTCTAGCGTCGAGACGAGAGATGTCCACTGAGCTCGGTCCGTTCGCCTCCGAGCATCGCGCATCGATTTCATCCGGTTCACTGTTCGCACAGCCGTCCGGCTGGGTCGGCGTCTGGCAGCAGACGCTTCCTGAGCTTGGCGCCGGTCGCTTGTTGCTCCGCGAGCTTCGACCCGAAGATGCTCCGGCGCTCCTACGGGCGATGACGCGATCCGACGTCTCTCGCTTCATTTCGCCTCCACCCACGACGCTCGCAGGGTTCGAGCAGTTCATCGACTGGACGAAGGCGGAACGTACTGCGGGGACCAGCCTGTGTTACGGAGTGGTCGACCAAGGGTCGGGCTTCGTTATCGGCTTGTTCCAAGTGCGGTTGCTCGAGGCGACCTTTCGGGTGGCCGAGTGGGGCTTCGCGCTGGCCCAGGAGTTCTGGGGCTCTGGCGTCTTCATGGAGAGCGCGTCGCGCCTGCTCGAGTTCGTGTTCGGCGACCTGGGCGTGCAGCGTCTCGAAGCGAGGGCCGTGGTAGCCAACACTCGCGGCAATGGTGCGCTTCGCAAGCTCGGAGCGGTCCCGAAAAGCGTGCTTCGGCAGTCGTTTTGCCGCAACGGCGAGCATTTCGACCAGCTTCTTTGGACGCTGCCGGCATTGGACTGCCGCCGGACTCGGGAGCCGATGGGGGCGCCGCCGCTTCACTGACGTTCATCTCCTCCGCGCCGTGCCCTCGGCGCCACGCCCGCGACATCTCCTTCTCTTCGAAGCAGTCGACCGGATCCAATCGTCGCTATTCCCGAGGCGGTACCATGAGTTGCGCATGGACGTCGCCGAGTTCGACTATCACCTTCCGCCTGAACTCATCGCGCAGGAACCGTCTGCCGATCGAGCCTCGGCGCGTCTCCTCCACCTGTCGCGAGCCTCGGGGGCGATCGAGGATCGCCGGATTTCTGAGCTCCCGGAGCTGCTGCGCTCCGGCGATTTGCTCGTCGTCAACGACACACAGGTGTTTCCCGCCCGACTGCTCGGCCGGCGTCCGACGGGCGGTGCTGCCGAATGTCTCCTGATCGGCAAGGTCGATCCGCCCGCGGGCTCGGAGACCCACGCAGCGGAGGAGTGGTGGGAGGCGCTCGTCCATCCGGGGCAGAAGCTCAAGAGCGGGGCACAGATCGTTCTCGATCGAGGGGCGGTCGTGCTGCGGGCGGAGATTCGGGAGCGGCGGTTCTACGGTCGCCGCTTGATCCGGCTCTGGACCGACGGGTCGACGCCCGTGCAGGCGGCGATCGACACGGTCGGTCACGTCCCGCTTCCGCCGTATATCAAGCGGCTCGACCGGCCCGAGGACCGCAAGCGCTACCAGACCATCTTTGCGGCCCGTCGCGGGTCGATCGCCGCGCCGACGGCCGGGCTGCACTTCACCCCGGCGCTCCTCGATGTGCTCCGCGCCCGTGGCGTGCGGATCGCCGCCATCACGCTGCATGTCGGATACGGCACTTTCCAGCCGGTTCGGGTCACGCAGGTTGAAGACCATCGTCTCGACGCCGAGACGTATGAGATCGGAGAGGCGGCGGCGCGTGCCGTACGCGAGGCGCTCGCCGAGCGGCGGCGCGTCATCGCTGTCGGGACGACCACCACGCGCGCCCTCGAGTCTGTGGTCCGCGTGTGTGGCGGTCAAGTGTCGCCCTGGGCGGGATCCACCGACGTTTTCATCTATCCGGGCTTCGAGTTCCGGGTGGTGAGCGGACTGCTGACGAACCTGCATCTGCCCCGCTCGTCGCTCTTGATGCTGGTCGCGGCCTTCGGCGGTCGTGAAGCGATGCTTGCGGCCTACCGCCATGCGGTCGCCGAGCGTTATCGATTCTTCAGCTACGGCGACGCGATGCTGATTGTTTGAGTTCGAGGGTTCGTGATACACAGTCGCACGCGATGCTGTTCCCGTACGAAGAATTCGATCTGGCGGATGTGCGGACCTATCCTCTGGCCTCGCGACCGAGCAAGGTCCGTGTCGAGGACTTCGCCAGGCCTGGCGCGGCTGGCGCGTCGGTGAGTGACCTCCTGGCGGCCCTGCCGAACGTGCTGGCGGCGGCCGACTTCAAGGCGGTTGTGGCCGCCATGGCCGACGCCCGGCGCGCGCAACGGGGGATCGTGTGGGGCATCGGCGCGCACGTGATCAAGACGGGCCTCGGACCGATCCTGATCGATCTCATGGAGCGTGGCCTCGTGTCGGCGCTGGCGACCCATGGCGCAGCCGTCATTCACGATTTTGAGATCGCGCAGGCCGGCGCCACGTCGGAGGATGTGGACGAAGCGTTGGGCCCCGGACGCTTCGGGATGGCCGAGGAGACAGGACGTCTGCTGAACGAGGTGATCACCGCGGGCGTTGGACGGGGAGACGGTCTCGGCCGATCGGTAGCAGAGTTCCTGGCGCGCACTGATCCTCCGTGTGCCCGGCACAGCGTGCTGGCCGCGGCCGGACGTTTGGGTGTCCCGGTGACCGTGCACGTCGCTCTGGGCACCGATATCACGCATATGCACCCCGCCGCGTCAGGGTCGGCGCTGGGCGAGGGCAGCCTGCGAGATTTCCGATACTTCGTGTCGAACGTCGCGAAGCTGGGGCACGGGGTGTTCCTCAACTGCGGATCGGCGGTCCTGTTGCCGGAGGTGTTTCTGAAGGCGGTTGCGCTCGTGCGCAATCGCAGCATCGATCTGGCGGGCTTGACGACGGTGAATCTCGACTTCGCGCCGGGTTACCGCCCGAAGACCAACGTCGTGACGCGGCCGACGTTGGGGATCGGTCGTGGGTTCTCGCTCATTGGCCATCACGAGCTCATGATCCCGCTGCTCGCTTTCGCCGTGGTCGACGCGTGCGCGACGTCTGCGACGTGAGGGCGTCGCGCCGTGGTTGCTCGGCGTGGCCGTGATACGATCGTGCTCCCTGCCGGAGTAGCTCAGTTGGTGAGAGCACGCGTCTCATAAGCGCGGGGTCGGCGGTTCGAGTCCGCCCTCCGGCACCAGGATCGTCTTGCACGGCGGCCGCACGTCGGTCGGTCGCCTCGCCTCCGCGCCGAGCGTCGATTCGTGGCATGCGTGCGCCATGCAGCTCCTCAATCACCTCCGCACAACGGTTCGCCGCCACGCCCTCATGGGTCCGGGGACGCGCGTGGCGGTGGCACTGTCAGGGGGGTCCGACTCGGTGGCGTTGACGTTCCTGCTCCGCGCGCTGGCCGAGGCGCGCGAAGTACGCCTCGTCGGGCTCGCACACTTCAATCATCAGCTGCGCGAACGCGCCGTCGATGAAGCGGCCTTCTGTCGGGAGTTGGCCGCCCGTCTGCAACTCCCGATCGTCGTGGGGGCCGGCGATGTCCGCGCCCGGGCGGCACGCGAGCGTCGATCGATCGAGGCTGCTGCCCACGCGGCGCGATACGAGTTCCTCGCGCAGGCCGCGCTCGAGCTCGGCGCCGATTGCGTGGCGCTTGGGCACACGCGGGACGACCAAGCCGAAACCGTGCTCTTGCGCCTGCTCCGCGGTGCGGGGCCACGCGGGTTGGCTGGTATGCGGCCCATGCGTGGGCTCTTCGTGAGACCCCTCCTCGAGTGCCGCCGGCGGGTCCTACGCGAGTACCTGGACGCGATGGGGCAGCCGTACTGTCACGATCCGACCAACCAGGATGTCCAGATTCCACGGAACCGGGTGCGCGCGGAGTTGATGCCCGTTCTTCAGGCGCGGTTCAACCCCCGCGTGGTCGAAACGCTCGCCAATGAAGCGGCTTTGGCTCAGGACATCTGGATCTGGCTCGACGAGCAGGGGCGAGGGTTACTCGACGCGGCGTGCTTTCGGAGGGAGGAGGGGGATCGTTGGGTGCTTGACGCGCCGACGCTGCGGAACGCGCCGGCGGCCGTCGCGCGTGTCGCCCTCCTGACGGCTCTGGAACAGGTCGCACCAGGTCGGACGATCGGCTCTCGGCATGTCGAGGCCGCGCGCGGGCTGGTCGGGTCGGAGTCGGGGAGCCTCGACCTGCCTGGACAGCGGCTGCAACGGATCGCGACACGCCTCGTCTTAAGTAGAAGAATGCCCGGAACGAGATCGGAGTCGGAACCGCGTTCAAGTCCGAATTCCTTCAGTTATCCGCTGTCTATTCCAGGTGAGGTCGATGTGCCCGAAGCGCGGTGCACGGTCTCTGCCGAAGCTCATCCATGCGCGGACGACGTGGCGGCACTCAGGTCGGGTGGGCTGTCGACCAAGGTGGCCCTGGCTTCGTGCGAGGCGCTCGCGGTACGCAACCGCCGGCCCGGGGACAGGTTCCGGCCGCTCGGCCTCGCTGGGCACAAGAAGCTGCAGGATTTCTTTGTCGACCGAAAAGTGCCCAAAAACGAACGCGACGTCGTCCCCATCGTGGTCGACGACCGCGATCGGATCGTGTGGATAGCCGGCTATGCCGTGGACGAGGACTTTCGTGTGACGGCCCCCGCGCAAGCCGTGATAATGTTGAGACTTAGGCGCTGGGGAGGCCTAGCTTGAATTCCACTCTGAAGAGCTTACTGTTCTGGGTGCTGCTCGTCGTGGTCGGCGTGCTCATTTGGAACGTGTCGTCCAAGTTGCAGCAGAACGAGCAGCAGATGCGGTTCAGCGATTTCATCGCGGCCGCCGAAGCAGGAAAGGTCCAGAGTGTCGTGATCACCGGCCAGCAGATCACCGGCCTCAACACCGACAACGAGACCTTCCATTCTTACGCCCCCGATCAATACGAGGGCCTGGTGAACCGGCTCATCGAGCGGGGGGTGGTCGTGCAGGCCAAAGAGCCGACCGCGAGCCCGTGGGCGTCGCTGTTCTACTCCTGGGCTCCGGTGCTCCTGATGATCGGCTTCTGGGTGTTCTTCATGCGCCAGATGCAGAGCGGCGGCAACAAGGCGCTGTCGTTCGGCAAGAGCAAGGCGAAGCTCTCGTCGAGCTCGCAGAAGAAGGTCACGTTCAAGGACGTTGCCGGCGTCGACGAGGCCAAGGAAGAGCTGCAGGAGATCATCGAGTTCCTCAAGGAACCCCAGAAGTTCCAGAAGCTCGGGGGACGCATTCCCAAGGGCGTGCTGCTCATGGGACCTCCAGGCACCGGCAAGACGCTGCTGGCGCGTGCCGTGGCCGGTGAGGCGAACGTGCCGTTCTTCTCGATTAGCGGTTCGGACTTCGTCGAGATGTTCGTCGGCGTGGGCGCCTCGCGGGTACGCGACCTCTTCGAACAGGGCAAGAAGAACGCTCCCTGCATCGTGTTCATCGACGAGATCGACGCCGTGGGCCGGCACCGTGGCGCGGGGCTCGGAGGCGGTCATGACGAGCGCGAGCAGACGCTCAACCAGCTGCTCGTCGAGATGGACGGCTTCGAGTCGAACGAAGGCGTCATTCTCGTGGCGGCGACCAATCGACCCGATGTGCTGGATCCGGCGCTGCTGCGTCCGGGTCGATTCGACCGGCGCATCGTGGTGAACCGTCCCGACGTCAAGGGGCGGGAAGGCATCCTCAACGTCCATACGCGCAAGATGCCGATGGCCGACGATGTCGACGTGGCGGTGTTGGCACGTGGATCCGCGGGCTTCTCGGGCGCGGACCTCGCCAACCTGGTGAACGAGGCCGCGTTGAACGCCGCGCGGTACAACCAGAAAGTCGTGCGCATGTACGACTTCGAGTTCGCCAAAGACAGAGTCCTCATGGGCTCCGAGCGGCGCTCGATGATCATCAGCGACGCCGAGAAGCGGGTGACGGCGATTCACGAGGCGGGTCACGCGCTGCTCACGGTGCTGCTCCCGCACGCCGATCCGATCCACAAGGTGACAATCATCCCGCGCGGCATGGCGCTCGGCCTCACGCAGCAGTTGCCCGTGGACGAGAAGCACAACTACTCGCGCGACTACCTGAACGATCAGATCGCGATCCTGCTCGGCGGACGCCTTGCCGAGGAAATCACGATGGCGAGCCTGACGACCGGCGCGGGCAACGACCTCGAGCGCGCAACCGAGCTGGCGCGCCGGATGGTCTGCGAGTGGGGCATGAGCGACGCCATGGGCCCGCTGACCTTCGGCAAGAAGGAGGAGCAGATCTTCCTCGGTCGGGAGATCGCGCAGCACCAGGACTACAGCGAGGACACCGCGCTCAAGATCGATCACGAGGTGAAGCGCTTCGTGACCGACAACTACCAGCGCGCGCATCAGCTGCTCGAAAGCAACAAGGCCACCATCGTCAGGTTGGCTGACGAGCTGCTCGCGCGTGAGGTGCTGGACGCGGAGCAGGTCCAGCGGCTGGCCGCGGGCCTGCCGATCGAAGAGGAAGCGCCCAACGCTGTCCGCACCCAGGTGTCCGGTGAGGACGGCGCACGCGCCCGACAGAAGGAGCGCGGCCCGATCGTGCCCTCGCTCGCAAAGCCGCTGCCTCAAGAATAGCCACCCGAGGACGATCCGCAATCTGATCCCGTGCCACGGCCTTCGGGGGAGGGCCGTGGTGTACCCGATGCGATCGGCTGACGCTCGCCACGACTGTGACGTGGACCCTACCGCCTCGCCCGCCGTTTGCGGTCCCGCTGCCGGGACGTCCACCGCTCGTCCTCGGTGACCGGCCGCTCGTCATGGGAGTGCTGAACGTCACGCCCGATTCGTTCGCCGACCTCGTGCGGGTCGTCCACGGGCGGTCGGAGG
>Ga0194132_10005106_pt1 | contig 21678 bp, 16 predicted proteins | sample TA2KigOf80mmetaG_FD_148612 | JGI IMG/M metagenome (GOLD analysis project Ga0194132, IMG submission 148612) | Freshwater microbial communities from Lake Tanganyika, Tanzania - TA2015054 Kigoma Offshore 80m | ecosystem: Environmental > Aquatic > Freshwater > Lake | place: Tanzania: Lake... | reverse complement strand
CAAAGGCCTACAGGTCTCCGACGATGAGTTTCAAGCGCTCAATATCAAACCCGGTAAGTTTCATGGCGATTGGAACTATACGCTTCTTCCTCGCTCTTAATCGGTAACTTAATTCTTGCCCATGCCTAAGATCATCCCTTTTTCAGTTCCGTTATCGTGAACCTTGAGCTTGTCGAAGGGTTTTTCAACAGCTTCTCAGGGTGACAGTCCTCAAAGGCTCATCTTATAGACAGAAGGAAAAATGCTTCTGAAATTCCAGGTCACAGCCTCCACCCTTGCTCCACGGAGCAGACTCCCGTAAGTATCCAGGGCGGACAACGAGTTGGCCTCTCGGCAGGGAGAAAAATACTCATTGATTTCGGAGTGCGCATTGAGGCGAGCCTGGGAAAAGCTCAGGTCTCGCATATTGCTGCTTGCGTTGTGAACAACCGGCAAGCAACCGGACGTCTTCAAGAACGGAGTCAACACGCAAAGGAAACGGTCTATGATTGCTCACTGGCGACAGTCGATTCTGATCACTCTCTGTGTAACAGCAAACGTTTTCGTCCCTACCACATGGGCAAGTGCCGAATCGCGCACCTGGAAGTATGTACACGAACTCTCCGAACAAGAACGGCAGAATATCGATCCGCGGACTGACACTCCTCGTGATGCGACGTTGCCATATCTGCCCGCAGAACCCTATCCCTTCACTCCGCCGTACACCGCTGAGGAAATGGGCTTGCGTGCCATGGAGTTTCCGCACATTGCGCGCTGGAATTTCGCCATGATCGAAGACTTTGGCGCAGTGATGCCAACCGGATACTTGACCACAGCGAAGACGATCGTGCTTGCGGCCCACCCTGAGCCTGAAGGATTGATGGGCTATATTAAGGCAAAGCCTGGTGACATCTATTCACGTTGGCTCTCACAAGACACCTATCCACCAGAAAATGTCGGCAATCAGATGATGATGTTATTGCATCGCACCGACCAAGCCGAAACCACCAAAACCGACATGTTTGTTTATTCACCGGTGTTACGTCGCGTACGCCGCTTCCCGCAACCACGCCGTCAGGATCGATTTCCAGATCAGCCCATGACGTTCGATGACTTTCTCGGGCGCGACGCGTGGGAGTTCTCTTGGCGCATTATTGGCTCTGATGTCCTGACCGAGACAGTACGCTTTCCCACGGCCCGAGAAACGCTCACGTTGGTGTCCGCTGACGGTACGTTGAACGATATGCCAGTCAAAAGTTTCAAGCTCATGGGCAACGAATATCCGTATTACACTCCCGAGGGCGGTGTTCCCTGCTACGTGCTCGAAGCCAAAGTAAAACCCGAGTGGATCAAAGAGTACTACGCACCACGCATTCTCTACTGGGTAGATCAGCATCATTTTTATCCCTTGCGCACTGAGCAATATGCCGCGAATGGCGAACTTGTGGCTATGGAAGTACGACTGGCTGCGTTGTTCAACCCAGAGATGAAAGAGTTCGGTTATCAAAACCAGGTCACCAATTGGTGGAATGCGCAGCTCGATTTTCTCGCGTACGGCATTCATGATGCGCATAAGCATTGGCAATGGACAGACAAAGACAAAGAAACCTATTTCAATCCCGACTTCATGCGTCGCGTGTGGTTCCCTATTCCGATGAAAACTCAAGCGACCGTGCGTACACCGGCAGACATGTTTTTACGGCCCCGTCTGTATCGCGATAAGTTTCCCGAGGAACGGAAGATCATCATCTCTCCAGAGGTTGAGGCCCGTATCCAAGCGCAGGACGCAGCAGGGCGGTTGATATTCACTCAGACCGTCGCTGACGCGACAAAGTAACTCAGAGTGTAGGGAGAGATGTGATGGGTCGTGGAGAACAATACATAAACGTCGCACAGGACTGTCAAAGAACCGGTGACAACGGTAGTCATTCAATTTGGCAATGGTTAGTAGGAGCGCACAGCTTACTCATACTCATACTCACGGTGAGCCTTTTCTTGCCCACACGTAGTCTCGCCAACGTACTCAGCAACGCGTGGGGCGAATTTGATCAAGCGTTATCGATCTTCGACCCTGCCGGGACGTACATCAGTCAGCCCATTGAGAAAACTATCCCAGCGCTGACCTTCAAAGGGTTCTTTCGCCAGTGGTCAGACATTGGCATTCATCGGAATCAAAAGGTCGGCTTTCGCAACAAAGATTTTCGCTTTCTCCAGTTACAGAATCTTCTCGAAATCGAGTTGCACTATCAGATCACCAACAATATTGAGATCACAAGCGTTAACCATTTTCTCTACGACGGCGTGTACAACTGGCAAGGCTCAGGCGGGTTGTTTGCGCCACGCATTAGCAAAACCGCGCGCAACTATCACAACTTCGAGCGCATCGTACGCGAACTCAATCTCAGCTATCGCACGCATAGTTTCGATATCGTCATCGGCAAGCAACAGATTGCCTGGGGAAAAATGGACGGTCGTTTTATCGACATGATCAATCCCATGGACGTGCGGGAATCGGTGCAACTAGAGGCCAGCGATTTCGAGTATCGTCGTATCCCGACATGGATGGCGAATGCCACCTATTTCTTTGGCGGGAATTCATTGCAGTTGCTGTATATCCCCAACTTCGAGCAGGAGCGGTTACCGACACTGGGCTCGCCGTGGTTTCCATCATCCGTGCCGCCATTAGATGCGATTGTGAGAAAACGCAAACGTCCGAGTGGTGGCGATTTTGGCGACCACGAGTATGGTGCGCGGCTCGATATCTCAATGGACCCGCTCACCTGGGGCCTCATCTATTTCTACGCCTGGAACGATAATCCCAATTTCTTCTTGACCGGTAGGGATTTGTCAAACAAACCGATCCTCACGCCACGACACACGCGGTTACATCATCTTGGTCTGACGGCAGATTATGCCACGACTTTCTCTGGGGTACCGTTGGTCGGTGACCTTCCAGTCGTCATGCGTATCGAAGGGTTGTACAGTTTCGGAGTTAAATTCGCGGACGTGCTCCGACAACCGGCGGCCTTTGCTGGGGGAGATGGGGGCGGACATTTGAGTCGGGATACGCTACGTGCGGCTATCGCGCTGGAGTTTGCTCTGCCAGGCAACACTTCGCTGATCATTCAGCCCTCACTCTTCACCACGTTCGGATGGCGGAGGAGTATTGTTGGCAGTGGCTTTGGCGGCGCTACCGACAGCAACGAGTGGAATCTCCTGCCTGTCGTGTTTGTCGAACATCCTTTTCGTTTCACCCGCGATCGCTTGCGGGCGAGTATCACCGTGTTTCCTTTTCTGGGGGCACCAGGTCGTCATTATGAAGGAACGAAAAGCAAACTCGTTGTGTCGTATAAGTTTTCACGTTTTATCACCGGGCGTCTCATCTACACCAGCTACGACGGTGGCGGACGCAACAGCACCTACGGACAGTACAACAAGTGGGATAACATCGGCTGGGAAATCAGCTATGAGTTTTAGAGAGAAGCTTATTCGCTGACCAAATCCGTTGTTCCCGGCATGAGCGCCGGAAACGCTGCGCTTATCCCGGCCTACGCGTATCCCCTTCCCTCTTTACTAAGGCGCAAAATGCGCTAAAGCAGAATGAGGCTATCGGCTTTCAGCGGTCAGTTGTCAGCAAGACAGGAAAAGCTGATAGCTAACAGCTGATTGCTGACTGCTTGTAAACAAAGGAGGTTGCCATGAAATTCGGCATTTTTTACGAACTGTCAGTTCCGCGTCCGTGGGACCAAGAAGCTGAACGTAAGGTGTACATGAACGCCCTTGAGCAGGTGCGTCTTGCCGATGAACTTGGTTTTGACCAGGTGTGGGCAGTGGAGCATCACTTCCTTGAAGAATACTCACACTGCTCTGCACCGGAATTATTTCTCACTGCTTGTGCGATGCAGACGAAAGATATCCATGTGGGGCATGGCATCGTGATTTGTGTCCCAGAATTTAACCATCCGATTCGTATCGCTGAACGTGCTGCTGTCCTCGATATTCTCTCTGGTGGCCGTCTAGAGTTCGGGACTGGTCGTTCAGCGACATGGACGGAACTTGGTGGTTTTCGCGCCAATCTCGATGAAACCAAGAAAAGCTGGGACGAATTCGTCCACTGTATTCCCAAAATGTGGATGCAAGAGCGCTTCAGCTATGAAGGTCGCTATTTCTCCATGCCATCACGGGCCGTGTTACCAAAGCCGTACCAGAAACCGCATCCGCCGATGTGGGTGGCTGTCACCAGCCCTGGCACTGAACTCGATGCCGCAGATCGTGGCATTGGCAGCTTAGGCGTGACCTTTACGTCATTTGCTGAGCAAGAAGCGAAGGTAAAGGAGTATCGCCGGCGTATTCAGAATTGCAATCCGGTTGGTGGTTTCGTCAACAACCAAATGAACACGGTCAATTTCCTCTATTGTCATGAGGACAACGAAACCGGCACCAAAACCGGCATGCGTATGATTCAACACTTTAACTACCTGGCTGCGCAACTCGATATGGCCAAGGAAGCGTTCCCGACCAAGTCGTATCCATCGGCTGGTTTGTTGCCTTCACTGCGGCGCCAAGCCTCAGCCCCTGGAGAAGCAGCAAAAGCACCCGAAGGGATCGCGGTCGGCAATCCCGCGCACTTGATCGGTGAATTACGCAAGTGGGAAGCGTGTGGGGTTGATCGCGTGAATTTCCTGCTCAACGCCGCGGAAATTATCCCTCAAGAACAGGTGCTCAACAGCTTGCGGCTGTTTGCCAAGGAAGTCATGCCCGCATTTGCTGGCTCTCAGGCACGTGCCGCAGCAGGAGGAAGCCGCTAATGCCGCTCTTCGGAAAGCAAGACATGCAGGCTGCAGCAGCGCGCGCACCACTGATGAGTGGCTTCGATACTGATACATGGACGCTTAAGAATGCCGAGATTCTTCACCTCGCGTTTGAAGTGGTTGAGGGACCAGCGGAATGGCTGGTCCCGCCAGCGTTGCACCCGAGTATTCCCCCGTATGTTACACTTTCAGTGACACGTTTTCCCGACAGCCCAGCTGGGCCGTTTATGCTGAGCCAGGTCCGCCTCGTGGTTCGGGCCGGCATCCGCCCACGTGGATATCTGTTAGGAGCGTATAGCGACTCGGAGAAAGCCGCAAATGAGCTACGGACACGCTGGGGATTCTCGATCGGCGTTGCGGATATCACCCTCCAGTCACGGCATGATCGGGTTATTGGCAAGGTCGTTCGCGGAGGCCAGACCATTTTGGATATGGCGTTGGAGAATCCAGAGTTTATCTCTGGTAGTGACGTGACCTACTTAGATAGTCTCCATTTGGCTCGAATAAATGAAAACGGCAAAGAAACCGCGCTGGTCGTACAAATCGATCCCGAATATGTCTTTCACAACGCGCATCGCGGTAAGCCGCTCCTCCTCTCTTTGCAATCTGACGCATGGGGAGCGGATGGCAAATTGCAGTGTACCAACGCTATGCATGCAACGTTCTGTCGTTGTGATACCGACCTGCCCAAGTTGCGCTTTGCGATGGACCCAGAGAAACCGGTTGCGCAAGGCAGTCGACGCCTGGCGGCGTAGGAGGGCACTGTACGAACAAGGGGCGCAGAGCCCCTTGTCTCAGCGGGTTAGAGGTCAGACTTTCCTGTTTCTTGCGATTCATTTTTGGAGCGACTTGATCGTGTCGGCATGCTCCGCCGCCCACCATGAATGCGCTTGAACCACTCTGTCCGTTCCTGGGTCGAGACCTGCCCCCAGCCAACAGGCATAACAGCTTGTGAATTACATAGCGGACACACACCAGTCGCTAGCGTGGCGATCTTTTGTTCACAATTTGTACAGTAGTAGAAACTCTTGCCCTTTTCGTCTATCACTGCAGCCTCGTTTGGCTCTGCGGAAGATTCCCCAACCCCCTCGGTGCAGAGTCGTACTGTATTATATCGTGACGGCAGAAAAAATCTGAAGAAGACGCGAAAAAATTTACGCTTTTCGTACTACCCAGATCCGTTCCCCACCGTAGCGAAACGGTCCGCGTTGGAAATCACCGTAAAGAGATTCGACTTTATAACCGCTCAATTCCAACAGGTAACGCATTTCATAGCGATACACATACCGAAGAGAGAGCGGGTTGTATGTCTTTTGAATGACTTTTCCGTCTTTATCGATCTCTTCAAAGATGAAATATGCGGTCAAGAGCTGAACCTCAGGGTCATATTGGCCAGTATACCAGACAATCACCTGATTACCGGTTTCCGGGTGAATAAACTCGGTATCTCGCTTCAACGTCACCCCAGCCAAGCCGAGAGAGGAGGTAATCATTTCGAGGCTCGGGTCAAAAATGTTGAGAATCAAATGTCCATCATCCGCCAAATGCTCACGGATGCATTCTAACGCCTGTCGTTGCGCCTTTGGTGTCAGCAAGTGCAAGAAAGCGCGATAGGGAATGGTGATGAGCTTGAATTGTCGATCCAGCGAGAAATCGCGCATGTCGCCTTCGAAGAGTTCAACCCGCGCCTGCACATCCGGACCTAATCTCGCGAGTTTCTGCCGCAAGACGGCGAGCATATCTGCAGAACGATCGAGGCCAACGACCGGAGCACCCGCCTGTGCTATCGGTAAGAGAATCCGTCCAGTGCCGCAGCCTATTTCTAACACGGGTGCGTGAGCCTTGCGTGCTTCCTCGAGGTAGAACTGCACATCACCTTCTACGCCGAGCGAATGGAAGTCGTAGAAGGATGCACCAACCCGTCCGTACTCATTCATGAACAGAACTTCCTCCCTTTCCGGATAACCATATTCCGTCGCCACTGTCATTCTGAACGGAGTGAAGAATCTCTCGTAAAACGCTGAAGAGAGCTGTTTCGCGTAGCCTGTCCTGAGCTTGTCGAAGGGCTTAACATGACATGAGGATAAGTGTATCCGAATAGGCGTTTATTGCACGGGTTCGACTTCCGGCATGCTCAACACTCCAGGTGTAGCAGTTAACCCAAGTTGGTGGACGAGCCGCAGCAATGGCTGCAGCTTCTGCATACTTTGGACGAACGCGTCCGTTGGCATGGCCATATCCTCTTCTTCCTCAGTTTCATCTTCAAAGAGACGCTCCATCAACACCTGGCGCAAACTCGGCTTCTCGCGTGGAAACACTTCGAGTTGAACATCGGTATCCGCAGTGATCCCAGCCGCTTCTTTTGCCAGATGCAACGCCAACGACAATCCACCAAGTTCATCAACAAGCCCAAGCGTCTTCGCGTCTTCTCCAGTCCAGATGCGCCCTTTTGCCGCAGCCAGGATCTTCTCTTTGGGAAGATTCCTGCCCTGCGCAGCTTTGCTGGTAAAGTCATCGTAAATGCGATCAAGCGACGCTTCAAATTGTGTCCACTGAGCGGGAGAGTAATCATGCCGACTCGTCCAGAGTAACGCGTTTTCAGTCGTGTGGACCTCGTCCCACGACACACCGACTTTGTCCCAGAACTTATTGGTGAGCATTTTTCCCGATAGGACGCCGATGGACCCAGTAATCGTTCCTGGCTGGGCAACGATTTTGTCCGCTGCCATAGCAACAAAATACCCACCCGAACCAGCAACATTCCCCATCGAGGCAATCACTGGTTTGCCAGCTTCTTTTGCTCGCAGTGTCTCGCGCCAGATCGTATCCGAAGCGACATACGATCCCCCTGGGCTATCGATGCGGAACAGAATAGCTTTGACATCCTTACCTTCTACCGCCGCCCGAAAAGCCGCAGTCACCGAATCAGCCCCCATACTCACACTGCCGGACATTGGATCGTACCCACCTTTGCCGCGTTGTACAGCGCCAACGCCATAGATCAGCGCAATAGTGTCCCCTTGTTCGTGTGGCCGCTCTGTCCGAGCAACATATTTGGTGAATGAAAGAGGTTTGATGTCCTTACCGAATTTTTCCTTGAGGGTCGCAACGACTTCATCGCGGTACGCAAGGCCATCGATGAGTTTATTGTCGAGCGCGAGTTGACCTGTCAGTGGGCCTTTGCTGACGAGTGCACGGACAGTTTCATCACTGAGTGAGCGAGCCTCAGCAATCCCTCTGACGATCTGTCCAAATTGGGAATCGATTACTTTCTGTGTCGCCTCGCGATGAGGTGGAGTGAATTTTCGTTCGGTGAAGACATTCATGGCATTCTTATACTCACGTCGTTGGGCAAAGCGCGGCTCTAAGCCGATTTTATCGAGAGTGCCACGAATAAATGGGGACTCAACGATCAACCCTGAGAGACCAACATCACCAGACGGTTGTAGATAGACGTGCTCGAAAGCAGTCGCCAGATAATACGCCCCGGTTCCCGGCCCTGCTTCGCCAAAGGTCTCAGCATATGCAATCGTCGGTTTCCCGGATTCTCGAAAGGCAGCTACAGCACCACGCACTTCTTGAATCTGCGCTAACCCAAGGCCATGACTCCCCACCCGAGCCAACACCGCTACGACACGTTTATCGCGCGCGGCTTCTTCGAGCGCATCAGTAACGTCACGAAGGGTGGGAGCTCTCCGTGAAAAAATCCCCACCATCCGATCCTCGGGCACGTATTCGATCAGTCCGTGCTCCAAGTTAAGTTCCAGCACGGTTTTCGCCGGAATGCCATCTCCGGTAAGGCGCCGCAGTAACAAGCTCATGCTGAGGATGCCCAACAGCATAAAGACGACAGTAGCAGCACCAATCGCTGCTAGCAGGCGAACGATGATTCTTTTCATAGGCGGTAGTCACTCCGTTAGATATTCTCTTGTTCCTTAACGTAGCAGAGAGCAGCGAGGGAGAGAAAGGAGAGACGATACAGTTATAGGCTAAAGGTCGAAGGCTGGTAGGGAAGACGGGATCAGGCTATAGGCTTCAGGCTGGAGGCTAGAGGAAAACAAAGCAAGTGGAGAGTTTGGAGTCGCGGAAAGTCAGACGACTTGAAAATCAGGAATGAGCGCAAGAGCAGAAACGGGGAAGCGGAGAGTAGAGAAAGGAAGAGAACGTCTCCCTTTCTCCTCGTCTCCCATTCGTTTTGTGGTCTATTTTCCTCTACGCAGCAACTCCATCAGCTCAAACCGACGCGGCGAGTAATTCTGCTTAAAGAGCGGATTACCAGCAACCATTTGTGAGGCATGATGGTGAACGACGTTAACCCAGGTAGCGCCCAACGGAACCGGAAGTCGAACCCCGCGTGCGCCAGGAGAAAAATCAGGGTTTCCATGGGTGATTACGGAAAATCGAACAAAGGTTCCTTGCGGATCGTAACTTAACACGTAGAACGGCGTATAGGTTTGCGCATCAAGATAGTAGACCCGCCTTCCATATGGATGTGGTCCTTTCGGTGTCACTTCAAGTGTGATGACCCGACGCAACTCCCACGGTACATTCGGATACCAGTTATTTTTGCCACCAAAGGTCAAATGATCGGCACGCAGGAACCCTGGCACTAACATCGCCTGCTCGCCTTTATAGTTCCAGTTGTATTCGTGCAGATAGCCAATGAAGTAGAATGGCGGCTGCTCTTCAGCGAGGACGTCGTAACGGCCGCCGCCCATACGTGCGAGCATGTTCATGTAACTTTTACGCGTACGACGGTTTGATGGGCTGTAGCTCAGCTCATCGTTCGCCACGTTCTCATCATCATATACCGTCGTAATCCGCATGTTGCCTTCTTGGTCTGAAGGTGCGAGCGATTCGAACAGCAACTTGGCATACACACCACGCTCTTGCCACTGTACATCATTCGCTTCTTCACCAACCCGGTGCATGCCAAAACGAAACCGCATACGACCGATATTGGAGCGATCAATCGTTCCAGCATTATTCACGCCCTGCATCGTGCCACGCATTTCCATTGAGTCTGGCAGATCACGATAACGGAAATTCCACGCAATCTTTTCACCCGCGCGTGGATCGGCTGGATCGATCACAGGAAACGGGCGTCCACCCTGGTAGCTGTTGACCTTGTAGCCACCATCGAGGGATACGCTATTTGCGTATTGTTCGGTAGCAGCGACATAGGCTTCGCGCACCGGTAAGTCAGTTGTTTCCTGGACTGTGATGGTGAAATCTCCAGCTTGAAGAGTCTTGAGAATCTCACTCGGCAGAATTTTTTCCGCGACTTGCCAATTCTGTTGACCGATGGTCAACCCTGGGGTAATGCCCTCATAACGAACCGTTTCCTGACTATAGGGGTAAAATGTCGAGCGTAGTGCTTCAGCAACCACCATCTCAGCACCAACCTGCTGCCCGCATGCTAGAGTGCCACACACAATGGCTACCCAGACATATGCTTTCCTCATGGCCTTCTACTCCTTACGTCACCGGGCGGAGCCTCGGCGCGTGGTTGTCATCAATGACTATCTAGTATATTTTTGAAACTTACCAGATACCTGAAAAGTACAATTTTGATACTTTCAAGTCAAGTTCAAACGACTATGGCACTCTCTCGAACGTCTCATCGTATCTCGCGGTCTCGTCGAGCAACCCAGCAGAACCAAAACGAACTGGTTCCTGCGAATGGGGACGACGCAACCCATTCGCGCCGTACGGTCATCGAAGGCCATCTTCTTGATGTTGCAGCCAAACGCTTTGCCAGTACTGGTTATCGGCAGACGACGTTAGAAGATATCGCTCGACATGCCGGCATCGCCAAAGCGTCGATGTATCGCTACTTCGAGAACAAACAGGAGCTGCTAGCAAAGATCTTCCTCAAAGTTGCTGGGACCTTTGCGCTCGGGCTGCAACCACTGCAACATGCTTCTATTTCTCCAGAAGAGAAGTTGCGACGGGCAATTCAACATCTCCTACGTACTATCGGTGAAAATGTCGCTCTCTTCACTGTCTTTTATGGTGAAGAAGCGGATTTGCCAGACCGGCTGCGTGCCGAAGTGAGTGAGGCACGACAACACGTGGCTGCCGGACTAGAACAGGTTCTTCGAGAGGGCATGGCACAAGGAGTTTTTCGTGATCTCAATGTCAAGCTTACTGCCCAGGCCATCATTGGCATGTGTGCCTGGTTGCATAAGTGGTATAGCTCTAGCGGGGAACGTCTGGATGACATTGCGACCGAGTTCGTTGAATTGATCGAACGCGGCTGTCTTGCGACGCGCGGGGCTGAGGCCGAAGATGCGCTCGCGGATCGTCTGCGACACGTGCACGACATGCTGGGGTCATTGATCGGGCGAGCGGAGCGCTTAGAAAAGGCCAGTCGTTAGTTGAAAGTACCGCCTCAATGAGACAAAACCGCGCCTTGTTTGTTCTGTCGCTCGCTGTCTTCTCCACCATGGCCGGAAACAGCATGGTGATTCCGTTTCTCCCGCTGTATGTTCAACAATTTCAGGTGAGCGAGTTCGGTGCGGGGTTGCTCTTTAGCGTCCATGCCGCCACACGAATAGTGATCCTCCCGTTCGTCGGTCGGTTATCAGATCGATGGGATCGCAAGTCGTTCCTCCTCTTTGGCGTGCTGTGTTACGTCCTCTCATCACTTGCCTATGTGCCCGCCCATGCTTTTCTGGCGTTCATCTTGGTGATGCTTGTTCATGGGACGGCAACTGCCATCGTTCACCCGATCGCGATGGCGTATGTCGGGGATATTGCGCCCAAAGGCCAAGAGGGGACCTATAGCGGCTACCTCAATACCGCGTTACTCGGTGGTATCGGTGGTGGACCGCTCATCGGTGGGTTCCTCAAAGATCATTTCAGCATGGGGATGAACTTCTTTGTCATGGCTGGGCTGAGTGTGCTTGCACTCCTCTTGCTCGCGCTGTTTCTTCCCAAAGCGGAAAGCCACAAGAAAAATGGAGCTCACACAACAACTTCACAATGGGCCCTCTTGAGCTGTCCACCCATTCTTGGCATTTCCGGCTTTCGCTTAGGGTATGCGATGGCAAACGCGCTCACCTGGGTGTTTCTCCCACTCCTGGCCACCCACATGCTTCCGCTGAGCACTACCCAAGTGGGCTTGTTAGTTTCGGTCAATGTCATCGTCAGTACCCTTGTCCAAAGTCCGAGTGGGCGACTGGCGGATCGGATGAGTAAAGCCCACTTGATCGGGATTGGTGGGGCACTCAGCGCGCTGGCTTTATGTGCGTTTCCGTGGGCGACGAACTTCTGGCAGCTCTTATTTTTGAACGTCTTGGTGGGCGGAACCTACGGTATCGCCTTTCCTGCCCATGTTGCTTTGGCAATGGAAAATGCGCGCAACTATGGCATGGGAACAGTGATGAGCCTCCTCATGATTGCACATGGCATCGGTATGATGATCGGCCCAGTGATCTTTGGTGCCATTGCCCGACACTGGGACCTCCACTACGCGTTCTGGAGCGGCGGGCTGTTGAATCTCCTCCTTATCGTCCTCTGTTATCCTCTGACACAAAGAGTGATGGTTCTCTCACCTGCTGCTCCAATAGAAAACCCAACGCCGGCAGCGGCAGATTAAGTCAAGGTAGGGCGGGCTTTGCCCGCCGAAAATGACAAGCGCAGCCTGCCTTACAAAACTGACAACTGAATACTGACAACCTCGGCTCAATTAGATAGAAAGAGCGTGGAACCGTAACTATCGTGAAGGAGGGACTATGGCACAAACGGTACTACTGAAGAACGCGCGCGTGATTGACGGAATCGCCGATCAACCGCAAACGGGGATGTCGATTCTGGTGACTGGGGAACGCATCAGCAAAGTCGACCGCGGGGATATTCCTGCTCCACCTGATGCACAGGTGATCGATGCGGGAGGGAAAACCGTCCTTCCTGGGCTGATCGATACGCATGTCCATTCCACACTAATGGACCGAGAGAGTTTACCACTGTTTCTGGCAGCAGGTGTGACCAGCGCACGCGATGTTGGTGCGAAACTCGAAAAAGTCCAGGCACTCAAATCTGACCTTGCCAGCGGCGCGCAAGTCGGCCCACGGTTATTCATTTGTGGGCCATTGTTGGATGGTGTGGAGCCCAGTTTCCCGCGTGGTCCGCTCACGGAAATGCTCGACAGCATTCCGTCCGTTGAGGCTGTGCCACAAAAAATTGGCAACTTGCTGAACGCCGGAGTGGATGGCGTGAAACTGTACTTCACTCTTCCCCCGGATACGGCGAAAGCAGTGATCGGTTTTGTCGATAAACGCGTACCGATTACTGGACATCTTGGTTACACTCATTCACTCGAAGTGATTAGAGCGGGAATCGATGGCTTGGAACATGTGTGGATCTCGCCATACAACGAGTTCTGCGCGCTCGACATGCAGTTTGGTCCAGGCAAGAAGGTCAGCTCGATGATGAACCGCCATTTCGCGCCGCTCACCTTCAAAGGCTGGGAAGAGGCGGACCTCCAAAGTCAAAAGGCCAAGACCTGGTTTGATGCGATGGTCGAAAAACAAGTGCATATGGGCACAACGCTGGATCTGTTGTGGATTTCTAAGTGTGGACAAGATGCTGCAATGAAGGATCCAGATCGGCGGTACGTTCCACCGATGGCACTCGGTCGCCAGCGCGCCTTAGCGGCGCATATTGGTGAGCGCCCGGACTGGGACATTTTTCCGGGATTCGATCCAGCGATCGGCTCCAAAGCGTTAGAGAAACATCAAGAGGTCACCCGCATTCTGCACGAATCCGGTGGGCTCGTTGTCGGTGGGACTGACTGCGGCGGTATCCCCTACCCACCTCCGGGATATGCGTTGTGGCGCGAGATCGAACTCATGGCTGAAGCAATTGGCACAATGGCAGCGTTCAAAGCTGTTACTTCCGTTGCAGCTCGCTATCTGCGTAAACAAGACGACATCGGCAGCATTGCGCCAGGTCGCTACGCAGACTTCTCGATCATCGATGGTGATCCATTGCGCAGCGTACGCGAGCTACGGCAGATTACCACCGTGTACCGTGGAGGAAAGGCCTACGATCCGCAGTCACTGTTGGCGAGTGTGCCGACGCAGGCGGTGGAGCTGGCGCACTAGAAAAGTAGTCAGTATTCGGTAGTCGGTAGAAAAAGGCTCCGGGCTTTGGGGCTGTAGGCTCTGGACAAGAAACCAGAAACGAGGAACTAGAAATTTCCTCCCCTACAGCCTGTAGCCTATAGCCTTTTTCATTTCTTCATTGCCCTTGGCTAAAAGAACTTCACCACACTGCGCGCGACTTCGCCTTTCTTAAGGAGGTCGTACGCTTCATTGACGCCGTCAAGTGGGAACGTCTTCGATACCAATTCATCAATCTTAATCTTCTTTTCCATGTAGAGATCGACCAATCGTGGCATGTCGATGCGGGGCCGGGTTGACCCATAGAATGAACCGATCAGTCGTTTCTCCAACATCATGAAGATATTCGGGTTGAGTGAAATCTTCGCGCCTTCGGGAGAGACCCCAACGATTGTGCAGGTGCCACGACGCGCCGTCATGCGGAAGGCCAATTCAATTGTTTTCGCCGTGCTAATGACCTCAAAAGCATAATCAACCCCACGACCACCCGTAAGGTCCATCACCGCTTTATAGGCGTCATCCTGCGAAGGATTCACAAAGTGTGTCGCACCGAACGTCTTGGCAAAGTCGAGCTTCTTTTGTAACAAGTCGACAGCAATGATCTGACGTGCGCCAGCAAGGGCTGCCCCTTGAATGACGTTGAGTCCAACGCCACCGCAGCCAATGACAGCGACGGTCGATCCAGGTTGCACTTGCGCCGTGTTGATCGCTGCCCCAACACCGGTCATCGTTCCACAACCGACAAAACAAGCCCGATCGAGCGGCATATCTTCACGAATCTTAATCGCGCAGCTTTCCGGCACCACCGTCTCCTCGGCAAAGGAAGCCGTGAATGCAAAATGGAATATATCGGTGCCATTTTTGTTCAGCCGTGTCGTCCCATCGAGCAAGGTGCCGAGTGCCTTGGGCCGGGTTTCACATAGATGTGGTGTACCTTGCGTGCACGAGAAGCAATGACCGCAGACAGGAGAAAACGACAACACCACGTGGTCGCCCTCTTTCACCGACGAAACCCCTGGGCCAACTTCAGTGACAATACCGGCACCTTCATGACCAAGGACGATCGGCAACGGCATACGCATGTCACCAGTCATCACGTGCAGATCACTATGACACGCACCGTTGGCAGCAACTTTCACACGCACTTCGCCAGCTTTGGGTGGAGCAAGCTTGATGTCCTCAACTACCAGTGGTTTGTTCGCTTCGTACAGCACCGCAGCTTTCATGATCCTCTCCTTCAGCAGACAAGTTTCCGCGAAGCGCCCTACCTGTCAGCGCTTCAGGTGGGTCATCTATAAGGGGAGGAGATGACGGGTGTCAAGAAAGGAGCAAGTTACTCTCTCGTTCGACTTCGCAGCTCCAAATGCAAGAACGCTTCCGCGCGGCGGCGGAAGAGGAGTAGTCCCGCGCACAGACCTGCGCCAAACATCGAGAGGTCGTGGACCCAATAGAGTCGCTCTGCGTGTTCAGGAAAGAACTGACGAGGCATTACGGAAGGAAGAATGAATAACGCCAGAATGGGGACCAACAAGAGAACTTTCACAACCGGATGAAGTATCGAAGATCGTACCGCAGCCTGCAAGAATGCTGCGGTAATTAACAGGACTCCGGTAAGAAACGAAAACAAGACATACACATCCGAGACCGGCGCATAAACAAAAGAAGCGAAAAACACTACTAGACACGCAATAATACCGATAGAGGAAATCTTCGCGACACGCGTGATACACACTGGTTGTTTGAGTGATTCTGTCTCTGCAATCGATTCCATAAACGCTCGCTCAACCTTTCCTGTAGTGAAGGTTGCTCGCCACGAATCTCTCAGTGGCAATCAGAGGCTTTCATCGGCGCAGAGACAGACTTCTTTATGAGAAAGTGTAGCCTTTTCGCTAAATCGGACCACGGAACATTCGTACACTTTACACTCCAGACTCCAAATCCTGTCATTCTGAGCACAGCGAAGAATCCCTCCGAGAGGCCCTTGGTTGCACTCAGGGTGACAGCGCGAGTGTACCAATCTTTCATGGTCCGATTTAGCTACGACCCAAGTAGCTTGAGCTTGTTCTTGGCGCTCTTCCCGACTTTGGTACGTCCGTGGCGGTCCGCGACAAACTCTAAAATGTCTTCGCCAAGAGAGCGAACCTCAGAGCCACCTTCAGCGAAGCGAAAGCCAATATAAAAGAGGTCTTCAGGGTCCAAACCCTTCTCTTTCTTGAGTGTGTCGAGAACCGGAAAAGCCGACGATCGGTGTAAATCCGCTAACAAATCAAGGGCTGGATCGTGACGAGCAGTGACTGATGTTACATCCTGGGGATGAAGCTTGAGCTGGGCAATCGCTAAGACAAACTTCTCTTCGGACGCGAAAGTTGGAAACTCACGGAGAGGGGTGAGAAAGCGAATAGCTTCGCGGTACTTTTTACTTTTCTTGAGTTGTGCTCCGCGCGTAGCAAATTGGCTGTACGCATACTCGGCATCAACTTGTTTAAGAAAGTGAAGATAGGCGCCGTGAATGCGATCTTCCTCCTCCAACGCATCCTGTAACCGTTTCCATACATCATCAATCGTATCGCGCCGCCATTTGCCTTCGTAGGTTGGGAGAATCTCAGCGATCGTCCACGCCTTACTGGCGTTGTCACATGTCAGGAACTCTTTCGTGAGGCTCGCCCGTGCAGCTGGGATCTTCTGTAACGAGCGCGCCGCTGCGTCACGACGGGCAGCATCGGAATCATTCAGTTGTTGCACTAACGTCTTCACGGCAGCAGGAGAAGCGAATTCACCCATCTTCCGCAGAGCAAACTTTTGTACCGCAAGGTGAGGACTTTCCAATAACCGCGACAATGTCGGTTGGTACTCCGCAGGCATCTCATGCGCATCAAGCAGATCGAGCGTCAGCCGTACGGTATCGGAGAACTCTTTCTCTTCTAAGAGTGGAATGAGTTTGGCAAACTCCCCTTTCAGCAAATCCTGTCCACGCAAACAGTGAAGTAACGCGACCAGTGCATGGAAACGAACAAGGTGCGGCTGCTCAGGGCTGACAAATCCAATGAGCCACTTGCGAGATTGGGGTCGGCCAAGAATGCCAAGAATTCGAATCGCCGCAATGATTGCGGTCCGCTGCTCGGCTCCGTTCAATTCGTTCGCAAACGACTCTACCTCAGTAAATAAGAACTCAAACTCTTTTCCCTCAAGATCTTTCACCGTCATCGCAGTCAAGTCACAAACGGTTTTATTAACCTCGGGATCGCCGTGCACCAGTACTTGCATCAACCCTTGCCAGGCAGCTTTACCACGAATCGTGCATAAGGCCCGCGCAGCAGCCATGAGCCACACTCGGTTCGCACCTTTTGCCTGTTGCACGAGCGGTCGCACCGCAGCTTGACCAAAACTTGATACAAGGCGCAGCGCTTGTTCGCTGGTCTCTTTGTCGGTCGCTTCCAACAGTGGCAGTAGCGTGGGAAGACTCGCCTTCGGATGAACTTCTTCGACGTAGCGTAAGGCGTAGCCTTGCAACAAAGCATTGGGGTGAGCCAGTGTTGCATTCACGACTTTGATTACCGCATCATCCTCAAGCTTCAGCGCTCCAAGCACTAAGAGTGCGGCACAGCGGCGCTCTATATTTCCTTCGTGGGCAAGCGTCAACAGACTTTGTAGCGTTTTATCCATAGACAGGGAGTACTATAAAACGCGCATGACACCCACGCTACCCTGTCTGTCAGCCTGTATTATGCGGGTTCCATACGAGAACTGGCCAAGTCCGTTCGCCCTTCGTCTGTCGAAGGGCGAACAGGAAATCACCAGTTCGGTGGAGCGGAGCCGTTCGTGTTGGGCTTGTCGAAGTATGAACGGCGGTAAGACCAATGGATAGTGATCAGAGAGAATCCGTATCAGCTAATCGCCACCACCCCAAGCGTTTGTGAGTTGAACGACCACCGTAAGCGGAGCTGGACAGTCGTGGTCCGTTGACTGGCGGCGTCGCGAATGCGGACCCCTGAAACAACGATGTCGTCCCCTTCGATGCGAACAGTCGCTACGGTGAAATCGACGAGATCAAGAAATTCGAACCCAGGGAGTTTGACCACGTTGACTTGACGAGAAGTAGAAAACGTCACCCCAGCCGACGACTCAATCTGTACTCCCACAGTGTGAGATCCTGCAGGGAGATTTGCGTAGTTAAGAGTAATACCCCAGCCGCTCTTACCGGCATTCGCAATCGTGGAAAACATGGCTGCCACATCTGCCCGTCCAGCACAACAGGGGATCGTCGTGACCGGTGTATCATCAACAGTGAAACGAATGGAGCGAATGGTCACATTGGGATCTTCATCAAACGCCCAGCCACGGAATACGTTTACACCGAAAACAACTTGCCCATTGTCAGGACTTTCGATAAGCGCAACGATCTTCGAGGCTGCATAAGCCGAAGACACACTCAACATGCTTTCATTCCACCATCGTCGCATCTGCGCGCCGACCCGCGCTAACAGTGAAGATTGGGACGCTGCAGTATTGCTCACGGTAAACGCTTGAGTCATACCGAATGCCTGGGCGTTCGTCAGCCAACGAAACGTCGCGGTGACATCGCTTTGTTGTTGTGTCGCCTTATCGCGCACGATGACATTCTGGAGAATGAGTTCTTGACCGTTGACCTGAGTCGAAGCGCGAGACAAGGAAAACACATCGACAAAAGCGGACGTTCCAGGACGAATGACTTTCACCTGCCGGGTTTCCGAGGAAATGGTTTCGCCACTCACACCTTTTATTTTGATCTGCACGGTATGCGGTCCAGGAGGCAAGTCACTCCAGTTCACACCCGTGCCCCACCCACTGTTCGTAGTGTTGTCGGCAGGAAATTGCGAATATATCGACTGCACATCACCACGCGGAGAACAGCACGGGACGTCGCCGACTAAAGACCCATCAACAAACAACTCAACACGGTCAATTTTCCTTCCACCGACAGAATCAAATGCCCACCCCCGAATCGCACTAATGCCAGAGACCACTTGGTCGACCTCTGGATTCTCAACCCCTAACAACAATGTCGAAACCTTCGCACAGGATTCGTTTGAGTATCCCGAGGCTCCGAGCGGATTGTACGCTTGCACCCGGTAGCAATAGGACTTCCCTCCGGCCACCGCTTTATCAACATAGGAGTTTGCATCCGCATCCAAAGCGGTCAGCCATTGAAACTCATTCGTCCCCTCTGCGCGCCGCTCAACCCTGAATCCAGTTTCATTGTCCGCGTTATCTTCCCATTTCAATGTCAACTGCGACGCATGAGATATGCCTACCAGCAATAGTAGCCAACATAACACCCAAGAACTGTAGTTCTGACACCAACCTCGCAGGAGCCTTCGCCGGTCTTGAGTCCGTAGTGAAAGAAGTTGCATCGGTCGCCCCCCAAGTGCCAACAAGTAGAAATATCCCTTAGTGTATACAGCCCTCAGCCACAATCCAAATCTCGCTACGTCACGAACAGAGCGCTGGACAATCTTCTCCAATGGTTCATGATTCATCCCATCAACAAGAGGAATCGGCAAACTCGCCACCGAGACCTGTCCGTCCAATCTTGCGTCGGACTTCGTCAAGCGCGAGACGAAAATAGACGGGGCGATTGTGAGCACAGGCGTGAGGATTCTCAGTCTGCCGCCAGCGTTCCAGCAGTCGCGCTTGTTCCTCTCGTCCCAACTCATGCCCAGCCTTTACTGCGGCCACACAGGACAGTGCCTGAAAGAAATCATCGCCATGCAGACGAACACGCACGAGCCAGCGTGAGAACAGAATACCGGCCTCTTTGGGATGAATGAAATCAGGCACTGTCCTGAGAGCAATCACCTGAGGGCCGAACGGCCCTACAGTAAACCCACAGTGTGAGATCTCATCGCGTTTCACTTCAATAAACGCGAGTTCACCAGCAGAAAGTGCCACGACTTGCGGTGCAATTAGGTCGCGTCGTTGGACCGCTCCACGCTGGAGCAGTTCGTACAACACCCGCTCCTCAGCCGCATGCTGATCGAGAATGTAGAGGTGCTCTTCTGCCGTCATAAGGAGAAAGGTCTTCTCAATTTGGCCGAGCAGAGAAAATTGCGCTGTTGTCGACTGCTCGTACGTTGGTTCTGGTTCAGCCACACGTTCGCTGTGCAACCACGCAGGGCGTGACCGTCGTTGGAGCGCACCGCGCACGAGGTCATAGACAGCCAGGTCATCGCGAAAACGCACTTCGGTTTTTGCCGGATGCATGTTGACGTCAACAAACGCGGGCGCAATATCAAGAAAGAGCAACACCATACCGCCTTCTCCGGGCAAGGCATCGCGCACCGCGCGATAGAGGGTGCGATTCCGCACGGCTCGGTAGTTAACGAAGAAATAATGGCGTCGCCGCCACACTGCTTCTGTTGGCAAGACAAATCCCCATGCTCGTCCAGTTATTCCGCTACTCTCAAATGGTTCGCTCCCAGCCGACGCCTCACGCCCGAAGCACGCAGCGATACGCTCTCCTAATGAACCAGGTTCAAGCGCGTACAGTTCCCGGCCATCAAAAAACAAGGAAAACCGTCGTTCAGGAAACGCCAAGGCAAAACGCGTGAAAACACCGAGAATATGGCCGTACTCGGTACGTAGACTGCGCATGAACTGTCGGCGTGCAGGCATATTATAGAATAGATCCCAGACTTCGACCGTTGTGCCGATAGCAGCCCCGGCTTCCTGCACCGACACAATCTTTCCTCCATCAAGACGGACCTCTGTACCGAGCAGGGCATCACGTTCACGCGACAGCAAACGAAGACGAGAAACCGAGGCGATACTGGGTAATGCCTCACCGCGAAAGCCAAAGGTTCGCACCGCACGTAAATCTTCCTCACGTGCGATCTTACTGGTCGCAAAGCGTTCACAGGCAAGACGGATCTCGGTTGCTGGAATACCACTCCCATCGTCGGTAACGCGAATGAGGCGACGTCCACCTTCTTGAATATCGACCCGAATTGTCATCGCTCCAGCATCAAGGGCGTTCTCGATCAGTTCCTTCACCGCGCTGGCTGGACGTTCGACGACTTCACCAGCGGCGATTTTCTGTTGAATATCGGGTGGCAAGATTTGAATACGCATAGCGGCACGCAGCATAGAGCGCAAAACCGAGCAAGTAACCTCCCCTGTTTGTACCTGATGTCTCTTTTGCCTCAGCAGCTGCTGATATAGGTTTCCTACATGAGATGTTCCGTGTGAATACGGTCCATGCTTCGACCGGCTCAGGACTCAGCACGAACGGGAAATCTTCCTCAGCGCTTTGCCTTTCTCCGTTAACCCTGAGCTTGTCGAAGGGTTTTTCAACAGCTTCTCAAGCGGAGCGAAGTCGAAGGGCGCATTTTACAGCTTATAACTCATCTCATTTAGGTTCCCTCTATCGGTTTGCGAGGTGACGAAAAGTGCATTAAAAGGACAGCAATCTTTTGCCTCTTTTTTCTGTGATGTTGTACGCACTCATCTGGACACTTCCGGCGCAGAAACTCCTTCTGCTCTCGGGACTCGCGTGGAAGTATGGGGAGCCACTCCAACTTGCCGACCTTGGGGCTTGTCTACCAGAAACCTTCGCTGCTGGACTGCTGACAGCGGTCTCTCGGCAATGGCAACACTTAGGCATGGGCAAGAATTAAGTTACCGATTAAGAGCGAGGAAGAAGCGTATAGTTCCAATCGCCATGAAACTTACCGGGTTTGATATTGAGCGCTTGAAACTCATCGTCGGAGACCTGTAGGCCTTTG
>Ga0194132_10005105_pt1 | contig 21687 bp, 14 predicted proteins | sample TA2KigOf80mmetaG_FD_148612 | JGI IMG/M metagenome (GOLD analysis project Ga0194132, IMG submission 148612) | Freshwater microbial communities from Lake Tanganyika, Tanzania - TA2015054 Kigoma Offshore 80m | ecosystem: Environmental > Aquatic > Freshwater > Lake | place: Tanzania: Lake... | reverse complement strand
CCAGCAAGATCAAAGGCGGGATACGCATGTAGATCTCAGGGCGTAGGGCTTGCGGACGCGGGTTCGATTCCCGCCGCCTCCACCATCTCATAGTCCGACGACATCCAGAGAAGACCAGAAACCCGGCATTTACGCCGGGTTTTCTGCTTCTGAAGCGTCCAAGGGCTTCCAGCGACATCCCGTCTAGCCGCTGATCGAAACGTAACCCGCTGAAACCGCAAAGACCTTGCGCTGAACACTTGGCATTTCTACCGGGGTGACTGTGCCGCGATGGACTATAGAACCAGGTACCGACCCGTCAGCGGTCCCGCGTATCCCGGGATATTGGCCCGTAGCCACGCTTCGCGTATGAACCGACGGGTGCGGGCTGCCAGCTCGGTTTCACGGGCGCCGTAACTGAAATCCACCATATCGGTAGGTTACCGAGTCGCGATTCAGATCACAGCCACCGGGCTCACCGGCGATCCTGTGCCGCCGATCACTCGCAGCGGCGCGACGATCAACATGAATGCACTGCCAGCACGACCCTGCATCCGCCGGCCCAGCTCCTCGAGATCGAGGTGGTGAAGGAGCGGCAGTCCGAGGTACACCTCGGTGAGGACGTGAATCGGTACGGAGCACTCGGACGTCGTACTGGGGAAGTTGTCGCCGGAGCTGTCGGTGGCGACGGTAGACAGCTCCCAGGCCGCCACCTGCTCCATGCAGTCCACGTGCAGACCACTCCAGTTGCCGTGGTCATCGCCAGCCTCCGGATCGTCCGGCCGGACTACCCGGGTTGCGTAGCGGCCCGTGCGTACGACGACAGCGTCACCTGGCTCGACCTGGCCGTCGAGCCAGGCGAGGTCCTCAGGCACGACTGGCGTGCCCGGCCGCAACGCCTTCACGCCGCGCCGTCGAGGCACGTCCACGAACCATGCCCGCGTGACCACCGTCGGCATCTCCATGATCGTGAGTCGTCGGGCGGGTTGGCCGCGCTCGACGTTCACCGCGAATTCGCTGTCATTGAAGGACCGGCCGCGATGACCCGCGTGGCAGAGCGCATCGATGTGCGAGTTCGTCATGCCATGGATCGACACGCAGACCCTGTCGCCGGCCGCCTGGACCGGTTCCGTGGTCGGACCAAAATCATACTTACCCGCATGGAGCATATCGAGACTGAAGGCATGCGCATCCAGGCCCGCGTCGTCCGCGCGCAGCGGCGCCCCGAGCGCCAGGGTTTCGAAGGTCGAGACGCTGGCGATGGCCCGTTGAGTCGTGCCGGGATCGAGCAGGTTTAGGGTCCCCCGATCGTTGCTCCAGCGCCCCCAGTTGTAGGTTCGATGGGGCCAGTAAGGGAGGATTCTCTCGAAGCTCCGCATCAGATAATCCAGAAATACAGCGCCACAGAACCTCAGGGACCGTCTAGGCCCCGATCTCGATCAGGTAGTGCGCGGGCCGCACGACTGCCGTACAGCCGGGATCCAGAACGATCGTGGTCGTGGGCTCGGACACTATTGCCGGACCGACTATCCTCGCGCCGGGCGCGAGATCAGCACCGTGGTAGACCGGCGTGTCGATCGGGCGGCCATCGAAATAGGCAGTGCGGCGTGAGCGCGGCACGGCCGCCCCCGACTCCGTACCACGGCCCGCAGCGCCCAGGTCGGACAACACCGGCTTCGGCCGGATCACCCGTGCCTCGCCTCGCCACGTGATGACCTCGATGGGCGCTCCGGGCTGCTGCGTCGCAAACAGCTCCAGGTGTCGGGCGTCGAACTCGGCATGCAACCGCGCGAGGTCGCTCTGCCCATCGAACACCGGCGTCTTGCCCAACAGGACTTCGATCTCCCACATCTCCTGTTCGTAGCGGGCTTCGCACAGGAATCTTCGGGTTCGTTCTCCCGGGTGATCGATCCCGGCGAGAAACTCACTGATCTCGCGGTCAAGGTCTTTCAGTACCGAGTTGACACCCGTGTAGCCGAAGTCCGAGGTCAGCGCGTAGTGCCCGCGGGAGAACACCGCCATGATGTCCGAATACAGGCCGCCTACGGCGCTCAGTCCGGCTGCGAGCTTCGGCAAGAGCACCTGGCGAATTCCGGCCTCCCGCGCGATGCGCACGACATTCAGACCGGCGGCGCCCCCGCCTGCGACGATCACGCATTCACGCGCATCCTTGCCTTGCGAGACGGTCAGGTCGCCAAGGAGGCCGCGCATGGCCTCGGATACTATCGCCAGGACTGCCTCCGCCGCCTGCTCTGCACTGACACCGAGCGGCCTAGCGAGGTGCTCCACGACCGCGGCCCTGGCGGCGTCACGATCGAGCGGCATCGCACCACCGAGAAAGTCCGCAGAATCCAGATAGCCGAGCACCAGCGCCGCGTCCGTGACGGTCGGTTCGGTGCCACCGCGCCCATAGGCGACGGGGCCCGGATCCGCGCCTGCACTCTCCGGGCCGACATGCAACAGGCCACCGGCGTCGACGTAGGCAATCGAGCCGCCGCCGGCACCGATCGACTTCGTGTCGACAGCCGGCAAACCGGTCATGTGCCCAGTCCAGCGCGGCCCGAACCATTTCTCCCGCGTGTAGGCGACCTGGCCGGAGACAATCAGGCTCGCATCGAACGAGGTACCCCCCGTGTCGATGACCAGCAGGTCGGGACTGGTCGTTGCCGGCTCGGCCCGGTCGAACACGATTCCAGCGATCGGCGCGAGCGCGGGACCGGAGTCGATGGTCTGCAGCGGCCGCTCCAGCATCTGATCGAGGTGCAGGACGCCACCGGACACGTGCGTCACCATCAACGGCTCGCCGCGGAAGCCCAGCGCCCGCAGGCGGGAATCCATGTCATTCAGATGGTGGCGCATCAACGGCTTCAGCGAAGCATCGATGACGGTGGCAGAAGCGCGACGATACTCGCGAATGATACGGTTGACGCGATGGCCGAGCGAGTACTCGACGCCAGGCAGATGTTCTTCGAGAATCGCGGCGATGCGGAGCTCATGCTCCGGGTTCAGCGACGACCACAACAGGCATACGCCTACCGCCTCGACCTGCAACTCCGCAAGGCGATCGACGACCTTGCGCACCTCGCGCTCGTCGAGCGCGATCGCCACCGTGCCACTGCTGGTGACGCGCTCCGTAATCTCGAAGGTGAGCCGCCGCGGCACATAGGGCTTGGGAAACGGCATCGCCCAGTTGTGCATCTGGTCCTTGCCGCCTTCCTTATACAACAGGATATCCGGGTGGCCGCGCGTCGTCAGGAACGCGGTCCGGGCCACCTTCCCTTCCAGGATCGCGTTCGTCGAATGCGTGGTCGAATAGATGAAGATCGACGTCTGCTCGAGCAGCTGGCCGGTACTCATCCGGTGCGCCGCGGCTGCGGCTTCGAGAGCGGTCGTGAGTCCGCGCAAGAGGTCGCCGGGCGTGGTCAACGCCTTGTAGAGCCCGAGGATCTGGTGCTGGTCGGCGAGCACCAGATCGGTGAAGGTGCCGCCGGTATCCACGGCGATCGTGTAGCGCCGCTTTTCGGCCCGGCCGGTCATAGCGCAGCTGCGGACCACCATGCATCGCGCACGTGCTCCGCACGATAGCCGTCCGTGTCGTGTGGCTCCGGTCGCTGCGCGCGTGCAGCGACCGTCCCCGCCACGTCGACCGCCAGTGTCTCCCACCGAGCCGGGTCGCCGGTGAAGCGCACGCCATAGACCTGCTCGGCACGCTGCACCGAAATCCAGCGTTCGATGACATCCTCGAGCACCAGCGACGGATCCCTGGTCAGGGGGTTACCATAGCCGCCCCCGCCGCCGGACAACGAGACGATCGACTCGTGCGGGTGCAGCAGCGCTGCACCGATGGTGTCATAGACGCGAGACCAGTCACCAGCCTCGATCTTCCATGCCTGCGGGCCGCTCGCCAGGCCACCACCCCGTGCACCCTTGGGACGATTTTCGACCCCCTCCAGGAAGTAATAGACCTCCATCGGGTCCCATCGTGGTCCATAGATGCAGACGTTGCCGGGTGCACCACGCTGGCGGCCCGCACCTTCCGAGTCCGGGCGTATGGTTTTGTCCCAGATGATCAGCGGGTTCTTTTGCTCCATGACTTCGGTGGAATCCATGTAGACCACGCCCGCCGCGTTCGCGACCAGCAGCATCAGCCAGCCATCGGACTCCGCCGACCCGGGGCCACCAGCCGTCCCACTCACGATCTGCAGGATAAAGACGCGATTCTTGCGTCGGTCGAAGCCGGATGCCACGCCCATGTAGGGCGGCGAACCGTAACAAGGCTCGGCAAGCCCGATCCCTTCGCACAACTCCGTGAAGGCGTGGATGATCATCCCGTGGACCCGGTCCGCCACGGTGTTGGTGGCAAGCGAGCACGACACCGGATGCCGGGGAATGCCGACCACGCAGTTCTCGCGCAACAGGACCTCGATACGGCGGAAACTGCCCGCATTGTTCGGCACGATCACGCGCCGCGCATTTCGCTTCGAATTGAGGACACACAACACGCCGGCAACGCCACCGTTGGTGGCAGTTGATTCGGTCAGGTTCAGCCCCGCTGGGACGCAATCGGGGTTGTCGCGCAGGTCGACACGCACCCGACCCTCGACCGCATCGACGTCGATCGTGACCTTGAGCGGAATACCCTCTGGAATGCCCGGAAACGGATCGAGCTTTGTGGTGCCGACCAGACGGCCCGAGGGCAGCGTGCGGATCGCATCTGCAGTCACGCGCTCGGAGTAGTCGAGCCAGCCGGTGACGAACTGACGAACCGTATCGATTCCGAACTTCTGGCAGAACTCCTTCAGACGGCGCTCCGCAAGCCGCGCTGCACCGAGCTGCGCCAGGTAATCGCCGTACCAGATTTCGAAGCCCCGGATGCGCCGCTCGCACATCCGGATCACGTCACCTACGTCACGGTAATCGTCCTGCACCTTGACGCAGGGAAAAATGATCGCACCTTCGGCATAGACGTCGCGTGCCATCGGCATGTACGTGGTCGGCAGCGCGTTACCGACGTCCACCTGATGCGCCTTGGTGCAGGCGGTGAACACGTGCTCGCCACCAAAGAATACGGGCACGAGGATCTGGTGATCGGCTGCGTGCGAGTTGCCGATGTACGGATCGTTGTGCAGATAGGCATCGCCCTCGCGAAACTCCGGATGCAGTTCCGCCATGGCCCTGGCGCTGGGGCCGAGGCCGAACACATGCGCCGGCATGCCTTCCGGGCAGGACAGCAGATCATGTTCCGAACTGACGATGCAGCAGGAAAAGTCGCGTGCCGCCATGGTCGTCGACCGAGCGGTTCGCACCACCGTGTTCGACATTTCCCTCGCGATGCTGTCGAGCCGGTTCGCCATCACGGCAAGGCTTGTCGTGTCGAGAACTTTGTTCAACGGCGGCCCCTTCATGAATCAGCCTGGCAGTTTCGCGACCCTATTCCCGCGAGCAGCCGTGCAGGCCGGCGTCGACCGCACCGGGACGAGCATGGCTCGTCCCGGTGCAGATCGTCTGCCCGCGGCTGCGCATCGCCGGAGACTTTAGAACTTGACCCGCCCCGTCAGACCGAAAGTCCGCCCGGACTGGATGATGAACTGGCCGGAGGTGGTCCCCTGCCCAAGATTACTGGCACCCCCCCAGTCGACGATCTCGGCATCCGTCAGATTGGAAACGAACCCGGTCAGGTCGAAGCGCTCCGTGCTCCAGGTGGCACGCAGGTTCAGGCGTTCATAACCGTCCTGCTCGAAGTACGGCGCCAGCTGCAGATCGGGATTGTAGTCACCCGCGACAGCGAGATCCGCACGCAAGATCAGGTCCCCGAGGGGCAGCGGGCGCTCGTACTGGGCACCGATAGTTGCGGTCCAGTCCGAAACGAACGGCAGCTGATAGCCGGACTGATCGCAGTTGCCGTTTGCATCCGGCGTGTCCACCGTACTGCAGGGGGCATTCGTGAATTCCTCGTATTCCGCATCCGTAAACGCGAGGCTTGCCGAGAGCCGCAGGCGGTCCGTGGGCGCCCACTGCGCGTCGACCTCGAGGCCTTGTGTGCTGGCTTCCTCGGCGTTCGACAGGTTGAAGATCGTGCCTATGAACGCAGCCGTCTGATAGTCCTCGTGCGTCTGGTGGTACACATCGGCGCTCAGTTGCACGCGACCATCGGCGAAGGTCCCCTTGACGCCCAGTTCGAAAGCATCGACCGTCTCGTTCCTGACCTCGAAGCCATCCTCAGCCGGACCGACCGGCCCCCAGACGATGTTGAAGGTTCCGGACTTGAAACCGCGCGAATGCAATCCGTACAGGAGCAGGTCGTCGTTGATGTCGTAGGACACCCTGACCGAATAGGTCGTGTCGTTGGTGCTCAGGTCGTCGCTACCGCTGTCACTAGGATCAAAGACCGACGCGAAGGGGCCGGCGACAAACGCGGCGGACACCGGGCCACTGCCATTGAAGCGGCTGTTGGTCTTGACGGCGTCCTTCTCCTCGCGAATCCAGCGCAGGCCCGCCGCTAGCTCCCACTTGTCCGCCGGACGCCAGGTCAGGTCGCCGAATACCGAAATGCTGTCGGTATCTAGGCTCCCCACGAACCGGCCGACGTCGCCGTTCACGCCGGCGCCCAGCAATGGCCCATCCGCGTCGATCTGGAACTCCACCTGGCGTGACAGCTCGTCCTTCAGGTAGAACGCGCCGACGATCCAGTCCACCGGGCCATCGCCGGCCTTCGACGTCAGGCGGATTTCCTGGCTGATGGCATCGCCTTCCTGCGTCTCTTCGTAGGTCCCGATCGGCAACGGCGTCTGGTCGAGGTCCTGATGATCGGCAGCTTCGTATTCGTTGTAGCTCGACACGGCGTTGAGCGTCCAGCCATTGGCCAGCTCGTAGCGGATGTCCAGCGCGACATCGCTGCCTTCAAGACCGCCGAACTTCTGCTCATCCCAATGTACCCGGCGATCCCAGGCGTCGTTGTGCGGCGGAGTCACAGGCACCCCCTCCGCCGTCGGGACGACTCCGAGCGCAAGCAACCCATCGAAAGTCGCATTCGCTCCGGCGCCGAGATCCTCGCCATTCTGGCGCGCACGGAGGCCGTCATTGAAGCTTTCGAGCAGCGTAAACAGCCCAAAGCTGCCCGCGTCGAAGAACAGTTCCGACGCGGGACCATTGAGGTCGCGATTGGCGATCCCGCCGGTAACCCGCACGTTGAGCGCATCCGACACCTTGAACTCCAGCTGACCGCGCACGGTGTAGGATTCTTCGCCATTGACGCTGTCGATCTGCGGACTGCCAGTCACCTCCATGACATCGTCGAGATCACGGTAGGTAAAGCTCAGGCCGGCTCCCACCGTGTCGCTGACGGGACCGCTTGCCTCTCCTCTTGCCAGGAATCCGAACGGATCCTCGCCCACGCTCTCGACCTGGCCCGTCACGTCGAGGAAGCCGCCCCACTCATCACGCGGCCGCTCGGTCAATACCGACAGCACACCGGCTGAGGCATTGCGTCCATACAGTGTGGACTGCGGACCCCGCAGGAACTCGACACGATCGATGTTGACCAGGTCATCGAGACCGAGCGCCGAGCGGCTGCGATACGCGCCATCGACGAACAGTGCGGTGGACGGTTCGAAATACGGAAGGTTGCCGTTGACGCCGATGCCACGCGTGACCAGTGCAGTGGCCACGACCGCACTGCCTGAGTTCTCCGCTATCACGATCGACGGAATATAGAACTCGAGCTCACCTACCGACTCGATACCCGCCGACTGCAGGCTGTCGCCCGAGATCGCTGACACGGCTGCCGGCACCTCGAGCAGGCTCTGCTCACGCTTCTGCGCCGTCACGATGATCTCGTCAAGCTGCTGGGCAGCAGCGGGCGCGGCGACGATCGCGCCGCACGCGGTAATGCTCATAATCCGAATAATGCCCCGAACTACACGACTACCCCTGATACTCATCTGCTTCTCCCCGATGGTGATGGATGACAAGTGCCAACAGTGCGATTCCCGCGCGCCTACTCGATGCGCACGGCCCGCAGATATTCCTTCAGGTCCCTGACCTGCTCCACTGACAATTGACCGGCAAACGACGGCATGCCCAGCGGTTCGAGTGCACCAAGCAGTACGACTGCCTCGAGCTGATCGATCATCGCCGGAGTCGAGCGCCGCAGGTCCGGCAGCAGGCCGTTGTGGCCGTACCAGGAGTGACAGATACCGCAGTTGATTGCGTATACGTCACGGCCCCTGGACTGTTGCACGTTCAGGGCGCGGAGTCGATCGCCACTGGGACGCGGCGTCACGCTCGGCTCCGCCGCGGGCATCGGCACGGTGCCACCACCCAACTTGAGCGCGATGACGCGGCCTTCATTGCGGAATCGGCGCGCCGCCACCTGTGGCTCGGCGTGGGTGAACAGCGCGCCGCCCCACCCGGCGAGGAATGCGATGTACTGTTCCTCGTCGACCTCGTAGGCGATCGGCGGTGCGATGATGCCCGTCCCGGTGGCCAGCCGATGCAGCCGCTGTCCCGTCACCGCATCGTAGAAATTCATGTAGCCCTCGGCGTCCCCCTGCACGACGAGCCCGCCGGCGGTGGACAGCACGCCCGCGTTGCTGAAGGTCGAGTGCGGCACGGACCACCGCACCTGCCGTGCGCGAGGGTCCCAGGCGAGCAACAGCGCGCGGCCAATCGAGTCATCCGGGACCATCTCCTCGAAGCCGTCCGCCACCGTGCCACCGAGCAGCACGTTGAACTGCGTCGCCGAAAAATGGGTGGCGGCATCCTGGGCGGGCACGTAGACGAGGCCGGTCTGCGGACTGTAGGACATCGGGTGCCAGTTGTGACCTCCCAGGGTAGCCGGCATCACGATCCGCGGGGCATCCCGATAGTCGCCGGTGGGGCTATTGACCGGACGCCCGGTGGCGGGATCAATGTGGGTCGCCCAGGTGGCGCGAACGTACTTGTCCGCGGCGAGGAGTTCCCCGGTCTTGCGGTCTATGACGTAGAAGAAACCGTTCTTCGGTGCCTGGAAAAGCACCTTCCGGGGCTTGCCCAGCCACTGGATGTCAGCCAGTACGATGTGCTGTGTGGCGGTGTAGTCCCAGCTGTCGCCAGGCGTGGTCTGGTAATGCCAGACCAGCCGGCCCGTGTCCGGGTTGATGGCCAGGATGGTCGACAGGAACAGGTTGTCGCCGCCGGCCGGGCTGCGCTGGAAGGCCGGCCATGGGGAGCCATTGCCCGTGCCCACGTAGAGCAGGTTCAGGTCCGGGTCCCAGGACATGCTGTCCCACACCGTCCCGCCACCCCCCATGTCCCAGCGGCTGTTCGGATCCCAGGTCCGGGCCGCCATCTCGAGCTCGACGTGTTCGAACGGCCCGTTGGCGCTGGCGGGAACCGTATAGAACCGCCATTTCATTTTCCCGGTGGTCGTATCGTAGGCCGAGAAGTAGCCGCGGGCGCCGAAGTCGGCGCCCCCGTTGCCGATGACGACTTTGTCGCCCACGACGCGAGGCGCCCCCGTGATCGTGTAGGGCTTGCTGCGGTCGATGGTGTTGACGTCCCACAGGACGCTGCCGTTGCGGGCCTGCAGCGCCAGGAGACGGCCGTCGTAGGTACCAACGAACACGCGGCCATCTGCGACCGCGACGCCCCGGTTGACGACGTCGCAGCAGCCCTTCATCGCCCAGGTCTTGGGAACTTTCGGGTCGAAGGTCCAGTGGATCGCGCCCGTCCGCGGATCCAGCGCGAATACACGGCTCCAGGTAGAGGTCACGTACATGACCCCGTTCACGACCACTGGCGTTGCCTGCAACCCCCGGGAACTGTCTAGCAGGGCCTGCCAGGCAAAGCCGACCCGTTCAACGTTATCTGCATTGACCCGCTTCAGCGGTGAAAACCGCTGCTCGGCGGGCGTGTGACCATGTACGGGCCAGTCCGCGCCTGAGGCAGCTGCGCCACAGGACAGCACAAGCGTAAGCCCCGGCAACCAGCGGGCTTTCGGTAACGACAATCGCATTCAGTATCCGCCCTTGTCCTTCACGCGCGCGTGGGATGACGACACGGGACGTGCCTTTCTGCTCTTCGTTTATACCGAAATCCTGCTGCGCTTACCATCGGCATGAATATCTGACCAAAAAACGGCAGCTGCCGCACAGCTGTTGCGGCGAAAATACAAACGTCAGTTCGCCTTATCGCACCCCAACGACCAGTCGTTCCAGGCTTGGAAACTGGAAGTTCGGCCTGCGCCGCGCGGTACCCTCCACGACCTCGATCCGGCTCCAGCGTCGCGCCAGCCGGGCGAAGACGGACTGCAACTCCACGCGGGAGAGGTACGCGCCCAGGCAGAAGTGGCGTCCTCCGCCGAAGGCCAGGTGGTCGTTTTCCGCCCGGGCAATGTCTATCCGGGCCGGGTCCCGGAACCGCAAGGGATCGTGATTGGCGGCGCCCACCAGCATCCACATGGCGGCGCCGGCCGGGATTCGCCGGCCATGCAGCGCCATGTCGGCGCCCAGATAGCGCAAGTGCGCGCGAACGGGGGATTCCCAGCGCAGTAACTCTTCCACCGCCTGAGGTACGAGGTCTGGTCGGGCGCGCAGCAGGTCGAGCTGGGCCGGCTCCCTGCCGAACCCCAGAAAAGCAGCGGATATAGTTGCCGCCGACGTTTCGAAGCCGGCGGTAAGCAGGCCGCGCAGGGCACCGATCAGTTCATCGCGTGTCATACCCCCCTCTTCTTGCAGCGCGACCAGGCTGGTGGTGAGGTCCTCGCGTGGGGCCTCGAGTCTGGCGTCGATCATCGCGCCGAAATACTCGATGAAGTTCTGGGAGGCGCGGTCCAGGCGCTGACGATCGTCGAGCGAAGCCGCGTCGGGCAGGAAGATCCGCAGGAAGTCCGGGGTCCAGGATTGCAGCATCGGCCAGTCCTCGTCCGGGACACCGAGGAGCCCGCAGATCACGCGCATCGGTACCTGCAGCGCAAGCTCGCTCACGACCTCGATCTGGTCGCGGTCGTCGAGGCCGCGGAAGACCTCATCGACGACGGCCTCGATGCCCGGCCGCAGATCCTCAGCCCGCCGCCGGGTGAAAGCCCGCCCCACCAACCGGCGGACGCGGGTGTGGTCGGGGGGATCCATCATCGACAGCGCGGTCTTCCACATCCTCGCGGCAGGTCCGGCGCCAAGGCTCGGCGGCGTGCTGGCGCCCGGCGGCCGCATCAGCGCCGACGGATCCTCGAGCACCCGCTTGACGTCCTCGTGCCGGCTCAGCACCCAGAACCGCTGCAGGCCGATCGTCGCCTGGAACAGCGGGAATTGATCGCGCAACTGCCCAAGCACGGGCTCCGGATCCGCCAGCAGCGCCAGTTCGGCAGGATCGAAATCCGGGTCGGTGGGCGACATCCCGCCTCAGTCCTGCCAGTCGCGAAGCAGCGTCGTTGACGCCCAGAGGTAGCCGATCACGGCCAGGACATTCGCGAGCAGGACGACAATGAGCCCATAGCGTAGTGACAAGGTCGGCTCGGCTCCGACGAAGAGGTCGCTGACGAAGCCGACGACCAGGGCGCCGCCGCCTATGCCGAGGATGTTGCTCATGAACAGCATGAGCGAGATCCCCGTAGCACGCAGGGCGGCGCCCGAGACCCCGTGCACCGCCGCAAGCGCGGCCGGTGCGAACACAGCGCACAGCATGGCGGCCGGTGCCAACGCCAGCAGGCTCAAGCCGGGCTCTGGCGCCATCACGGCGACGACATACAGCGGCGTTCCCGCTGTCGTGGCGACAGCGGGTACCCAGAGCAGCCAGCGCCGGTCACGGCGCGCCAGCCATCCGGCCAGCCCACCCCCGGCGACGGCGCCGACGCCCGCGCCGAGGCCAGTGATGATGGCCAGCATCGTGCCCACCTCGGAGATCGGCAACTGATGAACTCGGATGTAGAACGCGGGCAACCAGGTCGCAGTCCCGTAGGTCACCATCGCCGAGAAACCCGCTGCGACAGCAATGATCGAGAGGCTTTGACGGCGAACCAGGCGACCGATGTCCTCCCGAAAGCCAGCCGGTCCGGGCACGACAGCGGCGACCAGCCCCGGCGCCAGGGTCATGCCGCGGATCGGTTCCCGCAGGGTTGCCATCACCAGGAGCGCCACCAGGATGCCGGGCAGGCCGATGATCACGAGCGTCATGCGCCAGCCGTACAACTCGCTCAGCCAGCCGCCCAGCATCAGGCCGGCGAAGATCCCGATGGATGCGCCAGAGGAAAACACCGAGATCGCGAATGCACGCTGATGCGGTGGGTAGTAGTCCGCGATGATGGAATGCGCTGGCGCCACGCAGCCGGCCTCTCCAATGGCGACGCCGATGCGGGCGGCCAGGAGCTGTACGAAGTTGGCTGCGAACCCGCACACCGCAGTCATCGCCGACCATGCGGCCATACAGACCACGATCAGGTCACGCCGCGATTTCCGGTCCGCCAGGCGTGCGAGAGGAACGCCGAACGTCACATAGAACAGGGCAAAGGCGAAGCCGGACAGGAAGCCGAGTTGCGTGTCCGAGAGATCGAGGTCGTGCTTGATCGGCTCGATCAGCACCGCCAGCACCTGGCGGTCAACGAAGTTGACGATGTATACGATCAGCAGCAGCGTCAGGACGTAGGTTCGGTAGCCTGGGGTAACGGCCGCCGGATCGCGCACCGGTCCGATGGACAGCAGACTCACGCGACCCCGAGCCCCAGCATGGCCTTGGTCTCGAGGTACTCCTCGAAGCCGAAGACACCCCACTCCCGCCCGTTGCCAGACTGCTTGTAGCCGCCAAAGGGTGCGAGTGGATCGATGCCGGTCCCGTTGAAATAGACGCTGCCGGCACGCAGGCGCGCAGCGATGCGACGACCGCGCTCGGCGTCGCTTGACGCGACGTAGGCGGCAAGGCCGTAGTTCGTGTCGTTGGCGATCGAGACGGCCTCGTCTTCGTCGCTATACGGCAGGACGCACAGGACCGGTCCGAATATCTCCTCGCGCGCGATCAGCATGTCGTTGCAGACGCCGGTAAAGAGCGTGGGACGCACGAAGTACCCGCGCTTGAATCCCCCCGGAAGGCCTAGCCCTCCAAGGGCAAGATTGGCGCCCTGTTCGATCCCGGACCGGATCAGGCGCTGCACCCTGTCCCACTGCACCTTGCTGACCACCGGACCCATCGTCGTGGCCTCGTCCGCAGGGTCGCCGATGACCGCCTTCGACATCAACGCGATGGCCCGCTCGGTCACGCGGTCCATCATCTGCACCGGCACCAGCAACCGAGTCGGCGCCGAACACGACTGGCCGCTGTTCAGGATGATCCAGTCGACGCAAGCGGCGACGGCGGCATCGACGTCGGCATCAGGCAACAGCAGATAGGGAGATTTTCCGCCGAGTTCAAGCGCCACGCGCTTGACCGTCCCTGCGGCCGTCCGGCCAACCTGGATACCCGCCCGGGTACTGCCCGTGAACGAGATCATGTCGATGCCGGGATGCGCAGCGATGGCCTCGCCGACCGTAGGGCCGTCACCGTGGATGAGGTTGAACACGCCGGGCGGAACCCCGGCCGCAGCCATGACCTCGGCGAGGATGGAGGCGCACGCAGGCGTGACTTCGCTGGGCTTCAGCACGACGGTACAGCCGGCCGCCAGCGCAGGGATCAGCTTCACGCAGATCTGGTTGATGGGCCAGTTCCACGGCGTGATCAGGCCGCAGACGCCGACCGGCTCGCGCGCAATACGGGTGGATCCCCGGTCTTCGAAAAAACGGTAGCTTCGCAGGATTTCGGTGCAGGTCTTGATGTGGATGACGCCGGTTTGCGCCTGCAGGCCCCGGGCGAGTGTTATCGGTGCGCCGACCTCGGCGGAAATCGCCTGGGCGATGTCCTCGAAACGCGCCATGTAGGCGTCGTCCAGGCGCTGCAGCAGGTCGAGACGCTCCTCGCGGGTGCTGAGCGAATAGGTCTCAAAGGCCCGGCGGGCTGCGGCGACGGCAACCTCGACATCAGCCCCGGTGCCGAGGCTGACGGCGCCCAGCGGCTGTTCGGTTGCCGGGCTGACGATGGTGCGTTCCGGGCGGCCAACCGCGGGGACCCATTGGCCGTCGATGTAGAAGCGACGCAAGTCCTGCATACTCTTCCTCCGGGGCCGTGCTGCGCGATCGCCCGTCGCCTAGGTGGTCCAGGCGTTGGCGTTGAGCAATGTGGCGCTCAGCGCCGCAACGTTGTACTCGAGGCGGGACAAGGACTTCCCTGCCTGGCGACTATATCTGGCGAACACCTCCTCGGCTGAACCCGCGGCCAAGGCATCGTCCAGGGAAGCCCACTCCGTCAGCACCAGCCATTCGGCCTGTTTGGACGGGAACAGCGGGTGCTTCCCGTCCTGTCGCGCCAGCCTTGAGCGCAGGAAGCCCGGTCGGGCGTTGGCATCAGACGCCTGCGCCGCGAGAAACCAGGCGCGGAAGTCCGGGAGCGCCGCGGGCTCGATATCCAGCCGTAGCGTTGCCACGACGGGTGCACAGACTGCCCCGGCACGACTCGGCCGGCTGTCCGGCCGGAACGCTGCATCGGGCAGCCCGACCACGGTTTCCTGGTGATAGATCGTGTTCGAATGATTGCTGATCTTGTGGAGGACTTCCTCCGTCAATTGCCGGTCACGCGTGCGGACATCTACGTAAGCCTTCGACGAAAAAATTCCGAGATCGGGGATCTCGTAAACGTTGCAGATGAAGGGTCCTCCCGCGCGTGCGTGATAGGCGTTGCAACTGTAGAAACCGGTGCCGATGAGGTCGGGTCCATGGCGCGTGTCGTACCACTTGACGAACTCGTCGAGGTAGGCGGGCTCGACATCCATCCTGACCACATACAGCAGCGGGAGCATCCGTCATTCCTGGCCGCGCCGGGCGCGGCTGCAAGTTCGAGTCAGGCGGCTGGTACCCGGACCTCGCGGCACGGGTAGCCGATCGCAGCGCCGAACTGTCCAGCGGTCACCATGGCCGGGGAAACCCGCGCCAGCATCAGAAGCGCCCCTTCCCGCTTCGCGGAGAACTCCTCGAGGCGGTCGCCCGTAGCGGGGCAGTCGAGATATGCAACGGGTCCTTTCGGCACCGGCTGGCCGACCGCGGTCGTCGCATGGACAGAGGAAAGGACACCCGTGTTCGATGGCATGTAGATCGACACATCGGAGTCGACGACGGGCAGGGTCTTCGGACCGGTCGCGCGTCCGCCGATCTGCTCACGGTAGCGCAGTACATTCAGGCAACCCTCAACACCGACGGCCACGTCACCGAGCGCGCCGCCCCCGAACTCGACGAGCACTGACCGGCCGCCGCCATCGACGAACGCCTTCGAGAGCTGGCCCGGCTGTGCCATCCCGGTCACGATCGGCGTGTAGCCGAAGGACGCCGAGAGTTCCTCGTCGCCGTAATCGTAGGAATACCACAGCGCCATGTCCGGTGTGCCTGAATGAAGGTCGACCACGCAATCGGTAAAATCGCGCAGCTTCCCCAGCAGCGCATGCGCGATCTGGTGGGTGAGGAAGCCAGAAGCCGCCCCGGGGAAGACCCGGTTCAGGAACAGGTGATCCGGGCTGACCCGGGTCCCTGCCTCGAGCGCGAAGGGATTGGCTGCGGGACACAGCAGGACCTTGCCACGCAGGCCGGGTTCCTGGGCGAGCCTGCGCGCCAGCCCCCACAACGCCATCGTGGCGAGCGGCTTGTCGCCAAAGATACCGGCGACGAAGGCCGTAGCCGGCCCGGGCGCAGAGCCTTCGATCGACACGAAGCGCAGCTGCCAGGGCTCGCCATCGGCGCGGCGGCTGACCGGGACGTTGAATGTTTGCAGCTTCGGATTCATCGCAGCTGGGGAATCACGTCGGCGGTGACTCGCTCGATTGCCTCGAGGGTCCGCGCGAGCTCGGGGCCCTGGTAGTGACGCATCCGGATCAGCATCTCCTCGGGCTGGAGTGCTTCTTTCCATCTCCCGATCTGATCGACCCAGGTTTGCGCAGAGCCGCAAAGCACGCGGTCCTCGAGAACGTTGTCGAGTGTGAGCTGTTCCGGACTCTTCACGTTCTTGAGCCAGGGGTCATAGCGCTCATTGAACGCGTTGCCGCGGACGAAGTAGACGCGAGAGTAACCGAGTACGTGCGGGCCGTAGGTTTCGCGCGCTGCCGCGTCGGACTTGTCGATCCAGGCCTCCCGGAAAAGGACTATGCGCGGCGCCTTGCCGAGCTTTGCGCATTCCTCCCTGTAGACATCCGTCAGCCGTTGAATCCAGCGACCGCTGCGGATCGGGTCGGTCACCCAGCCGTCCGCATCACGGGCTGCGCGGCGCACACCGGCCGGGCTCCAGGCGCCGATGAAGACCTCGAGCCTGTCCTTGCCGAGGGCCGGGTCCCGCGGCGGGACCTTGCCGGCCCAGGGGTGGGGAACATCCATGGGCTTCCCGGCGCGGTGCGCGGCAATCACATCCATGCCGACGTCCATGCGCAGCTGCCGCTCGTCGAGGGAGACCCCGAATGGCTCGTAGTCGCCGCTGAAGTACCCGGCTCCCGTCGTGAGACGGAAGCGGCCGGGGAACATCCCGTCCAGCAGGCAGGCGTCCTCGGCCAGCGCAACGGGATGGTGGACCGGCAGGACGCTGACTCCCGTGGCGAAGGTCAGGCGCTCGGTCTTCGCGAGGCCGAGCGCGCAGGTAAGGATGGGGTTCGTCGTGTAGGACGTATCGCCTGTGTGCTTTTCGCCGGTGTAGGCAGCGAACCAGCCACAGCGCTCTGCAGTGAGGGACTCGGCCAGGAATCCTGCGATATCGAGGGCGCGGCGGCCATTGACGATCTTCTGCAGGGCTGGGGCAATGCTGAATCTCACGCTGGACTCCGGAACTTTCAGCAGATCAAGGGCGATTCGGCGGCGGGCTATCAGCCCAGGGCAGGACGGCGCATTGACCACGGCCGAGCCGCCTCCAGCTGGGCAGCCAGGCTGAAGAGCATGCCGTCGCGGCCGAAGCCGGCGGTGAAATGCACGCCGATCGGCAGGCCGTCCGCGCGCCAGTGCAGCGGCACTGACATCGCCGGGATGCCGGCGATGTTGGCCAGCGCGGTGAACGGTATGAAGCGGAATACGGCCTCGAGGTAGGCCTTGATGTCATCCGTGGCCGTATCAAGCGTTCCGAGGGGTGGCGGCGGCGTTGCCACGACAGGTGTCAGCAGTACGTCGTACTTCGCGAAGAACGGCGCCACCTGACGGCTGACCAGATGCATGGAGATAATAGCCCGTGCCATATCGGCCGCTGTCTTGTCGTGCCCGATGCGGGCCAGGATACCGATCACGTTGTCGATGTGTTCGGGGCCGGGAGTCATCCCCGTTGCCTCCGAGTACTCGTCGATGGCAGCCTGAACATTGGCGGCAATCAATAGCGTAAAAGCGCTGGTGATCCGGGCCAGATCATAGACCGGCGCCGCTTCCTCGACGTGATGCCCGAGATCCTCCAGCAACCGGGCGCATTCGTCAGCCGCCTTGATGCAGTCCTTGTGGACCGGCGCACCCGAGAGCGCGTGCCGCTGCAAGGCGACTTTCAGCTTTCCGGGGCTACGTGATGCCTCGTCGAGCATGCTGCGCGCAAAGGTCGGGCCGCAGTAGGGGTCACCGGGCGCGGCGCCCCGCGTCGCGTCCAGCAGCGCCGCGCTGTCGCGCACGCTGCGCGTCAGGGCGTGCTCCACGCTGAGCCCGTTCCAGGCCTCACCAAAGTCTGGCCCGGATGGATTGACGGCTCGTGTCGGCTTGAATCCGAACACGCCACAGCAGGACGCCGGAATGCGGATCGACCCGCCACCGTCCGATCCGTGGGCGAATGGTGTGAGGCCGGCCGCGACCGCCGCCGCCGAGCCACCGCTGGAGCCGCCGGCGCTGAGCGTCGGATTCCAGGGATTGCGCGTCGCGCCGAACATCGTTCCTTCCGTGCTTGGGCAGCAGCCGAATTCGGACGTGTTGGTCTTGCCGAAGATCACCAGTCCGGCCCGCCGGTGGCGGCTGACGAGCGCGCTGTCGTGTTCGGCGACTTTGTTCCGCCAGAATCTGCTGCCTGCCGTCGTCGGGACGCCCGCGTACTGGGCGCGCAGATCCTTCAGCAGGAACGGCACGCCAGTGAAGGGTCCTTCGGGGAGGCTGGCTGCGAGATCGCGCCTCGCCTCCTCGTACATCGGCCGCACTACGGCGTTCAGCCTGGGATTGCGGGCCTCGACGCGATCAATGAACGCCTGCAGCAATTCTGTCGCACCCAGCTCACGGGACTTCAGCAGCGCCGCGAGTCCGATGGCGTCGTACTGGTCTAGTTCCCTCATCCGCATGCCGCAAAGTCGTTGAAACGCGCTAGGCCGTGGCACCACGCAGGTGCCCGGCCGCCAACGCAGCCAATGCCGCCCGTATCAGAAGTTCGTCGTCAGTTGCAGACCAAAACTGCGGGGCGGCGAATAGCGCGTGAAGACATCCCCGAGGAAGGGAATGACGTCGACGCTGTAGAGTTCATCCGTCAGGTTCTTGCCGTAGAGTGCCGCCTGCCAGCGCCCATCGTTGGATCCGAGGCTGATGCGCGCGTCCAGCAGACCGTAGCTGTCCTCGAACACCGTGTTCTCGACTCCCCAGAACATATCGTCCTGCCAGCTGTACTCGACCCGTCCGCGAAGCAGCAGCGCATCGCCTACCGGGGTCTCATACGACGCGCCCACGTTGAGCATGAATTCCGGCGTCCGCGCCAGCGTATTGCCCGACCGGTCGGCGCCACTGGAGTCGACGAAGTTCTTGTATTCGGAATCGATATACGAGCCGCTGAACCAGAACTGCAATGCGGTAGTGGGTGCCAGCACTGCCTCCAATTCGAGGCCTTGGATCTCCGCGTCCGCGGCATTGTCGATGATCAGCGTGAGTCCTTCATCATCCAGCTGCTCTACCTGCAGGTCGTCGAACTTGGTGTAGAACAACGCGAGATTGAGGCGCACCCGCTGCTGCGCCCACTCGGTCTTGGCACCAGCCTCGATGGTCCAGGCCGTCTCCGGGTCGTAGGAGGCCAGCGCCGCCGCCTCGGTGCCCGGCTTGCCCTGCCAGCCGCCGCCCTTGAACCCCTTGGCGGCACTGACGTACAGCAGCGCATCGGCGGAGACCCGCCAGTCGAGCCCGAGCTTCGGCGTGAACTCACTCCAGTTCTCGCTCGTGGTGATGTCCCAGAGCTCATCCTCCAGTGGCGCGAGGCAAATGATGAAATCCGGCTCCAGGCCGTAGTCGAGACACTCGGTGCGGTGATCGTAATCCTTGTCGTCCCAGGTGTAACGCCCACCAGCGGTGAGTGTCAGGTTCTCGGTGAAATCCCAGTTCACTTCGCCATACACCGCATAGCTCGTGGTGACGTTGGTCTGGTCGTAGATGAATTCGCCATCGAGAATGTCACCGATTCCGCCCGGGTCCCCGCCTACGGCGAGGAAGCTGGTCGCGATGCTGTTGTCGATGACCTTGGTTTCCTCGCGCAGGTAGTAGAGGCCGCCGACCCAGCGCATCGGCCCGTCCTGCGAGGAAATCCGCAGATCCTGAGTGATGCCCTCGTAGTTCTCCGTCTGCCCGTTCGCCGCATCGGTGAGCGACGGCGGCGAGGTGATTCCAACCAGCGAGTAGCGGCCGCTGAAATCGCCATCACGATACGCAGCCAGGTAAGTGAGCGTCGGACCGGACTGCAGCTTGTAGTCGGCGCGCGCGATCAAGCCGAAGACGTCCCGGTCTTCGAACTGACTCCAGGGCGACTCGCTGACCCGGGGGTCCGGTGATCTCAGGCCGCCAGTGAGGGTAACACCGAACCCCGGGATCGTCGGATCATCCACGGGTTTGCGCGACTGTCCACCGCCCTCGTTGTGGCTGAAATCAGCCGTCAGGCGCAATTCCAGCTGGTCGCTCGGCTCGAAAAGCAGCGAGCCGCGGACGGCATAGGACTCGCTGTCGTCGAGTTCCTCGTCGCGGAGGATGTTGTACGAGTAGCCGTCGTTCTGGCGGTATTGTGCCGCCAAGCGACCCGCGACCTTATCCGACAACCCGCCGGTCACATAAGCCTCGGCACCGTACATGTCCTGCCCGCCAAGCGCGTCGTATTGTCCGTAGGAGATCGACGCGCGCCCGCTGAACTCCTGGGAGGGCCGCGCCGTGATGAGGTTGACTGCGCCGCCGACGACGTTCTTGCCGTAGAGCGTGCCCTGGGGTCCGCGCACGACCTCGGCCCGCTCGAGGTCGAAAATCGGCGGCGTCGCCGCGCCGCGCCGGCCGATGTAGACCTCGTCGATAAAGGTGCCGACAGACGGCTCTGCCGCGGAACCGGTCAGGCGCAGGGTGCCGATGCCGCGTACGATCACCTCCTGCTGGTTGCCGATCTGCTCCTGGAAGGTGAAGCTCGGCGTGCGTGCCGCAATCTCCGCGAAGTCGACGATACCGGACTCCCGCAGCATCTCGCCGGAAAGCACCGACACTGCCAGGGAGACGTCCTGAAGGTTCTCATCGCCGCGCCGTCGCGCGGACACAATGATTTCCTCGACGACGGGACTGCTTGCGCCGGCCTGGTCGGTCTGCTGGGCAGCAGATGGCGCGGGAAGTGATGTGGCAGCGAGCACTGTCAGCGACAATGCGGCGACTTTTGTCCTAGCGGAACCTGCGTTCATTGATGTACCCCCACCTATTCGTTCCAACGCTTCGACTGAGCGCGTTTTCTAGTATAGAACCAAGATATGAGAAATTCGACCAGTAGTTAGGAGATCGTATGGCCGGTATGAGTTAGCGCTCCTTCGGTTCAGACGCTGCCATGTCAGATCCCAGGCCCGATCAGGCGCGGGCCAGGAGGCCCCCATCAAGCGGGATTACGGCACCCGTGATGTAGGCGCTGGCCCTGGACGACAGGAACAAGGCCAAGCCGCCGGCATCAGCGGTGTCGCCGGCACGACCGAGCGGGATCCCGGCCAGCAGGCGGGCGTGGCGCGCCTCGTCCTTCAGCGCGAACGCCGTCATGCGCGATGGAAAGAGACCGGGCGCGATCGCGTTGACGAGAATGCCGCGGGGAGCGAGCTCGGCCGCCAGCACGCGGGTCAGCTGGTGGATGCCCGCCTTGCTTGCGGCGTATGAATAGGCATTCATCACCTGGCTGGAGAACCCGTAGACCGAGCCGATGTTGATGACCCTGGCTGGGTCTTCGGCAGTCGCGGCAGCCTGCAGCTCGGGCAGCAGCTTCTGGACCAGCTCGAATGGCACCCGCAGGTTGACGGCGATGACTGAGTCGAAGGCACGCGCCGGGAACTTCTCGAGCGCTGACCCCCAGGTCAACCCGGCGTTGTTCACAAGAGCGTGGAGGCGCGACTCGCGACCCTTGAAGCCCTCGACAACGGCCTCCAGGCCCTCGGGCGTGGCGAGGTCGCCAGGCAGCGCGTGAATCTCACCCAACCGTCCAAGCTCGGCACAGGCCGAGTCGAGGCGTACTCGGTCCCGGGCGGTGATGTAGACACGCGCACCGGCTGACACGAACGTCTCCGCCATCATCCGGCCGATGCCGCTCGATCCGCCGGTGATCAGGACCACTTTCCCCGCTACTGAGAAAAGACTCGCTGCTGCCTGAGGGTCCATTGAATCCTGCCTCGGGTTGTCCGCCATCGTGGTCGCCATCCTGATGCGGCCAAATATAGTTCCTTTGTCCAGATCGGTGGTAAAAATTCCTTAC
>Ga0194132_10005104_pt1 | contig 21688 bp, 16 predicted proteins | sample TA2KigOf80mmetaG_FD_148612 | JGI IMG/M metagenome (GOLD analysis project Ga0194132, IMG submission 148612) | Freshwater microbial communities from Lake Tanganyika, Tanzania - TA2015054 Kigoma Offshore 80m | ecosystem: Environmental > Aquatic > Freshwater > Lake | place: Tanzania: Lake... | reverse complement strand
ATCGATCCCGGGCTGGGTCTGGTCAGCCAAGAGATGAACTTCTCATAACACTCTCAGTGGTGTGTGGTCAGGCGGTCACGGCTGAATAGGGACACACGCCCTAAGGTCGACCGAGTTTCTCCGCGGCCTTGACAAGCTGTGCGAGCGACCCGTTCCATTTCGGGAGGAGTTCAAGCAAGTACTCCCAGCGCCGCGGGTCGGCTCCCAGCCCATCGTACGCATGCTGCCTGGCGTATGTACCCAAAGTACCGCCAGCAGCCAGGACCGCGCCCGCCGCGGGCGCGTGGAGGGCCAGGTGCTGTAAATCTCCGCGCTCTACAACGTACCGGTACGAACCGATATCTCCGATGAGCGTCTTTACTCGCTCCGCCTCCCAGTGCTTGACGATCGTCTCTGCCACGGCGGCGCCACGCTCACCGTGCAGTACCGAATTACTCGATGTCTTGCGTAACCAACGAATCGTCGCGGAGTTCTCCCCGCGTCGTACGACGTCGCACAGCGCCCACGTACTCATACCGGCGGCACTCTCGAGCGTGTCAGAGACGTCGTAGAGGCGCACCTCTGCGGGCAGCGCGCGCAAGATGGTGTCGCGTTGACCGGGCTCCGTCGCCGCCACCACGAGCGACGCATGCTGGTGGGAGAGTGCGGACCCGGAAGCGAGTAGCTCTTCCGTACTTAACGCGCCACGCACGGCGAGCAACGCCGTGATTTCATCCACGATGGCCAGTCCTTTGTATGCACCCTTGCGCCAAGCCGTAGCGAGAGGTTCGGTCAAATGCGGGCAGTCTCCCGCCCACAAAGTTTGCATGATGGTCTCGTTGCTCCGCCGCGTACTGGGTTGGCTGAGCGCTTCGATGATGTCGTCCGTGGAGAATCGATGCAGCGTGCCTGTCGCCCCGGCTCCTATGATCGAGCGCTTCGCCGCTCCTTCGACGCGGGTGAGGTCGAGCACTCCCTCAAATACGAGCAGCACCGCGACGGCAAGCCAGGTGTGGATCAGGGAGCTGCGGAGCATGCGTTCCTGTCGTGGACCTGTGAAAGATAGGGGGTCTTCCGTCTCAGAGAGCAGCAGATGGAGTACCGTGTATCGCTCGACATCCCCCAGGCGGACCAAGAGGTCCCGTACGACCGTGCGCATGTGCCGATGGGGAATGCCGAGTACCAGTTCGACCAGGCGCTCCGGTGAGCGCACCGCCCCGTCCTGTTCGGTCAGTGATAGCGGGACACCGTACGTGAACGATAAATCCCTTGCCCGTTCCCGTCGATCTCGTTGCAGCACCTGATGGACGGCTTCAAGACCGCCGATTCGTTCGACTTCGGCGATGACGTGTTCAAGGTCCCGCGCCCGGACTTTGCGGATCGTAGCCGGCCTGGCAATCAATCGTTTGGCCACCGCGTCATAGCTGCTCGATGCGATAGGGCGGAGGGCGTCTGCTGTTGTGTTGGACGCCTCGGCGATGAGCAGTTTCTCAATTAAGCCACGATCGGTCATAGCAGAGATGGTGACCGCGCCGTACGCGGCGACATTCTCGCTCAGGCCTGCGGTTCGCGGAAACGGTACTCGCGGGGTGTGACGTCGATGCCGGCGATTTTTTTGCCGGCCTCGCGCAGGCGATCGATCGTGCCCAAGCTCACCTCGCCGAGCAAGATTTCATACACTGCCAGTTCAAGTTCTTCGGCACCAAGTTCCTTACGGAAGGCGTCGACAAGCGCATTCTCGGTCACAATTGATCGGTACTCTGCATTGAAGCGTTCCTGCAGGTGTTCTGGCGCATGTACATGAAATAGCAACCGACCGGTGGCCTGGTTCAATGCTTCTAGGTCGATCTCCACCGAGAGGTCTCCCGCCCCGACGGGCGTGTATTCGGGAGTGAACATTTGGAGCGGTACATTGAACATTGCGCGCTCCTCGTCACGCCGCGGCGCCATTCGTGCCGCCCATTTCGCCGGCGGCGCCGGTACCCGCATCGCTTCTATGCCAGCGATCTGGCGGAACTCGGCGAGTCCGGACATGGAGTTGAGCACCATCGCCGCCGCTCGCCCGACACTTTCAGGTGTCCGTGGTTTGCCGATGTGGCCGATGAAGTTCACTGCGACGTTGCGCTGCACCTTGGGTGAGCGCAGGTAGATCCGCATCTCCACTGCTCGGATGGGGAGGTCAAACGTCGGGTCGTCCCCTTTATCGTCCCCAGTCCCGTATCCCGGAACGATCTCGAGGCGGCACACGGAGTTCTCGTCGCGCGTGATGTGATACCGGTGCAGCAGTGTCTCAGTCTCGGAGAGTTCTACTTCCGCCCACACGTCAAGCGATTCTAGTTCGATCTGGGAGAGTCCTTTTTGCATCTTGGTCACCGGCCCGCGAGGGATTTTGATTGGCTTGGCCGCGAACTCGGCGGCATTTTTGCGGCTCACATGCAACAAGGAGAAGTACACGGTCTCAGCTTCGACACGCATAACGCACGTCGCTTGGGGTTTGGCGTACGGCATTTGCTTGCCGATGTATGCCGTCGCGTCACAAAACAGCACGGGGCCTTGTTCTATCGGTACCCGGACATAGAATTTCTCTTTCACCGGTCTCGCGCTGGGTTTTGGTGTCGCTGCCATGTGTGGTCCATCCTTGAGGTGAGTTATCCGCCCTCGCAGCAGTGTCGGCCCGTTGGGTACGGGGAGCGTTCCCTGGCGCCGCAGATGCTTGGGTGGGTACCTCTTCGGCGTGTCAATCGGTAAATCAAAACATGGGGATCGGGGAATTCACGCGTTTTCCGACCTTGTACGGCAGTTCATAGGTACCCCGCGGTACCGGGCGAGATCAGCGCAATACTGGTGGCGAAGCAGCGTTGATACAGCTGCGCAAGGACTCCACCATGGCTCGGCTCGCCTGAGCCAAGGCCAGACCGAGGGGGTACGGCTCGCCTTTGTATGCCAGTTCGAACGTATCGTACGTCCATGTACCCACCACCATACCGTCATCGCCGTCTACGGCCGCTAGGTCTGCGCCGCTTGCGACGAGGGCCGCGAACTCGTCGGTGAGTTCCACCGGTTCAACAACCCCATCCACCCCGCCCAAGGAAAGGTAGATGTGGCCGCTGCTGGTGAAATCTTCTGAACGAAAATGTGTCATGAGATCTACTGTGCGTGCGTCTTCCCCGGTGGCAATCCCCACTCTTGACTCAATCACGCAAGGCGGCCCACAGGACGATGACAGGGAGTACGGCTCCTGCGATGGTAAGCACTTGGGACCAGAACTCCAAGCCCCCGACCCCGGCCACGTTGGCGAGTTTGGTTGCCGCATCCCCGTACCGCTCGACGTCACCGTCAATGGCGGCTCGTATCTGGACGGTGGCGAGCAAGGCCGCTATGGCGCTCGCCACGAAACTGAGCGCCGACCCGACGACAAAGGCAAAGAGCACGCCGATGACGAGCAGTGCACCTGCCGCAACGACGCTTTGGGGCATGTCGAGTGTCAAGAACGCGGCGATGGCCGCCACGACCGCGATGCCGGCACCGATTCTGCGCAACACGACGCCGCTCCGCGCCGCCCCGAGAAGGATACCTGCCATGATGCCCGGCATCAGAGCAACCGCGATGGTGCGCACGACGACGACTGTAGTACCCTCCGGGTTGATCTCCGATACTCGCACGATCGCGTCAACTCCGTCATAACCGAATGCCACCGTGGCATCCGCTATAGAATTAGCCAGCACATCGAAGGCGGGAAGTTTGCCAACTCCAATGGCCACCCCAGCCGCGATACCGAGCAAGACGAGGAACATGGGTTAAACTGTCGCCGCCGCTCCCCATGCGACAATGTCCGGTTCTTTGGTGTACTGGGGCCACAATGGTGGGGGTGGTGCGCGCCTTCTTCACCGCCCTGCTGGTCCTCACCGGTATCCCACTCAACGACCCCGCAGACCCGCGGACCGTCCGCCCGGCGTCTTCGGATTTGGTGGCGGTCGTCGCGTACGCCGGTACGTTGCACGTAGTCCCACTCGACGGTAGTACTATGGTACCACCTGGGACAGTGCTCGCCGTCTCGGCAAATCCGCGTGCGCGTATCGCCGACTCCTCCCCGTTCGCCCCTTCCAACGACCCCCGGTCGCACGAGCAATGGGGTCTGCGTGCCGTCGGCGCCAAAGCCGCGTGGGAACGATCCACCGGCAAAGAGATCGTGGTCGCTGTACTCGACACGGGTGTCGCGCCACATGAGGATCTCCCAGGGCTTCTACCAGGGAGAAGTTTCACCGGTGACACCCACCCCGACCCCAATGGGCACGGTACCCACGTGGCTGGTATCATTGCCGCTGCCATGGGGAACGGTCTGGGTATCGCCGGTCTCGCCCCTGCGGTACGTCTCTTACCCGTCCAAGTGCTCGACGCGGAGGGTTCAGGCGACCATGCCGATATCGCTGCAGGGATCATCTGGGCCACCGATAGCGGCGCGGATGTAATCAACCTCTCCCTTGGTGGGGAGGAATCGTCCGAGGCGCTCTCCGCCGCGGTACAGTACGCAATCGACAAAGGTGTCATCGTTGTCGCCGCGGCCGGGAACAGCGGGAGTGGCTCGAATGTACCCATGTATCCCGCCGCGTATGATCCAGTACTCGCCGTCGCCGCGGCCGGGCCTGACGGTACGGCCGCAATGTTCTCCAATTCGGGCCCGTACGTGGACCTGGCCGCCCCCGGTTTTGCAATCCTCTCCACCGTCCCTGACGGGTACGACTATCTATCGGGGACCTCGCAAGCGGCTCCGTTCGTCTCCGCCGCCGCCGCGCTCTTGCTGGGCGCGGGCCGCGCACCAGCCGAGGTGTCGACCCTGCTCACCAAAAGTTCACGTGACGTACTCCCGGCGGGACGCGATCCGTACACGGGCTCAGGTATGCTCGACGTCGCCGCGGCCTTGGGTGCGCCACCGACGAGCACCACACCCGCGCCGTCCCTCCCAGAACGGCTCCCCGATCTTCCAGCAATACCGAAATTACCCACCTTGCGCCCCCCGTCATTCGACGTGCCGGCTATGGCACCCCTGGTCAGTATCATCACCCCGGAGCGTTTGCGGTACGGCTCGATGTTTGAAGTCACGGTACTCGTCGCGAACTGCCGAAAGTGTACCCTCCACGTTGATGCACCGCGCAACCAGACTAAGAAAATTACCGCCCCAGAACGTTCTGGTATCGTGAAAGTCCGCCTCCGCGCCACAGTTTCTGGTACCGTTCAAGTGTCCACCGTCGAAGGCGCGACCCTCGCCTCCACTTCGTACGTCGTCGAGTCAAGCATCGAGATGTCCAAGCCTGTCCCCACTCGAGGCGGTGTTACGATACGCGGTACCGTACGACCCGGACGAACCACCGTTTCGCTCGAACGCATGGAGCAGGGGACCTGGCACTCACTCGCATCGCGTCAGTCCACTGATGGTTCGTTCGTTTTTCAAGTACGCCGCTCAAAGCCCGGTGTGTACCGGATCGCTGTCACCGATGGGACCGTCTCCAGGCCGTTCGTCGCATGAGCCGCATGGGGACGGCTTCTCGTGCGCTCCCGCCACATTCCGGACGGTCATGCGCATGCCGCTGACCGCTCCCACCAGTCCCATTAACGGCGAGACTGGTTCGGTTGCCGCCCGGTACCGCCCGCATCATTTCGCTGATGTGGTGGGACAACGTCACGCCAAGATCCCGCTGCAGCGGGCCATCGCGGCGGGAAAACTTCCCCAGCAGTTGCTCTTCTCTGGGGGCTCGGGTCTCGGCAAGACCACGCTCGCCCGTATCTGCGCCGCCGCCTTGCTCTGCCAGGGATCCGCTGAGGATCGCCCCGCGGGCGATTGTTGCGGTGTGTGTGCCAACTGCACCGACATCGTCCTCGGTCAACATCCCGACGTGATCGAGATCGACGCCGCAAGCAACGGCCGCGTGGACGAGATCCGCGAACTCGCCGCCCGCGCGCACTTTGCCCCCATGCGCGGTCTGTGGCGTATCTACATCATCGACGAGGCGCACGGCTTGTCTGCCGCCGGCGGTCAGGCGTTCTTGAAACTGCTCGAAGAGCCGCCTTCGCACGTAATATTCATGCTCGCCACGACCGACCCGGAGAAGATGCTGCACACGAACCGTTCCCGCTGTACCGAGTTCGAACTCGTACCACCATCGCGCGAGGAACTCGTCGCCAACGTCGTGCGCGTGGCAAATGCCGAGGGCGTGCCCCTCGATACAGCCGTTGGGCTCGAAGTAGTCAACGCCTCCCCCGCTGAGCTGGGACTGCGCGGCACATTGATGTCGCTTGAAAAAGTGCTTCCGGCCTTGCGCGCCCATGAACCAGTATCGATAGCTGAACTGTTGGGAAAGCCCTCACGCGCAGCATTGGACGAACTCTGCTCCGCCCTCGCCGCGCGTGACACGGCGCTGGCGGTCTCGCGATTCGTAACCCTACGGGCCCGTTTTCCCGTACCGCAGCTTCTCGCTGCGATTGCTGACTTGATGCATGACGCCTTGGTCGATGCGGTGGTCCGCGACGCAAAGGACGTGACACCGTACCTCGCCGCCGCCGATGCGCTGATTCACGCCCGCCGCGATGGCTCAGACCTCGCCGCGGTCGCGGCGATACTGCGCGCGTCTGGCCTACAGCTCCGTAGCTTGCCGGTTGCGTCCGCTACTACCGATTCAAACCCCGTGTCCAACGTTCCGCTCCCTGCTGTATCTACACCACCTACTGCAACAACGCCAACTACCCCGGCACCACCGTCAATCACGACTCCGACCTCACCGATTCTTGTATCAGATCCGGCATCCGTACCCGTGTCTGTACCGGTATCTGCACCAATCGCTCCAACCGGAGGCTCCCCGAAACAAAAAAATCCGGTCGAGTCGCCGTACGCGATTGACCCGTGGTCCTCGGTGAGCACTCCATCCCCAACTGCCCCCGAGGTCTCCCCCGAGGCGGCTTTCGGCGAGTTGCTCGGCGCTCTTGCGGCACAGAGAACGGCGAGCGCGCGCTTACTACAAGCATCGCTGCGTGGGCTGAAAGTATCATCCGCTGCCGGTATTTTGACGATCGAGTGTACCCCACCCGCCCGTCGGATTGTCGCTGCACATGAGCACCTGCTGCACGAGGCCGCCGCCACGTGCAGCCTTGAGGTCCGGGTCCTTCCCGAGCGGGGACCGTCCTGACCCGCCTGGGCCGACCCTGTGGTACCTGTCTGGAGGTATCATACGATGGCTGTATCAAACGCACCTGAAGCAAATAAACCTGAGACGTCCAATCACAAAACAGGTAAGCCTAGCGCAGGTAAATCTGGCACAAACAAAGCCGGGGCCGCCAAGAAGGGCCCAAAACGCGCTTCTCGTCCCCGCCGCGACGAGGGGTACCAAGTGTGTATCCATGTAGGCCCTAAACCAGAAGGTATCTCCCACACCGCTCGTTTCGTCGAGATATCCCCGGCCGAAGCTTCGTCACAAGCCGTGCTTGATGCGTTCGCTTCCGCGCCGATCGCACCGGGCGACCTGCGTGCTGAGACCGTGTGCTCGCTCGAGACCGATCGTACGACTGCTATACTCGTTTACGCTGCGTTGCTAGGTTATGCACAGCGCCGGGTCGACGTCATCACCGGCGGCCGTATAATTGACGCCGGCCGCATCGACTCGATCGCGCGCTCGATCCCTGACACTGGCAAACCCGATCCGGTCCCGTCCCAGGTGCAAGTTGGTGTAGTCGCCAACCCGGAGGTTCCCAGTGTCTTGTTCTCGTCTCAACTCTCCCCCACCGACGCGGCTTCGATTCGCTACGCCCGCCGGGTACGTTTCGCCCCCGCCGAGGATCTCGCCGCCGCACTCACGCAACTGCTCGTCGTGTGTGGCCTGCGCGCCCGCGATCAGGTTGACCGTTTCCCGTATCTAGTGGTCGGTGATGAACCAGCTGCACCCACCGAGACTCCACTTCAGGTGCCCGGGTTTTGTATGGACACGCTGCGTGCCGAAGTGCTCGAGATTCGTCGCCGCCACCGAATTGGCGACCGTAAATGTATAGTTCCTGCAGTTGACGACGTCGTGCGGCGTCCGCGTCTTGAGGCCGCCAGCGCCGTCCCCATCGAGACCGCGTTACGACTCTTGGGTGGTCGCCAGAACCCCGACACCGGCTTGTGGCATTGTCCGCGTCCGCAGCGGCACAACAACGGTGATGCCAACGCCTCGATGCGCGCAACGAAGGGACTCGTTCGTTGTTACCGCTGTGACGGAGAACGAGTTGATGCGCTCCGCCTCACGATAGACGTGCTCGGACTCTCACCGGACGATGCCGCCGAGTGGCTCACGATCGCCGCGGCGAAGGCCGCTGAACAAGATCTTGAGCAGTTGTTCGACGCCCCGTCCGCAAACTGAGCGACGAAGGTCTCGGCAAACCGGGTTATTCGTCCGCACCAGCCGGGACCGAGCTCGCCACGGCTGCCCCGTTGGACAACGTTGCGTACACACCGTCCACCAAACGGTCGCGTAATTCAGCATCCGCCGCGAGCCGCGCCTTCACGGTCTCTTTACCCACACCGATCTTTTCGCCAGTGGCCACCTCGGTGTACGACGCGCCCGCCCGGGTCACGAGACTGAGCTGTTCGGCCACGTCCAAGAGCGAACTCTCTCCTTGGATGCCTTCGCCGAAAATCAAGTCGTACTCGGCGACGCGATGCGGCGGCCCGACTTTGTTCTTCTTGACGGTGGCGACGCAGGTCTGCCCGACGACGACCTTGTTTCGCTCAATCTTTTTGGAAGCAGCCGATCGGACCTCGACGCGAACCGATGCGTAGAATTTGATCGCTTTTCCACCTGTGGAAATTTCCGGCGTCCCGTACGCACCGAGGTTGGCGCGCACTTGGTTGATCAAGACGAGCATGGTGTCCGTTTCGCTACACGGACCGACGATCCGCCGCATGAATTTAGACATCAGACGCGCGTGCAAGCCCATCTGCTGGTCGCCAATCTCGCCATCGATCTCCGCTTGCGGGGTGAGGGCTGCCACGGAGTCGACGATCACCATGTCAAAACCACGCGAATCGACCATCTTCTCCACCATCGCGATGGCGTCCTCTCCCGAGGACGGCTGGTAGATCACCATGAGTGATGGGTCAACGCCCATGTCGACCGCATGTTGGCGGTTGAGGGCGTGTTCGGCATCGACGAATCCGACTGTCCCACTGCGCTTCTGACACTCGGCCGCGACGGAGAGCGCAAGGCTTGTCTTGCCGCTCATCTCCGGTCCGTAGAGTTCAATGACGCGGCCACGTGGGAAGCCGCCGACACCGAGCGCGACGTCCAGGCTGATGGCACCGCTGGGAATCGACTCAACGTCGCCGCCCGCGCTCTGACCGAGCAGGGTAACTTCGCCGGGTCGGTCTTTGGCCATTTCTTGCAAGAAGGCCTCGAACTGGGCGCTTCTGGCGAACTCGTTACTGGATTTGGTCTTGCTGGGCATGGTTATTGCTCCTCCTGTGCTGCGAAGAACGGTGCGCTCCACGCCACCCAGCACACACGCCGCCGCCGTGAATCAGGCCTCGGTTTCGTCGTCCGCGGCGGGAGGTGTCGGCGGGAGTTCGGGAAGTTCTTCGACCACCAAGATGGTGGAGTCCACCGAGTAGGTCGGTACCTCTTCGGCGACTTCCACGTATTTGTCGAACATCTCTTCGATCGACATTTTCCGCTTGGCGGTTGGTGCGGCCGCCCGCCGGTTTTCCTCGTCGCGCGCCCGCTCGGCATCCTCGCGCAAGCGTCGCGCCCGCCGCTGCTCCCAGTCCTCCACCGCCCAGCCGGAGGCTTGGCCAGTGTGATCCACCAACGTACCCTTTCCTGCCGGTACTGGTGCGCTCGCCCACTGCATACCTTCTTGCTGGTTGCGGCGGTACCATTTTCCAGTCGTTGCTCCGATCGTCCACTGATAACCGTCGGTGTCGATCACGCGCAGGTCGCGCAAGGCCAGGCCGAACGCGCGGACGTCAAGCCGTCCGTTATCGTACGAGTCGCGCAGCGCCCCAAAACGTGCATACAGTTCGGCAAACGCTCCCTCGAGTGCCGCATCCCCGTCAAGTTCAGAGCGCAGCGTCCCGAGGAAAGCGTCGCGTGTCGTCGATTCGTTTACCTCGAACCCGGGTTGATTTTTGCGCGTGAAAATCGCCATGGGTACCCACAGTGTCGTTCCCCGGCCCCGGGTCAATGTGCTGCCGCGTCGTACACGAATCGCAAAGACGTCCCGTTTTCTTGGACATTCCCGTCTCGCGCGAGGATATCGCGCGTGCACAGTGTACCCTGTGCGAAACCAAGAGTACAACCAGGCGACACAGCTTCGTCTCCCATTCGCGCCCACACCGCCTGACTCGCTACGTATCGACGTCGCGGGTTTGATGTTGCTCGTCGAAGGGAACCGGCCCGACTCGGAATTGTTTACGTATCTCAAGGAACAAGGATTGCAGCCTGATTTTCGTCCCGGTCTCGGCGTCTCCATCCCTGCCCGCTTCTTGGCCCGTCTTGCGAGTTTGGGTATCAATGTCTCGGCCTCTGCGACTTTGGAGCCGCTCTGGTTGCTCGTCTGTCACGCTCCGCCGCCCAACATACCGGCCACCGTCGAATCTTCGGCTCACGGTTACACCATCTCATGGGAGACACCGGATGGTCACGCCTTTGATGAGCACATCGGCGCCGAACTCGCGCGTCTCTTGGGAATCATTGACGCCCCGATCGTCGCCACCGATGATGTTTGGCAAGCGATCGAACGCGACTTACCAACCCTCGGCCTCTCTGGTTCTGCTGCGCTCTCCCCTGCGGGGTTCGTGACGATTTCCACGCTCAAACCGCAAGTACTCGAAGCTTCCAACCTCCCCGGTCTCTTTCGCCTCTCCCCGACGTCGTTCGGTGTCTGCCTGGCGTACGTGGATGAACTTGCTGACGAGCCTGGCCTGCGTTGGATCACTCCGCGTCCCTCGCGGAAAGTTCCCGCCGTGCAGGTGCCCCCGCACCACGTCCTCGCACCGCACATCAAGGCCGCCCTCCCCCGCATCGTTGCCGATTTGGCTACGCTGGGTTCCAAGGCGGTGGTCTGGGAGTCCGGTTTGGGTCGTCGTGTGCTGGTACTCGCGGCGCTGGAGATCTTGGACGCGTATCCTGCGACCGTGGTCTGCTCCCCTCAGGCGATCTGGCTGTGGCGTCGCCATGCCGAGATGCTGGGTCGCACCTGTGGGTTGTTGCACGAACACAACGACATCCACATCGTCACTTACCACGATCTTGCCTCCCGCCGCCTCGAGCCGCAGGCACTGGTGTTTGACGGTTTGAACTCTGATGAGGCAGACGCAGCGTGGGAAGCACTTGAACGGATGCAGCGCTACACCGATGCGTACAAGATTGCAGTCGAGGACGAATGGCCCGAAGATCCGGAAGAGTCGCGTAGGCTGTTGCGAATCGTGCGGCCTGCCGAGTTCGCCACCTCGCTCTCGCTCGCCGAGCGCTACCCGGCTGATTCCGTGCGCAGACTGCACGAGCACGCCGAGGCGTACCTGGATCGTCGAGCGAAGGTCGACACGACCGACCTGCGAGTGTTCCGTCAGTCCTCCGTTCGTACCGTGGAACTGCATCAAGCGCAGCAAGTCGCGATCGCCGCTGCCGCGGGGCGGGCAGCCACCAGACCGTCGGCCGAGTTGTTCGCCGAGATCCTCGAGATCATCTCCGCCGGTCCGGCCACGACGCTGAGCCCGAAAGTCGCCGCCGCCGTGGAGTTGGCGCGTACAGCACATCGAGACGGACAACGCATCGTGCTCGCCACCCGCCACCGCCGCACCGCGCAACTCCTCGTCGGGTTGCTCCGGTCCGAAGGCGCTCAATCGTACCACCCAACCTCCCGGGAAACTGCGCTCGTGTCGGTGCTGCATTTCGAGGACGACTTACCGGACCTCTCTGCATTCGCCCAGGTGGTACTACTCGACTATCCGTGGTCGTTCACGACATTGGAGCGCGCGGTGCTCCCCGCCACCGCCCCGGAGGGACCTGACGTACTCATCTTGCACGCAGTGGGATCCGTGGATGACCGGCTCGCGCTCTTCGCGGCCCGTCGTGCCGAGGCGGCTTCGGTCGTATCCCCGCACGAACCACCCTCGGCGTTGGAGATGGTGCAGTTGCTCACTCCGCGCTGGTGAGCGTCGGCGCGCACATCGAATCGTCGGTTTGCTTTACCGCGCCCACTTCGATCGAGCCTTCCCCACCGACGAGCCAGGTCTTGGGAAAGTAAATCTCAAAACTCCAGCACGTGCCCCCGCGTCCCATTTTCGCAACCTCGCCCACGACACCACCCTCACGCCCGCCAAGGAAACGACGAATGTATGTTGCGTCAACCGTGGAGAGGTTTGCCCCAAAATCTTTGCGCAATAAGAGCGCCGCCCCCCGCAATTCGCTCGGTACTGGGTCGTGTTTTTCCGTCCGCACACTCCAACCCACCCCGGCTCCGAGTAAGAGGACGGCCGCGATCACCACGAAGCCACGTTCACGCTTCAGTGCCCAGCGCACCTCGCCCATGCGATGCCCGAGCCATTCAATCACGGCCGTCGCCCCAATCCCAGCGCATGCGCGATAGCTTCCGCGAGTTTCCTCCTCGCGTACCATCCCCCCACGAGCAGGATGAGGATGGTGTATCCTATCCACCACACCCGATTGTTCGTGGCGTCCTCGCCGCGAACAATGAGTGTTCCCGAGACCCACTTCTCGACCGGATCGCGGTAACGCACCGTACCATCCTCGAGCACGCCACCGTTATGCTCATTAACCGTTCCAGGGAAGACTACCTTCACTTCCAAGAACGTGTTGGCGAGCATCGTTTTTTCGAGCGCATCGGCGTCCTCGGCGCCGCCAGTTGCGGTGCGTATGGCCTGTCGTAGTTGGACGGGTGCGACGGTATCGACCTGTATCTCGGTGTTCGCACCCACTCTCTCCACCCGCACCGCGCCGACCCCGGTGAGTGTGCTGCTTGCCGTCAGCTCCGCCGCGGTGGGTCGAAGGATGTAACGTTTGCCGGATTCGACGACCTCGACTTCTCCGACGAGCGCCTCAAGTTGCGTCTCAAGTGCACCGCGGCTTTGTGCATCTTCCTTCAAAACGTCGACGACGTCTCCTTCAAATTCCACGAGCACCCGCACGTCAGCACCGCCCTCGACTGGCACGATTTCAGTGACCACGGAACTTTGGCACCCGGTGAGAAACACGGCAGCGAGTACCGTGGCGATGGTTCGTGCATGCATGTACAGGGACCGTACCCAGGTGACGGGCGTGGTCAACGGGGTGCTGTTTAGTGGAGTCGGGAATCCATTTGTGCGCAGCGGAACGTGATCTCGCGGCTCAATGTCTGGAGGTACATCGTCGTCGCCTCCTTGGCTGCCGAGGCGCTGGCGAGCAAGATTCCCACGATCGCAGCACGCTCATCCAATTCTCGCACCACAGGGTCTTCCTCGGCCGCATCGTTGATCTGCGCGCTCGTAGTCTTCGCCGCTGGCTCCTCTTCGGCATTGCGTCGCAACCGCGCCCGCGCCGCCGCCCGCGCGGCCCTGGACTTCAACCCCAGGTATTTCTCCTGTCCTTGCAAGATGCCAAGAAGTTCTACGATGCGACCGTATTCGCTCGCCCAGTACGACTGCTCGTCGCTCAATTGTGGCGCTGAGAGCTTGGAGACGTTGGCTTGGAACTTCTTGCGCACCACCGAAGAGCGGTGGATCTGCTCAGTGATCAAGCCAATGCGTTCGGCGAGTTCGGCAATGCCTTCACCCAGTGGGGTGCGTTCCAAGACTTGGTGTACACTGCGGAGGTCGGCGAGGTTTAAATCATCCATGGAGAGGATTGTACCACCCCCGCATGGCCGTGCACACCCCGCGTCTGATGCGAACCATCATCCGTAAACTCCCATCCGTACACTCCCACCAGCACGTATCTGGCAATATACTCAGGCCCCATCGGCATAGTTCGCCAACTGCTGGTACGATCCATGCGGGAGCCGTAGCCGGTCGATGGTGGCGCGTTCTATCTGGCGGATACGTTCGGGAGAGACGTTGTACATCTCTGATATCTTGGCGTACGTCCACATCTCCCCGTCGATGAACCCGTACCGGTGCATGATAATGTCACGTTCGCGTGGATCCAGGTCGCGCAGCGCTTCGTGAACGGCTTGCTGCATCTCGGTCTGCTCGAGCCTCGAGCCCACCGCAGGCTGGTCGTCCCCGATGATGTCAGCGAGCGTACCCTCCCCATCGCCCACCGGCGCATCAAACGAACCCTCGGTCTGTGTCGCTGCGAGCACGTCGTCGAGCTTGGCGATCGCCCCGAGCATGCCTTGTTTACGCAAACGCTCGAGCATCGCCTCCTCGCGTGCGGCCTTGGGCCATTTTTTCTGCTCGGCCGTGAGGCGATCGGCAGCCCACTCCATGCACACCCGCATCAGGTCTTTTTGCATCTCCTCGAGCGTCGGAGCCCGACCGAGCTCCTCGCTCAACGTGGCAAAACGTACGGTGTAGATGCGTTTCACTCTCGACCAACTCGGCGGGCACTTCACCATGTGCTGGCGAGAGAGCGTGGCCAGCACCCGATCGCGTACCACTTTTGCAAGGTACGTCGGGAAGGTCGGGCCTTTGCTCGTATCGTACACGCCGGCCGCCTCCATGAGCGCCACGTTCGTCTCACCGATGAGGTCGGGTAAGATACGGCTCGCCTTCTCCTTTCCGTACCGCTCTTCCGCTTTTTCGCGCGCGATGAGATATAGTAGACGAAAATTCGCGCCGGTGAGCATCTCCATCGCTTGCGTACCGCGACGCACATCGGCCCGCAAGGCTCGCTCTTTTGCGCCAGAGAGTCTCCCACCCTTCTCCAATGTCGCCTGGGCAACCAGACCATTTTGGAACTGCACCACCAGTGTGTTCTGTTCCTCGGCATCCAATTGGGGGTAGCGCTCCATTTGGCGTTGCCAAGCACTGAGCACCGAGAGTTGGTCCAGCGCGGCACCCCTTCGCGCTGCTCGTACCACATACGCGGCAGCCTCGATCTCCCCCTCGTCGCGGGGGGTGCCGTGGGTGTTTGATTCGCGCGTCACGTCGGTGACGGTGCAACTTTGCATCCCTCTTGCACCGATCCAACATCCCAAGCTCCCCAGATGGCGTCCCCGCTTGCCGCCCGCCTCCACCCGCCTACGGTACTACCCGGTCCCGCGCACCTTGCGCAACATGGACCCACGGCAGCACAAAAAACCATTCAGGAAGGAGTGTTCATGTTCGCCACCGCGTCAACGTCGTCAGGACTTGTGTCTACACTCGCTTGGGTCATACCGATCGGAGGGATCTTGGTATGGATTTTCATACTACCATCCACCCGCGCACTACTGCGCGGCCGTCTGGAGCGTAAAGCCGCCCCCGATACGGATCTCGCTGCAGCCAGCACACCAGAACCGGCTCCGGCTACTCGGTCCCGGCTCGAGGATCCGGAAATCCGCAGGTTCGATCGCGAAAAAGTGCGGGAGAAGTTTCTCTCACCGCGCTAACGACTCCGCCCGATCCAAGAAACCCATCACCGGCCCAGCACACTGACCCAACCAACTGTCACACCGACAACCAAACCGATATTCGGCGGCATCCTTTCTACTGCGACATGTTTCGCAAAAGAAGAGGTGCCGCCGAATTTTTGTCTCCGGCGGTATTATCGGGGATATATACATTTCTTACCACCCTCTTGCATTTCGTGGTTTCCCGTGGACAGTGCTCCGTCATGCAAACTGCACCAGCACCCATCACCAAAACCGGTTTCGCCCGCCTACGCGGTCTCACTATGATCGAACTGCTCGCCGGCGTCATATGTGCCGCTGTGCTCACCCTCATCGGTGCCATCACGTACCGAGAGATTCGTTTCGGTGCGGACCTTGCCCGCACCCGCACCGATCTCGAGCAGGTTGCGCGTAACGCACAAGCGCTCGCCCGCGGCGAGAGCCTGACCCAGGTGCATGTGCAGCACTTGCGGCAAGCTGCCGCAGAAATGTATAACTCGTCCGCATCGACGGGTGGATCGTCTTCTGGTGTATTTGCCAGGGATCCAGCTGAGGCAGATATGGTCTTTATCCCCGATTACCCAACCGGTGGTCAAGGCGCCGACGATGTCCTTGGTGTAGATTACGGTCCGTCGCTTACGTACGGTTATGTGTCATATAAGGCCTCAGGCACCCTCCTCGGTTTGGCCGCCCGCTCCGAGTCTGGTAGGTGCGTGTTTATACTCATTGATGGTACCAGAACGTACGAGACCTGGCTGGTGGAAGCTGACATCGGCGCCCAGTGCCGCGGCGGCAACGCCCTTGCCGGTCGTCAGGATAGTAGCTCCTACTCGTACCAAGACCCGCTCACTTACGGTTCCCCCGCCAAGATTGGCGGCGTGACCTTCGTCAGCGCCACGTCAACGACAGTCTCTATCTCGTGGACCGCGTCCACTGCGACCGACCTGCTTGGCTACAAAGTGTATGTCAACGGTTCACTAGCCAGCCCGAGCGACCCCCCGCCCACCGGGACTAGTTACACCATCACCGGCCTCTCTCCCAACTCGCTCTACGTCGTGCGCGTCTCCGCAATCGACACTGACGCACTCGAAGGCGCCCAGTCCAACCCGCTCAACGCGATCACCGTCCCGGCAACGCCGACCGGACTCGCCGCCTCAGCCGTCTCTGACACCGAGATCACCGTCTCGTGGGACGCCCAGGCGTACAGCACGTTCCGTGTATACGTGAACTCTGACCTTGCGTACACCGGTACAGCCACGACGTACTCGTTTGTTGCCGCCGATCCGGCAACGACGTACTCGTTCCAGATCGATGCGTACAACACCTCTGGCGGCTCCCCGATCTCTGCTGCGGTGAATGCCACCACCTACCCTGAGGGGGTCGCCGGTCTTGCTTACTCGGCTGCCACCTCATCTCAGTCTGAGATCGGCCTTACATGGACCTCCGCCACTGGCGTGATCACTGGGTACAAGATTTACCGCGACTCGACCACCGCTGTGCTCGCCACAATCTCCGACCCGTCCGCTGACAGCTACGTGGACTCGGGCCGCGCCGCTGGCGCAAACCACACGTATCGTATCCGTTCGTACAACGCAACCGGTGACGGTGCGCTCTCGGCCGGCGTCGTCGGCTTCGCCGTTCCGGCCGATCCGGATGCTCCGTCTTCGGCCTCGCACACCACGTCCGGACTCGTCCTGTCGTGGGACGCCGTCTCTGGTACGTCCTCGTACCAAATCTACCGCAACGGGGCCCTCCACGCCACAGTTTCTGGCACCTCGTACACCGACAGCGGTCTCACCGCTGGTGTCAATTACAGCTACCAGGTGAAGGCGTGCAACGCCGCTGGATGCTCAGGCGCCTCCGCCCCCCACGGTGGTATCACCAAGCCAGCCGCGGTCACCGGCTTCACCATCGATGCTGACAGTTCTGCCGTGAACCTCTCATGGACCGAGTCCACCTCCCCGGTCCTCTCGGGCTACAAGGTGTATTACAAGACCTCGGCCGCCGGTTCATACACGCTCGCAACGACGATCTCTGGAGCTTCGAGCTACCAGGTCGCAAACCTCACCCCTGGCGTGATGTACAACTTCAAGGTTGCTGCGTACAACGCCTCTGGTGAGACCGATTCGGCCGTTGAGTCGACCGCCCCGTACACGGTGCCCGACCAGGTTGCCGCCCCATCCCTCGCGAACATCACGCTGACCTCGGTTGACGTTTCATGGACCACCCCGGATAACGGTGGTTCAGCGCTCACCGGCTACACGGTTTACCGCAACTCTGAAGTGCTCGCCTCCGTAGGCGCCGGCACCACCTCGTACGCCGACACCGGACTCACCGCCGGTACCACGTACAGCTACCAGATCGTGGCCACCAACATTGCCGGCTCTTCACCGTTCTCCGCCGACACCTCCGCCCCGACCCTCCCCGCCGCCGCGACCGCCCTCGCCGCCGCATCTGCCAACAGCCAGATCACGGTCACGTGGACCGACTCGGCCTCACCGGTGGTTTCTGGCTACAGAGTGTACTACCGCGCCGGCACCTCTGGTGCGTTCACCCTCTGGACTTCTGGTTCGACCTCCATCTCTCCGACGACGATCACCGGTCTGACGAACGGCACGACGTATGAAGCATACGTCTCGACGTACAACGCATCTGGTGCCACCGATTCGGCGACCGCTTCGGCGCTTGCCCGCACCGTGCCGTCCCAGATGGATGCGCCGAGCCTCGGTAGCATCTCCACCTCCGCGATCACCGTATCGTGGACTGCCCCGGCCTCCGACGGCGGCTCTGCGGTCACCGGCTACAGCGTGTACCGTAACTCTACGCCGATTGCCAGCGTCGGCGCCGGCACCACGTCGTACCCCGACACCGGCTTGACGGCTGGGACCACGTACAGCTACCAGATCGTGGCCACCAACATTGCCGGCTCTTCACCGTTCTCCGCCGACACCGCAGCCCCGACCCTCCCCGCCGCCGCGACCGCGCTCGGCGCGACCGCCGGCTATGAGGAGGTTGCGCTCGCCTGGACGAACTCGGTCTCCCCAGTCGTCTCTGGCTACAAGGTGTTCTACCGCGCTGGCACCACCGGTGAGTTCACCGAGTGGACTCCGGGTGCGAACGACACGACCCCGACGACGGTCACCGGCCTCACCGGCAAGCAGCTGTACACCTTCAAGGTCCTGGCCTACAACGCCTCTGGTGAAACCGAGTCCTCGACTTCGACCGCCACTCCGTTCACGATTCCAAATGCGCCGGGCACCCCCACATTGACCACGGCCGCGACGACTTCGCTCACGGTTTCTTGGACCGCCCCGGATGATGACGGTGGTGCGGAAGTCTCCAGCTACGAAATCGTGATGAACGACACCTTCTCCCAGAGCGTCGGTGCCGGCACCACTTCGGCCACGTTCTCTGGCCTTACCCCCGGTGTGAACTACTCGTTCACGGTGCGCGCGCAGAACGCCGCTACGTGGGGTCCGTACTCCGCCTCCGGTCTGTTCCCGACCCTCCCCGCCGCCGCGACCGCCCTCGCCACCGCACCTGGGAACAGCCAGATCACGGTCACGTGGACGGATTCGACCTCCGCGGTGGTTACCGGGCATAGGGTGTACTACCGCGCCGGCACCTCTGGTGCGTACACGCTCTGGAGTGGGACTACCTCTCCGGCCACCATCACCGGTCTGACGAACGGTACCACCTACCAGGTGTACGTCTCGGCGTACAACGGCTCCGGCGCCACCGACTCCTCGACCGCTTCGGCGCTTGCCCGCACGGTGCCCGACCAGGTTGCCGCCCCGACGCTCTCAAGCGCCACGATTGACACCATCACCGTCGCCTGGGCCGCCCCGGATAACGGTGGTGCGGAAGTCTCCAGCTACACGGTTTACCGCAACACGGACATTGTTGGCACCACGACCGCTACCTCGTACGAGCACGACGGCCTCACTGCCGGCACCACGTACACGTTCCAGGTTGCCGCCACGAACATCGCCGGCACAGGCGCCACCTCCGCCGCGCTGAGCGCGACCACGAGCCCGGCCGCCGCGACCGGTTTGGCCGCCTCGGCTGCTGCAGGTTCGCCGACGACGATCACGGTCACGTGGACGGATTCGGCCTCACCGGTGGTTGCCGGGCATAAGTTGTTCTACCGCGCCGGCACCTCCGGCTCGTTCACCGAGTGGACGAGTGGTACTGACGATACGTCTGGCACCAACGTGTCCGGTCTGATCGCCGGTACCAGCTACTACTTCAGGGTTGATGCCTATGTGAACAACGGCGGCACCGCCTACGAAACCGCCTCCAGTATCACCGGTCCGGTGACCGCGATCACCACGCCGGCCGCTCCGTCCGGCGCAGGTACCACCTCGGGTAATGCAGCCATGACCATCTCCTGGTCGGCTGCCGCCTCGACGACGGCTGCCCCAGTCTCCGGATACAAGGTGTACGCCAAACTCGCCTCCGCCTCCTCATACTCGGCCTCCCCCAGCGCGACGACGACCGGTTTGACGACGTCGATCTCCGGTCTCACCAACGGCTCCATGTACGACTTCAAGGTCGTCTCGTACAACGTCGCCGGTGAGTCTCTGGTGCTTGCCTCCTCCGCGACGCCGTACACCATTCCTGACGCCCCCTCGATCGGGTCGGCTACCGGAGGGTACGGCCAGGTGAGCGTAACGTTCACTGCCGGATCGAACGGCGGAAACTCAATCAGCAGCTACACCGCGTACGTGTACAACGCCTCGACAAACGTCCTTGCGACCTCGGCCTCGGCGGCGTACACCGGCACCACCCAGACGATCACGGTCCCGGCCGACAACTCCTTGACGGTTGGCGCCTCCGGCACCAACTACTACGTGAAGGTTTCGGCCACCAACGACGCCGGTGAGGGCTCGCTCTCGAGCGCCTCGAGCAGCCAACTCGTGTACTCCACCCCGAGCACCCCCGGCACGCCGGCACTCGTCTCGCGCGCCTCTGGTGCGATCACAATGTCGTGGACGGCCTCAGCCTCCGAGTACGGCTCGGCGATCACCGGTTACCGCATGGACGCATTCACCAACTCGACCTCCACGGCCACCTCGGCCGCGAACTGCACCGCGGCATCCACCGCCACGTCCTGCACCGTCTCGGGCCTGGATAACACCACCACGTACTACTTCCGCTCCCGCGCAGAAAACGCCGCTGGGTTCAGCGCCTACTCCGCCGCCTCCACTGGGTACAACCCAGCCACCAACCCTGACGCACCTGCCGCAACCGGCTCGTATGCGTACGGCGCCAACGGTGTAGCTTCCGGTGCGGCATCACTCACGATCGGCATCCCCGCGGTCGCCGACAACGGCTCGACGGTCACCGGCGGCACCGCCCAGGTGCTTTTGGCCTCCGATTCGAGTCTCGCCGGTTCTTGCACCGTCTCTGGTGCTACCGCCGATTCGTGCACGGTGTCAGCCCTCGACCCGCAAACCGCTTACACGGTGCGCACGAAACGCACCAACGGGATGGGCGACTCCACCTGGTACACGGTCGGTGAGATCACTATTATCGGGAAGCCCTCGATCGGTTCGTTCAGCTTCAGCCACGGTACCCCCGCCGCACAAGTCGATGGTGGTACGCAGTACAATACGTACGGCGTCTCGCTCACCTGGGCTACGGTAGCGTACAACGGTACGACCGCTGGTGCCACCCCGTTCTCGTGGAATTGCACGGTGAACACCTCACCGGCAACCGAAGACCACAGCACCACTGCCCTGGCAGCAGCCACCACGGCCTCGTACAACTCGAACCTGGTCACCTCCTCCGCTAACGGTGCGGCGAACACGACCGCAACATCGCGCACCTGCAACCTCACCGCTGCTGGTACCGCAGCGGTGAACGCCAAGGTGGGTGACACTGCAGTCTCGACCGCCTCGATCACGTTCACCTCTGCAAGTTCGACCGCCACGGTCGCGCTCCCGGGCTATGCGTACCCGTACCCGTACCCGTCCTTCTACTCTGGCCACTACCCGGGCCACTACCCGAGCCACTACCCGGTGCACTACGCGGGCCACTACCCGGTGCACTACGCGGGCCACTACCCGGGCCACTACCCGGGCCACTACCCGGTGCACTACGCGGGCCACTACCCGGGCCACTACCCGGGCCACTACCCGGGGCACTACCCGGGCCA
>Ga0194132_10005101_pt1 | contig 21703 bp, 15 predicted proteins | sample TA2KigOf80mmetaG_FD_148612 | JGI IMG/M metagenome (GOLD analysis project Ga0194132, IMG submission 148612) | Freshwater microbial communities from Lake Tanganyika, Tanzania - TA2015054 Kigoma Offshore 80m | ecosystem: Environmental > Aquatic > Freshwater > Lake | place: Tanzania: Lake... | reverse complement strand
ACATCGAAAGCGCCTTCGGCCTGATGAAATCAGCATTCATTTCGCCTAATCGGCATCATCGCTTTCCTCGGGCGCACCTTTTACCTACTTGGTCAGCGTATCCCTAAAGGTAAACAGAACCGATTACTAGACCTCTGCGATTGGTTTGTGCCTATCCCCGGAGTGTCAACCAAGTAATTCCCGAAATACGGATAACGGTGATGTTAATGTGGAAACCAAACAGACCGTGAACAATATCGCTGCTCCCGATCTCTTGTTCACCCCCGCCCCGCAAGTTCCAAAGTCTTCTTCGCATTAGGCTTAATCACATGCTCCTGATAAGCCGGCCGCGCCGCTAGCCGCTCGTACCACGCGCGCACGTTGGGGTGCGCGGGCAGCGCTTCCTTGGGCGTCCAGTTAAACCAGCGGTGCGTCAACGAGCCGGCGGGGATGTCGGCCATGGTGAAACGCTCGCCGCACAGGTATTGCTTGCCGGCCAGATGCTTTTCCAGAATGTTCATCCACGGCACTTGCGCCTTGGCAGCAGTGAGGATGGCGTTGGGGTTGCGCTTGTCTGCGGGGCCGAAAAAATGCTGCAGGTAGACACTGTTGAATTGCGCGAAATTAAGCGAGCTCCAGTCCATCCACTTTTCCGCGTCGGCGCGGCCGCGCGGTGTGTCGGGGCATAGATTACCCAGGCTGTGCTTCATGCACAGGTAACGCACCACCGCGCCCGATTCCCAAAGCGTCCAGCCGTCTTCTTCTTCGAGTGTGGGCAGCCGACCGTTCGGATTCTTGCGCCGATATTCCGCATCGTCATTGCCGCCGAACTCGCCGCCCCAGTCGATGCGCTGGTGCGCGATGCCAAGTTCGCCGATGCACCACATTGCCTTGATGACGTTCGAGCCGTCGGGGCGTCCCCAGATTTTTAGCATGTTGGTTCCTTGTGTGGGTTGATGAGGTTCGCCGCAGTATAACCAGCGAGGAAAAGCGCAGAGCCCTTCAATAAGCTCAGGACAGGCTATTTGTCTTGCACACTATTTCTTCATCGCGCGTTTGGCGTTCTTCTTCGCCACTGCCGCCGGTTTCGCCCCGTCCTTTGCCGGAATAATGGGCAACAACAAATACGTCGGCTTATCCGCGCCGCTGTGGATAGTGTTCAGCGCACCATCGTTGTAATCCGCATGATAGTGCGTGAAATGCGCCGAACCGTGGCCGTCTTTGGGGCCGATGTCGAGCCGCAGTTTGTGGCCCTTTTTGATGACCACCGAAGTCGAAATGATTTCGACCTGGCATTCGACGATTTCACCCTTTTTGAGCCACCAGCGTTCGTTGTGCGCGTGGTACGGGCGATACGCCAGCGATTGGTCCACATCCAATTTTCGATGCGAAGCGCGCAGCCAGCCCTTGGTGACACATTCAGTGGGCTCGCTGCGCTGGCCGAGTTCGGCGAGGTCTTTGCCGCGGCCATCGATGTGCCGCAGCGTGGCGAAGATGTCCATGTCTTCCGAGGTGCTGGAGACCCAGATGTTCAACACAATCGGCCCGGTGATTTCGGTGTCTTGCTTCATCGGCGCGGTTTCGAACGACACGCCGTTTCTGCCGCCGTGGTTGTGACGGCCGCCGGGTGAAGCTTCATAGGTGATCTTGGCGTTTTTCGCTGGCGGGGTCGTGGAGAGTTTTCCTTTGGCGGTTTTGCCGTTGCCCGGTTTATCCTTCATCGGTTGCAAATACAACTTCGTCCATTGCGTGCGCGCGAGCGGCCATTCGTTTTCAAAACGGAACGGGTAGCGTTTTAACGTGCCGCCGGTGCGGATTTCCAGTTTCACCGGAGGCTCGTCCATGATGCCGGTGTCGATGCCTTTTAACCAATAATCGAACCAGCGCAGTTGCTCGATGCGGCCCTCTTCGCAGTGAAACGGGTGGTAGTGCGAGCCGGTGTGGATGCGCAGTTTTTTGTGTTTCGACGCCGCGCACAAATAGCCCTCGGTGTTGCCGCGTAAATGCAGTCCATGCCCGCCCCAGTTGCCCACGCTATACATCGGCACGGTGATCTTGTCCCACTGCGCGCTTTTGTAGCGCCAGTAGTCGGAATCGAGATCGTTACGCATGTAGTTCCACAACTGATTGTTGTTAAACGCATCGGGGTTATAGGTGCGCGGTTTGCCGAGCAGATGATGCGCCGCCTGCTGCCACCACCACGCCACCAAAAAGCCCGAAGCGAATACGCCGCCGTGATACGCCTGATCACGATACTGATCGGCGCGGCCCTCCCACGGCATGATCGCCTTTAACGCGGGCGGATTCAGCCCCGCCACGCGCCATTGAAAATTCGCGTGATACGAAATGCCGAGCAGGCCCACGTTGCCGTTGCTCCACGGCTGCTTGGCGACGTGCTCAATCGCGTCGTAGGTATCAAGCGCTTCCTGATACGAACTGGGGTCGGAAGCGCCCAGCGATTTGCCCGAGCCGCGGCTATCCACGCGCACCAGCGCATAGCCGCGCGGGCACCACCACAGCGGGTTGCACGTCTCCCAATTCATGTAGGGGTTGGCTTTTTCCTCAAGATCAGGCGGCGGTGTCCACAGCTTGTCTTTTTGATACGGGCCGGTGGTGAGGATGATCGGGCATTTTTCCTTGCCGCTGTCGCTAAAGTCAGGGCGGAAGATGTCGGCGCGGATGATCGAGCCGTCGCGCAGCGGAATCGCCACGTCTTTTTCGACGATGAGTTTGGATTTTTTGGGTTGTGAGACGTTGTGCTTGGGCATGGTCGCTCCCTGTGTGTTTTGGGGAATTATAGAGTGTGCACGTCGTTCTGGCGAAGGCCAGGACGACGGTGGGGGGCGACTTTGGTTAATTTTTTAGCCGCACGTGATGTGCACTCCCCGCGCAATCCTCATCCGTTTTTAACCCCGCCGCGCGTATGCCATATGCCGCCAGTTCCTCGTCTTTTTCTTGCGTGTCGCCGGTCACCCCCACCGCGCCGAGTAATGTGCCATCCACATCGCGTATCAACATACCGCCACCCTCGGCGAAAATTTTGTCCTGCGAGGCTTTGAACAAAAAATCCATGAACAGCGGCCGCTCTTCGGTGCGCAGGCGCACCAGGCTCGACGAGCGCCCCAGCGCCAGCGACGCGTAGGCTTTGCCCATTGCCATTTCGAAGCGCAGCATCGCCGAGCCGTCTTCTTTTTTGAACGCTTTGACCACCACGCCGGGTTCAACCACTACAATCGACATCGGCCGGCATTGTTGTTCGCGGGCACGGACGAGGATCGCGTCAATGATGGCTTCGGCTTGGGCTAGGGTGAGGGTGGACATGGCTTTCTCCGCGAGTGCCGGCATTATATGATGCGGCTTCAAAAGCTTTTTTGACTACGGATAATCACGGATACACATGGCGAATCCCGCGATGAAGTTATCTGCGTGTATCCGTGTTTATCCGCGGCTAAAACCGCGGTGGGCGTTTAACAATGGGTATCTGATGAAAACCTTTGCGATCTTGTTCCTTGCCGTGGTTTCCGGCGCCGTTGCCGCCGAAACCTATCCGACAAAACCCATCCGCTTCGTCGTGGGTTTCGCCGCCGGCGGTGCCAACGATTTGGTGGCGCGCATCGTGGGGGCGCGCCTGTCCTCGCGCTTGGGGCAGCAGGTGGTGGTTGACAATCGGGCGGGCGCCGGCGGCAACATCGCGCACGACATCGTGGCGAAGGCCGCCCCCGATGGTTATACGATGGTGCTGGCGTCCGTGGCCTCGATGGCAATGAGCCCGGGCTTGCATGGCAAATTGCCGTTCGATCCGGTGCGCGATTTTGCGCCGGTGGCGCAACTCGTGGATGTGTGCGCGCTGTTGTCGGTGCATTTGGCAAGCCCCACCAAATCGGTGAAGGACATGGTCGCGCGCGCCCGGCAGGCGCCCGGCACGTTAAATGTCGCCAACCCCGGCACCGGCAGCATCGGGCACTTGGCGGTCGAATTGTTTCAACACACCGCCGGCATACGCGTGCAAAGCGTGCCCTACAAGGGCGGCGGGCCAGCGGTAATCGATGCGATTTCGGGGCAGGTCGAGTTTCTCATTGGCATTATTTCCACCGGCGCGGTGCATGTGCGTAGCGGCAAGCTGCGCGGCTTGGGCGTCACCAGTGCAAAACGCTCGCCGATTTTGCCCGATGTGCCGGCGATCGCCGAAGCGGGTTATCCCGGTTATGAGGCGAGCGGCTGGTTGGGCATCGCGTTTCCCGCGAAAACGCCGGCGCCCTTGGTCGCGCGCATGCAACAGGAAGCAATGGCCGCGATGGCCGTGGCCGATGTGCGTGAACAGTTGCAAAACGCGGGCCTCGATCCCGCCTTCAAGGATAGCGCCGCGTTTGCCGCGCACATCAAGGCGGAGCTTGCGAAATGGACCCAACTGATCAAACAGGCGAACATCAAAGCCAATTAAACGCGCTACAATACGGTAGCGGCGAAAAATAAAAATTCAATAAAATCAATGGGTTGCAAATTTTCTAGTAGGGGAGCCTGTTTGCGCCTCGCGGTGGCTCGGCGGCGCGGCACTTTCGATGGTTAACTGAATCGAGGTTTTCATGGCATACAAAATTCTCATCATGGGCGCGTCGTATGGCTCGCTGCTCGGCACCAAAATCGCGCTTGCGGGGCACAACGTCGACCTCGTGTGTTTGCCCGCCGAAGCGGATTTGATCAACAGCGAAGGCGCGGTGATCCGCATCCCGGTGCGCGGGCGCGAAGGCCTGGTCGAAGTCGTTTCTAAAAAACTGCCCGGCAAAATGGCGGCCGGCGGCACCACCGCGTTCGATCCGAATAACTATGACCTCGTCGTGCTGGCGATGCAAGAGCCGCAGTACAGCTCGCCCGGCGTGCGCGAGTTGCTGGAGTCGGTGGCGAAATCCAAAAAGCCGGTGATGTCGATCATGAACATGCCGCCGCTGCCGTTTTTGAAACGCATCCAATCGATCGATGCCAATCTCATACGCGCGTGCTACCGCGAAGCCGCGGAGTGGGATAGCTTCGACCCCGCGTGCATGACGCTGTGCAGCCCCGACCCACAGGCGTTTCGCCCGCCGGAAGACAAAGTCAACGTGCTGCAAGTGCGGCTGCCGACCAATTTCAAATCGGCGCGCTTCGATTCGGAAGCGTACACCAAAATTCTGCGCGATTTGGAGCGCGACATCGAAGCCTCGCGCTTTGAAGTGGGCGGGCAAAAACTCGAACTGCCGGTCAAATTGAAAGTGCACGACGGCGTGTTCGTGCCGCTGGCGAAATGGGCGATGCTGTGCGCGGGTAACTACCGCTGCGTGCAAGCCGACGCCATGCGCCCGATCAAGGACGCGGTGCACAGCGACCTCGAAGCCTCGCGCGCCGTCTACGATTGGGTGAAAACGTTGTGTATCGATCTGGGCGCCGACGCGCGCGATTTGGTGCCGTTCGAAAAATACGCCAACGCGGCGTTGTCGCTGCTGACGCCGTCTTCCGCCGCGCGCGCGCTCGCCAACGGCGCGCCCAACATCGAACGCGTGGATCGCCTGGTGCAAACCATCGCCAAGGCCAAGGGCCGCAAGCTCGATGAGCTCGACAAGACCGTGACACTGGTGGACGGGTGGTTGGAGAAGAATCGCAAAAAGGCGTGAGGCGTGAAGGGTGAGGCGTAAGGCGTGAGGTGTAGATGCGCACTACGCTTCAGTAAAAGGCCCGGATGATTCCGGGCTTTTTGTTTGCACGTTTCACTATCGGTCTAAACTGCACACTCGTCGCTCGTTATCATTGTTGTCTGCGAGAGAATCGTAGGGGAGAAGTCGTGGCTGAAAATAAACTGTTGCTTCTCGTTGGAGTACCCGAAAACTACCGCCTCGGCGGCCCTGCCTTTGCGCGGCTGCACAGTGCACACCCGCGCTTCGAAGTGCGCATTGTTCATGACTTGGCGGCGTTTACGCAGCAGGTGGGCGAGGCTGATGCCGTGATCGGCAGCCGCCCCTATCTCAAGGCGTGCTCCGCGGTGTTGCAGCCGGGCTCGCGGCTGCGTTGGGTGCAGACCACCACCGCAGGTGTCGACCAGGCGTTGACGCCGGAGCTGCTCGCCGCCGAGCACGTGGCGATTACTTGCATCAAGGGCCCGCCGGGGCCGCTGATGGCGGAACACGCGGTGCTGCTGATGCTGGCGCTGGCGCGACATTTCCCGGCGTACCTCAAGAACCAGCAGCAACATATCTGGCGGCGCGAAGGGCAGGAGTGGCCGCCGCTGCACGGGCATACCGTCGCCATATTAGGCCTTGGCAGCAGCGGCGGCAATCTCGCGCGCGTGTGCAAAGCCGGCTTTGGCATGCGCGTGCTGGGCCTATCGCGCACCGCGCGCGCGCATCCCCATGTCGACCAGCCCTTTGATCAAAGCGAATTGCTCAGCATGCTGCCGCAAGCCGATTTTGTCGTGCTGTGTCTGCCCAATACGCCGCAAACCAAAGGCATCATCGATGCCGCGGCGCTTGCTGCGATGAAGCCCGGCGCGTACTTGGTCAACGTGGCGCGCGGCGCGTTGATCGACGAAGCGGCCCTCGGCGCGGCGCTACGCGCGGGCAAAATCGCCGGTGCGGGGCTCGATGTGACCAGCGAAGACCCAATTCCCAAGGAAAGCGCATTGTGGGATCTGCCCAACACCATCATCACGCCGCACGTCGCCGTCGAGTCGGTGAAGTTGAGCGAGGCGGTGGTGGATTTCTGGTGCGACAACGTGCGGCACTTTGCGCAGGGCGGAGCGCTGTTGGGGCTGGTGGATCGGCAGGCGGGTTACTGAGGATCTGATCATGGCTTTCGATTCCCTTGAGCAGCGCGACGCCCGCAGCGTCATTCACGGCCTGACCAATTTGAAGCTGCACGCCGAGCGCGGCGCTACCGTGATCGAACGCGGGCGCGGCGTGTGGGTGACGGACAACCACGGCAACGATTACCTCGAAGCAATGTCGGGCCTGTGGTGCATTGCGCTGGGCTACGGCAACGAGCGTCTGGCGGAAGTGGCGGCGCGGCAAATGAAGACGCTGGCGTATTACCCGCTCACCAATCACAAAAGCCATCCGCCGGTGATCGAGTTGGCGGAGAAATTAAAGGCTATCGCGCCAGTGCCGATGTCGCATGTGTGGTTTGCCAGCACCGGCTCGGAGGCCAACGATTGCGCGGCGCGGCTGGCGTGGTATTACTGGCACGCGGTGGGTGAGCCGCAACGCAAAAAATTCATCGCGCACAAGCTCGCGTATCACGGCAACACCATAGCCACCGCGAGTTTGTCGGGCGTGAGTTACGCGCACGATAAATTCAATTTGCCGCTGCCCGGATTTTTTCACGTTACTACGCCGCACTACACCCGCCACGCGCACCCGGGCGAGAGCGAAGACGCCTTTGCCGATCGTCTGCTCGCCGACATCCAACAACTCGTCGAGCGCGAGGGCGCCGACACCATCGCCGCGTTTTTTCTGGAGCCGGTGATGGCCGCCGGCGGCATTGTGGTGCCGCTCCGGCGTTACTTGGAGGGTTTACGTAAGTATTTGATTTTAAACAATATTTTATTAGTGGCCGATGAGGTGGTGACGGGCTTTGGGCGCATCGGTGAGATGTTCGGCTGCACCGCGATGGGGCTGCAGCCCGACATGCTGGTGTGCGCCAAGGCGTTGTCTTCCGCCTACATTCCGATTTCGGCGCTGATGATGAACGCACGCGTTTACGAAGCGATTGCGCGCCAGAGCGACGAGCAGGGCGTGTTGGGTTTGACCATGACCTACTCCGGCCATCCCGTTGCCGCGGCGGTCGCGCTCGAAGCGTTGAAAATCTACGGCGAGATGAACATCGCCGCGCGCGTGCGCCAACTGGAAGCGCCGTTTCTTAACGGCTTGAATCGTTTACTCGAACACCCGCTGGTGGGTGAAGTGCGCGGCAAGGGTTTGTTGGCCGGCGTTGAATTGATGTCGCTGCAATCGGCGACAGACAAACGCGTGCCGTTCGATCCCAGACTCAAAGTCGGCGCGTTGTGCGCGCGCATCGCCGAACAACACGGCCTGATCGTGCGCGCCATCGGCGATACCATCGCGTTTTGTCCGCCGCTGGTCATTAGCGAGACGGAAATCGAAGAAATGCTCGCGCGGTTCAAGCGCGCGCTGGATCAGGCGCTGGCCGCACTGCGCGCGGCGTAAGCCCGCGGCAGCCATCGAACGGTTAAGCTCAGACGCCGCGCTTCGCGGCCGCGGCTTGCTGCTCGGCATCGAACACTTTGCCCATGATTATATGTTTGCGGTAATGGGCTTTAGGCGGTTCCAGGCCTAGTTCGGTCATGCGGCGACGGGCGTCGGTGACCAGAAATACTCTTTGCGCGACTTCCTTGAAATCGACCGTTTGTTTCAAATAGCCCCAGCGTTGCATTTGCAGCAGCATCCATACGCCCATTGATTGCCAAGGATAAGGATCGAAGTCGATTCGTCTATCGACTTCGCGAATCGTCCCCAGCCCATCCGCAAAGCGCCCGCTCAGCACTTGTTCCACCACTGGCAATGGCTGGTTAAGGTAGGCGGTCGGCGCGATCAACTCCGCGATGCTCTTGCGGTTGCCCGGGTTTTGCGCAAAGCGCGTGGCCTGCATCAGTGCGCGCATGATTGCGCCGTAGGTATTGGGGCTTTTCTTGACGAATTCGAGCGTGGCGGCAAAAGCGCAGCACGGATGACCGTCCCAGATTTCGCTCGTCAGCAGATGAATAAAACCAATACCCTCGTAAACCGCGCGCTGATTAAACGGTTCCGCCACGATAAAGCCGTCGACATTGCCCGATTTCAGATTCGCCACCATGTCGGGTGGGGCCATCACGCGCAATTGCAGATCCTTGTCCGGGTTAAGTCCGTGTTCCGCCACGTAATGCCTTAGCAGAAAATTGTGCATCGAGTAATCAAACGGAATTCCAAACCGCATGCCGCGCCATTGTTTGGGATCGCGCCGATCCTTGTGCTTGATATGCAAAGTGATCGCATTGCCGTTGATGTTCTGGATCGCCGGCACCACCATCGGCGTTGCAGCCGAGCCAGCGCCGAGCGATATCGCAAGTGGCATCGGTGAGAGCATTTGTGACGTGTCGTATTCGCCGGAGAGTGTTTTGTCGCGCACCACGGCCCAGCCCGCCGTTTTCATCAGCGTGACGTCGAGCCCCTCTCTGGCGTATAGGCCGGCGGCGTGAGCGAAAATCATTGGTGTGGCGCAAGTGATGGGCAAAAAACCGATACGCACCGACTTTCTTTCCAGTGGGCCGGCGGGCTCGGCGGCCATTGCGTCGAGCGCGGCGCCCGGAATAACGCTGCCGACGGCGGCTAACGCCGCACCGCGGCCCACGGCGCGCAAAAAAGCGCGCCGCCGCCGACCATCGGGTATCAAATTGCGCAACAGTGCTTCATCGAGCACTTCGCGGGAATAGCGGTGGTCGGCATCATTCATGGCTAATTCCTTGCCAGGTGAGTCAAGCAAAATTCTCGGCATGCGCATCGCGGCTCGTGCATCAAGCGGGTTGAAAATCCTGCTTCCCCACGCCGCAATCGGGGCAGAACCAAGTGTCGGGAATGTCCTCGAAGGGCGTACCTGGCGCGATGCCGTCAAGTGGCAGGCCTTGCGCTTCGTCGTAGACGAAATCGCAGACTGTGCAGCGCCAAAGCTTGGTGCGAATTTCGACGCCGTTCATGCTATTGGGCCGCGGCCGGCGCGCGCAGGTTGGCGAGTTCGGTGCGCAGGTGTTTAATGGCGGGCGTAACGATCGCCACGAAAAATGCCTCGCGTACCCGGCGCTGTGCTGGATGGCGCATGAGATAACCCTTGGCGCCCGCGTGCAGTACTGCGGCGGTCGCGGCGCGCAACGCCAGCGTCGAACCATCCATCCGTGCCTGGAGCACTTCGGTGATTTTGAAATGCGCAGCGCCCGCGGTGATGCGTGCGGCCAGATCGAGTATCGATGCGCGTGCCAGGGCGAATTCGCCGGCAAGCTCGTCGACTTGATCGTCGAGAAATCGATTGACATGGGCATGCGTCGCGTTTGCCTGGCGCATGATGTCCACACAATCGTGAACGATGCCCAGCGCCATGCCGCACTGCGCGATGATGAAGCCGGGTTTAATGCGGCTGATAAAGTGGTCGAAGTCGCCGGGCGCGGCCAGCAGTTGCGCATCGGGCACGAAGACCTCTCGAAACTGGCAGGCCAGTGTGCGCGTGCCTTCGAGTGCGGTGAATTGGGCGCCATGCACCAGCGACAAGCCGGTTTGGCCGCCGTGAACGGCTGCTACCGCGGTGCCGCCGCCCTCGACGCGCAAGCCCACCGCGAACCAGTGCTCGGGTCCGAGGTTGGACACCCACGGCGGCGCACCGTTAACCACATAGCCGTCATCGGCGCGCCGGGCGCTTAAACGCAAGTCTTCGATGCCACTGCAACTTTTCATCAGGTTCGACAAACCTGTCCCGCCCAGTGTTTGCGCGCGGCTGACCGCCGGGAGCAGGCGCTCGCGTAGCGCGTTGTTGCGTGTGTGCACCAGATACCATGTCAACGCCGATTGGCACCACATGAGAAAGCCGGTGGCGCCGCATACCCGTGATACGGATTCAATCGACTGCACCAAGCCGTCCAGACCCAGACCCAATCCGCCCATGGCCTTGGGCACGTGGGCCGCGAACAATCCCGCATCGCCTACACGGCGCAAGAACGACTCGGGGTAGACACCCTTGACGTCAATGTTTACCACTTCGGGCAGTAACTGCTCACGCGCTAGCCGAAAAATGTCGTTCGCCAAAGTGGTGGCGTCGCTTGAGGGTTGTGTGAACGGCGGTGCTAGAACAGCAGACATGAGATGGTCCTTGATCGCGGGTTAGCAATGTGATTCGCCAGCCGATATCACGCGAGCGACACTTCCATCGGAATCGGGTTGCGATAGCTGTTGGCCACCGGAGAGAAGAAATTGGCATGTCGCACAATGTCCTCCAGCGCTTCGCGCGTGGCATCGCCTTGCACCACTACCTTCACGCGTACTGCTTGAAAGCCCATCTCCGCTGGTTTCTTGTCGGCGCCACCGGCACCCCACGCGGCGGGATTGCCAATATCGCCTTCGAGAAATAATTCGAGCTTGGTGAGCCCTACGTTGCGCCAGGTCGCCACCGCCTGGATACCGACTGACAAACATGCGCCAAGTGCGGCCAGTAATGCCTCCGAAGGCGCGGGTGCAGTATCTTGGCCGAACAAGTGCAGCGGTTCGTCCACCACCACCGGCGCGTGCTTGCCGATGTAGGTGAGATTGCGAAACTGCCCGTCACACACCGTGTGCGCTTTCATGGTGCCGCGTGCGCCGGGATTTTCGCGCCCCTTTGCGGCGAACGCCTGCAAGCCGTCGCGATCGATGGGTTTCAGGTAAACCTTGCTCGTATTCAGTACTGCGCTCATGCTGAAATCCTCCAGGTTGGGTGGGAATGGTTTCCATTTGATATCTAGCAAGGACCATGCCATGCGATCAGAAATAAAAATTGTTTTAATTCAAATAGTTGAATATTTTTTCGCAATGCGCTTTTGCGCGGGCCCAAGATTGTCGACACGACAATGTCGACAATCTGGATTGCCATTGCGCGTGGGCCGGCGTTATCTAGCGCGAAACGCCTGCGGCGAAATAGCGAGCCGTTTGATGCGGTATTCGAGTTGTCGCAGGCTCATGCCCAGTGCTTGCGCGGCCTGCGATTTATTGCCGCGACTTTGTGCGAGCGCGCTTTCGATGTGTTCGCGTTCGGATTCGGCGACCGCGCGGTAGGGGCGCGCCGCCACCATCGGTTCTTGCGTGCCGACGCCGGCAGTCGCGAGTATGCTTTCTTCGGTCAGCAGATGCTGGATGAGGCCACCGATTGTTTTGCCGCCGTCGTGCAACAGCACCGCGCGCTCGATGAGGTTTTGCAGTTGCCGCACGTTGCCGGGCCAGGGGCGGCGTTCCAGCGCGGCAATCACCGCATCGTCAAAACTCGCGTTGCGGCCATGCTTTTGATTAAAGTGCGAGAGGAAATGTCGCGCGAGTGGCCGCACATCTTCGGGCCGCTCGCGCAGTGCCGGCAGATATACCGGCACCACGTTCAGCCGGTAGAACAGATCCAGCCGAAATTGTCCCTTTGCCACCATTTGCTGCAAATCGCGATTGGTCGCGGCGACAATGCGCACATCGACGCGGTGTTCGCCGATGCCGCCGACGCGCTCGATTACCTTCTCCTGCAGCACGCGCAGCAGCTTTGACTGCATGCCCAGCGACAGTTCGCCGATTTCATCGAGGAAAATCGTGCCGCGGTTCGCTAGGTCGAACCGTCCTAACCGCTTGGTGTTGGCGCCGGTGAACGCGCCTCGCTCGTGGCCGAACAATTCCGCCTCGAACAGATTCTCCGGTATGGCGGCGCAGTTGACCTTGATGAACGGACCATCGTGGCGCGCGGAGCGCCTATGAATCGCATTTGCCAGCATCTCCTTACCGGTTCCGGATTCGCCCAGTATCAGTGCAGTGACATCGGAGGCGGCGAAGCGTTCGATCTGCCGAAGCACACCCAAAAGGTGCGGCGATTGGCCTATGATGCCGACGGCTTGCGCGACACTTGCCGCGTCTTGTTCCAACGCTCGACGCAGTTCGCGGTTTTCGTGCTGCAAAGCCGCCGTGCGTTCGGCGACCAGGCGGCTGATGCGCAGCACCTGTCCGATGAAGGTTGCGACCATGCGCAGAATTGCCAAATCATCGGCGATCGCGCGATCGCGCTGGCGCAATCGATGCACACCGAGTACCCCCGCCGGTTGATCACCGATGTCAATGGGCAATGCGATGAAGGCCACTGTTTCTTGCGGCAGGCGGGCGCGTTCGACGGTTCGGCATAAAAACGCCGGCTCGGCGTCGATGTCCTGCACGACCAGGGTTTCCCGCGTGAGGAAAACACGCCCGGTGATGCCCTCGCCGGGCCGGAATCGCCCGCGTTGTATTTCCGCGCGGGTAAGGCCGTACGCATAGGTAATGACGAGGTGCTCTTGCGCGCGATCAAACAGCAACACACGCCCACGATTGAGGCCCAGCAACTCCGACAAAAGATGCAGCATGTCCCGGATCACGGCCGCCGTATCGATACTCGCACCCAGGCGTTTGGCCATTTCGCGAATGATCAGCAACTCGTGTTGAGTCCAGTTCTCTTGGGCACGCCACGCCCCGCGCGCGGGGGCTTTGTCTTTTTCCGCTGTCATCGATGCGATATCGAGCAGGATTCATGCCAGACCGGATTGCTCGTAAAGCACACACGCTACGCGAAAAAAGCGCAAATCAAATCGTACGGCGCGCCGTTGTGGTGCGTCGGGATGGCATGCCAGGGCACAATTAAGGTGCGCGAACGCGCAACCCAGGCGTTCCTCAAACCGCGTTCGCGGATACCCGTGCATATGCGCGATGGACTATCGGCGGCAGCTTTACCGTGCCCGCCAAGGGTTCACGATACACGCAGCAGGTCGTTGAAAATTTGTGGCATCTTGTTTGCCGAGGCGGGGAATGCATCGAGCTTGGTGCTTCAAACGAGAATCATTCTACGTTGCCTAGGCCGAAAGGCTTAGGCCACCGCCGACATAATTCGTGGAATTAGCATTGACAATGCCGTGAAGTCTGACGCAAAGTCTGGGCGTCGCAACTGAACGTTTAACGTTTGCGGGCCGATTGTCCGCCGCAAGCCAAACAGTCCACCGCGAAAAGCGCGCGGCGCAAGGCCCGGCTTTTCGCATGTCGCTGAGCTGGATGTTTTTAGGGAGCAGCTCATGGCGATTGCGCCCGATGTCGTCTTTCTTCGCTCGTTCAAGTGGTTTAAGGATGCGGTCTCGCGCCTTGGCAATCAGTTGCCATCCGATCCGCCGGTGAATTTATCGGCGACGTTGACCGATATCCTGCGCACGCGGCTGGGGTTGCAGCTTAATCTCAACAACAATCAAGTCGATCTCGAAAAATTCCAGGCGAGCAACGCCGAAGCCGAATCGCTGGCGGTGGCGACGCTGGTCACGGGCGAAACGCTGGCGGCGTTGCGCACGTTGGGCGGGGTCATTGCGGCGATTGCCGGCAATCAGGCCGGGCTCGCCGATTTGTCGAAAGTCATCAAGCAGATCGACCGCATCGTCAATGCGAGTGTTGCCGGCAAGCCGCCCAGTGCGTATTCCATCGCCAAGCTGCTGCTCATCCTGAGCGGGGATGCCGACGCGGCCAGTGATGATCCGCCGGCGTTAAAGCTGATACGCCTCTTAAAGGGCAATAACAGCCTGGCGCCGAACAGCGCCGAGTTACTCGATGCGCAGATGATGCTGGGGCTCGCCATCATCGCGGTGGGGACGATACTGGACCGCTCGTTTCAGGGCGCCGGCGTGCAGGCGTCGCTGCCGCCGGTGGCGATACCGTTGCCGCCCGCGGCCCAGCGCCAGTCGTTCACTCTGCTGGGGGGCGGCGGCGGCGCCAACAAGCTCGATCTGAATCTGGGTATCAACACCGGGGTCGAAACGAAATTGTTCGCCGGGCTTTCCAGCGCGTTGTCGAAATCCGCCTCGGCGGGCGATGGCTTCGCGTTGCAACTGACGGCCGGCGCGGGATTTCAAGTGCAGTTTGCGTTGCCCACCCTGCCGTTGCCGCCCGCTGCGCTGCCGGCGATCCCCAAGCCGGAATTTAACGGCAACCTCGACATCGGCTTAAGCTTCGGGCGCACCACGCCGCTGGTGTTGGGCAACACCGGCGGCACGCATTTTTCCATCGGCGAATTAACCGGCGGCATCAACCTCAATCTGAACGGCCCGCAAGTTACGTTCGATTTAAAAAACGCCAAGCTGGTGCTGCAAATCGGCGACGACGCGTTGCTGTCGGCGGTGATCGGCGATGCCATCGAAGTGTCGTTGTCGTTTGGCTTGATCGGAGACACCGCGGGCATCCGCTTGAAAGACGGCTCCGGGCTCAAAACCACCATACCGCTGGCGAAAATCCCCGGCAGCCCGGTGCAGATTCCGTTCCTGTATTTCGATTTGATCAAGGGCGACGGGCTCAATTCGTTCGATATTGAAATCGCCGGCTCGTTCCAGGTGGCGATTGGCCCGTTTGCCGGTTCGATCGATCGCCTGGGCACCAAGCTTAATCTCGCCAACATGCGCGGCGGCGGCGCCAATCCGATTGCCTCGTGGGGACTCAAGCCGCCGTCGGGCGCGGGCTTTTCCATCGATGCCGGTGTCATCAAAGGCGGCGGCTTTTTGCTGTTCGACCCGGCGCGCGGCGAATACGGCGGCATTCTCGACATCAAGCTGATGCAAATCGGCGTCAAGGCCATCGGTTTGTTGTCGACCAAGAACCCCGGCGGCTGGTCGCTGCTGCTGATCATCACCGCGCAATTGCCGCCGGTGCAGTTGGGCTTTGGCTTCACCATGACCGGTATCGGCGGTTTGCTCGGCGTGCAGCACACCATCAACACCGAGGCGTTAAGTTCGGGGCTGTCCACCGGCTCGCTGGACAGCTTTTTGTTCCCGCAAGATCCGATTGCCAAAGCGCCGCAGATCATCAATCAACTGCGCACAATTTTCCCGTTCAGTCCGGGCGGCTTTGTCATCGGGCCGATGCTGGAGCTGGGCTGGGGCACACCGAGTCTGGTGACGGCACGCATCGGCGTGCTGATCGAAGCCAGCCAGATTGTGATCGTCGGCCAGGTGATCGTGCAACTGCCGCCGCTGGTGGAAAAATCGCTGTCGCTGCTGTATTTGCAAATGGATATCGCCGGCGGCGTGGTGTTCGATCCGCTGAAGTTCTGGTTGGACGGCGTGTTGCGCGATTCGCGTGTGATGTTCATTTCGTTGACCGGCCAATTCGCGTTTCGCGCGCTGTTCGGGGATAAGCCGACGTTCTTATTGAGCGCCGGCGGTTTCCATCCGAAATTCACCGACATCCCGCCCGATATCCCGGCGCCGTTTCAGCGCGTGGGTGCTGAATTCTCCATCGGTATCGTCGGCTTGCGCTTCGAAGGTTATTTCGCGGTCACCTCCGCCACAGTACAGGGTGGTTCATCACTCCGAGTGTGGGGTGATGTCGGCGTTGCATCGTTCGAAGGCGGCTTTGAGTTCAACGCGATTATTTATCTGGTACCGCGTTTTCGCTTCGAGGTCGACATTCATGTATGGGCCGGCGTCGAAGTATTTGGCATCGATTTCGCCAGTGTCGATATCTACGGCATGCTGGCCGGGCCGGGGCGCTGGCATTTGCGCGGCACCGCCACGATACACACGCCGTGGCCGCTGCCGGACTTCGATTTTGAAGTCGACGAGAAGTGGGGCGAAGAACTCGACACGCCAATGCGCAAGTTAAAGCTTGCCGATGAACTCAAAAAAGAACTCGAAGCCGCCGACGACAAAGGCACGCCGGTCAACTGGTCGGCGGTGTTGCCGCCGGCGAACGACGGTTTTGTCACGCTCGCGGAGCTGCCGGAGCAGCCGGGGCTACTCGCCCATCCCAATGCGCTATTGCAGTTCCTGCAAAAGCGCATGCCGCTCGCCAAGACGCTGACCAAACTCGGCTCGGATGCGATCGAAGGCGAAAAACTAATCGCCATCGGCAATCTGACCTTCGGCGCCATCAACAAGAGCGCGGATCGCAAACTGGATGACAACTTCCCGATCGCGCAGTTTACCGATCTTAAGGAAGATGATCTGCTCGCCAAGCCATCGTTTGAACGCTTCGAATCGGGATTTGAAGTCGGGCAGAGCGATTATTTGTTCGGCGCGCCGGTGGCGGCGAACTTCGATTACGAAGAAGTCAATCTCTCAACACCGGCGCCACCGATACTCGGCCGGCCGGGGTTGGTCAGCAGCGTGCTGCTCAAGTCGGCGCTTAACATGGGGGCGGCGGGCCGTTCGGTGTTGCGCGACAAAGCCAAGCGCCTGCCCGACACCGAAGTGAAAATCAAAGTGAATCCGCCGCCGCTGCAAACGCTCGACACCGTCGGCGGCGCAATGATCGGCAATGCTCTCACTGGCCGCGCCACGCAATCGTACTGGTCGGCGATGGATACCGCGCAAGCCAACGCGCCCGGCGCGCAAGTGGTGGAAGCCTTCGAAATGAGTTTTTAGCGCTGCCCGCGGCAAAATGGGGTATAACGTAAGTAATTGATTTAATGGATATTTTTATAATGGCATGATGAGCACTGAGCAAACCCGGCAGGCAGTGTGCGCAAGGAGCGTGACATGGCCATAGCCTATCAATTCCTGCCGTGGGTGCGGCGCGGCCTCGCGGTGGCGCTCGACACCGAAGACAACCTCGGCGTGGGCGCGCCGCTCGCGGCACGCGGCAGCGCGAGCATCGGTGTCGCGCTCGCCTCGCCGCATCAAGGCACGGCGATTGCGCCGTTGCCGATGCGGTTGTTCGGGCCGGGCGATGTGATCGGTTTCGATCAACGACTGGTGGTGCGCACCGACCCCAAACCCAACACGCGCGACTTCGAGCCCAACTACCTGGCGATCATCGATCTCGATCCGCCCGACTTTCCGTGGATGTTGACGCCTGCCAAGGCGCAAGGCGATACGCGCCTTCGGCCGTGGCTGGTGCTGGTGGTGCTCGAAGTGGCGAAGACCGGTTTGCCGGTGGTGTCGGCGTCCGCGCCGCTGCCGTCGATCCGCATCAAGGCCGCGGATGTCGATGCCGAACTGCCGCACCTCGCCGAGTCGTGGTCGTGGGCGCACACGCAGCTCGTCAACGAAAACGCAGCGCAAATTCAGGACGATTTGCAGGGCAAACCCGCGACCAATGTCTCGCGCCTGGTGAGTCCGCGCCGGCTCAAGGAAAAAACCGATTACGTCGCCTGCGTGGTGCCGGCGTTCAAGCCCGGCGTGTTGCGCGGCCTTGGACTGGTAGTGGACGAAAACGATCCGGCGCTCGCCGCGCTTGACCCGGCGTGGAACAAGGCGCTGGCGGGCGACGTGGTGCTGCCGGTGTATTACCACTGGGAGTTTTCCACCAGCGCCAACGGCGACTTTGAAGCGCTGGCGCGCCTGTTGCGCACGCCCGGTTCGTACAAGGGCACGGCGATCGAGGCGCAGCTCGCCGCGGTCGGCACCATTCCGATGTCGGTCGATAATTTGTTGAGCGGCACGCCAGGGCTGACCACCACCATGGAGGGCGCGCTGGTGCCGATCAGCTACAACCCAGGCGCCGCGCCGCGCGCTGACCACGCCGCGAGCCTGGAGGCGATCGTCAACACGCCGCAGGATCAGGTGGCGAACCCGGTAGGCGACAGCGCGGATATGCGCATCGAAGTGAAGCCGCCGTTGGTCGGCGCCTGGCACGCGAAAAAGCATCAGGTGTTTCGGCTCAATATCGGGCCGGTGAGCGCGCCCAAGCTCACCAAGCACTGGCTCGCCGATCTGAACCTGAATCCGCGTTACCGCGGCGCGGCGGGTTATGGCGCGGAAGTGGTGCGCAAGTTTCAGGAAGACTATGTCGATGCCTGCTGGGATCAGATCGGCGACATTCTCGAAGCCGAGCGCAAGTTTAATCTCACGCGCCTGTCGATCGAGGCGTTGGGGTTACTCAAGAAGAAACATTTCGATATGTTGCCGCCGGAGCGCGTGTTGCAGGTGTTCGGGCCGGCACTGCCGCGCATCGAAGCGCTGGGGACAGCCGCGCAAACCTATCGCATCAACGGTAAAGTCGCCTCGCTCGGCAAGCGGCTTGATCGGTCGAGCATGCCCGCGGCGCTGATGGATACCGCGCTGCGCCGTGTCGCAAGCCCTGCCAATCACGCGCTGCGTTTGCCGGCGCGGCTTAACCGCACGCTCAACGCGCTGCCGGCGCTGACCAGCAGCTATCTCACAACCATGGCGCAGGCGTCGAAAAAATCCGCGGCGTTTGCGGTCAACAACTTCATGCCCGATGGCATCGTCGGCAGCGCGATGTTCGATGGCGTCAAACTCGGCAACGACGCCAACGCGACGATCGATTTGTCGGGCATCGGTCTTACCGGCTAGTTCACCGTCGGTCAGGTGAAAAATGCGCTGGCCGGCGCGAAACTGGCGCAGGACACACTCGCCGCCAAGGGCGTGCCGGCGCTGAAAATCCGCGTCGGCCAACGGCTGGGCGTGTTCACCGACATGCATGTCGACCGGTTTGGCACGCTGCTGTCGAGTTCGCCGGCGGTGAAATCGAGCGACTGGAATACCCTGGCCAGGCAATTGGAAGCGCTGGGCAAACGCGGCGTGGAAGGTTTTCTGGTTGAATCCACGGTGGCGAGCAGCCTCATGCAAGTGAGCGCGATGCGGCTCGATGCGCGCAGCGGCCAGTTTCAAGTGGATCGCGTCACCGCGCAATTCGATGCCCAGCGCCGCGCCTTGCCGCTGGAAGCGGCGCGGCCCACCCCGCGCACACGTGCCATCGCGGCGTTGGCGGGCCTTAATGTCGGCAAGGTCAGCGTCGGCAGCGCGCGCGACTTTAACCCCGGCGGCTTGTTCATCGCGCTGCCGCCCAACTCGCTGTCGACCACGCCCGGCGCACCCACGCTGGATTTCAAACTCAACGACAGTCTCGAATTCGAAGGGCGCGCGGGCGGCGATATTCCGCCGGTGGTGAGCGTGACCTTCCCCACCACCATCCGCCAGCGCGACGTGTTGAACCGTTTCACCGCGGTCACGCGCGATGTGCAAGCGAGCTGGCGCGACACCTACGCCGGCAACCGCGTCGCGGTGCAAGTGGTCGATTTTCCGCTCGCGCAAAACGCGGCAGTGTTGCGCGCGCGCACCGATCCGGCGTTGACGCTGCCGCTGCGCTTGGCGTCCAGCGTGTCGATCGCGGCGAGCGCGCTCAATAAGACTTCGCCGCATGTCGCGGCGTATCTGGGCATCGGTAAGTTTCTCGATCAGCGTTTCATGATCCCGGCGTTGATCGACCGCGTGATGGCGTGGCCGCATTTGCGCAACGCGTTTTACGAAGATCTCGCCAAGTACGACAAGAATGCCTTCATGCCGGGCGTGGATGACTTGCCCAACAATTTGATCATGCTGGTGCAGGTCAATCAGTATTTCATAGACTCGGTGATGGCGGGGGCCAATTTCGAAATGAATCGCGAGCTGTTGTGGCGCGGCTTCCCCACCGATTTGCGCGGCACGCCGTTTCAGCGCTTTTGGGGGCGTAGCGATCCCAATACCGGTGCATTGCTTGACGACATGGAGCCGATGCATCAATGGAATGCGCAACCGCTGGGCAAACGCACCGATCCGAATATGACCGACCCCAATCGCATCGCGCTGCTGGTGCGCGGGCAGTTGCTGCGGCGTTATCCCAACACGGCGGTGTACGCGTGGAAAAAGCGCACCACGGCGCCGGCAAACGCCGACGATGTGACGAAATTGATGAAGGACGCCCAGGGCAATCCGGCGGCCAACGCCATTCAATGGCCGGTGTTCACGGGCTTCATCGCGCCGGACATCACGTTCTTCGGTTTCGACATCGATCGCGAGGAAGTCGATGACTGGTGCTTCGTGCTCGAAGAGCAAATGAGCGAGCCGCGTTTCGGCTTCGATGTTGAGCTGGTGCCGGCGGGGCAACCACAAGGCACCAAACCCAAGGCGCGCGGGCTGCTGACTTCAACGTTGGAGCGCCTGAAAGTGCCCGGCAACGTGCTGCTGGCGGGCGGCTTTAACGCGTATCAAGTGTTGTCGTGGTCGCACATCGGCGTCGCCGCCGGTGGTTTTGCCAGCGTCGGCTCGCTGATGAATCCAGCGGTGCCGGGATTCGAATCGTTTCCGGCGCTCACCGCCAATGCGACTGCCGCGGATATCGCCAAGGTGTTGCTGCAGTTGCCGTTTCGCGCCTACTACGAGGGCTCCGATCTTAAGATTTGATCGCGGTTCGGTGATTTTTATAAGTATCTGATTTTATTGAATATTTTAAAATGAAGGCCAGCAAAGCCGCAATGGAGGCGAGATGGTGTTGCTTCAGTTAAACCTCGCGCAGATCACGCGCGCACGTGCCGGTCTTGCCGCACAGCGTGAACAACAGCGCCGCGCACTGGCGCAGTATCGGCAGGCGGCGGGCGAGCTCGAAGCCATGCGCCGCGGCGGCGCTGACGCACGCTTGCTCGCGCGTCAGCAGCAGCGCGTCACCCGTCTTGCGCAAACAGTGCGCGCGGCGACGCGCCAAATCACGCAGTCGCTGCAAACCATACGTCAACTTTCCACGCGCCTGATCGGCAGGCGCGATCCGGCGCTGATGGTGAATGCGCTGGCGGCAACGCATCCGGTGCTGCTGATGCCGGTATCGGTGCAAACGCGCTACGACGATGCCACCACCAGGCTGATGATCCGCATCTACCCTGACGTGCTCCACGGTTACGCGCACGATCCGGGGCTCACCGATGCCGAGGTTGCGTCAGGCAAGAGCTACTGGACTCAGCGCTTCGCCAACCCGGCCGATGCCGCCTCGCCGTGGACGCAGATTGCGCGAGCATTTGGCCCTTCGCGCGCGGCGTACGTGGTGCAGACCCTGACGCCGGGCAACGTGGCCGCGATCGGTGAAGCCGCAGCACCCGTGTTCGACGACGCGGCGATTCCACTCGCCGCCGTGCAATCGGCGCCGGTGTATGGGCGCGCGCTGCCGACGCGGTTTGTCGCCATCGGCTTGCGGGGTGACACCGAAATTTTTCGCAAGTGGGGCGCTATCGT
>Ga0194132_10005097_pt1 | contig 21724 bp, 16 predicted proteins | sample TA2KigOf80mmetaG_FD_148612 | JGI IMG/M metagenome (GOLD analysis project Ga0194132, IMG submission 148612) | Freshwater microbial communities from Lake Tanganyika, Tanzania - TA2015054 Kigoma Offshore 80m | ecosystem: Environmental > Aquatic > Freshwater > Lake | place: Tanzania: Lake... | reverse complement strand
GGGCGCGCTCTATGCGCTTTTCCCCCAGGCGATGAAACGCATGATGGCGTCGATCATGGAGCAGCCGCCGGAGGTGCTGCGCCTCAGCGGGCTGATTGCCGCCCTGGTGGGCGTGGGTATCGCCTGGCTGGCCCGCGCCTGAGCGAATCCCGGCCCGCGTCCCCTGGGTCGTGTGCCCAGACCGCGTGCTCCCGCACTTGGGCGTCTTGAAACTGTGGGAAAAAACCACATTTCGTCCACAATCCGTGCTTAACTGTTGTCATCGCGGTTGCATGGTTTGGAGTTGCGGGATGGGCGCGACGGATCGCCGCCCGGACGTTACCGTGACCCTGATTGCCGGCGATCGCACGCACGGGTGAATTCCACTGGCGGGTCCAAATGACAGTGAAGGCTGGAGGCACGAGGAAATGCACCAAGTCCATGTGACCGGCGCGTCGCCGATCGGCCGCGCCCTCAGGCGGGCTGCAGCGGCAGCGACTTTGGCCTTGATCCTGGCTCAGCCGGCTGCCGAGGCGCAGGCGGCGCGCGCCGCGCCCGAAAGCTTTGCCGACCTCGCGGAGAAGCTGCTTCCCGCCGTGGTCAACATCTCGACGACACAAACGGTCCGCAGCGCCGGCGAGCGCAGCCAGGGCGAACGAGGCCAGGGCCAGCAGGGCCAGCCGAACGAGCGCCGCCGCGGGCCGGAAATTCCGCAGTTCCCGCCGGGCTCGCCCTTCGAGGAGTTCTTCAAGGACTTTTTCGACCGCCAGCAGCGCGACAACCCGCAGCAGCCGCGGCGCGCCACGTCGCTCGGCTCCGGCTTCATCATCGATCCGGCGGGCTTCATCGTCACCAACAACCACGTCGTGGCTGAAGCGGACGAGGTCACCGTCCGCATGCATGACGACATCGATTTCAAGGCGCAGGTGCTGGGCCGTGACGCCAAGACCGACTTGGCGCTGCTCAAGATCGATCCGGGCAATCGCAAGCTGACGGCAGTGACCTGGGGCGATTCGAACCGGGCGCGCGTCGGCGACTGGGTGGTCGCGATCGGCAACCCATTCGGCCTCGGCGGCACGGTGACCGCCGGCATCGTCTCGGCGCGCGCGCGGGATATTCAGGCCGGTCCCTATGACGACTTCCTGCAGACCGACGCCTCGATCAACCAGGGCAATTCGGGCGGCCCGCTGTTCAACATCGAGGGGCAAGTCATCGGCATCAACGCCGCGATCTACAGCCGGACCGGCGGCAGCGTCGGCATCGGCTTCGCGGTTCCGTCGAGCCTCGCCCGGCCGGTGATCCAGCAGCTCAAGGATTACGGCCGCACCCGGCGCGGCTGGCTCGGCGTGCGCATCCAGCAGGTCACCGACGAGATCGCGGACAGCCTCGGACTGACCGGTGGCGCGCGCGGCGCGCTGGTCGCGGACGTCACCAAGGGCGGTCCGGCCGAGAAGGCCAAGATCAGGGGCGGCGACGTCATCTTGAGCTTCGACGGCAAGCCAATCACGGAGATGCGGCGCCTGCCGCGCATCGTGGCGGAGACGCCGATCGAGAAGGAGGTCACGGTCGCCCTGTGGCGCGACGGCAAGGAAATGTCGGTCAAGGCCAAGCTCGGCGAGCTCGAGGAGGCGGAGAAGACCAATCTCGCCACCACGACGCCGGAGCGCGGCAAGAGCGGCGACCGTCAGGGCCGGGTTGAAGCGCTGGGCATGGCGCTGGCATCGGTGACACCCGAGCTGCGCGAGCGGTTCGAATTCGGCGAAAACACCGAGGGTGTCGTCGTCACGGATGTCGATCAGAGCGGTCCGGCAGCGGAAAAAGGCATCCGCCCGGGCGACCTCATCGTCGAGGTCGGCCAGGAGGAGGTCAAGACACCGGCCGACATCGCCGCCAAGGTCAAGAAGGCCCAGGACGCCAAGCGCAAGTTGGTCCTGCTCCTGGTCGAGCGGCAGGGCGAGATGCGATTCGTGGCACTGCGCATCGGCGGCTGATCGCGCTCACCGTCCCATGAAGCGGCGCCAATCCGGCGCCGTTTTCATTTTGTGAGCAGCTTGCCGCCATGCCGGAGCCCACGCAGTACTTCGCCAAGGGCAGCCTGAGCACCGCGCTTTACGATTTTCTGGAGGGCGCGGTCGAGGGCGCGCGCGGCGACGCCGATTTCTATTTGAATCTGGCCGACCAGCTCGGCGACCCGGTCCTCGATGTCGGAACCGGCACGGGGCGCATCGCATGGCGCCTGGCCGATGCCGGCTGCGAGGTGGTCGGCGTCGACTTGTCGCCCAGCATGCTCGAGCGCGCCGAGGCCAAGCGCGCGAACCACGCCGCTTCCAGCGCGCGCGTCACCTTCCTTTGTCAGGACATGACGGCGCTCGCGCTCGACCGGCGGTTTCCGCTCGTGCTGGTGCCCTACCGCAGCTTCAATCACCTGCTGACGCCGGACGCGCAGATCGCGGCCCTTGGCGCGCTTCGGCGCCATCTGGCTCCCGACGGCCGCGCGGTCATTCACCTGTTCGACCCGCCTGTCGACCTGTTCAGTTCGGCCGAGGATTTCGAGCGGCACCGGCATCTCAACATCGTGCATCCCCGCACCAAGGAGATGCTCCGCTGGCGCATCGAGGAGCGGCAGGTCGACGCATCCGCTCAGCGGATCCGGCAGGTCGTGTCCTACCGCATCGAGCGGCCCGACGGAACGCCGGTGCGCGAGACGCGCGAGGTGATCGAGCAGCGCTGGATCCTGCAGGACGAGATGCGGGAGCTGCTCGGCCGGACCGGGTTTGCGGTCGTCGCCCTTCATGGCGACTTCTTCGGTGGGCCGCCCGCCCGCGGGCGCGAACAGGTCTGGGTCTTGCGCGGCAATTGATCCGGCTTGACAGCGTGGCGGCACCTATGTAAGTAATCGTTTACTTACATAGGTGCCGCCTCATGCCGCGCAGCCGGTCCGACACCAGGCAACGAATTCGCGATTGCGCCCTTAAGCTCTTCGTCGAAAAGGGCTTTGGCAGCACCAGCATGCGCGACATCGCGCACTGCGTGGGCGTCACGGAAGGCGCGCTGTACCGGCATTTCCTGGGTAAGGACGAACTCGCCTGGCATCTCTTTTCCGAGGGGTTCGTCGGTCTGGCCGAGCGGCTCGAGCGGCGCCAGGCCGCCGCACATGGTGTGGCGGCCAAGCTTGATGGCATGCTCGATGAGTTCCTCGCCCTGTTCGACGCCGATCCGGCCCTTTTCAGTTTCCTGCTGCTCGCCCAGCACGGCCAGCTCGACAAGGTGACGGCCGACATGCCGAATCCCGTTGAAATCGTCCGCCGGGTCGTCGCCGAGGCCATGGAGCGGGGCGAGATCGCAGCGGGCAACGCCAACCTGGTCGCGGCGCTGGTGCTCGGCTTGGTGCTGCAGCCCGCGACCTTCGCCGTTTATGGACGGCTGACCCGTCCGCTTGGCCTGCGCGCGCCGGACATCCGCCGGGCATGCCGGCGCATCCTCGATCTCCCGCCGAGCTGACACGGAACCGGAGGACAAGATGGCCGCACCGACCTTCGAGCTGCTCGCCCGGCGGCGCTTCCTGCCGCTCTTCATCACCCAGTTCCTCGGCGCCATGAATGACAACGTGCTGAAGAACGCGCTGGTCATCCTGGTCATCTACCGGCTGGCCGATGCCGCGGGTCTCAACGGCCAGATCCTGGCCACGGTGGCGGCCGGCATCTTCATCCTGCCCTTCTTCCTGTTCTCGGCGACCGCGGGTCAGCTCGCCGACCGCCTGGACAAGAAGCTCATGACGGTCGCCGTCAAGGCGAGCGAGGTCGTGATCATGCTGCTCGCCATCGTCGGCTTTGTCGCGGAGAGCATCTTCCTGCTGATGACCGCGCTGTTCCTCATGGGCGTGCACTCGACCTTTTTCGGCCCGATCAAGTACGGCATCCTGCCCGCCCATCTCGGACGGCACGAATTGCTGGCCGGCAACGCGCTGATCGAGGCCGGCACCTTCCTCGCCATCCTGATCGGCACGATCCTCGGCGGCGTGCTGATCCTGCTCGATGGCGGCGTGGCGCTGACGACCACGCTCATGCTCGCAGTCGCGCTGGGCGGCCTCGCCTCCAGCCTCTACATCCCCAACGCGCCGCCGCCCGCGCCCGATCTTGCGCTCGACGTCAACCTGGTGCGCGCGACAGTCGATCTCCTGGCTGGGGCGCGGCGCACACGCGCGATCTGGCTGTCGATCATGGCGATCTCCTGGTTCTGGCTGGTCGGTGCGACCTTCCTGTCGCAATTCCCTGCCTTCGCCAAGGATGTGCTCGGCGCCGACGAGCACATCGTCACGCTTTTCCTCACGGTGTTCTCGGTCGGCATCGGCCTCGGCTCGCTGCTGTGCAACCGCCTGCTTCGCGGCCTGATCTCGGCGACCTACGTGCCGCTCGGCGCGCTCGGCATGGCCATCTTCGGCGTCGACCTGTTCTTCGCCAGCGCAGGCCTGCCGCCCCGCCCGGATCGGCTCCTGACCATCGGCGAGTTCCTGGCCCATGTCTGGGCCTGGCGCATCGTCATCGACCTGCTGCTGGTCGCCGTGTTCGGCGGCATCTACATCGTGCCGCTCTACGCCATCCTGCAATCCGAGGGCGAGGAGAGCCACCGGTCGCGCCTGATCGCCGCCAACAACGTGGTCAATGCAGCGTTCATGGTCGCCGCGGCCCTGATCACGTCCGTCATGCTGGCGCTCGAAGTGACGGTGCCGCAGGTCTTCCTGATCGTGTCGCTGCTCAACCTGGTGGCGCTCGTCGTGATCTGCCGCATCCTGCCCGACGCGCTGGTCAAGAGCATGATCCAGGCGGTGCTGCGCCTGCTCTACCGCGTCGAGATCACGGGCATCGAGCACGCGCGTGCCGCGGGCCCGCGCGTGCTTTACGTGGTCAACCACGTGTCCTTCCTCGACGGTCTGCTGCTCGGCGCCTTCCTGCCCGAAAAGCCGACCTTCGCCATCAACACCTATACGGCGCGCCAATGGTGGGTCCGGCCGTTCCTCAGCCTGGTCGACGCTTTCGCGCTCGATCCGACCAACCCGATGGCGACCAAGGCCCTGATCCGCGTCGTGCAGGAAGGTTGCCACTGCGTGATCTTCCCGGAGGGGCGCATCACGGTCACCGGGGCGCTGATGAAGGTCTATGAGGGGCCCGGTCTGGTCGCCGACAAGGCGGGCGCGCGCATCGTGCCCGTGCGCATCGACGGCGCGCAGTACTCGCCGTTCTCACGCCTGCGTGGCAAGGTGCGGCTGCGCTGGTTCCCCAAGATCACCATCACGCTGCTGCCGCCGCGCGATTTCGCGCTCCCTGCGGACATGATCGGCCGCCAGCGCCGCCACGCCGCCGGGGTCAAGCTCTATGACGTCATGGCCGAGCTGATGTTCGAGACCTGCGAACGCAACCAGACGCTGTTCCAGGCGCTGCTCGACGCACGCGCCATCCATGGCGGCAGCCGGCCGATCCTCGAGGATGTCGAGCGCAAGCCGATCTCCTATGACCGCCTCGTGCTCGGCAGTTTCGTGCTCGGCGGACGGCTTGCCCGCTTGGCCGCGCCGGGCGCGCGCATCGGCGTGCTGCTGCCCAACTCGATCGGCGCCGTCGTCGTGTTCTTCGCGCTGCAGGCCTTCGGGCGCGTGCCTGCCATGCTTAACTTCTCGACCGGCCTCGATAGCATGCGCGCCGCCTGCAAGGCGGCACAGATCGGCCGCGTGCTCACCTCGCGCGTCTTCATCGCCCGCGCCAAGCTGGAGCGTGTTGCCGCGGAGCTGTCGCGCGACGTCGAATTGATCTATCTCGACGATCTCCGCGCCGAGATCGGCCTCGTCGACAAGCTGCGCGGTCTCGTCATGCGACTCTTCGCGCGCGGCGTGGCGCGCCGCAGCAGCGGCAATCCGACGAGCCCGGCGGTCGTGCTGTTCACCTCCGGCTCGGAGGGCACACCCAAAGGTGTCGCGCTGAGCCACAGCAACATCCTCGCCAACAAGCACCAGCTCGCCGCGCGCATCGACTACAACCCGACCGATATCGTGTTCAATGCGCTGCCGATCTTTCATTCCTTCGGGCTGACCGGCGGCCTGATGCTGCCCTTGCTCTCGGGCATCCGCAGCTTTCTCTATCCCTCGCCGCTGCACTACCGCATCGTGCCGGAGCTGAGCTACGACACGAACGCCACCATCCTGTTCGGCACCGACACCTTCCTCACCGGCTATGCGCGCGCCGCCAATCCTTATGACTTCTACAGCGTGCGCTATGTCTTCGCCGGTGCCGAGCGGGTGAGACCAGAGACGCGCGCAATCTGGGCCGACAAGTTCGGTCTGCGCATCCTCGAAGGCTACGGCGCGACCGAGACCTCGCCGGTGCTCGCCGCCAACACGCCGATGCATTTCAAGGCCGGCACGGTCGGCCGGCTGCTGCCCGGCATCAAGTATCGGCTCGACGCCGTGCCGGGCATCGAGACGGGCGGCAAGCTCGTCGTGTCCGGTCCAAACGTCATGCTCGGCTATCTCAAGGTCGACAACCCCGGCGTCGTCGATCCGCCGGCCGATGGCTGGTACGACACCGGCGACATCGTCGAGATCGATGCCGACGGTTTCGTCACGATCCAGGGCCGCGCCAAGCGCTTCGCCAAGATCGCGGGCGAGATGGTGTCGCTCGCGGCCGTCGAGCAGCAGGCCGAGCTTGCTTGGCCGGGCCATCACCATGCCGCCGTGGCGCTGCCCGATCCGCGCAAGGGCGAACGCGTCGTGCTGGTGACGGACCATCGCGACGCGACGAGCGCCGCCTTTCTCGCCGCCGCGCGCGAGCGCGGCGTTGCCGAGGTCATGGTGCCGCGCACGGTCGTGGTCGTCGACAAGCTGCCGGTGCTCGGCACCGGCAAAACCGACTATGTCGCGGTCAAGAAGCTGGCGGAGGAGGCGCGGGAGGTCACGGCGTGACCGATCGCAGGCGGCGAGCGCTGAGGCGCTCCGCCCGCGCCAGCAGCCGCTGCGCGTTGAGATAGGTCGGCACCTCGACCCAGGCGCCCTCGAGCAGCACACGATCCTCGCCGCGCGCGCGCGCAGCCTCGAAGGCGGCGATCAGGCGTTGTGCGCGCGCGACCTCCTCGGCGTCGGGCGTCAGCGCGACGTTGATCGCGGCGACGTGCTCGGGGCGCACCAGGCTCTTGGCGCGATAGCCGAGGCGGCGGGCGTAGAGCGTATCGCGCCGCGCGCCCTCGACATCGGCAAAGGTGTAGGGGCAGTCGATTGCCTCGACGCCGGCGGCGCGGCACTCGACGAGAAAGCGCTGGCGGACATGGGCGAGCTCGGCGGCGTCGGGGTGGCGCTCGGCGCCGAGGTCGGCCGCCATGTCCTCGGCCGCAACCAGGCAGGCGACGACGCGCGGGCTCGCGCGCGCGATCTCCAGCGTTCGCACAAGTCCTGCCGCGGTCTCGATGTTGGGCACGATCGCCGTGCTGCCAAGTGTCCAACCCAGCCGCGCCTCTTCGGCGCCGATCGCCCGATCGAGTGCGGCGACCTGGTGCGGATCGATCGTCTTGGGCAGCAGCACGAGATCGGGCCGGCCGGTCATGACCGCGGCCAGGTCGGCGCTGCCGTCGCCGGCCAGCGGGTTGATGCGCACCGCGGCGCGCGCGCCGGTCTGCCGGCATTGCTCGAGCAATGCCGGGATCATCAGGCGCGCCTGCTCCCGGCGCTCCGGCGGCGTGAAATCCTCGAGATCGGGCACGACGACATCCGCCCCGCTGGCGAGGGCAGCGGCGTGGGCGGCGGCATCGGCGCCGGCGACGAACAACCAGGTTCGGAGCGTGTCCGCGGCGATCACGACTGGCCTCGCGCGGTGCGCGCCGGATCGACGATCTCGCTCTGGCGATAGCCCTGGAGATAGAGCAGCGCGGTCAGGTCCGCCTGCTCGATGCGCACCTTCGCGGCGGCGGCGACGCTCGGCTTGGCCCGGAAGGCGACGCCGAGGCCGGCCGCCTGCAGCATGGGCAGGTCATTGGCGCCGTCGCCGACCGCCAAGGTCTCGGCGAGCGCGAGGCCGCGCTCGGCGGCGATGCGGCGCAGCGTCGCGAGCTTGGCGTCGCGGTCGAGGATCGGCTCGATCACGCGGCCCGTCAGCTTGTCCTCGGCGAATTCCAGATCATTGGCGCAATCGGTGTCGAAGCCGACCAGCTCGCAAACCCGGCGCGTTACCGGCTTGAAGCCGCCCGACACGAGCACGGCGTAGGCGCCATGGGCGCGCATGGTCGCGACGAGCGCGGCGGCTCCCGGCATCACCGTCATCGATCTGATGACCTGATCGAGCGCGCCGCGCTCGAGGCCCTTGAGCATGGCGACGCGCCGGCGCAGTGCGTCGGCGAACTCGATCTCGCCGTTCATGGCCGCCTGGGTGATCCGGGCGATCTCGTCCTTGATGCCGGCATGGGCGGCGAGCTCGTCGAGCGATTCCGTCGTGATGATCGTCGAGTCCATGTCGGCGACCAGCAGCCTCTTGCGCCGTCCGGCGCGCGGCAGCACCGCGAGATCGGTTTCCGCCGGCAGCATCGTGCGCAGCACCGCCTCGGCGGCGGCGGCGTTAGCTTCACCGATCGGCAGCTCGCAGGCGCGCGCGGGCGCCAGCCAGTTTGGCGACGATTCGATGCCCAGGGCTGAAGCCGCCGATGCGACCATGCTAGCCTGGAGCGATCGACCGGGTGCGGCGACGAGAACGAGGACATGCGAGGGGATCGCGATCATGACGCAGGGCTGTATAGCCTCGGCCGCCCCGGTGTGAAACCGCTTTCGCTCTTGCCCGGTGCCCGATGAGCAAGCCCGTGATCGTGGTGGCCGGCCCGACGGCAAGCGGCAAGTCGGCGCTTGCTCTTGCGCTTGCCGAAGAGCTGCCCGGCACCGTCATCAACGCGGATTCCATGCAGGTCTACCGCGAGCTCGCCGTGCTGACCGCGCGCCCGACCGAGACCGAGATGGCGCGGGCGCCGCATCGGCTCTATGGCGTTCTGTCCGTTGCCGAGGCCTGCTCGGCGATGCGCTGGCGCGAGCTGGCGCTTGCCGAGATCGCGGCATCGCATGCCGCCGGCCGCGTGCCGATCTTGACGGGAGGGACCGGTCTCTATCTCAACGCGCTGATGCACGGTCTCTCGACGATTCCCGACATTCCCGAGGCGACGCGCCGCGCGGCACGCGCGCATATGGAGGTTCTCGGACCGGCGGCGTTCCACGCCGAGCTTGCCGCGCGCGATCCGGCGATGGGTGTGCGCCTGCGCGCCAGCGATCGCCAGCGCATGATCAGGGCGTGGGAGGTCTTGGAGGCGACGGGGCGCTCGCTCGCCGACTGGCAAGGCGAGGCGCCGGTCGCCGGCCACGATCTGCGCTTTCTCGTGCTCCTCCTGCTGCCGCCGCGCGCGGTCCTGCACGATGCGTCCGATGCCAGGCTGTGGCGCATGATCGGCGCCGGCGCTCTGGCCGAGCTCAAGGCCTTGCTTGCCCTCCAGCTCGATCCGGCTCTTCCGGCCCTGAAGGCGGTCGGCGTGCCCGAACTGACCGCCCATCTGGAGGGCGAGCTGTCGCTGGCCGACGCCGTCGCCCAGGCCCAGGCCGCCACACGGCGCTATATCAAGCGCCAGACCACGTGGTTTCGGCACCAGCTTGACCCGGGCGAGGGCGGGGAGGTGGTCACTCTGGCCGCGCAATTTTCTAACCCATTGCTGGCCGAAATCTTTCCGAAAATTCGTCAGTTTGTATTGACCCACTTGGGCTGACCGACTAGTTTACGCGCCGCTTCGCGCCGGGGGATGCGTAAAAACCCCAGTATTTCCGCGGAGTCGCACGAGGTTTGCATGTCGACCGAGCCCATGTCCGGCGCCGAAATCATCCTCAAAGCCCTGGTCGATCAGGGCGTTGAGGTTATTTTCGGCTATCCCGGCGGGGCCGTGCTGCCGATCTACGACGCACTGTTCAAGCAAAACGCGCTGCGTCACATCCTGGTGCGCCAGGAAGGCGGCGCCGTTCACTCGGCCGAAGGCTATGCCCGGTCGACCGGCAAGGTCGGCGTCGTGCTGGTGACCTCCGGTCCCGGCGCCACCAATGCGGTGACCGGCCTGACTGACGCACTGATGGACAGCGTGCCGATCGTCTGCCTGACCGGCCAGGTGCCGACCCACCTGATCGGCAACGATGCGTTCCAGGAAGCCGACACGACCGGCATCACCCGGCCGTGCACCAAGCACAATTACCTGGTCAAGCACGTCAACGACCTCGCGCGCGTGCTGCACGAGGCGTTCTATGTGGCCAAGTCGGGCCGGCCCGGGCCGGTCGTCGTCGACCTGCCCAAGGACGTGCAATTCGCGACCGGCCCTTACACGCCGCCCGCCGAAATCCAGCATCGCAGCTACAAGCCGCAGACCAAGGCGGACAGCCGGCGCATCGAGCAGATGGTCGAGCTGATGGCCAAGGCCAAGCGGCCGCTCTTCTATTGCGGTGGCGGCGTGGTGAACTCCGGCCCGGAGGCCGCCCAGCGGCTGACCGAGCTGGTGCGGCTGACCGGCTATCCCTGCACGCTGACCTTGATGGGCCTCGGCGCATTCCCGGCCTCCGATCCGCTCTTCCTCGGCATGGTCGGCATGCACGGCACCTACGAAGCCAACCTGGCGATGCACGATTGCGATCTGATGATCAATGTTGGCGCGCGCTTCGACGACCGCGTGACCGGCAAGCTCGCCGCCTTCTCGCCGGGCTCGAAGAAGATCCACGTCGATATCGATCCTTCGTCGATCAACAAGAATGTGCGCGTCGACTTGGCCGTGGTCGGCGACTGCAGCAGCGTGCTTGCCGATCTGCTCAAGGCCTGGAAGGCCAAGAAGCCCAAGGTCGACGAGAGGGCGATCGCGCAGTGGTGGAAGCAGATCGACGGCTGGCGCAAGCGCAACTGCCTCGCCTATGAGAAGACCGACAAGGTGATCAAGCCGCAATACGCCCTCGAGCGCCTCTACGCGCTCACCAGGGGCCGCGAGCTGTTCGTCACCACCGAGGTCGGCCAGCACCAGATGTGGGCCGCGCAGTTCCTCAAGTTCGAGAAGCCCAATCATTGGATGACCTCGGGCGGACTCGGCACCATGGGCTATGGCCTACCGGCCGCGATCGGCGTGCAGCTCGCGCATCCCGAGGCACTCGTCGTCGATGTCGCGGGCGAAGCCTCGATCCTGATGAACATCCAGGAAATGTCGACCGCGGTGCAGTACCGCCTGCCGGTCAAGATCTTCATCCTGAACAACCAGTGGATGGGCATGGTCCGCCAGTGGCAGGAGCTGATCCATGGTGGGCGCTATTCGGAGAGCTACACCGCCTCGCTGCCCGATTTCGTCAAGCTGGCCGAGGCGTTCGGCGCGGTCGGCCTGCGCGCGTCCCAGGCGGGCGAGGTCGACGACGTGATCCGTGAGATGATCAAGGTGGATAGGCCGGTCATCGTCGACGTGTGCGTCGACCAGACCGAGAACTGCTTCCCCATGATCCCGTCGGGCGCCGCGCACAACGAGATGCTGCTCGGTCCCGCGGACAAGGCGGAGAAACCGACATCGGAGGAGGGCATGGTTCTGGTCTAGCGTAGCGCGCGCGACCGACCGGCCGCGCGCATGCCGCGCGGCGCCATTGCCGCTCTCAGATCTCGGACCCGGGGGATTCGCCAAGTGAGTGACAGCAAACGACACACCATTGCCGTGCTGGTCGACAATGAGCCTGGCGTGCTGGCGCGTGTCATCGGCCTGTTCTCGGGCCGCGGCTACAACATCGAGAGCTTGACGGTGGCCGAGGTCGACGCGGCCGCGCGCCAGTCGCGCATCACCATCGTCACATCGGGCACACCCATGGTGATCGAGCAGATCAAGGCGCAGCTCGACCGGCTGGTTCCGGTCCATCGCGTCTCGGACCTGACGATGGTGGGACCGCATGTCGAGCGCGAACTGGCGCTGATCAAGGTGCGCGGCACCGGCGAGAAGCGCGTCGAATCGCTGAGGATCGCCGACATCTTCCGCGCCCGCGCGATCGACTCGACGATCGACTCCTTCGTCTTCGAAATGACCGGCTCGCCCGACAAGATCAACGCCTTCATCAAGCTGATGGAACCCTTGGGGCTGATCGAGGTGTCGCGCACCGGCGTGGTCGCCATTGCGCGCGGCAGCCAACCGATCTGACCGGACCGATTTGACCGACACACACTGAGGGACCTCGTCCCGCTCAGCGCCAATCAGGAGGAACCGATGCGCGTCTACTACGATCGTGATGCCGATGTGAACTTCATCAAGAGCAAGAAGGTGGCCGTGATCGGCTACGGGAGCCAGGGTCATGCCCATGCGCTCAACATGCGCGATTCCGGCGTCCGCGACGTCGTGATCGCGCTCAAGCCCGGTTCGCCCAGCGCGCCCAAGGCCGAGGGCGCGCAGTTCAAGGTGCTGAGCCCGGCCGATGCCGCCAAGTGGGCCGATGTGATGATGGTCGTGACACCCGACGAGCATCAGGCGGCGCTGTGGCGCAACGACCTGCGGGACAACATGAAGAAGGGCGCGGCGCTTGCCTTCGCCCACGGCTTCAACATCCATTTCAGCCTGATCGAACCGCGTCCCGACCTCGACGTGTTCATGATCGCGCCCAAGGGGCCCGGCCATACCGTGCGCTCCGAATATGTCCGCGGCGGCGGCGTGCCCTGCCTGATCGCGGTTCAGCAGAACGCGACCGGCAATGCCCAGGAGATCGCGCTCAGCTACGCCTCGGCGATCGGCGGCGGGCGCGCCGGCGTCATCGAGACGACGTTCAAGGAGGAGTGCGAGACCGACCTGTTCGGCGAGCAGACCGTGCTGTGCGGCGGCCTCACCTCGCTGGTGATCGCCGGCTACGAGACGCTCGTCGAGGCCGGATACGCGCCGGAAATGGCCTATTTCGAATGCCTGCACGAGGTGAAGCTGATTGTCGACCTGATGTATGAGGGCGGCATCGCCAACATGCGCTACTCGATCTCCAACACGGCCGAATTCGGCGACTACACGCGCGGTCCGCGCATCATCGACGAGCGCACCAAGGCCGAGATGAAGCGCGTGCTGGAGGAGATCCAGTCCGGCAGATTCGCGCGCGAGTGGGTGCTCGAAAACAACGCAGGCCAGCCGAGCTTCAAGGCCATGCGCAAGCGCGGCGCCGAGCACGACATCGAGAAGGTCGGCGAGAAGCTCCGCGCCATGATGCCCTGGCTCAAGGCCAACCGGCTGGTGGATAAGACCAAGAACTAGGGATCCCGCCGGACCGGGCGGCGCGGGCGCAAGCACCGCCCGCTCGGGCGACGACGCTTTGTGCCGCGACATTCGGCCGCCGGGGCGGCTGTGACGCTTTGAAATTGCCCGATAAACGCGGCTTTACGGCGAAGTGCGAAATGAATTTCATTGCGCGAAGGCCTTGAAAAGTTTAGAAGTATAGCGCGGTCTGCCAATCGGCGCCCGGGTCTTGGGCAGGGCGGCAGGCTTTATTGTGACTTAATACTTGGTGACCCGGGGACGGGGGCATGGCCGGAGCAGGCACGAGGGCGGACATGACGGCCGGTGGCGCGACGAGCGCGCGCCGGACGCTGTTTGCCGGCGCCTGCGTCCAGGGCCTGCCGGCTGGTCGGCTTCAGCTGCGACTTATCGTCCCCTGATCGCTGGGGTCGCCTTTGCGACCGGCGTTCAGGGGCAACCGATGGTCGATGCTCGAAACCGGATCAGCAGAGGACAGCGAACCATGAGTACCCCGACCGACAAGAACCGCGTCATCATCTTCGACACCACGCTGCGCGACGGTGAGCAGTCGCCCGGCGCATCGATGAATCTCGACGAGAAGCTGCGCATCGCCCAGCTGCTCGAGGAAATGGGCGTCGACGTCGTCGAGGCCGGCTTTCCGATCGCGTCGAACGGCGACTTCGAGGCGGTCAACGCCGTTGCCAAGGCGCTCAAGACGTCGCGCGTGGCGGGCCTCGCACGCGCCGGCCGCGCCGACATCGAGCGCGCTGCCGAGGCGCTCAAGCCGGCGGCCCGCCCGCGCATCCACACCTTCATCTCCACCAGCGCGCTGCACATGAAATACAAGCTCCAGATGGAGCCAGAGGCGGTGCACCAGGCGGTGATCGACAGCATCACGCTCGCGCGTCGCTATACCGACGACGTCGAATGGAGTCCCGAGGACGGCTCGCGCACAGAGCACGATTTCCTGTGCCGCTGCGTCGAAAGCGCGATCAAGGCCGGTGCCCGCACCATCAACATCCCCGACACGGTGGGCTATGCCGTGCCGGCCGAGTTCGGCGCGCTGATCCGCATGCTGTTCGACCGTGTCCCCAATATCGATCAGGCCGTGGTTTCCGTTCATTGCCACAACGATCTCGGCCTCGCGGTCGCCAACTCGCTGGCCGCGGTCGCGGCAGGCGCGCGCCAGGTCGAATGCACCATCAACGGCCTGGGCGAGCGCGCCGGCAATGCGGCACTCGAAGAGGTCGTCATGGCGCTCCGCACGCGCGGCGACGCCATGCCCTATTCGACCGGCATCAAGACCGAGCTGATCACCAAGGCCTCGCGCCTGGTGTCGACCATCACCGGCTTCGTCGTCCAGCCGAACAAGGCAATCGTCGGCGCCAACGCCTTCGCGCACGAGTCCGGCATCCACCAGGACGGCGTGCTCAAGCACGCCCAGACCTATGAGATCATGACGCCGGAATCGGTCGGTCTGAACCGCTCGAACATCGTCATGGGCAAGCATTCGGGCCGTCATGCCTTCCGCGCCAAGCTCAAGGATCTGGGCTTCGAGCTGGGCGACAATGCGCTCAATGACGCATTCCGGCGCTTCAAGGATCTGGCCGACAAGAAGAAGCACGTCTACGACGAGGACATCGTGGCGCTCGTCGACGACGAGATCGGCCGCGCCAACGACCGTATCAAGTTCGTATCGCTTCAGGTCGTGTGCGGCTCGAAGGGGCCGCAGACGGCCGAGCTCGAGCTCGAGATCGATGGTCAGCTCAAGAAGACGAAGGCGACCGGCGACGGTCCGGTCGACGCCACGTTCAACGCGATCAAGGCCCTCTTCCCGCACGAGGCGGTGCTTCGCCTGTTCCAGGTCAATGCCGTGACCGAGGGCACCGACGCCCAGGCTGAGGTGACCGTGCGTCTGGAGGAAAGCGGCAAGAGCGTGAACGGCCAGGGCGCCGACACCGATACGTTGGTCGCCGCCGCCCGCGCCTATGTCCACGCGCTCAACAAGCTGCTGGTCAAGCGTCAGAAGACGGCGCCGGCGGCGATGACGGCGTGAGCCGAAAGGAATCGGTTGACCCCATTCAGGCTGGGGGAGTGATGGTTCGAATCACGGCGGCGGACGGCCCGGTCCGCCGCCATCTTTGATTCCGGTTGATGAGTCCGGGCAAGAGTCACGCGAAAGGGGCCTATGTTCGCAAATCTCCTCGGCATGCTGTCCGACGACATGGCGATCGATCTGGGGACCGCCAACACGCTGGTCTACGTCAAGGGTCGGGGCATTGTCCTCAACGAGCCCTCTGTCGTCGCCATCGCCAACATCAAGGGCAAGAAGCAGGTGCTTGCCGTTGGCGACGAGGCGAAGATGATGCTCGGCCGCACGCCCGGCAATATCTCCGCGATCCGTCCGCTGCGCGACGGCGTGATCGCCGACTTCGAGGTTGCCGAGGAGATGATCAAGCACTTCATCCGCAAGGTGCACCGACGCTCGAGCTTCGCCAGTCCGCAGATCATCGTCTGCGTGCCCTCGGGCTCGACCGCGGTCGAGCGCCGCGCGATCCAGGAATCGGCCGAGAGCGCCGGCGCGCGCCACGTGTTCCTGATCGAGGAGCCGATGGCGGCCGCGATCGGCGCCGGTCTGCCGGTGACCGAGCCGACCGGCTCGATGGTGGTCGACATCGGCGGCGGCACCACCGAGGTCGCCGTGCTGTCGCTCGGCGGCATCGTCTACTCGCGCTCGGTGCGCGTCGGTGGCGACAAGATGGACGAGGCGATCATCGCCTACATCCGCCGCAACCATAATCTGCTGGTCGGCGAAGGCTCGGCCGAGCGCATCAAGAAGGAGATCGGCTCGGCCTGTCCGCCCGAGGACGGCGAGGGCCGCGTCATGGAGATCAAGGGCCGCGACCTGATGAACGGCGTGCCCAAGGAGCTGATCATCAGCGAGCGGCAGATCGCCGAGAGCCTGGCCGAGCCGGTCGTTGCCATCATCGAGGCAGTCAAGGTGGCGCTCGAGCACACGGCTCCCGAACTCGCCGCCGACATCGTCGACAAGGGCATCGTGCTGACCGGCGGCGGCGCGCTCTTGTCCAATCTTGACTACGTCCTGCGCCACGCCACGGGCCTGCCCGTGTCGATCGCCGACGATCCGCTGTCATGCGTGGCGCTCGGCACCGGGCGGTGCCTCGAAGAGATGAAGGTTCTGAAGAACGTCTTGATCGGCTCCTATTAGCCGATCGCGCTCTTAAGGGAGGCGCGGAATGGCACTGAGGTCAGGACCGATGTCGCGGCTGTTGCTGCCGGGCCGGACCCTGATCCAGCGGTTCGCCTATCTCTTCCTCCTGCTCGGCGCGGTCGGCCTCATGCTGGTCGGCAAGGCCGACGTGGTGCTGGTCGAGCGCGCGCGCACTGCCGTGATCGACGCGACGGCACCGATCCTCGATTTCCTGTCGCGTCCCGCCGCCAAGGTGGCGGCCGCCATCGAGGATGTCCGTCAGCTCTGGGACCTGCGCCAGGAGGTCGACCGGCTGCGCCAGGAGAACGAACGCCTGCTGCGCTGGCAGCAGGCCGCGCGACAGCTCGAATCCGAGAACGCCCAGCTGCGCGAGTTGATGAACGTCGTGCCGGAACCGGGCGTGCGTTTCGTCACGGCGCGCGTGATCGCGGACGCCGGCGGCGCCTTCGTGCGCAGCCTGCTGGTCAATGCCGGCGGCCGTGACGGCGTGCGCAAAGGACAGATCGCGATGACCGCCCAGGGCATGGTCGGCCGCGTCGCCGAGGTCGGGGACCGCCAGGCCCGCGTGCTGCTGGTCACCGATTTGAACAGCCGCATTCCCGTCATGCTCGAATCCTCGCGCGAGCGCGCCATGCTGTCGGGCGACAACGCCGAGCGGCCGCGCCTGCAGTATCTCGGCACCAATGCCCGCGTCGAGGTGGGCGACCGCATCGTCACCTCGGGCCATGGCGGCGCGTTCCCGCCCGGCCTGCCGATCGGGCTGGTCGCCTCGGCGTCCGACTGGGAAGTGCGCGTGCAGCCCTATGTCGACATGAGCAGGCTCGAATACATCCGCCTCGTCGACTTCCAGCTCGACGGCATCCTGCTCGAGGCGGACCGCTCGCTGGCGCGCTCGCCCGGTCGACGCTAGGCGCGATCGGTGCGGTCGTGATCGCCGTATCTCTCAGCCGCTCGCTCGACAGGCTACGCCGCGTCACCCCGATCCTGTCGTGCTTCCTGATGGTACTGTTGAGCGTGGCGCCGCATGGCTTGCCGCAGTTCCAGGCGGTGTCGCCCGACCTCGCCATGATGACCGTGTTCTATTGGGCGATCTATCGGCCCGACTTGCTGCCGAACTGGGCGGTGTTCGTGGTCGGCCTGTTCCAGGACCTGCTAGGCGGCGTCATCATCGGGCTCAACGTCGCCGTGCTCCTGATCGTCCACTATGTCGGCTTGAGCCAGCGCCGCGCCTTCATCGGCAAGCCCTTCGTCATCGCCTGGGTGGGCTTCTTGCTCGTCGCGATCGGCACCGGCATCGTGTTCTGGGTGGCGTTGTCGATCATGTCCGGAACGATCGTCATCGGCCGAGCCGTGCTGTTCCAATATGTGCTCACCTTCGCGCTCTTCCCGGTCATGACCTGGGTGCTGGTGCGCGTCCACCGCTACGTCGTCGGCTAGCGCCCGTGGCGACATCGCGGCAGAAGGAGACCGATCGCGCCAAGCTGCTGACGCGGCGCGCGGTCCTGCTCGCCGGGGGCAAGCTCGCGCTGTTCTCGACGCTGATCGGGCGCCTTTACTATCTCCAGGTGCTCGAGTCCGACCGCTACACCATGCTGGCGGAGGACAACCGCATCAATCTGCGCCTGGTGCCGCCGCAGCGCGGACTGATCGTCGACCGCAACGGCGAGCAGGTTGCGACCAACCAGCAGAACTACCGCGTCGTCATCGTTTCCGAGCAGACGCGCGACCTCGAGGCGACGCTCAACCGGCTGGGCACCCTGATCCCCGTCAGCGAGCGCGACCGGCGCCGCGTGCTGCGCGAGGCGCGCCGCAAGCGCGGCTTCGTGCCCGTGATGATCCGCGAGAATCTGAGCTGGGAGGAGGTTGCGCGGGTCGAGATCAATGCGCCCGACCTGCCGGGCATCGGCATCGAGGTCGGCCTGAGCCGCCACTACCCGCACGGCACCGCCTCCGCTCATGTGCTGGGCTATGTGGCGGCCGTATCGGAGGCCGAGCTGACTGGCGACCCGCTGCTCGAGCTGCCCGAATTCAAGATCGGCAAGAACGGCGTGGAGAAGACCTACGACCTGACCCTGCGCGGCACCGCCGGGACCAGCCAGGTCGAGGTCAACGCGCTCGGCCGCGTCATCCGCGAGCTCGCCCGCGAGGAAGGCCAGATGGGCCGGCCGGTGACGCTCACGCTCGACATGGGCCTGCAGCGCTTCGTCATGAACCGGCTGGGCGAGGAGAGCGCCTCGGTCGTCGTCATGGACGTCCATTCCGGCGCGATCCTGGCGCTCGCCTCCAATCCCAGCTTCGACCCCAACCAGTTCAGCAAGGGGCTGAGCGCGAAGGACTGGGAGGAGCTGCTGTCCAACCCGCGCGCCCCGCTTACCAACAAGGTGATCGCCGGACAGTATGCGCCGGGATCGACGTTCAAGGTCTGCGTGGCGCTGGCCGCGCTCGAGAGCGGGCTCATTGCGCCGACGTATCGTCACACCTGCTATGGCCACATCGAGGTCGGCGATCTGCGGCTGCACTGCTGGAAGCACAAGGGCGGCCACGGCACGCTCGACCTCTACCAGGCGATTGCACGCTCCTGCGATGTCTACTTCTACGAGGTCGCGCGACGCATCGGGCTGGAGCGAATCGCGCAGACCGCGCGCCGTCTGGGGCTCGGCACGCCGAGCGGCATCGATCTGCCGGGCGAGCGGCCGGGACTCATTCCGAGCCGGGAGTGGAAGTTGGCAGTGGTCGGCCAACCCTGGCAACTGACCGAGACTTTGATGCTGGGCATGGGCCAGAGCTACATCCTGACGACACCGCTGCAGCTCACCGTCATGGCGGCCCGTATCGCCAATGGCGGCTTCATGGTGAAACCGCATCTGGCGCGCGATCTTGCCGTGAGCGACCGGATCAGCGAGCGCTCGGGCCAGCGTGCCCAGGCGCGTCAGCAGGCGCAGCCGGAATCTCTCGGCTTCTCGCCTGCCCATTTGGCAGTCGTGCAGCAAGGCATGAACATGGTGTCCAACGAGCCGGGCGGTACGGCGTTTTCATCGCGCATCAAGGACAAGGCGATGGCGCTGGCCGGCAAGACGGGAAGCGTGCAGGTTCGCCGCATCACCATGGCCGAACGGCTGGCCGGCCTGCGCAAGCAGGAGGACCTGCCATGGCATGAGCGCGACCATGCCCTCTTCATCTCCTACGCGCCGGTCGATCGGCCGCGCTTTGCCTGCACGGTCGTCGTCGAGCACGGAATCGGCGGCAGCCGCAGCGCGGCGCCGATCGCGCACGACGTGCTGATCGAAGCGCAGAAACTGGCGCCGCCGCGCAGCCGGCAGATCGCCGAAGCGCCGCCGTCCCGCGGCTAGCGTTCGATCATGGCGCTCCAGCTCGACAGCCTCAATCAGCAGCAGCTCACGTTCGGGCGCAAGCTGTGGCGCATCAACTGGTCGCTGCTCGTGCTGCTCGGCGCCACGGCGTCGGTCGGCTTCGCCATGCTCTACTCCGCGGCCAACGCCAGCTTCGAGCCCTGGGCCTCGAAGCAGATCATGCGATTCGGCTTTGGCATCGTCATGCTGATCTCCGTGGCGCTGGTCGACATCCGCGTCTGGATGCGGCTCGCCTATGTCATCTACGGCGTGGCATTGGTGCTGCTGATTGCGGTCGACATCGCCGGGGTGATCGGCATGGGCGCCCAGCGCTGGATCGCGCTCGGCCCGCTCCAGCTGCAGCCTTCCGAGATCATGAAGATCGCGCTGGTGCTGGCGCTCGCGCGCTACTTCCACAGCCTCAGCATTGAGGAAGTCGGCAATCCGATCTACCTGATCGCGCCGCTCATCATGGTCCTGCTGCCGGTCTATCTCGTCGTCATCCAACCGGATTTGGGCACCGCCGTCCTGATCCTGCTCGGCAGCGGCGCGATCTTCTTCGTTGCTGGCGTGCGCATCTGGAAATTCATCGTCGTGACCGGCGCCGGCATCGCCGCCATCCCGGTCGGCTGGCAATTCCTGCGCGAATACCAGAAGAACCGCGTGCTCACCTTCCTCAATCCCGAGCGCGACCCGCTCGGTGCCGGCTACCACATCCTGCAGTCCAAGATCGCGCTGGGCTCGGGCGGCGTGGTCGGCAAGGGCTTCCTGCAGGGCACGCAGAGCCATCTCAGCTTCCTGCCGGAACGCCAGACCGACTTCATCTTCACCATGCTGGCCGAGGAACTCGGCATGGTCGGCGGGCTGATCCTGCTCGGTCTCTATACGCTGCTCCTGGTCTACGGCTACGCCATGTCGCTCGGCAGCCGCAGCCAGTTCGGCCGGTTGCTCGGCATGGGCGTGACCACGACCTTCTTCCTCTACGTCTTCATCAACATCGCGATGGTCATGGGGCTGATCCCCGTGGTCGGCGTACCGCTGCCGCTGATCTCCTACGGCGGCACTGCCATGCTCTCGATCCTGTTCGCCTTTGGCCTGCTCATGTGCGTCCATGTCCATCGCGACGTGCGCATCGGCCGCCGGGGTCTGGACAACGAGGGCTGAGCCAGACTGTGTCGGCTTCTCGCCGTCAGCTCGCTATCGACAAGCCCGTTCCGCTTTGCTATATGCCCCCGTTCGCGTGGGGCTGTTAGCTCAGTTGGTAGAGCAGCTGACTCTTAATCAGCGGGTCGAAGGTTCGAGTCCTTCACAGCCCACCACATTTTTCCGACACTTCTTGTGTCAGCCATCCTGACTCTTCAGAATCATTCAGAACGCGGTTTCAGAATCTGGAGGGTTCTGTGAGGTCCCGCGGTGTGATCTGGCGCGATTGAGCACGGCGCTGGGCCCGGGACCTCATTGAAGCCGGATTGAACTGATCCGCGGTCCACCGCACGGCTATGGGGTTTGTAGCCGCGCGGCCCGCAGTTGGATGGTCGATGGAGGAAGTTGAGGGGACAAGCGGCGCACTGGAGAGAGCGCAGGTTTGTCCCCGCCCGGCGGCGGGATTGACGCGGTTGGGGACGTTGGGCTGATGGTCGGGGTTGGAATCGGGCGCAGCATGCTCGCGGCGGCGAACGGGCCAGTCTCGGCGTGCTGGAGCGCCGCGCGGAAGTTGCAGGGCATGGCGGCGAGACAGCGGCGCGCCATCATGACGTGTCCGGACGGCTCGTCGGCTGCCGAGCGCGGAACGGCGGCAATGAGCCGAGCGGCATCATGGGTCCGCCGCAACACGGGCAGATGTCGAGCGAATATCCGGTGAGCTGGCGGTATCGCTCGCGGTAGTCGGCCTGAGAAG
>Ga0194132_10005096_pt1 | contig 21726 bp, 15 predicted proteins | sample TA2KigOf80mmetaG_FD_148612 | JGI IMG/M metagenome (GOLD analysis project Ga0194132, IMG submission 148612) | Freshwater microbial communities from Lake Tanganyika, Tanzania - TA2015054 Kigoma Offshore 80m | ecosystem: Environmental > Aquatic > Freshwater > Lake | place: Tanzania: Lake... | reverse complement strand
GTTGCCGAAATAGCCACACCGCATGCAAGGGCGCCGCTGCGGACGAAAGCTCGCCTGCTTGCGAGCGCGCCCCCGCACACGGCGGCGGGACCGACCGCGCCGACCGCGCCGGGCGCGCCGGGCGCGGTGCCGGCTGCGATCGCCTGATCGCACGCCGCGCTTGCCCGACCGCCTCCCGGCCGACAGAGTTCCCGCCCACGCGGCCACGGGCCGCGCCACGACATGCAACACGCGCTGACGCTGCACGGCGTCACCAAGCGGTTCGGCTCGTTCACAGCGGTGTCCGACCTCACGCTCGAGGTCCCCAAGGGCTGCATCTACGGCTTCCTCGGGCAGAACGGCGCCGGCAAGACGACGACGATCCGCATGGTGATGAGCATCTTCCGGCCCGACGCCGGGTCGATCTCGGTCCTGGGGCAACCCGATGCCGCCGCGATCAAGGACCGGCTCGGCTACCTGCCGGAGGAGAAGGGCCTCTACAAGAAGATGAAGACGGCGGAGATCGTCGCCTACTTCGGCAAGCTCAAGGGCATGGACCGCAGCACCGCCAACCTGCGCGCCCGCGAGCTGCTGACCCGCTACGGCCTCGGCGACTGGCTCGACAAGCGCTGTGAGGCGATGAGCAAGGGCATGGGCCAGAAGGTGCAGGTGCTCGGCACCATCATCCACGAGCCCGACCTCGTCATCCTCGACGAGCCGTTCAGCGGCCTCGACCCGGTCAACCGCGACGTCATGCGCGACCTGATCCTCGACATGAAGCGGCACGGCCGGACCGTCCTCTTCAGCACCCACGGCATGGAGCACGCCGAGCAGCTCTGCGACTACGTGATGATGATCCACAAGAGCCGGCTCCAGTTCGCCGGCACGCTCGCCGAGGTCAAGCGCGGCCGCGACCGCGGCATCCAGCTCGACTACGACGGCGACGGCGCCGTGCTGCAGCAGCTGCCCGGCCTCGCGCGCCTCAACGACCACGGCAAGTCGGCGGAGATCTACCTCGCGCCCGGCCGCGATCCGCAGCAGGCGCTGCGCTGGCTGCTCGACCACGTGACCGTGCGGCGCTTCGACTACCGCGAGGCGTCGCTGCACGAGATCTTCGTGCGCACGGTCGACGACGCCAACCGCAAGCTCGCCGCTGCGGGCAAGGAGGGCTGAGCCATGGCCAACAAGACCCTGCTCGTCGCCCAGCGCGAGTACCTGGAGAACGTCCGCACCAAGACGTTCTGGCTCGGCATCTTCATCGTGCCGGTGCTGCTCGCCGGCGTCGTCGGCGTCTCGATGCTGCTGGAGAAGCTCAAGGAAGTGCAGCGCTACAGCGTCATCGACCTCGGCGGCGGCGACCTGCTCGCCCGCGCCGAACGCGAGTTCCGCAGCGCCGACGCCAAGGCGATGTGGCGGCTGGCGGCGAAGATGCAGGACGACCCGCAGCTGCAGGAACTGCGCGACAAGGCCGGCGCGACGACGGCGGGCGAGCCGTCGGCCGACCAGCTGAAGGCGGTGCTCGACTGGGTCGGCCGCCAGGACGCCAAGGACCTCGCGCGCCTGGGCGAGCTCGGCGCGAGCCGGCGCTTCGAGTACGTGTCGACGCAGCAGCTCGGCATCGCCGCCACGGACCCGCAGGAGGTCCAGCGCGAACTCGGCCAGCGCGTGCACAAGGGCGAGCTGTTCGCCTACTTCGTGCTCGGCGCCGACCCCGCCAAGACGGTCGACGACTTCCGCTACGTCTCCAACAACTTCACCGACGTCGGCCTGCGCACGAGCTACGAGTCGGCGCTGACGCGGGTCGTGCAGAAGGACCGCATCAAGGCGGCGGACATCGCCCCGAAGGTCGCGGCGCACATCCAGGAGCAGGTTGTCTGCAAGCCGCTGCAGGCCGACAGCAAGGGCGGCACTGCCGACGTCAAGAAGGAGAACGTCGTCGACCAGTGGGCGCCGGTCGGCTTCGTCTACTTCCTGTGGATGGCGATCCTCGGCGTCGCCAGCATGCTGCTGACCAACACCGTCGAGGAGAAGAGCAACCGCATCATCGAGGTGCTGCTCAGCTCGGTCAGCCCGACGCAGCTCATGCAGGGCAAGATCTGGGGCATCGCCGCCACGGGCATGACGATGGTGCTGGTCTGGGTGGTGTTCGCGCTCGCGGCAGGGTGGACCGTGCCGACGCTGCTCGGCGTCTCGGGCGGCAGCGCGATCATGGCGGTGTTCATGACGCTGCAGAACGGCGGCTACCTGCTGTCGTTCGCCTTCTACTTCCTGTCCGGCTACCTGCTGTACGCCGCGGTGCTGGTCGCGATCGGCGCGGCCTGCAACACGCTGAAGGAGGCGCAGAACCTGACCCAGCCGGTGATGATGGCGCTGATGATCCCGCTGCTGTCGATGGTCTTCATCGGCCAGGAGCCGAACGGCACCGTCGCCAAGATCCTCAGCTGGATCCCGTTCTTCACGCCGTTCACCATGATGAACCGGGCCGGCGGCCCGCCGGCGACGTGGGAGTACATCGGCACCTCCGTGCTGCTGCTCGCCACCATCTGGCTGACCATGCGCGCGGCCGGCAAGGTCTTCCGCGTCGGCGTGCTGATGACCGGCAACCCGCCGAAGCTGCGGGAGATCCTTGGATGGCTGCGCCAGTCGTGACCGACGCGCCCGGACCCGTCCTGGTGCTCGGCGGCGGCCAGGGCATCGGCGCTGCCGTCGCCGCCGCCTACCCGCGGCAAGCGGTGGTCTGGACGCGCCGCACGGGCGTCGACGCCGCCGATCCTGGGTCGCTGGCGACCGCCTTCGCCGCGTTCGAGCGCACGCACGGCGCGCCCTACGCGCTGGTGCACACCATCGGCGACTTCGCGGAACGCCCCCTGCTCGGCACCGACCTGCCGACGTGGCGGCACATGTTCGCCAGCAACGTCGACACCGCCTTCCACGCCGTCCAGACGATCGTGCCGGCGATGGCGAAGGCGCGCCGCGGCCGCGTCGTGCTGTTCGCCGCTGCCGGCGTCGACAAGGCCCGCGGCATGCTGCGCGCCCCCGCCTACTTCGCCGCCAAGGCCGCGCTCGTGCAACTGGCGCGGTCGCTGGCGCTCGAAGTCGCGGGCACGGGCGTAACCGTCAACGTGATCGCGCCCGGCCTGATCGACCACCCCCACAGCCACCGCGACAGCCAAGCGCGCATGCTGCCGCGGGTGCCGGCCGGGCGCCTGGGCCACGTCGACGACGTCACGGCATTGGTCCGCTATCTACTGTCCGACGCCGGCGCGTACGTCACCGGGCAGGTGCTGACGGTCGACGGCGGCCTGCAGGCATGAGCCCAGCCACTGCCGGGCGGAACCGGATGCCGCTGGCAGCCGTGCGCTCCGCGCGGTAAACCGCTGCATTCACCCCGGTTTCAACCGCAGGATTACGACGATCGAACCGACGATCCTTTCCCCGACGGGCCTGGACCTGTCGCAGCTCGACGAGGATGCGGTCCGCGCCACCCAACGCCTGATCAAGTCGGGCTTCGAGGCATACCTCGTGGGCGGCTGCGTGCGCGATCTCCTCCTCGGCCGCGCACCCAAGGACTACGACATCGCGACCGCAGCGCGGCCACAGCAAGTGAAGCGGATCTTCCCGCGCAACTGCCGCATCATCGGCCGGCGTTTCAAGCTCGCCCACCTGCACTTCCACGGCAACACCAAGATCCTGGAGTGCTCGACCTTCCGCCGACCGCCGCAGCAGGCGGACGAGGGCGAGGACGTGCTGATCACGCGCGACAACGAGTTCGGCACGTCGGAGGAGGACGCGCTCCGCCGCGACTTCACCGTCAACGCGCTGTTCCTCGACCCGACGCGCGACACCATCCTCGACTACTGCGACGGCCTGCGCGACCTCAAGGCGCAGTTGATCCGCACGATCGGCGAGCCGCGCATGCGCTTCCGCGAGGATCCGGTGCGCATCCTGCGCGCGGCGAAGTTCGCTGGGCGCCTTGGCTTCGCCATCGAGGCAGAGACGTTCCAGGCGATGTGCGAGACCAGCGAGGACCTCGTGCGCAGCGCTCCGCCGCGAGTGCTCGAGGAGATCTTGCGCCTGCTCCGCGGCGGCCACGCGTTCGACAGTTTCAAGCTGCTGCGCGAGGTCGGCGCCCTGCGCGCGCTGCTGCCGGTCGTCGCCGACTTCCTCGACCGCGCCGAGGCCGACGAGCGCACCGACTTCTGGCGCACGATCGATGCGCTCGATCGCGCGGTGCAGAACGGCCACAAGCCGCAAAACGGCGTGTTGCTCGGCGCGCTGATGGTCGGTCCGGTGCTCGCCAAGGCGGCGCGTCATCCCGACCGCAGCCCGTCGCTCGTCGCCGAAGACTTGCTCGGCCCGTTCTGCGCGGCGCTGAGCCTGCCGCGCAGGGACGCCGGCTGCCTCAAGCGCATCTGCGGCGTGCAACACCGCTTCGTCCAGAACGACGACACGAAGCGCTATCGCGTCGAAGGCTTCGTGCACGGCCCGTACTTCCTCGAGGCGCTCGACCTGTTCGCGCTGCGCGCGGACGCGCTCGAACTCGCTCCCGAGGTGGTCGGCCGTTGGCGCGAGACAGCCAACGAACTGCTCGGCGGCATCGAGCGCCACCGCGACGACCGCGGCGCGCACGACGACGAGGCCCCGTCGTCGCCGACCTACGACGAGGAGCGCGCCAACACTGAAGCTGCGCTCGCAGCTGGCCCGGTGGCGGACGACGCCCCGCCGAGCAATCCGTGGGAACAGCCGGGCGAAGGTGACGGTCGACGCCGTCGGCGCCGCCGCCGGCGCCGCGGCAGGAACCGCGGACCCGACGACGACAACGCGACCGCCGCCGACCGTGCCCCGATCGGAGTCGAGCCCGGGCCACGCGACGAAGACGCCGCCGCGACGAGCGACCAAGCGCCCGCCGACAACGCGGACATGCTCGTGCCCGTCGACGCCGAGGATGAGAGCGACGTCGACGTCGCCGCCGACGTCGGCCCCGACGCAGCCTCGGGCGATGCATTGGCCACCGACGATGCGGGCCATGGCGAAGGCGGCCGTCGCCGTCGTCGCCGCCGACGCCGCGGTCGTGGCCGCAACCGCGACGAACGCTTCCCGCCGAGCGACGCGCCCGCGCCACCCGACCAGGCCGGCGACGCCGAAGCCAGCGCCCACGACGCACCGCACGCTGACGACCGTTTCTCGCGCGATCCGGACGCGCCGGCGCCGGCTGGGCGCGACGACGCCGACGGCGACGCATTCGCCCCCGCCGCCGACGCGCACGCGCACGGCGAAGGCAGGTCCGGCGACGAGCCTGCTAGCGAGGCCGGTGGCGACGCTCCGGGCGAAGGCGGCGGCCATCGTCGGCGTCGGCGCCGTCGGCGTCGCCGCGGCCGTGGCCGCAACGGCGAGCCGGTGCCGCACGGCGCCGACACGCCGGGAGGCGCACCGCCGCCGCAGGCGCAACTGGGCCAACCACAACGCCAAGGCCAACAGCGCCAGCAGCAGCGGCGACAAGGCCCGCAGCACGGTGGCCAGCACGGCAACCGCAACGACCGCGGTGGTCGCCGCGGCCGCCGTGGTCGCGGCCGCGATCACGACCGCGGGCACGGCCAGGGTCGGCCGCGCGACGTCGACGTGGTGCCGCGCTACCGCGATCGCCGCGGCGAGGTCGACGTGATCGAACCGGCGGCGCTCGACCTGTCGGCGTTCGACGTCGAACTCGATCCCAAGCGCGTGCCAACCTTCGGCAGCATCGTCGAAGGCAAGGGCCGGCAGAAGAGACGCTCCCCGCGCGTGCCTGAGGACGGCGTCGACGACTACCGCCCGCCGCCCCCGCCGGGCGACGCTGGCGGTCCGGCGGCGCCGCCGCCCCCGCCGCCCGCCGACACGCCCGACACGTTCGGCGACTGGTGACCGTGGCCGGCGCTCCGAGCAAGGTGACGACCGCGACGCTGCGCCAGATGAAGGCGCGGCGCGAGCGCATCACGGCGCTGACCGCGTACGACCACCTGTTCGCGGCGTTGCTCGACGAGGCCGGCGTCGACGTGCTGCTGGTCGGCGACTCGGTCGCCACCGTCGTGCAGGGCCGCGACACCACCGTGCCGGTGACGATGGACCAGATGGTCTACCACACCGAGATGGTCGCCCGCGCCGCCAGGCGCGCGCTCGTCGTCGGCGACCTGCCGTTCCTCAGCTACCAGGTCGGCGCCGAGGACGCGCTGCGCAACGCCGGTCGCCTGCTCAAGGAAGGCCTTGCCGAGGCGGTGAAGCTCGAAGGCGGCGTCGAGTTCGCGCCGACCGTGCAGCGCCTCGTCGCCGCTGGCATCCCCGTGATGGGCCACCTCGGCCTGACGCCGCAGAGCATCCACCAGTTCGGCAGCTACCGCGCGCGCGGCACGGACGACGCCGAGCAGCGGCGCATCCTCGACGACGCCAAGGCGCTCGCCGAGGCCGGCGCGTTCGCCATCGTGCTCGAGAAGGTGCCGGCCGCGCTCGCCCAGCGCGTCACCGCCAGCATCGCCGTGCCGACGATCGGCATCGGCGCCGGTCCGCACACCGACGGCCAGATCCTCGTCACGCACGACCTGCTCGGCCTGTTCACGCGCTTCCGCCCGCGCTTCGTGCGCCGCTACAAGCAACTAGGGGCCGAGATCGGCGAAGCGGTTCGCGCCTATTGCCGCGACGTGCAGGGCGGCGCGTTCCCCGCGGCCGACGAGAGTTACTGAGCGGTCGCCGCGACGGCGACATCGCGCTGGGGAAAGTTCTCGTCAGCGGTGTGGAATCACGCCGCAGTCGCGCCTTCGCGCCGCGGCAACGCGCGCTTGCGCCTGCTCGCCGCGTCCTGCATCGTGCGCCGCTCGCGCGAACGCCAGCGGATGCGCGCACGCAGGGCGAGGGCGATTGGCGCCGCGCATCGACGTGCCGCGACGCAGCCGCCGCGACCTCCGCATGCAAGCCTGGCGCATCGACGTCCTCGTCCGCCCCGAACACCACGATCCGATGGGACGCTCGGCGCTGCGTGCGCTGCGCACAGCCGGCGTCGAGGGCATCACCGACGTGCGCAGCCGCCGCGGCTACCTGCTCGCCGCCGAGCTGCCCGAGGCGCAGGTGCGCAGCTTCGCCCGCGCGGTGCTGTGCGACCCGGTCATCGACCAGTTCGTCGTGCACGCGCCCGAGTGCACGGCGCAAGAGCCGCTGCCGGGCACGCACATGGTCGCCGTCGTGCCGCGCGCGGGCGTCACCGATCCGGTCGCGCACTCGGTGCAGAAGGCGCTCGCTGACATGGGCCTGCCGGCCGTCGCCGCCGGCACTTACAAGGGCTTCGACGTGCAAGGCACGACGGACGGGCCGCGGCTGCTGCAGGCCGCCAGGAGGGCGCTCGCCAACGATGTCGTGCAGGACGTGCTGCTCGACGCGCTGCCCGCCGGCCTGCCGGTCGCGGCGGCGCGCACCGACCTGGCGGTGCACCCGATCCCGCTCGCCCACCTCGACACCGCCGGCCTCGAGAAGCTGTCGAAGGACGGCGGTCTGGCGCTCGATGGCGTCGAGATGACCGTGATCCAGAAGCACTTCCAGGCGCTCGGACGCGCGCCGACGCGCATGGAGCTGGAGACGCTGGCGCAGACGTGGAGCGAGCACTGCAAGCACAAGACGCTGACCGGCAACGTGCGCTTCGAAGGCCGGCTGATCGAGAACCTGCTGAAGAGCACGATCGCCAGGGTCACCCACACGCTGAACCGCGACTTCTGCGTGTCGGTGTTCGTCGACAACGCCGGCATCGTCAAGTTCGACGACGAGCATTCGGTGTGCATCAAGGTCGAGACCCACAACCGTCCGTCGGCGATAGAGCCGTTCGGCGGCGCTGGCACCGGCGTCGGCGGCGTCATCCGCGACGTGCTCGGCACCGGACTCGGCGCGCGGCCGATCGCCAACACCGACGTGTTCTGCTTCGCGCCGCCGGACCTGACGCCGGCCCAGTTGCCGCAGGGCTGCATGCATCCGCTGTCGCTGCTCAAGGGCGTCGTCTCGGGCGTGCGCGACTACGGCAACCCGATGGGCATCCCGACGGTCAACGGCAGCGTGCACTTCGACGAGAACTTCGTCGGCAACCCGCTGGTCTACGTCGGCAACGTCGGCATCCTGCCGACGGCGCGCGCGCACAAGCAGGCGCGCACCGGCGACGTCATCCTGGCGCTCGGCGGCCGCACCGGCCGCGACGGCATCCACGGCGCGACCTTCAGCTCGCTCGAACTTCACACCGACAGCGAGAAGGTCAGCTCGGGCGCGGTGCAGATCGGCGACCCGATCACCGAGCGCAAGGCGATGGACGCGGTCATGCGCCTGTGCGACGAGGACCTGTTCACGGCCATCACCGACTGCGGCGCCGGCGGCTTCAGCTCGGCGGTCGGCGAGATGAGCGAGGGCCTCGGCGCCGTCGTCGAGCTCGGCGACGCGCCGCTCAAGTACGCCGGCCTGTCGCCGTGGGAGGTCTGGATCAGCGAGGCGCAGGAGCGCATGGTGCTCGCCGTGCCGGAGGCGAAGCTGGCGCGCGCGCTGCAGGTCTGCCGCGAGGAGGCCTGCGAGGCGTTCGTGCTCGGCCGCTTCACCGCCGACAACCGCCTCGTCGTCAAGTTCCAGGGCGCGGTGCACGCCGACCTCGACCTGCACTTCCTGCACAAGGGCCTGCCGAGCCGCGTGCGCGACGCCGTGTACGTGGCGCCGCAGCTCAGCGAGCCGGCGCTGCCGGCCGAGACGGACCTCGCCGGCGCCCTGCGTGCGGTGATGTCGGACTACGGCGTCTGCAGCAAGGAGTGGATCGTGCGCCAGTACGACCACGAGGTGCAGGCGGCGTCCGCCGGCAAGCCGCTGTGCGGCGTCAAGGAGGACGGTCCCGCCGACGCCGCCGTGCTGGCGCCGAAGCTCGGCAGCCGCCGCGGCGTGCTGCTCGCCAACGGCCTCAACCCGCGCTACAGCCGCATCGATCCGGCGGCGATGGCCGAGTGCGCGCTCGACGAAGCGATGCGCAACATCGTCGCCGCCGGCGGCGACCCCGACTACACGGTCGTGCTCGACAACTACTGCTGGGGCAACACGCGCGACCCACAGGCGCTCGGCGAACTGGTGCGCGCGACCGAGGCGCTGTGCGACCTCGCGCTGCAGTACCGCACGCCGTTCGTGTCGGGCAAGGACTCGCTGCACAACGAGTTCCGCGCCGGCGACCGCACCATCCGCATCCCGGGCTGCATCCTGGTGACGGCGATGTCGATCGTGCCGGACATCGCGCGCACGCTGACGACCGACTGCAAGCGCCCAGGCTCGCTGCTGGTGCTGGTGGGCGCGACCAAGGACGAGCTCGGCGGCAGCGTCTACTACAAGACCAAGGGGCAGCTCGGCCGCAACGCCCCGCGCGTCGACAAGCAGAGCGCGCACGCGACGCTGCGCGCCGTGCACCGCGCCATCGGCGCGCGCGCCGTGCTCAGCGCCCACGACCTCAGCGAGGGCGGGCTGGGCGCCGCGGCCGTCGAGATGGCGATCGGCGGCAAGCTCGGCGTGACGCTCGACCTGCAGAAGGTCGTCGCTCCCGCCGGCCTGCGGCCGGAGCGGCTGCTGTTCAGCGAGTCGCAGAGCCGCTTCCTGCTGGAGGTGCCGCCCGACCGGCTGGCCGACCTCGCCGCCAACCTCGCCGGCGTGCCGTACGCGGTCGTCGGCGAAGTCACGAAGGCGCCGAACGTGGTGATCCGGAACGGCGGTGCGCCGCTGTGCGCCGTGCCGGTCGCCGACCTCGAAGCGGCGTGGAAGCGCCCGCTCGACCTCGACCAGACGCTCGTCGCCGGAGGTGCCAAGTGAGTTCCCCCAAGGTCCTCATCCTGCGCGCGCCCGGCATCAACTGCGAGCGCGAGACGCACTTCGCCTTCCAGCGCGCTGGCGGCGCGCCGGACTATCTGCACATCCAGCAGCTGCTGGCCAAGCCCGACGCGCTCGACGGCTACCGCGTGCTCGCCGTCCCCGGCGGCTTCAGCTACGGCGACGACATCAGCTCGGGCCGCGTGCTCGCGCAGGAGATGAAGAGCCGGCTCGGCGACCGCGTCCTGCGCTTCGTCGAGCGCGGCGGCCTCGTGCTCGGCATCTGCAATGGCTTCCAGGTGCTCGTGCGCCTGGGCCTGCTGCCGTGCACGCAGAACCGCCTCGAAGAAGAAGTCACGCTGACCCACAACCTCAGCAACCACTACGAGTGCCGCTGGGTCACGCTGCGCACGCAGAAGTCGCGCTGCGTGTTCCTGCCAGCCGGACTGACGCTGCGTTGGCCGGCGGCACACGGCGAGGGCCGTCTCGTCGCCCGCGACGCCGCCATGCAGAAGCGCCTGCTCGAAGATGGCTACGCTGTGGCGCTGTACGTCGACGAGCACGGCAAGCCGACCGAGCAATACCCGGCCAACCCCAACGGCGCGCCGCTGGGCATGGCGGGACTGACCAACCACAGCGGCCGCGTGCTCGGCGTCATGCCGCACCCCGATCGCAGCTTCCTGCCCACCCACATGCCCGATTGGCGGCGCACGATGCTCGACCGCGGTAGCCTGCCCGAGGACGGCGACGGCATGGTGGTCTTCCGCGAGATGGTGCGCGTCGCCAAGGCCGAAAGCTAAGCTCACGCGTCATGAGCTGCCTGCGCGCCGCCGCCCTCGCCGGACTGTTCCTGTTCGCTTCGTGCGGGCAGTGCCTGTGGGTCGAGCGCCGGCCGGCGAACGTGCAGATCGTCGGCGGGCGCACGGTCGATCTCGTGGCGATGGAACGTCAGTTCGGCGCGCTCGAGGCCGAGGACGACACGCCGCTCGTGCCCGCGCTGTTCGCCGGGCTGCTGCTCGACTGGATCGACACGGTCTGGGCGCCGGTGCAGGGCGTGCGCGCGATGCTCAGCGAGGACTACGAGATCCAGGGCGGCTTCCTCGGTTGGCTCGCCGCGTTCGCCACGCCGTTCGCGAGCCTTTCGCCGGGCGCGATGGGACCCAACCCGCAGACCAACGGCGTCGATCCGCAGACGCTCGAGCGCCTGCGCACCGCCACCGGAGCCGAGCGCGACGCGCTGGTGCGCGCGCTGTTCGCCAACGACCGCGTCGTCGACGTGATCGTGCGATGAAGCCCGGCGCGAACGGCGGCCCAAGCGCGGCCGGCGCGCAGGTTCGCGGCTGTGCCGCCGCCATGTCGCCACCGTCAGACCGGACATATACTGCGCGGATGCGCCGTCTTGCCGCCTGCGCGCTCGCGCTCGTCCTGTCCCTCGCGTTGGCGAACGCCCAGACGCCCACCGCCGCCCCGGTCGGGGTCGCGGCGAACTGGTCGGCGCGCGCCGTCGCCCACGTCGCCGACGCCCGCGCCCGCACGCTCGCCGACGCCGCGGCGCGCGGTCTTTCGTTGCCCGCCGACTTCGTCGCCTGGGTCGACGCCGATCCGGTCCGCCAGGCGACCGTGTTCGGCTGCCGCCGCGACCCGCTGCCGGTGCTGCTGGCGCTGCGTTCGCTCGAGCTCGACCTCGGCGCCGACGTCGTCCGCCAGCGCCATCCGCAGCTGGCGCTCGCCTTCGCGATCGAAGCTTCCTACCGCGCCGCCCGCCCCGGCGCCTCGCCCTGGAACGACGGCGACGAGGCCGCAGCCGACGCGTTGCCCGACGTGTCGCCGCGCCCGCCGCTGCAGCTGACGATCCCGGGCGACCCGCGCGTGCGCGTCGACACCAAGGCGAAGGACCGGCCGCTCGACCGCGACGACCACGTCGTCAACTTCCTCGAGGACCACCCGCCGATCGAGGTCGAGGTCGAGTCGCGCGAACTGCCGCCGCTCGAGTACGACGAGCGCGGCGTCGCGAAGCCGCGCGGCAAGGCCGTCGCGGTCAAGAAGAAGGTCGTCCGCGAGCTCTACGCCGCCGACGTCATCGCGTCCTCGGCGCTGCAGGCGGAGTTCATGGCCTACATGGCCGAGCGCGGCCACCCGGACGTCAAGCTCGACTGCGGCGAACGCGCCGTGCACTGGCGCAGCACCGAGGCGATCGGCGACGGCGCCCTGCGCCAGCGCATCGCCGCGGCGCACGAGCTGTTCCAGGCGGCCTATCGCGCCAAGGGCCGCATGCCGAAGGAGCGCGACCGCGCGCCGACGCTCGCCGAGTCGATGGCGTGGTTCGTGCGCAACGACGCGCACCCGTTCGCGGCGGCGGAGCAGGCCGAGCGGCAGTGGCCGCGCTTCCCGCTGCACGCGCCGTGGCCCGTGCTGATGATGCTCGTCGCCGACGACCAACCGCTGCGCGAACGCGAGGCGATCTGGGAGCGCTTCCGCGACGACGGCGAGATGCGCACGTACGGCGAGTACATCGGCGGCATCGCGCAGCAGTTCGACATGCAGTCGGCGCGCCGCTCGAGCCCATTCGCGTTCGCCTACGGCTCGATCCAGATGATGTGGAAGGACGGCGGCGTGTGCGGGACCATGGGCAACATCGGCGCCCGCACGTACCGCATCGTCGGCGTCCCGGCGTCGACCGCCGGCCAGCCGGGGCACTGCGCCGTCGTGAAGATGACGCACGACCCCAAGACCGGCCGCTACGCCTGCGTCGGCGACCAGTACGCCACCGGTGGCGACGAGGTGACCTCGGTGCACGCGCAATGGCGCTTCGACGACGACGGCGGCCGCAAGCCGATGGCGATCCACCAGTCGGTCGCGGCGGCCACGAACCACGACCTGCGCGGCTTCGTGCAGGCGCTGGCGATGCGCCGCGCCTTCGACGCCCTGCCGGCCGACCAGCGCCGCGCCGAGGCGCTGGCCTTCGCCGACGCGGCGCTCGCCGCCAATCCGTTCACCGTCGCCGCCGTCGAGGGCGCGATCGCGGCGCTCGACGCGCCGGATGCGCTGCTGCAGCTCGGCGACCTCGTCGGCCGCGCGCTCGACGCCCAAGCGGACGCCAAGGCGCACGCGCTGCTGCGCAGCACGCTGCTCGGCCTCGTGCACGCGCGCATCCGCGCGCTGCCGGCCCCCGCCGACCGCGGCGCGGTCGAGGCCCTGCTCGCCGCGCTCGACGCCCAGGACTGCCAGGACACGGAGCTGCTCGCCCGCTGCTGGCGGACGCTCGGCGGCGAGGCCGGCTTCGCGGCGCACTGCGTCGCGCTGATCGAAGCCCATGTCGCCAGGCCGGCGAAGGAGCGCACCAAGAAGGCCGGCGACGCGTTGCAGCGGCGCCTACACGCGCTCGGCCGCACCGTGCGCGGCGCCGAGCAAAAGCGCGCATGGGCGCAGACGCTGCTCGCCGCGTTCGCCGGCAAGGACACCTTCAAGGGCAGGAAGGGCGACGTCGTCGACCCGGCGGCGGCGTGGCTACGGCAGCAGGCCGAGCCGCCGAAGGGTGGCAAGGCGGACAAGTAAGCCTGTGGCGTCGGCTGAGGCCGTCAGCCGTCGCGGAAGCCGCTGCTGCGGATGCCGTGCTTCTGCATCAGCTTCTGGAAGGCGCTGCGCGGCATGCCAGCTTCCTCGCTGCAGTACGTGACGTTGCCTTTGTGCTTCCTCAGCAGCGCTTCGAGGTAGGCGCTCTCGAGCGCGGCGACGTGGCGCGCCTTCATCTCCTGGAAGGTGCCGCCGATCGACTCGCCATCGTCGACGGCGACGCCAGCCGGTTGCTCGCGCAGCTCCGCCGGCAGGTCAGCGAGCTGCAGTTCACCACCCTGGCCGAGCGCGCACGCGCGTTCGACGACGTTGCGCAACTGGCGGACGTTGCCCGGCCAGTGGAATGCGCGCAGCGCCGCGATCGCCGCCGGCGCGATGCCGGTCACGCCGACCTTGGCGCCAAATTTGCCGACGAAGTGCACGGCCAGCGCATCGACGTCCTCCGGTCGGTCGCGCAGCGGCGGCACGGCGATGCGCACGACGTCGAGGCGGTAGAACAGGTCGGCGCGAAAGCGCCCCTCGTCGACCTCCTTCTGTAGGTTGCGATTCGTCGCCGCGACGATGCGCACGTCGACCGGTTGCGCCTCGCTGGCGCCGACCGGCCGCACCGAGCGCTCCTGGATCGCGCGCAGCAACTTGCCCTGGAACGCCGGTGGCAACTCACCGAGCTCGTCGAGGAACAGGGTGCCGCCGTCGGCGACCTGGAACAGGCCGAGCTTGTCGGCGATCGCGCCGGTGAACGCGCCCTTCTTGTGGCCAAAGAGCTCACCCTCGAACAAGTCCGCCGGGATCGCCGCGCAGTCGACCGGCACGAACGGCTTGCCGACGCGCGCGCTGGCGTCGTGCAGCCGGTGCGCCAACAGCTCCTTGCCGGTGCCGCTCTCGCCGAGCAACAGCACCGAGGCGTCGGTGCGGGCCGCGCGCTCGAGCATGGCGAGCGCTTCGCCGAACACCGCTGAGGCACGCACCAGTTGGCGGCCGGCCACGCCGGCGCGCAGCCGCTCGCGCAGGCCCTCGTTGCGGTCGCGCACCTGCCGATGCGCCGCCGCCTTGGTCACGCGCTCGACGAGTTCCTTCTCGCCAAACGGCTTGGCGAGGTAGTCGAAGGCGCCCTCCTTGATCGCCGCAACGGCGGCCTGCAAGTCGGGGTAGCCGGTGATCAGCAGCACTTCGACGTCGGGATCGCTCTGCTTGATCGCCGCCAGCAGTTCGGCGCCGGACATCTTCGGCATGCGCACGTCGCTGACCACCACCGAAAACGGCTGCCGCCGCATCGCCGCCAGCGCGTCGGGGGCCGAGGTCACGCACTCGGCAGCGAAGCCGGCGCGCTCGAGGAAGTAGGCGGTCGACTCGGCGAGGTCGCGCTCGTCATCGACCACCAACACGGCAGGCTTGCTCACGCGCCCCCCTTGCGCTGGCAGTCGCGGCAACTGCCGTACAGGCGCAGGCTGTGGCGCTTGATGGCGAAGCCGAGCCGGCGCGCGGCGACCTCCTGCCGGTGCTCGAGCTCGTCGTCGCGGAACTCGACGATCACGCCGCACTGCAGGCAGACCATGTGGTCGTGGTGCGCGTGGCCGAGCACGTGCTCGAAGCGGCGCTTGCCGTCGCCGGCGTCGAGGCCTTCGACGAAGCCAGCCTCTTCCAGCACCGTCAGCGTCCGGTAGACGGTCGCGCGCGAGATGCGCGGGTCGTCGCGACGGCACAGGCCGAGCAACTCGTCGGCGGTGTAGTGGTCGTGCGTCGCCAGGGCCGCGCGCACGATGCGCGAGCGCTGGCTGGTCCAGCGCAGGCCGCGCTGCTTCAGCTCCTGCCGCACGAGGCCATGTTCGTCGTCGATCCTCACTGGTCCGGCACGATACCCCGACAACGCCGTTGGCTCACGCCCGCGCGCCGATGTCGCTGCGGTAGTGCATGCCGGTGAACTCGACCTGCTTGAGCGCAGCGTAGGCCTTGGCCCGCGCCGCCGTCGCGTCGTCGCCGAGCGCCGTGACCGCGAGCACGCGGCCGCCGGCCGTCATCAGGTCGCCGCCCGGCCGCTGCGACGTGCCGGCGTGGAACACCTGCAGGTCGGGGCCCTGCGCGATGCGGTCGACGCCAAAGATCGGCACGCCTTTCTTGTAGTCGCCGGGGTAGCCGCCGCTGCAGGCGACGACGCACACCGCGACGCGCTTGTCCCACTCGGGCGCCTGCTGGGTCTCCAGCTTGCCCTCGGCGGTGGCGCGCAGCAGCGGCAGCAGATCGCTCTTGAGCCGCATCAGCAGCGGCTGCGTCTCGGGATCGCCGAGGCGGCAGTTGTACTCGAGCACGCGCGGCCCCTGCGGCGTCATCATCAGGCCGCAGTACAGGAACCCCTGGTAGCGGCGGTTCTCGCGGTTCATCGCGTGCACCGTCGGAAACACGATCTGGCTCTCCACCTGCGCGGCGAGACGCGGCAGGATCGGCACCGGCGTGATCACGCCCATGCCGCCGGTGTTCGGGCCCTTGTCGCCGTCGAACACCGCCTTGTGGTCACGCGCCGGCTCGAGCGGCAGGATCGTGCGGCCGTCGGTCAGCGTGATCAGCGACACCTCGTGGCCTTCGAGGAACTCCTCGAACACGACACGGCTGCCGGCCTCGCCGAAGCGCCGCTTCTCCAGGCACTCGGTGACCGCCGCCTTGGCTTCCTCGTTGTTCTTGCAGATGGTCACGCCCTTGCCGGCGGCGAGGCCCGACGCCTTGACCACGATCGGGCCGTCGGGCCGGTTGTCGAGGAACGAGCGCGCCAGCGCGAGTTCCTCGTACACCCAGAAGTTAGGGCCTGGGATGCGATGGCGCCGGCACACCTCGCGCGCGAACGCCTTGTTGCCCTCGATCTCGGCGGCGGCCTTGTTGGGGCCGAAGACGAGCTTCTTGTGCTTCTGGAACTCGTCGACGATGCCGGCGCACAGCGGCGCCTCGGGGCCGACGACGGTCAGGTCGACCTTGTTGTCGACCGCGAAGCGCACCAGTCCGGGGACGTCCTCGGCGCCGATGTCGACGTTCTCGGCGAGCGCAGCCGTGCCGGGGTTGCCGGGCGCGCAGAACAAGCGCTTGAGCAGCGGCGACTGGCGAAGCTTCCAGCAGAGGGCGTGTTCACGGCCGCCTTGGCCGACGACGAGTACGTTCATGGGAAGAGCGTGCGAACGAAGGCGACGAAGGTAGGCAGCGGACGGGCGCGATGCGAGCACTCCGTCGTCGCGGGCGTCCCCGCCGCGCGCTACAACGTCGGCCCGCGATGACCCGCCGCCGCCAGAGCCCTGCGCCGACCGCCCTGTCGCTCGCGCCCGTGCTGGTGGCGCTGCTGTGGATCGCCGGCATCGCGCGCTTCCGCAGCTACGAGCTCTCGACCAACCAGTGGGCCGCCGTGCTCGCCAGCGCCTTCGCGCTGCACCTGCTACAGAAGCGCGCGCTGCGGCCGAAGTCCCTGCCGCCGCTGCCGGCGAGCGCCAACCCGGCGATCCTGGCGCTGCTCGCGGCCGTGGTCGTCGGCCTGCTCGGCAGCGTGCTCGGCGGCGCGGTCGAGGCGATGCTGCCGCCCGGCGCGCCCGGCGCGCCCGACGGCACGCCATGGCCGCTGCGCACCCTGTGGCACGGCGCCTGCTGCTTCGCCGCCAGCTACTGCGCCTTCCTCGGCCGGCTGTGGGGCGCGATCGGCCACGCGCCGGCCAAGCCCGGCGACCCGTCGGCCTGACGCCGGCCGCGCGCCGTCACTCGGTCAGCAGCTTCATGCCGCCCTGGGCGACGCCCATCTGCCCCACCGCGCCGGTGCGCTGGCACAACCCGTCGGCGTCGAGCCGGCCGGCGAGCAGGTCGCGCCATGCCACGATCGCGCGCTCGACCTCGGCCGCCGACTCGCGCACGAATTCGCAGCGAAAGCGCCGCACGCCTGCCTGCAGCAGCCGCGCCGTCCACTGCGCGCTCTGCTGCGGCGCGTCGTGGAACACCGTGTTGCGGCAGCCGACGTCGACGATCACCGGGTGCTCGCGCCCCTGGTGGTCGCGCAGCGCCACCTGATGGCGCTCGCACGGCCGCCCGCACGAGCGGAAGTCGCGACCGTTGCTGAGCAGGTGGCTGTAGACGCAGTGCTCGGTGTGGAACGTCGGGATGCGGTGGTGCGCGACCACCGCGATGCGGGCCCCGGGCGTGCGCCGCAGCATGGCGAACAGTTGCGCTTCGTCGAGGTCGAACGACGCCGTCACCGTGTCGAGGCCGAGGCCGAGCAGGTGCCGCGCCGTCAGCGAGTTGGTGGCGTTGAGCGAGAAGTCGCCGTGCAACGCGAAGCGGTCGCCGGCGGCGCGCCAATCGCGGCAGCGCATCAGCGCGCCGAAGTGCCGCACCAGGATGCCGTCGGGCTGCAGCTTGCGCAGGCGCTCGACCAGCGCCTCCTCGCCGGGCTTGCCAATGCGCGTCGTCGCGACGGTGACGCGCAGGCCCTTGGAACGCGCGCGTTCGAACGCCTTGCCGAGCCCGACGAACTCCATCCAGTCGAGCTCGACCTCGCCGCAGCCGAGCGCGATCGCAGCGTCGAGCTGCGGCTCGGAGCGCAGCAGCGGCACCACCGTCGGCGGCGCGTCGGCCACTGGCGGCAACGGCGGCAGCGCCGCTTCGGCCTTGGGCATGGCGGGCGCGCGTTCGACGGCGCGCAGCGGGCCGCGCTCGACCTGCGGCAGCAACTCGGCGAGCAGCGCGCGGCGCAGTTCCTTCAACTCGCTCGCCGGCACGTGCAGGCCGGCGGCGAGGCCGGCGACGTCGAGCGTGCCAAGGCAAAACGGCGTGCCACCGAATGCGCCGAGCTTGTCGCGCAGGATCACCGCGTCGAGGCCACCACCGCGCGCCGGCTGCAGCGGGCTGCCGCTGCGGGCGCTGGCGCGGTGGCCGCGCGCGACCGCGTCGACGGCGAGCGACTCACCGACCGCGCCGCGCACGACGAGATCGAGCGCGATGCGGCCCTCGGGCTCGGGGCCATCGTCGCGGACCTCGCGCTGCACGGCGCTGCCGACTGTGGGATCGCTGGTCGCGAACACGCGGTCGCCGACGCGCACGCGGCCGAGGTCCGGCCCTGGCTGGCCGAAGGCGAGCTTGAGCTCGTCGCCGGCGCGCTCGACCGCGAACAGCGGGCCGCCCGGCTCGTCCTTGTCCTCGGGGTTGCCCTGGTCGAAGACGATGCCCATGCCCGGGCGCAGCTGCAGCGGCGCTGCGTCGCCCGCCGCCGGCAACGCGACGGCGCGCTCGCCTTCGGGTCCGGTCGGCCGCTGCCCCACCGCCAGAGCGCCCGTCCACGGCCGGCCGTCACCGCGGTCGCGGACGAACACCGCGCCGCCCAGCTTCCTCGTCACCGTGCCGACGAACACGCCGCGGTGCTTGGGGAAGCGGCCCTCGACCAGCGTCTGGTGGTCGCTGCCGCCGAGGAAGCCGTCGCTGAAACCGCGCGTGTACGCCAGCGACATCGCCAGCAGATCGCTGGCGAGCTGGCGCTCGGCCTGCTTGGGATCGGCGCCGCTGGCGAGCGCATCGACCCAGCGGCGGTAGCCGCCGGTCGCCGTCGCGACGTAGTGCGGCCCCTTCTGCCGGCCCTCGATCTTCAGCGTGTGCACGCCGACGCGCAGCAACTCGGGCACGGCGCGGGCGCCAGCAAGATCCTTGGGGCTCAGCAGGTACTGCACGTCGCCGAGCGGGCGCACCGCGCCGTCGACGACGAGCTCGTACGGCATGCGGCAGCTCTGCGCGCACTGGCCGCGGTTGGCCGAGCGGCCGCCCCACGCCTCGCTGGTCAGGCACTGGCCGCTCCACGACACGCACAGCGCTCCGTGCACGAACACTTCGAGCTCGGCGTCGGCGCCTTCGGCGAAGCGCTCGATCTCGGCGACCGACAGCTCGCGCGGCACGACGATGCGCGTGCAGCCGAGCGCTTTCGCGAACGCCGCCGCCGCCGGCTCGGCGATGGTCATCTGCGTGCTGGCGTGCAGCTCGAGCTGCGGGCAGATGGCGCGCGCCAGCAGGCACACCGCCGGGTCCTGCACGATCAGCGCATCGACGCCTGCGGCGGCGATGCCGCGCAGCGCCTGTTCGAGCGCTTGCAGCTCGGGCTCGAACACCAGCGTGTTCATCGTCACGTAGGCGCGCGCGCCGGCGCGGTGGATGCGCGCCACCACCTCGGGCAGCTCGGCCAGCGCGAAGTTGGCGGCGCGGGCGCGGGCGTTGAAGCCGTCCTGCAGACCGAAGTACACGGCGTCGGCGCCGTGCAGCAGCGCGGCCCGCAGCGACGCCATGCTGCCGGCCGGGGCGAGCACTTCGGGCTTCTGGCGGCGAGCGGCCATCGTGGGCGAGCAGTATGCAACCGGCGGCGGCAGCGGCAAGACGCGCGCGTTGTCAGCCGCTCGGCATGCGCCGGCGCATCGCGGCCTTGGCGAAGAGCAACGCCACCAGGGCGCCGCCGAGCGTCCACGCCGTCGTGCTCCAATCCGTGGCGCCATCGCCGATCCTGTCGGCCAGCGCCGTGTTGGCGTCGACGTCGGCCCGGCCGCCCGCGTCGCCCCAGACGGCCGCCAGCAGCGCGTGCAGCGCCGGATCGTGGCGTTGCAGTTCGTCGCGCGTGAACGGGGCGAAGTCGTTGCGCGCGAAGAAAGCCTCCGTGCCTTCGGCGAAGTACTCCATCGCGTTGGTCAGCGCGTACGCCGGTTCGAGCGTCGTCGGCTGGTTCGGGCCATGCCGCCGTTCGACGCGCGCATAGCCGCCTGCGGCCTTCGCCTGTTCGTACGCGCGCATCACCGCCGGATTGGCGAAGCCGCGCGGCAGCGCGCGGTCGTGGTAGGCGTGCGCCAGTTCGTGCAGCGCGAAGTTCGGCATGCGCTGCATCTCCTGCTCGAAGTCCGCCACGCCGGAGAATTCGACGCAGCGCGCCATCGCCGGGTCGCGGCCGTGGTCGCGCAGCCACCCAGCGCTCGGGTGGTACTCGGCGCCGCTGCGCTGGCCGGGATACGCCGGGGAGACGTACAGGGGCACGTCGCGCAGGCCCGCAACGGCGGGCGCGGGCACGACGCGGACGATCTCGGCGAGCATCTGCGCGAGCAGTTCGAGCGCGCGCTCGGTAGCCTGACGCTCCGCCGCGAACAAGCGCGCGTCGACCAGCACCTGCCAGCCAGCGATGGCATGCGTCGATCGCGCGATCGCCGCCGGCGCGGCGGCGTCCGGCGCGCTGCCCACGCTGGCGTCGGCCTGCGCGGCGACCGACGCGCCGGCGAGCACGATGGTGAGCGACAGGGCAACACGCCAATGCATCATGTGACGAACAGGTCGGAAGCGCCGACGCCGACAGCAACGGCGACGGGCGAGCGTAGCGGAACGCAGCGACCGTACGCACTTGTCGCCCCGCGCCGACGGGGCGAACATGCCACGTCCACTGCCGACGAATGCGGGACGGCGCGCGTCGCGTCGTCGACCGGCGCCGCTACGCTGCGCGGCGGCGCCCGCCGCACGGACAACGCGGTGCGCCGATTGCCGCTCGCTCTCGTCCGCCGTCCCCCGCCTCGCGTCCGCGCACGTTGCCCCTCGACCCCGCAGCCATGACCCCTCGCGCGCCACTCTGCCTCGGCCTATCGGCGCTCCCGCTGGGCGTGGCGCTGGCATTGTCGGCGTGCCGCGACACCAGCAGCGACGTTGCCACCGCGCCGCCCGTCGTCGCCGCGCTCGCGCGCCATGACCTGCCCGCGCGCGTCCGCGGGGTCGTGCTGCGCGACGAACTCGGCTGTGTCGCCTGCCACGCCGAGGCCGCGGCTGCGCCGGCCGCGGCCGCGCCGCGCGGTCCCGACCTCGCCACCGTCGCCAACCGCGTACAGCCGGCGTACCTCGCCACCTTCCTGGCTGCGCCGCACGCTGTCGAACCGGGCACGCCGATGCCCGACCTGCTGCACGACCGCAGCGACCGCGAGCGCACCGAGGCCGCCGCCAACCTCGCCGCCTACCTGCAGTCGTTCGGTGCATCGACCCTCGCCGCGAACGCCGCCGCGTCGGCCCGCGACGACGACGCCCTCGCGACCGGCCGCGCGCTCTACCACGAGATCGGTTGCGCCGCCTGCCACGCGCCGCGCGGGGCCGACGGCCGCGAGTTGCCACTGCCCGGCTCGACGCCGATGGCGCCGCTCGCCGCCAAGTACGCGCACGCGACGCTGACGGCGTTCCTGCTAGCACCGCACGCAGCGCGCCCCGCGCGGCGCATGCCGGACCTGCGGTTGGCGCCGGCGGAAGCGCACGCGCTCGCGCACTTCCTGCTGGCGAACGGCGGCGACCACGCGACGCGCAGCGCGGCGGGCGCGGCGAACGACACACCCG
>Ga0194132_10005094_pt1 | contig 21730 bp, 13 predicted proteins | sample TA2KigOf80mmetaG_FD_148612 | JGI IMG/M metagenome (GOLD analysis project Ga0194132, IMG submission 148612) | Freshwater microbial communities from Lake Tanganyika, Tanzania - TA2015054 Kigoma Offshore 80m | ecosystem: Environmental > Aquatic > Freshwater > Lake | place: Tanzania: Lake... | reverse complement strand
CGTCGCCAAGTTGATCGACACCACCTTGTGCATCGGGTGCAAGGCGTGCGAGGTCGCCTGCCAGGAGTGGAACGAACAGGAGTTCACGCTCGGCGTGTTCGCCAACACGTATCAGACGTTGCCGGACCTGGCGCCGAACTTCTGGAACCTGATCAAGTTTAACGAGGAGTCGAAGGACGGCGCGCAGGAATGGCTGATGGCCAAATACCAGTGCATGCACTGCGCCGAACCGGGTTGTCTGAAGGCATGCCCGTCGCCGGGCGCCATCGTGCAGTTGCCAAACGGCATTGTCGATTTCCATCAGGACAACTGCATCGGTTGCGGCTATTGCATAACCGGATGCCCGTTCGATGTACCCCGGCTCAGTCCGACAACGAAGAAGGTGTACAAGTGCTCGTTGTGCTCGGACCGCGTCGGGGCGGGCCTCACGCCCGCGTGTATCCGGACTTGCCCGACCAACTGCCTGACGTTCGGGGCGCGCGCCGATCTCGTTCAGATCGCCAATCAGCGGGCTGTGGAACTGAAGGCCGATGGGCACAAGGACGCGGGTGTATACGATGGGCCGGGAGTCGGCGGAACGAACGTGATTTACGTGCTGAAACACGCTTCAACCCCGGAGAGCTACGGATTGCCGAAGGATCCCACGATTCCGTGGACAGTGGCGCTATGGAAGGGGCCGCTGAAGTGGGTGGCGAACGCCGCGTTTATTGGCACGGCGGTCGGCGCGATGCTGCACTATCTGAAATTCGGACCGAAGGAGGTGCATGGTGACAAAGCGGATTGATCGCTCTTCAAAGGTCAAGCGGAACGTAGGGACCGAGCGTCGGGCTGGCACTTCCATATTCTCGACGCCGCGTGCGAATTCCTCGTCAACTTCGGGACTGCCGACCACGGGAGGCGCGCGGTGACGAAACAGATAGACCGCTTCTCCTTCGCCGAGCGCGCGTCCCACTGGGTATCGGCGGTTTGTTTTCTCTATGCGGCGCTCACCGGGCTCGCGCTCTGGTCGCCGAAACTGTTCTGGCTGTCCGGAGTGTTTGGTGGCGGGGAGGTCGCAAGAGCCTGGCATCCGTGGGCGGGGATGATCTTCTCGTGCGCGCTTGGAGTGATGATCCGGCGCTGGTCGGCACAGATGCAGTTAGACGAGGACGATCAGATCTGGCTGGCCAAGTCGCATCTTTACGCGCAGAACATCGAGGCGGGTCTGCCCGAATCAGGCCGGTTCAACGCGGGACAAAAAATGCTGTTCTGGACGCAGTCGGCGGCGGCGCTCGGTCTGGTGTTGACCGGTGTCGTTCTCTGGTTTCCGGAGTCGATGCCGCGTGCGCTGCGACTCGGCGCGATTCTGCTGCATCCGGCGTGCGCTTCGGTATCGATCGGCGGAATCATCGTGCACATTTACATGAGCACTCTCGGCGTGCCTGGCGCCTTGCGGGCGATGGTGCGCGGCACGGTCAGCGAGGAGTGGGCCAAGTCACACCACGGCAAGTGGTATCGCGAGGTCGCTGGCCGTTGAGGTCTGAGCGCGCGCGGGAGCTTGCCGCGAAACAACCGGACGCCGCGGAGGTGCTCGTACTGATGGCGCGGGCGTTCGAAATCGTCGACGCAGCGGGCGCGGTGAAATGGGACGATTTGCCGCGATTGCTTGCCAAACTACGCGCCGAACTCGCTCCCCTGGCGCCCGGCCCGCTACGTGAAATCAGGCCGGATGCGGGGGAGCTTGGCCGGTACCTGCAGGCGCCAGACCCGCTCATGCCCGCCAGTTTCTACGCTCGCCTAGCGTTGGAGGCGTGGGCGCGCCACGCTCCGATCCAGCAGCAGAAGCCGAAACCGAACGAATGCCCGCATTGCGGGCACGCGCCGCAACTTGGCATCTTGCGCACCGAAGGCAACGGTGAAGCATTGCGGCTGGCGTGCAGTCTGTGCCGCCGCGAATGGCCGTTTCGCCGGATCACCTGTCCACGGTGCGGCGAAACCGACCACGACAAGCTTGCGTTTTACTCGACACCCGGCTTCCCCCACGTGCAGGTACAGACGTGTCAGACCTGCTCGACGTATCTGTATCTATTCCACGTGGACAAAGACCCAGCGCTTGTGGCCGAGGTCGATGAGATGTCGCTGCTGGCCGTGGATGTCTGGGCGCTTGAGTTGGGCTACCAGAAGATCTGGCCGAATTTGGCGGGACTCTGACCCGCACTCAATTGCAGCGGCGTACATCGCGAGCGACCGAATTGCCCACCGCGTTGGAAACGCGGGCACGGAGCGTCGAAACAATTACATCGAACCCTTGGGCTCCGACAACAATGGGAACGTCGATCCGGAACGAACCACCGTTGCGAACCGAGAGCGGCGCGGCGAAATAGTCGAAAGCAATTACCGAGACCGGCGTGCTGTTGATCTCTTTGCCGTTCAGGTCGATCGTGAGCGCCGTCAACTCTCGGGTCGAACTGCTGCCTGTGAGCTGCACGTTGAGGATGCCGCCCGAAGTTGTATAACACGCATCGGTTAGAGTTGGCGCCGAACGAGGGACCTCGAGAACGGCCGGAGGCGGAACCGATACTTGAGTTTGTCCGGCGATCGTGACGCGGTCAAATCGAATTTGATGACGCGCGGCGACCGTACCGAGCGACGCGAGCCGCAATCGAAAAGTGCGCTGTCCGGCCGGGATTTCGAACCGCACGCGTCGGCCTCCGGGCAGGAACTGTACCGCTGGATCGGCAGCGTTTACCTCCCCATCGACGGCGCCGGTGTTGGCCTCCGAAGTCAACACCAAGTCGCCGCTGACAGGGAGCGGGTAGGCCCGCTCGAGTTGGAGGTCGACCGGGATATCGGACGTAACTCCGCGCGGAATCACCAAACGCAAGTCAGGTAGCGGAGGAACTCGAGACGAAACCGAACAAGTCTTGCGAATTTCCACCCGGCGTTGATCCTCGACGATGAGAGTGAATGGGAACTCGCCGGTGTTCGTGGGGGTGCCACTGAACCAGCCATCGGCGCCGATGGTCAGACCCGCCGGCAGACGGCCCTCGGTACGCCAGCGATACGGCGCGATGCCGCCTTCAACAAGCGCGTGTTCACGGTAGAACTGGCCGACGCGCGCATCAGATAGGGGGCACGGGCGCTGAATCTCCAGCGGGTCGGGTTGGACCGTGAGCCGGCACTGTTGGGTCGTCGCGTTGCCATTGCTATCGGCGACCCGTAAAGTAAACGTATGCGATCCGGCAAGGGTCGGAGTACCCGAGAGGACGCCGCTGGAGAGTACCGAAAGCCCCGCCGGCAGACGCGACTCGGCACTCCAGCGGAACGGTTCAATGCCACCAACGGTGCTCAACGCCGCAGTGAAGGTCCTATTGACTCTTGCGTCGGGAAGCGGGCAAGCGCTGATCGAAATCGGCGAGCGATCGACGATCAACGAACAGGACTTCGCACCCGACATGCCTCGGTTATCGCGCGCGACAATCAAGAACCGCCAGCTTCCGGCGTCATTCGCCGATCCGGTAATTCGCCCGTTAGGCTGCAGCGATATTCCTGGAGGCAGAGATCCCGACAGCGCCCAGAAGTACGGTCCTTGACCGCCGCTGGCGCTTAACGTCTCGCCGAACTCTGAGCCTGTCGCCGTTTTCGGCAGCGGGCATTCGTTGTCGATCCGCACGACGGGAGACCCGACGGTGAGTTTGCAGTTAGTCTGAAGTTGGCGCCCGCCGACATCGGTGACGATGAGCCGGTATGGGAATTCCCCGGTCGCGGTGGGAATTCCGGCGAGCGAGCCGTTCGGCGAGAGATTCACACCAGTCGGCAGCCCGCCACTGAGACTCCACGTTAACGGAGGAGCAAATCCCGATGCCGTCGCGCGGCCTTCAAACGGCACGCCAAGCGTCCCGAACTCTTCCGGACAACCGGCGATCGTCGGAACCAATGTGATCTGCTTCACGTTGATCGAGCAGAATCGGACCGCGGGCTCGGCTTCCGAGTTTGCGGGTCCGGCGACTCGGAGCTGGAAGTTAAATAGTCCCGGCCGAGTTGGGGTTCCGGAGATGACGCCAGCCGCAGTTAGCGCGAGACCGGGAACAGGCGACTGCCCGTCTTCGCCCCACGTCCATTGAAAAGGACCCGGCCCGCCGGTAGCGCGCAGAGTTTGAGAATAGGGCGTTCCGACAAGCCCGTCGGCTAGTGGACAAGACCGCGTTTCGATGATTAATGAAAGCGCATCGATTTCGATCGAGGCTCGCTGCGAGACAGTCTCTTCGACATTGTCGACGCGACTAGTCACCGTGACGGTAAAGGTGAACATGCCGCGGGCAGTTGGCGTTCCGGTCATCACGCCCGCCTGGTTAAGCATTAACCCAGGCAGCGGGGCGCCCGGGTCCGGAGTGAGCGACCAACGATAAGGATTCGTGCCACCGTCGGCGGTTAGATTGGCAACATAGGGGATGCCAACCACGCCGAGCGGGAACGCCGGATTGCTGGTGATCGTCAGGCCGGGGCTCAATTGGCCTCCGCGGGCGCGGAAAAAATAGCGGCCAACCACGGGGCTGTTCAGCCGGCGACGGGCCAAAGCGCGCGGCCCGTTGTCGAGAAACGATCCAGCAATCAAGGAACCTGCCAGTTCGAATGAGGTGCCGGGAACGCCGGAGCCGTTCGACCAGCCGACGGCCGCCGGAACGCCGCCGAGTCCGCCGGATCCCCCGGAAGCGTCGCCGGTTTCCCACTGGATTTTTTCGTAGTTGAATTCAACGTCGAAATTTCCGGCTCCCGTATCGGACCTCTCTATCAGGATCAATTGAAACGAATTGAGCTTTTCGGTATGGCTCGCGAAGTAACCGACACCGATATAGTTCACGCCAAATGCGCGACGGCCGTCGATAGTATCCTCGCCATAGTGGACAAGCCGCGATCCAGCCCCTCGTGTATCGACATCGCCAAAAAATGCGGCGATAATCTCGCGTTGCGTGCTCTCAAGGCCGAAGGGCGTAAAAGTCGCCAGCGGATTGTCAAAGGTGATGTTGCCGTTATTATTGACGTAGCAGCTTGAGCGAATTCGCCCGAAGAAATTTACCGTAAAAGGGAGCGGAACGAGCGGGCTCGAACCGTCGTCGTTGGCGGGAATCGAAAATTTCTCGAATCCGCTGAGTTTGCGGATCGACTGCGCTTCCACGGCAAGCGTTGCCGCGGCGATTAGCCACAATAAGCGTTTCATTGATTCTGCTCCCCGACGGTTGCCGCAGCCGGCATCCAACCGAGCGCACCCGTCTCGCCGTTCCAAAACGCAACCGGCCGCTTGGCCGATTCGTGCAGGCGCACGGCGAAATTGCCCGGCGCGAGCCACAATCCATCCACACCTTTCTCAAAGGCCAGCCGGTTCACTTCGGTGGTCCGAAGATCGAAAACCGAGCCGCTTGAAGCATTGACGGCAACAAGCGTGTTTCCGTCCGCGGACACGGCCAAGCCGATCGCATGCTCAATCAGGTCGGCCTCTCCGGCCGATGATCCGTTGGCGTCGAAACCCGAGAGCCTTCCATTCGGAGAAAGAACCCAAAGTTCCTGTGAACCCGGCCGGAACGCCGCGGCTGAGGCCTCACCGACAGCTATGTCACCCGAGGCTCGATGCCAAGTGGCGACGCCCTCCCTGACGTACAAGGTCCCGGCCGATTCGGAATAGGCAAGTACACTGGCGACCCCAGTGGTATCAAAGCCGCCCCGAACCGCTCCGGAAGCCGAGTGTTCCGCGCAGTGGTCCGACTGGCACACCGAGAAACCATTCCCCGCGCGATCCCACGCGAGAGAAACGGAAGATTCGGCGGCGCCGATCTGCCTGGCCGACAAGCCGGGCACGATCAACCATAATTCCTTCGCCGTGAGCGCGACAAGCGCCGAGGCATCCGGCGAAACCCAAATTCTCGATGCCACCTCCGGCAACTTGTAGCCGTGGCCGTCTCGCGGGCTGTCGACAACTCCAGTTATTCCAATAACTTCCGAGCCGTCCGGCGACAGCAGCCAGCCGAGTGCCGGGGCCGAGATTCTGGCCGCAATTTGGCCGGAAAGCGCCATAGACGCCGTTAGAATGAGTATCGCGATCCCTCGCGGAGGTGTAGCCATCAGTTTCCAGTGCATGTGTTCGCCCTGGGCCGTTCGTCCGCTTCGTGCAGTCCGACACGGCGCCACTTAATTCATCGGGCGAACGCCGCCAAACCTTTACGGCCATCTAAACCTTAACCTCCGCACAGCCGAAGATAGCCCTATAATAGGGACGTAACCTTCCCCGCCCGTATCGCGCCTTCCAAAATAAGGCGAAGTTTTCTCCGCGAGGCCACTCATGTCCGCATACTCCAATCCCGCACCATCCCCGGTCGAACAGCCAAACAAGCTGGCTCCGGTAGCGCTTCCGACGCCACCGGAAAAGAAAGGCAGGTCGTGGAAGGGATTCGTCATCGCTGCATTGATCGCCGGTGGTGGCTGGGCCGCATACGAATTTGGTTATAAGCCTTCAGTTGCCAATCAACAAGCGCAGGCAGCGGCCGCGGCGATTCCGACAATCAAAGTGGCAACCGGTTCGCTCGAAGTCCGGACTCGCGTGGCTGGCGGCACGGCGGCTCGCGAGTACGTCAACGTCACCGCGCCGATGATTCGCGGCCCCGAAGGCAATCGGCCGATGGTGCTGTTGAAGCTTGCGCCATCCGGTTCGATGATCAAGAAGGGCGAGTTGGTCGCCCAGATCGACGGGCAGTCGTTGCAAGACCATATCGATGACGTGAAGGATACGGTCGAAACAGCCGAAGCCGACGTTCGCAAACGCGAAGCCGAGTTGGAAATCGATTGGAAAAACATGCAGCAGACCTTGGCCATTGCCAAGGCCGATTACGACAAGGCCCGCTTGGACGCCAGGGCGTCGGAAGTCCGGACCGAGGTCGAGCGCCTACTGCTTCAACTCACCGAGGAAGAGGCCCTGGCCCGCTACAAGCAGCTACAGTCCGATATCGAAAACACGAAGAAGCGCAACGAATCGGACATCAAGATTCTGAAGTACACCCTGGAGCGCCATCGGCGGCACCTTGACCGGCATGCCGGCGATATGAAGCGGTTCGAGATCCGCGCCGCCATCGACGGACTAGTGGTCTATCAGTCAATCTGGGGCGGGAGCTCCCTGCGACAGATCGAAGTTGGCGATCAGGTTACGCCCGGCCAGCCGTTCATAAAAGTCGTAAACCCGACGAGCATGATGCTTGACGCTCGTATCAATCAGGCCGAAAGCGAGAGATTCCAGTTGAATCAGGCCGCGGTGATGCGCATCGACGCGTTCCCTGGCATGACGCTGAAGGGCCATATTTTCAGCATTGGCGCGATCGCCACGGGCGGACGATTCCAGAACTATTACATTCGCAACGTGCCGTTGCGCGTCGCCTTCGACACCGTCGATCCCAAGCTGATCCCCGATCTTTCCGGCTCAGCCGATATTCTTCTCGAAGCCTCCGAGCCAAACGCGGTTCTCGTTCCGCTGGGCGCGCTTGAGGAAAAGGACGGCAAGAGCTTCGTGCACGCCAAGACCCAGAATGGCTTCGAACGTAAAGAAGTAAAAACGGGCCTACGCAACGATACTCATGTTTCGGTAACCAGCGGGATCACAGCCGGTCAGGAAATTCGCGCGATTCTTTAACCGAAGAGCGGTTCAATCTCGCGGCTCACAATCATCTTCTGTGAGGCGAACGGCTCAATGTAGTAGAAGTCACGGCCAGAAGGAGTACCCTTGATGGTCTTGCGCCAGTCGATGCCCATGGCCGAGTAGATGGTTGTCGCGATGTCCTCGGTATAGATCGAGCGCTTGACGCCCCAGCCGGCATCGACGATTTTCGATCCGTCGGGGTTGGTCTTACCAATGACTTGGCCGCCCTTGACGCCACCGCCCGCGAAGAGGCCGGTGAATGCGTATTGATAGTGATCGCGACCCTTGAGGCCGTCGGTGATATTCCCCGGCGTGCGGCCAAATTCGCCGACGGCGATGACAAGAGTCTCGTCAAGAAGCGTTGTGCCATTGGCGCGTTTACGCGAGGCGAGATCAGCGAGGAGATTCGACAGAGCGGGGTCGAGTTCTTCGGAGCGCTTATAGATGTTGTTGCGCGTGTAGATGTTCGAGTGGTGGTCCCAGTCGCGGTGGAGAAGGAAGATGAACTTCGTGCCGGCGTCGGCTTCGATAAGGTTGCGGGCGATGATGCAAGCGTCGCCGACATCGGTTCCGCCGTAGCGGGCCTTGTCTTCGCTGCTGAGTTGAAAGAGCGGCGCGGTGCGGGGAGCGGAGAGCAGACGAACGGCGGATTCGTAGTGGTCGTTGTAGTCGCGGAAGGCTTTGGCTTGGAGCGAACTGTCGTTACGAAGACGGCTGTCGAAGTCCTTGAGCATCGCCCATCGGCGCTGGAACTCCTTTTTTTCTTCGTCGCTATCGACAGCGTAGGCGGAGAGGTCGGTCTGCGTTTGGATGTGGAACGGCGAATAGAGCGCGGGGAGGAATCCGCTCTTCAACAGTCCGGCTTGATTCTGCACCACATTGAGCGCGACGTAGCTCGGCAGGCAATCGGATGGCTTGCGGCGGTTGTGGCACTCCATTGCAACGACAGAACCGACGGCGGGGATTTCTTTGTGCAGCGATGGATTCAACGAGTGCGCCGCCTGCACATAATACTGCGCGCGGCCATGGACCGAATCCCACGCTTCGAGCGAACGGACCAGCGCAACCCTATCGAGTTGCTTGGCAAGCTTCGGGTAAAGTGCCATGGGCCACCTGACGCCCGGCCGAAGCTCCTTGACATTGAAGTCGGGCGGGGTCCACTTGTCCTCTTTCAAATCCCAGGTGTCAAGGTGTGATTGGCCGCCGTCGAGCATGACCCAGATGACGAACTTTGCGCTGTTGCGTGGCTTGGCGGACTGCGCGGATTTGGCGGCTTGCGCTTCGAGCAGCGGCAAGAAGCTATAAGCGGCTACAGACGTGGCGCCGGCGCGGAACGCTTGTCGTCGAGTGATGTAGTTGTCGAGTAGGCGGCTCATTAGTAGTTGAAGAGGAATTCGACTTTGTTGACGAGGAGCCATTGCAAATCTTCGTGATTAGCAATCTGCATGGCCATGCGCTTTTCATCGGGCTGCGGGGAGCGTTGCAAGAAGCGCCAGAACAGTTTGTCGACAATTTGTTCCTGCGTCGCGTTTTGATCCTGAAGCGTTTTCAAGAAGCTGCCTGGCTGGGCTTTGACCTGGCTCTTGACGAAGGGGCTATTCAGCAATAGTACGGCCTGGGTAACGTCACCATCGTTGGTCCGTTCGGAATATTCACGGTTGGTCTGGCCGAAGGAGTCGAGGAAGAAGTGGAGATCCTTGGCGCCAGGAAAGTTCTGGCGGAGGTCTTCAGGCGACCGAAGCTCGGTGGCGAAGCGGACCCGAATGTTCGTGTCGCGAATCGGAATCTGATTGTAGTTGCCAGTCGCAAAGACGAGGGAATCATGAACTTGTTCGGCGGTTAGGCGGCGAACGAACTTCCGCGCAAAGTACTTCGCATAGCTGTCTTTCCATTCGCCAGGAAATTTGGAACTCAGTTGATAGGCGCTCGATTTGGCGATGGTGCGGAAGAGATGGCGAAGATCGTGATTGTGCTTTCGGAAGTCATCGGCGAGGGCGTCGAGCAGTTCGGGGTGACTTGGCTGCAGCGTCCACGGCGCGGGCGGCGGGTTCCTTGGATCCTGGCGAAGCAGGTCGAATTCGTGCGGGGGATCGACAATACCCGCGCCGAACATTTCGGCCCAGAACATGTTGACGGCCGAGCGGGCGAACTGCGGATGCGTGGTGAGGATGCGAGCGTACTCGCCGCGAAGGGGCTTATTCTGCACGGGTGTGGCGCCGTTCAAAATGAAGGAGGGATCCAGTTTGCCCTTGCCGTTGCGCGGGATGCGAACGACGGTGCGCGCGGATGCGTCGTAGCCTTCGCCTTCGTCGTCGATCGAATATTCATCGCGGCTCGTAGCGATTTCAACGCGCCGAAGCACGCGGGTACCGCCGAAGAAAGCCGCGGTTTTCCAGAGCTCCTCGCGCTTGCGCGTGGTGAGGTAGAGATTGATCTTTTCGAGGTGGTTGGCGCCGTCGTGGCAAGAGACGCAACTCAAATCGAGGCCTAGAAAATGCTTGACGGAGTTGATGGCGAGTTCGTCGGAGGTATCCTCATGCACGGTGTCATCGCACTTGATTCCGATGACGACCCAGCGGGCGACGTAGCTGGCGGGCCCGACGTACCAGTTGCTGGCGGCGTTGGCCGTGAGCATGTCCTTCACCATTTCGTTGTAGGGACGATTGAGGTGAATGTTGTCGTAGATCCATTTGTAGAAAAGGTTTTTGCCTTCGTTGCCGACGCGGTTGGCGGCGGATTTGGCGAGGTCGCCGAACCAGTAAGTCCAGCGGGCTTTAAAGGCTTGCGATACGGTGAGGGCGTCGATGAGTTTGTCGCGCTTGGCGGGGTCTTTGTCGGCGACGAATTTTTCGAGTTCGGCGGAGTCGCCGATGCGGCCGGTGAGATCGAGATGGACGCGGCGGAAGAACTCTTCGTCGGAGGCAAGCGGGGCGTGCGGGACTCTGTCAGCGGCCATCTTCGCGAAGATGTGGTCGTCGATGAAGTTCCTTCTTGGGACGTTTTGCGACGCAATCGTCTCGCTGCCGCGGATCGCGTCGGTAAGGGTCGAGAGTCTTTGGCGGCGGTCTTCGACGCCGACCTTTGGGTGGTCCTTGGGGAGCTGGGCGAAGGCCGCAGCGCTAATCACGAGGAGCAAAGTGCGGTACATGTTGCGCCGTAAAAATGATATCGAAAGTTGGAGGTGGTTCGGGGGCGGGCTTAGTTGGCCCTGGCGCATTGCCACTGCAACCAAAGCGCGGCTGCGGTGCTATTACCGCTCGCTCTGGCTCGGGCGATTCGCGTGTTCAATCTGCGCAGTGAGAGTTGGCGGATCGTGCCGTTGCGTGCGTCGATGGCGTCGATTCTGATGGCCGCGGCCGGTTGGCTGGCGCACGTCGCTTACACCGCAGCGCATCCGTTGACCACGCGATGCATCGAACGCTGCGGCCCAGCTCCGTTTCTGATGAAATAGACACGTGAAGATTCAACTGCTGATCGCCGCCGCGGCGGTTGCCTCGGGACAGGATTTCGTGCGCGATGTGAGGCCGATCCTTTCCGACAACTGCTTTGCGTGTCATGGGCCGGACGATTCGAAACGCATGGCGGGCGTGAGGCTCGACACCAGCGAGGGTGTAAAGGCGGCGGCTTCGAAAATTGTCGCGAAGTTGACGCATGCCAATCCGAACTTGCGGATGCCTCCAGCCTCGACGGGGCGCGTGCTGAACGCCGCTCAGATCGACGTACTGAAGCGCTGGGTGGAGGGTGGTGCGGTGTTTCGCACTCACTGGGCGTACGAGACGCCCGTGCGGCCGGCTGTACCGGCGGCGCGCGGGAAGTGGGCGCGCAACGCGATCGACAACTTCGTTCTGGTGCGATTGGAGCAAGAGAAACTGGCGCCATCGGCGGAAGCGGATCGCATCACGCTCCTGCGGCGTTTGTCACTCGATTTGACGGGGCTGCCGCCGACAGTCGCCGAGGTCGATGCGTTTCTGCGAGACAAGTCTTCGAACGCGTACGAGAAGCAAGTCGACCGCCTGCTGGCTTCGCCGCATTACGGCGAGAAACTTGCGCTGCACTGGCTCGACCTCGCGCGCTACGCCGACACGCACGGGTTTCATATCGACTCGCATCGCGACATGTGGCCCTGGCGCGACTGGGTGATTCGCGCATTCAACACAAACATGCCATTTGACCGTTTCACCATCGAGCAACTGGCTGGCGATTTGTTGCCGAATGCGACCGTCGAGCAGAAGGTCGCAAGCGGGTTCAATCGCAACCACATGATCAACTACGAAGGCGGTGCGATACCGGAGGAGTATCTGGTCGAGTATGTCGCCGACCGCGCGGAAACGACATCGACCGTCTGGATGGCGATGACGATGGGCTGCGCACGCTGCCACGATCACAAATACGACCCGATTAAGCAGAAGGACTACTTCCGGCTCTTTGCGTTCTTTAACGGCGTCAAGGAGAAGGGTCTGGATGGCCGCGATGGCAACGCCGATCCGCTGTTGAAACTGCATACGCCGGAGCAAAAACGGCGCGACGATTTTCTCTCGATGCGGATCAAGGGCCTGGAAGCGGAAGTCGCGGATGCGAAGGTGAAACCGGCGCTCGAGAAGTTCGAACAAGAAACGCCGCGCTTGTATGCGGGCCTGCCCGGACTGAAGCAAGGCCTGCTGGCGCAGTACGAGATGGATGGCACCGTGACGGATCACTCGGGCGGGTATCGTCATGCGGCGGTACGGCGCGGCGAAGCGGCGATGGTGCTGGCAGCAAACGGCAAGGCGACGACCTTTACGACACCGAGTCATTTGACGTTTTTCGACCCGAAGTGGGGCAACGAGTTTACGATCGCGGCGTGGTTGATTCAAGGGCACCATGAACCGCAGACAATCTATCGCGCGCCCGGACTGGAAGTCTGGTGGGACGAGTCGCAACCTCTGCCGCACTTGCGGCGCGGCGCGCATGTGCATGTCGCAATCGACGGCGCGCACATCCGCACACGCGACCGGTTGGTGCAGAACGAGCAGTACCATCTGGCGATTTCGCGTACGCGCGATGGCGGCGTGACGATTCGCGTCAATGCGGCCGCTGTGCCAGTTGTGCGCGAGGATGCTGTGAAGTTGCGCCCGGCATCGCAGTTCGAGATTGGCGAGTCCGCCGACACCGAGGGCCGCAACGGATTCCGCGGAAGAATCGCCGATTTGCGGCTGTATTCGCGCGCGTTGGCAGTCGAGGACGTTTCGTATCTAGCGGTGCATCATCGATTGACGCGGATGCTGGACGTGCCGGCGAAGACGCGCCCGCGCGAACTGACCGCGCGACTGAAGGAGCACTTCTTGGAGAACGCGGCGCCACTGGAAATGAAGGCGGCGTGGGGCGAACTGAAGCGTCTGCGTTTGGAAAAAGCGGCGCTCGACGATGAAATCGCCAACACGATGATCATGTCGGAACTCGATAAGCCGCGCGACACGTTCATTCTTGCGCGCGGGGACTATCGGAATCATGGCGAGAAGGTAACAGCCGCAACGCCGGGTGCGCTGCCGCCACTGCCGTCGGACGTGAACGTCGATCGGTTGGCGTTAGCGCGTTGGCTGGTCGATGCGAAACATCCGCTCACGGCGCGCGTCGCGGTAAACCGTTTTTGGCAGAATTTGTTTGGACTCGGGTTGGTGAAGTCGAGTGAAAACTTCGGCACACAAGGCGAACCGCCGTCACACCCGGAGTTGCTGGACTGGCTGTCGACGGAGTTCGTGGCGTCGAAGTGGGACGTGAAGGCGCTTCACAAAACAATGGTGATGTCGGCGACATACCGGCAAACGTCGAAAGCATCGGCGGCGTTGATCGAACGCGATCCGGAAAATCGATTGCTGGCAAGGATGTCACGGTTCCGCCTGCAAGCGGAATTGGTGCGCGATAACGCACTGGCGGCGAGCGGGTTGTTGAATGCGAAGATCGGCGGGCGAAGCACCTATCCGTATCAGCCGGCGGGGATTTGGGAAGAGATCGCGCGCGGCGAGATTTTTTCGGCGCAGGTATATAAGGAGAGCGCGGGCGAGGATCTCTATCGTCGCGGCATGTATTGGTTCTGGAAACGCACGGCGCCTCCGGCGTCGTTGACGACCTTCGACGCACCGGACCGCGAGAAGTGCGTGGCTCGGCGGTCCGTCACAAACACGCCTTTGCAAGCGCTGGTGTTGATGAACGATCCGGCATACGTCGAAGCCTCGCGGGCTTTGGCGACGCAAGTGATGAGCGAGAAAGACCCGGCCAAGCGCGCCGCAGCGGCGTTTCGGCGCGTAACCGGACGCATACCCGAACCGCGCGAGACCGCGGTTCTGACAGCGCTGGCTGCAAAGCAGCTCACGCGGTACCAGTGCGACCCTGCAGGTGCGAAGGCGTTGTTGGCGGTGGGCTCGCTCAAGCTCGACTCGCATATCCCGGCGGCGGAACTAGCGGCATGGACGAATGTCGCGAGCGTGATCTTAAACATGGACGAGGCGGTTACGAAGGAGTAGTGATGAGCATCTACGAGACACGGCGGCAACTGATCGGGAAAGGCGCGAAGGCGATTGGACTGGCGGCGCTGGCGAACTTGCTGGAGCGCGATGGCGCGGCCGCCGCGATGGCGGGCCTGCCGCATCATGCACCAACGGCTAAACGTGTGATCTGGCTGCATCAATCGGGCGGGCCGTCACAGCTCGATCTGTTCGACTACAAGCCGCAGTTGAAGAAACATCACGGCACGGAGTTGCCGGGATCGGTGCGCATGGGGCAGCGCATCACGGGTATGACGAGCGGGCAAGCGTCGTTTCCGGTAGCATCATCGATCTTCAAATTCGAACAGGCGGGAAAGGCCGGGATGTGGATGAGTGAAGTGATTCCGCATCACAAGAAGATCGCCGATGAAATCACGGTGATCAAGAGCGTGCACACCGATGCGATCAATCACGATCCCGCGATAACCTTCATTCAAAGCGGCAGCCAGCAACCTGGGCGGCCGAGCATGGGCGCGTGGGTATCGTACGGATTGGGCAGCGAGACGCAGGAGTTGCCGGCGTATGTTGTCTTGCTGTCGCAACAGGCGAGCGTAAATGCGGATCAGCCTTTATTCTCGCGGCTGTGGGGTTCGGGCTTTTTGCCGTCTCGCTATCAAGGCGTGCGGCTTCGCGGCGGCAAGGAGCCGGTGTTGTATTTGGCGGATCCACCGGGGGTGTCTCGCACGGACCGGCGCGAAATGCTGGACGCTGTCGGCGCGTTGAACAAGATGCGCGAAGAGGCGTATCACGATCCGGAGATCGACACCCGCGTTCAGCAGTATGAGATGGCGTACAAGATGCAGGCGTCGGTGCCGGAGTTGACGGATTTCTCGAAAGAGCCCGAGTCGACGTTTGCGCTGTATGGAGACGATGCGCGGAAGCCAGGCACCTACGCGGCGAACTGTTTGCTTGCGCGAAGGCTGGTCGAACGCGGCGTGCGATTCGTGCAGCTCTATCACAAGGGCTGGGATCAGCATGGCAACTTGCCCCGCGATCTGGCGCTGCAATGCAAGGCATCCGATCAGGCGGCGGCGGCATTGGTGCTCGACTTGAAGCAGCGCGGGATGTTGAAGGACACGCTGGTTGTTTGGGGCGGCGAATTTGGGCGCACTGTGTATTGCCAGGGGCGATTAACCGAGACCGATTACGGGCGCGATCACCATCCGCGAAACTTCGCGATGTGGATGGCGGGCGGCGGCATCAAACAGGGATTCCAACTCGGCGAGACCGACGACTTCAGCTACAACATCACGGCCGATCCGGTGCATATTCACGATATCCAAGCGACGCTGCTGCATTGTCTGGGCATTGATCACACGCGATTAACGTACAAGTTTCAGGGGCGCTGGTTCCGGCTGACCGATGTGCATGGAAACGTCGTGAAAAAGGTGCTGGCGTGAAGCTGGCGGTCGCGTTCTTCGCGATCTCCGTGTTTGCGCAGCCGGCGAAGATCGTGCTGGTTGGCGACTCAACGGTGAACGACGAAGGCGGATGGGGACCGGGGTTTCGCGCGGCGATGGGTGATCGATACGCGATCCTGAATCTGGCGAAGAACGGGCGGAGTTCGAAGAGTTTTCGTAGCGAAGGGCATTGGGCGAAGGCGCTGGCGGAGCAGCCCGCGTTTGTGTTGATCCAGTTTGGGCACAACGATGTGCCGGGCAAGGGTCCGGAACGTGAGACGGATGCGTCTTCGACGTATCGCGCAAACTTGGCGCAGTTCATTGACGAAGCGAAGGCGATTGGCGCGAAGCCGATTTTGGTGACGTCAATCGTGCGGCGCGGATTTACGCCGGATGGAAAGTTTCGACCAGATAGTCTCTTACCATATGTCGAGGCAGTGCATGTGGTCGCTCGCGAGAAGAGCGTGGCGGTGATGGATTTGTACACGCGCACACGCGAGCAGGCGACTGCACTGGGACCGGAAGGTGCGAAGGAGATTGGCCGCGTTTTGCCAGATCGCAAACAGGACAAAACGCATCTAGGTCCTATGGGACAGGCATCGGTCGGACGAATGGCAGCCGAGGAGTTCGAACGAGTCCGATGACAACGGCAAGAGATTGGGCGGCGCGGCTGCGGCGCCGAGAGGTGTCGCCGGTTGAGGTGATCGAACATCATCTGCGCGTGATTGCAGAAAAGAACCCGCGCGTGAACGCGATCGTGACACTGACGGCGGAGAAGGCGCTGGAAAAAGCGCGAAAAGTTACGCCCGGACCGCTGTTTGGATTGCCGGTGGCGCATAAGGATCTGCAAGAGACGCGCGGCGTGCGGACGACGTTCGGCTCGCCGATCTTTCGAGACTACGTGCCCAACTTCGATACCGAAATCGTCCGCCGCATGAACGCAGCGGGTGCGATTTCGCTGGGAAAAACGAATACGCCGGAATTTGGAGCGGGCTCACAGACATTTAATCCCGTGTTCGGCAAGACGCGGAATCCGTTTGATCTTTCGAAGACGTGCGGCGGTTCGAGCGGCGGCGCGGCGGTTGCGTTGGCGACAGGGATGATCGCGCTGGCCGACGGGAGCGATATGGGCGGGTCGCTGCGAAACCCGGCGTCGTTCTGCGGCGTGACGGGGATGCGGCCGACGATTGGCGTTGTGCCGGGCAGTACGACGCTGGTGACCGACGGGCCGATGGCGCGCAACGCGGGGGATCTGGCAATGCTGCTCGATGTGGTCGCGGATCTTCCGGCGCACGGCGAGCTGGATCGCGATTTTCGCGGCGCGCGCGTGGCGTGGTGCGGTGAGATCGAAGGCATGCCGTTTGACGCGGAAGTGCGAGCTGTGGTCGATGGCGCGCGGAGGCGTTTCGAAGCGCTTGGCTGTGTGGTGGAAGAAGCCGCGCCGGCTTTCGCCGGCGCCGATGAAGCGTTCCGTGTCCTGCGGGCGCATGAGTTTCATGTGAAACACGGCGAGAAGCTTGAGCCGTATAGAAATCTGATGAAAGAGACGGTGGTGCAGGAATTGGAGCGTGGGGCGTTATTGAAGCCATCGGACGTGGAGAGGGCGATGGCGCTTCGCGAAGCGCTGATCGAGAAAACCAAAACGTTCCACGCTTCGTATGAATATTTCGTACTCCCAACGGTTCAAGTGCTCCCCTTCGACATCGATCAACCTTTCGTCACCGAAATCAACGGCGCCACGATGCCGAGCTACATCGACTGGATGAAGTCGTGCTACTTCGTGTCGATGCTCGGCGCGCCCGCGGTGTCGACGCCCGCTGGATTCTCACGTAGCGGATTGCCCGTGGGGATGCAGATCGTCGGTCCGCGTTTTGCGGACTGGTCTGTACTGCAACTGGCACACGCGGTGGAAGAGGCCGCGCGCTAATGCAGTGTCCGAAGTGCAAGTCCGAGATGCCTCTGGGCGGCGACAACTGCGTGAAGTGCGGTTGGGCGAGTGATGCGACGGTGACGTTGACGACGCCGAAGAGCGCGGTATCGGCGCCATCATCAAGCATCACTGATGAAGGCCGCTTCCCTCCGGGCACGCTGCTGAATCAGCGGTATCGCGTGATCGACATGCTGGGCCAAGGTGGCATGGGCGAGGTATATCGCGCGAACGATTTGATCCTTGGCCAACCCGTAGCGCTGAAGTTCCTGCCGGTTGAGATGGCGCGCGACGAGATGATTCTGGCGCGATTTCGTAACGAAGTTCGTACGGCGCGGCAGGTGTCGCATCCAAACGTCTGCCGTTGTTACGATTTAGGCGAGGTCGATGGAGCGCCGTACATTTCGATGGAGTATGTCGACGGCGAGGATTTGTCGACGTTGATCAAGCGTATTGGGCGGCTTCCGCAGGACAAGGGCGTTGAACTGGCGCGGCAGTTGTGCGCGGGCATTGCGGCGGCGCATGACAAGGGGGTGCTGCATCGCGATCTGAAGCCGTCGAACATTTTGATCAACAAGAAGGGTCAACTGTTGATCACCGACTTCGGGCTGGCAGGGTTGGCTGAGCATGTGCAATCGGACGTGCGCAGCGGCACGCCCGCGTATATGGCGCCCGAACAATTGTCCGGGCTGGAGGTTACGGCGAAGAGCGATATCTACTCGCTTGGGCTCGTCTTGTACGAAATCTTCACGGGCAAACGCGCCCACGATGCATCGACGCGCGCGGAGTTGATCAAGCTCAAAGAGGGCAATGCGGCGGAGAATTTGTCGAGCCTAGTGAAGGATCTCGACCCCGCGATTGAAAGGGCGATCGAGCGGTGTCTGCACACGGATCCGTCGCAGCGGCCCGCTTCTGCAATTGCGGTTTCCGCGGCGCTACCGGGCGGTGATCCGCTGGCGGCCGCGCTCGCGGCGGGCGAAACACCGACGCCCGAGATGGTAGCGGCGTCGGGGAGCAAGGATTCGATATCGCCCGGGCGGGCGGCGCTGTTTGTTGGCTTCGCACTGGCGGGTTGGGTGGCGCTGTCGTGGGCGAACGGGCATCTGTCGCTGCTCGACAAAATCCCGTTCGATCAGCCCGCGCCGGCGTTGGCGCAGAAGGCCAAAGAGGCGCTGGCAAAGTTGGGCTATGCGGGCAGGCCTGTCGACACGGCGTACGGGTTCACGCGCGACGATGCCTACATTCAGCGGTTGTCGACCGAGTTTCACGGCCGCGCATGGGATCATCTTTCGCACACGCGGCCGTCGCCGGTGTATTTTTGGTACCGGTCGTCGCCGTCAACGATGTCGCCCGTTTCGGACCGCCGCATGAATGTGAGTGAAAGCGATCCGCCGATGAGCGCGCAGGGCATGCGGCGGATCGTGCTCGACCCGGAGGGCAGGCTACGCTCTTTGCTGGTGATACCGATCGTCAACGGGCCTCCGGCGGAGAAACCTTTCGATTGGAACGTTGCGTTCGAATTGGCGGAGATCGATCCGTCAAAGTTCACGGCGTCAGAACCGGCGCAACTGCCGCTGGTAAGTTTCGATCAGCGCGCGTCCTGGAAGGGCCGGATATCCGAGATGATCCCGCAAGACTTTCGTGTCGAGGCAGCGGCGTATCGCGGGGAGTTGGTGTACTTCAACGTGTTTATCGATTGGGGAGGCGAGCTGCCGGCGCGTCCCGCGTTAGGGCGGCAGTTGCAGAGTCTGCTGAGTCTCCTGGTGCTGCTGGCCGCACTCGGATTTTCCGCGGCGTACGCGTGGCGAAATTACAAATCGGGCCGGGGCGATAGGGCGGGCGCGGCGCGTCTGGCTGTAACCGTGTTTGTCAGCGCCTGCCTTTCACAGTTCTTGCAAGGCCGCTACGGCAGCGTCGAGAACGTCTTCGGCAACAACGGTGTTACATGGTTGTCGGTTTCACTCTTTGTAGCGGCGCTTTATGGAGCGGAGTATCTGGCGCTGGAACCGGTAATTCGCAAACGCTGGCCGGCGCTGCTGGTGGGTTGGACAAGGTTGATGACGGGTCAGTTTCGCGATCCGATGCTCGGACGGCATGTGCTTTATGGCGTCGCGGGAGGATCGGCGTTCCTGTTGCTGGGAGCGGCGATCGAGATCGCGGAAAAATCGATGCGGTTGAATCCGTTGACCGGCGACCTCGATGCGTTGCTCGGCGTGCGATTTCAGATGGGGGCTCTGTTTGGCGCGGTGGTCAATTCGTTCAACAACACCATGTTCATTTTGTTACTGGTGATCGGCATCGCACTGGTAGTAAGGCGGCTGTGGTTGGCGGCGCTGTTAGCGGCGCTGTTGCTGGCCGTTATCAGCGGACTGGGCGCTTCGATGATGTGGCTGCGCATCGCGATCGCGTTTATTGGGAACGGTTTGGTGATTCTTTACCTGCTGCGGTTCGGCATGCTGGCAACATTGATCCTGCTCGGCGTGACCGTAATTTTCGAACTGTTTCCGCCGGACCTGCATTGGGGCGCCTGGTATGCCGACACGCGCGCCCTAGCTGCGTTAACAGTGCTGACGCTGCTGGTCTACGGATACTTCACGGCAACCACGGGCTATCGGAGCGATAAGCCCGAAGACGAATTATCATAGTTGGTGCAATGATCAACCGCCGCCAATTACTCGCCGCCTCCGCTGGCGCACTCACCCTCGAAGCCCGCAAGCTGAAAACGATCGGCGTGCAACTCTACACCCTACGTTCGGTGATTGAACCGCAAGCGAAGCTGATTCTCTCGCAGGTACAGGAGGCCGGGTATGCGGAAGTAGAAGCGGTGCGGGGTAATCTGGCGAAAATCTGGGACGAGTTGAAGGCGACGAAGCTGAAGCCGGTGTCCCTTCACATCGACACGCCGTACTTTACGACGCAAAGCGACAAGCTGGTTCCGGCATTGGACGACGCGCGGGCGAAGGGTTTTCGTTACGCGGTATGCCCGTATATCGCGCCGCAGGATCGAGGCGGCGTCGAGGTGATCAAGAAACTGGCGGACACGTTGAACAAGGCTGGCGAGAAATGCAAAACGTCCGGCATGACACTGGCGTATCACAACCACGCGTTTGAATTCGAACCCGTACCGGGAGGCGGCAAGACGCTGCTCGACGTGCTTATGGAATCGACCGATCCGAAGCTGGTGGCGCTGGAAATGGACATCATGTGGGTGGCCGTGGGCGGCGTCGACCCGGTCGACCTGCTTCGCAAGTACAAGGGCCGGGTTCCGTTGATGCATGTGAAGGATTTGGCGGCGGGCGTGAAGCCGCAGTACAACGAGAAAATTCCGCGCGATGCGTTTAAGGAAGCGGGCGCGGGGTCATTGAAACTGCCGCAGATTCTGAAAACCGCAATGGATACGGGCGTTAAGCATTTCTTCGTCGAACAGGATCAGACGCCCGGCGATCCGATGGCGAGCTTGAAGCAGAGCATGGCGTACTTGAAGACTCTCAACGTTTAGAATCGTGCGCGGAGTTCGGTGAAGTCCTGTCCGACGTAGCGCCACAGATCCGGTCCCGACAGGTGCGCGGCGAGCGATTGCGCCGCATCGGCGAACAATAACTCCCGGCGTTGCCACAGTTCGTCCATCGACTCTTGCTCGTTCGCAAAGACGTGCAGGAACGGAAACCGGAAGTAGCGATAGCCGAATCGCGCGGCAATCCAATGCATGGCGCGTTCTGTGTAAAAGAAGACATGCCGGCCATTGATGGGTGCAAGGTAGGTCCAGTCGACGCCTTCGCCGTTATAGAGTTCGGTTGTGAACAGCGCGACTCGCGGCTTGTTGCGGAACATCTCGCTGAGTTCTTCTAATGGTTCAGGCAGGTGTTCGAGGACTTCGACCGAAGTCAGTGCCACGGGCGTGATCGAGGCAGGATCGTCGATTTTGTACGCTGGGGTAAAAGGGGCGTCGGCATAACGATCGTAGGTAACAAACGGAAAGCCGCGATCCCGCAACATCCGGCAGAGCAAACCTTCCGCGCCGCCCCAGTCGAGGCACGGACCTTTTCCCGCAAGATCAAGGCCGCCGAGAATGTGCGCGACGAGCATGGCGACGAGTTGCGTGCGTTGCACTCGTCCGACGTCGAGGAGATTCGACTTGTCGGCATAGGCTTCGTCGACCCAAAACGGTCGCTCGGTTTCGAGCGATTCGCACGAGGCACAGCAGTAGATTCTTGAATCAAAGATT
>Ga0194132_10005092_pt1 | contig 21735 bp, 13 predicted proteins | sample TA2KigOf80mmetaG_FD_148612 | JGI IMG/M metagenome (GOLD analysis project Ga0194132, IMG submission 148612) | Freshwater microbial communities from Lake Tanganyika, Tanzania - TA2015054 Kigoma Offshore 80m | ecosystem: Environmental > Aquatic > Freshwater > Lake | place: Tanzania: Lake... | reverse complement strand
ACCATTTTGAAAATTGGCACATGATTTGAATTACTTTGCCAAACGTATATGAAAAACATTCTGCTCCTTACTTTTATGCTTGCCGCATTTGCCTTTCAAGCAGGTGCACAAAACCAAACCCTGCCTTCCATTCAGGTGAAAAATATGGATGGTCAGCCTATGGATTTTAAAGCCGTAGCCGAACCCGGAAAAATTACGGTAATTTCATTCTGGGCGACCTGGTGTGTTCCCTGCATCAAAGAACTGGAGGCAATAAACGAGCATTATGCAGAATGGAAAGAAAAATACAACCTTAAACTTGTGGCAGTGAGCATTGATGATGCACGTACCAGCAAGAAGGTAAAGCCCAAGGTTCTTGGTTATGGCTGGGAATACGATATCGTTATGGATGAAAACTCCGATCTTGCCCGTGCCATGAATGTGAACAATCCGCCTATGACTTTTATTGTGGATGGCAGTGGCAATGTGGTATGGTCGCATCAAGGTTATACCCCCGGCGCCGAGGAAGAACTTGAGACCCAGATCAAGCGTTTTGCCGACAAATAAAACAAAAAAGCAACTTGCGGGTTTATTTTGTAATTTAGCACACCAAATTTATGATTTCAAAAACGATTGAAAAAGCCCTTCAGCATCAGATTGCGCTAGAGGCATACTCAAGTGCCGTATACCTGAGTATGGCCAGTTGGATGGATTCTGAAGGTTTCGAGGGTGCAGCTGCATTTTTTTACAAGCATAGCGACGAGGAAAGAATGCATATGCTCAAAATTTTTCATTTTATTAACAACAATGACGGCCGCGCTATGGTTCCTGCCATTGAGGCTCCGCCCAAATCATTTAAGGATTTTCATACCTGTTTTAAAAATGTACTGGAACAGGAACAGAAAGTTACCAAAAGTATTCACGAACTGGTGGATGTTTCGCTGAAGCAGTGCGATCATGCGGCCAATAATTTTCTGCAGTGGTATGTGAGTGAGCAGATGGACACGAACTGGTGGATGTTTCGCTGAAGCAGTGCGATCATGCGGCCAATAATTTTCTTCAGTGGTATGTGAGTGAGCAGATGGAAGAAGAGAAGCAGGTAAAAAGCATTCTCAATAAGCTTAAGATCATTGGTAAAGACGGCAGCGGATTATATTTGCTGGATCGCGAATTGGGCGAAATGGCTGCCGCTGCAGCTGATGGTGAAGAGGCTGGCGCCTGACTCTTTATGGGTGCTGTTTAGAAAATAAGTCACACAGGAATGTTGGGTATTCAACCGTGTGTGTAATGCCTATTTTTGCGAAACCAACGTGAGTATTCAGGTAAATAGTTTGACCAAAATATACGGCATTCAAAAGGCTGTAAATAACATTTCATTTGAAATTGAGCCCAGTGAAATAGTGGGTTTTATGGGGCCTAATGGTGCCGGAAAAAGTACCACCATGAAAATGCTCACCTGCTATATTCCTCCGACTTCCGGTGAAGCTAAAGTTTGCGGGCTCGATGTTTCAGACCAGAGCATTCAGGTGCGGAAACATGTTGGCTATTTGCCCGAACATAATCCGCTGTACCTGGATATGTATGTCAAGGAATACCTTGCGTTTGCCGCTGGTCTGGGTGGTGTGAAAAATGTTAACGAAAGGGTTGATGAGGTAATTGCGCTTACCCATCTCGGTAAAGAAAAACACAAGAAAATCGGGCAACTTTCCAGAGGTTACCGTCAGCGTGTGGGGCTTGCTCAAGCCATTATTCACGACCCGGATGTGCTGATTCTGGATGAGCCTACAAGCGGTCTGGATCCCAATCAGGTAATGGAAATACGCGACCTGATTAAAAACCTGGGAAGCAACAAAACCATTATGCTCAGCACCCATATCATGCAGGAAGTAGAGGCCATTTGCAGCCGTGTGATAATTATTGACAAAGGCGTTATCGTGGCTGATGATAAACTGGAAAACCTTCGCAATCGATCTGAGGGAAAATGGCTGGTGCGTGTGCAGTTTGCATCGGTTGTCAGTGGAGATGAATTGAAAAAAATTCAGGGTTTGCTGGAGCTTACCGCTTTGGGCAACAACACCTGGCGCCTTGCCGGTGATAATATGCAATTCAGGCAGGCTGTATCACAGTTTGCTTTGTCATCGAACCTTGAGGTAACCGAACTGGTGAGCGAAAAAGACTCAATGGAATCTATTTTCAGACAATTAACCGGCCATGTGGACAATCTATAAAAAAGAAATACGTAGTTTTTTGAGTTCGCTGATTGCCTATATGGTGATGCTGGTGTTTTTAGGTGCCACGGGTTTATTTATGTGGGTAATTAAAGGCAATTCTGTATTCGATTTGGGTCTGGCCAGCATGCAGGTGATGTTTGAAATGGCGCCCTTTATTTTTATCTTTCTGATTTCGGCCATAACCATGCGCAGTTTTTCGGAAGAGAAAAGACTTGGGACCCTGGAAACCTTAACCACAAGGCCTGTTTCAGATCTAGGAATTATATTGGGTAAATACTTTGCTGGTGTTTCATTGCTGTTGATATCTCTGCTACCAACGCTTGTCTATTACTACAGTCTTTCCAAGCTTGGCCAAACAGAAGGAAATCTGGATACAGGAGCAATGTGGGGAAGTTACTTCGGCCTGGTGATGCTGGGAATGGCTTATACCGCCATGGGTGTTTTTTCATCTGCCATAACCGACAATCAGATTGTAGCGCTCATCAGCAGTATGGCTCTGGGCTTTTTCTTTTATGTAGTGCTGGGCATGATGGGCGATATTTCGGTGCTGGATGCCATCGGCAAGAGCCTGGAATGGTTTAGCCTGCAATATCATTACGACAGCATGAGCCGCGGGGTGCTGGACACCCGCGATATATTGTATATGCTCAGTTTCAGCGCGTTGTTTATTGGTTGTACCAAAATTGTTTTTGAAAGCAGAAAATGGTGACGAAAAAACACAGATTGTATAAGACCCAAAGCTGGCTTGAACTGCTGATGCTGTTGGTGGGCATTGTAGTAATTAATGCCTTGTCATCATTCTATTATAAGCGATTTGACCTCACCCAGGAAAAACGCTACACGCTAAGTGAAACAAGCCGTAAGTTAACATCCAGGGTAGAAGAAAAATTATACTTTAAACTGTATCTGGATGGCGAAATGAGTGCAAAATTCAAGCAATTGCGGAACGAAATCCGTGATATGGCTTATGAATTTCGTGAAGCCAGTGGTGACAAAATTGAAATTGAGGTTACCGATCCGCTGAAAGACAAGGACAAAAAAGAAGTGGCCGGTATACTGGAAAGCTTTGCCGAAAGGGGAATGGAGCCGGTGAGGGATGTTGATAGTGAAGACGGAGATGAAACCCGGATTAAATATCTGATACCGGGTGCGGAATGTATTTACAAAGGCAAAACCATTGCCATAAGGTTTTTTCAGTATGATGTTTCGGTGGATCTTGAAAAAAATATCAAAGGAGCTATTGACAACATTGAATATGAGATGGCCAATGCACTGCGCCAGTGCGTTACCGAAAAAGCCAAAAAAATTATAGTGGCAGACGGAAATGGTGAGATGCTGGATGCGCGGGTTGGTTCTTTTGCTGCAGAATTGAGCCGATATTACAATGTAGAGCCATTAAATCTGAATGTCTCGGATCCTGAATCTGCACGCCCATTTGAGACACAGATAAAAGCAGCTAAGGACAGCACCGAATTAATATTGTTGCGGAGTTTACAGCATCGCCTTAATGCCGCAGATCTTCTCATGGTTGTAAAACCAGAAAAAGACTACTCTCCTGCAGAATTATTCCTGATAGACCAGTTTATCATGAAAGGTGGCAAGGTAATTTGGTTGCTAGATCCTGTACATGTTGAAATTGACAGTTTTCAGCGGGTACCTACTGTGATGGCCATGAACAAAGGTCTGGAAAATATTATCACAAGCTTATTTGGGTATGGTGTTGGAGTAAATACCGATCTTTTACAGGATTTGACTTGCAATCGTATTCCTCTGCCAATGGGAGGTAGAATGGAATTAATACCATTTCCGTATTTTCCGCTCTTCACAAGCAAATACACTAAGCATGTTATCAATAAAAATATCGGGGCAGTATGGACCCAGTTTCCAGGCACCCTCAAAATAAAAGACAGGCAGGGGTTGAAAACAACGCCATTGCTGGTTTCATCAGGATATACAAAAGTGGCAAATGCACCGGCAACAGTAGAATTAATAACTGTGGCCATGATGAGTACCGATAGAAACTATGCCAAAACCATGAAGTCCGGCCCACAGGTCAGCGGAGTTTTAATGGAGGGTAAATTTAAATCGCCTTTTCAGTACCAGAAGAAACCTGATCTTGGAAATTATTTGCCTGATGGGCAAAGTGTCATGGTTGTAATTTCAGATGGTGATATTATCCGTAATTTTGTGAGTAGCAAAGGTGGTAATTTCCCCACCGGCTATGACCGATACAGCCAGATTACATTTGCCAACCAGAAGTTTCTGCAAAACTGTGTTGATTATTTGATTGATGATAATGGCTTAATTGAAATCAGGGCGAGAGAAACACAGCTTCGCTTGCTGGATCAGGTGAAGGTGAAAGAGGGGAAAAGCTACTGGCAGTGGTTCAATATATTGCTGCCACTGTGTTTCATCGTATTGCTCGGACTAGTTAACTTTGTTATTCGCAGAAAAAAATATACCCGTTAATTATGTTTGATTTTATTGAAGGAAATATTCAAAAAATTAGCCCGACCCATGTGGTAATCGAGAATGCAGGAATGGGATATCTTTTGTCCATCAGCATTTATACCTATGAAAAAATAAAGTCACAAAAACTGGCCAGGGTTTTTGTTGAACAAACTTTCAAGGTTGAAAACCAGAATCCGGTTGGGATTGTATTGTTCGGTTTCAGTGAGCCTGAAGAAAGGGCAATGTTTCGTCTGCTCACTTCTGTAAGTGGTGTGGGTAACAGCACCGGTATTTTGATGCTTAGCAGCCTGGATTCGGAGTCATTGTCGGTCGCTATACTCAATGACAATGTGGATCTGCTTAAAAGCATCAAAGGAATAGGTGAAAAAACAGCACAGCGTATTGTGCTGGAATTACGCGACAAACTGGGCGGTAAAAAAATAAAAGGCATTGCAACGATGGTAAGTCCGGGCGTGTCTGATGCTATGAATGAGGCCCTGTCAGCTTTACTTAGTCTTGGATACAACAAAGGCGCTGCGGAAAAGGCACTTATGAAAGTATCAGATAATGGTAAAACAACACTTACTGTAGAGGAATTTATTCGTAATTCACTGAAAATATTGTAAATTGCATTGTTTAACACAAACCTGACAATATAGAACGAACCACTACGTTTACTTGTTTCTGTTTTAAGTATGAAAAATTCCGGCCGAAAGGCATGGTTCAGGACAAAGTCGGTTTTGCTAAAAGGTATTGTATCCTTTCTTATTTTGCTGTTGTTAAATCATCACGTATCGGCACAAACAGATTCTTCACTTAAATACAGCATAAATTCAGGAAAACCATGGCAGAAATCCAAATCAACATCGAATGTTGATTTACAAAATCCCATAACTTCGGAGTGGAAGTACAACCCCAAAACCAACAGATACGAGGAATTTAAAACCATTGGCGGAATGTCTTATCCTACCGGAAAGACTATGTCTGTAGCCGATTATTTTAAAGAAACCACCCGTGCAAACCGAATGGATTATTACCGCGAAAAATCTCAGAATGCCAGTTTTAATGCCGAAAGTGCAGGCAAGGGGAGTATCAATGATTACATCAAAACAGAACTCACGAATCCTACCATAAGCAAGATTTTTGGAGAGGGGGGAGTTGATTTTCAGCTGAACGGATCTGCCATGATTAAACTGGGCGGCAATGTAAATGTTAACCGCAATCCGTCCTTCAGTAAACGGCAGCAAAGATATTTTGTGCCTGTGTTTGACCAGCAGTTGCAGATTAGTGCCAACGGGTCGATTGGACAAAATGTAAAGCTGGGTATTAATTACGACACCGAAGCAGCATTTGAATTTGATAACCAGACCAATCTGGGCTGGAAAGGCAAACCAGACGGGATTTTAAAAGATGTGCAGGTGGGTAATGTCAGTTTAAATCTACCTACCCAGCTTATTAAACCTGCCAACAACCTCTTTGGGTTCAGCACCACCACGCAATTTGGTAAAACCACGGTAAAAACCGTATTCAGCCAAAACAAAGGACAAAGCACAGAAACGGTTCTTCAGGGCGGGCAGCAACTAAACACGCAATTTGGTAAAACCACGGTAAAAACCGTATTCAGCCAAAACAAAGGACAAAGCACAGAAACGGTTCTTCAGGGCGGGCAGCAACTAAATGAATTCAGGATTACTGCCGATAACTACGACCAGAACAGACACTTCTTTCTTGCTCAGTATTTCCGTGAAAATTACAATACATCTCTCGAGAATCTTCCCATTGTGGCAAGTGGTGTCATCATCAACAGGGTAGAAGTTTGGGTTACTAACCGCAGTGCCAACATTGAAACCCCGCGCGATATTGTGGTTTTTCATGATATGGGTGAGTCAAAGCCTTACAGAAATAATCTGGGCGGAAATATCGATCCTGCACCTGACAATGCTTCCAATTCTCTGTATGCACAAATAGCAAATGACAACCTGGCAAGAAAGAATGGCACATCGGTAGACCGGCTTTTTTCTTTGTATCCCAATTTTGAACAAACGGTAGACTTTGATATTCTAAACAACGCAAAACAGCTCAACAGCAATGAATTTACACTCAATACTCAACTTGGTTACATATCCCTGAACCAGCCGTTGAACAACGACGAAATTCTTGCCGTGGCTTTTGAATATACCCTAAACGGAAAGGTTTACACCGTAGGTGAATTTAGCCGTGATGTGCCGCCCGGTGATCAGCGTATGCTGTTTTTAAAGATGCTGAAAGGCAATACCATCAGAACCAAATTGCCCATGTGGAATCTGATGATGAAAAATATTTACACACTGAATACATACAGTCTTTCACTGGAAGATTTTAAACTGAATGTGCTGTATGCGGATGATACAAGCGGTGCAGATTACAATTACCTGCCTGTGCAAAATGCTGTGCCCGCATTTGCCAATGGCAATCCTCTTATCAGGGTGCTTGGTTTGGATAAACTAAACAGACAGCAGGAAGCAAAACCTGATGGAATTTTTGATGCTATTGAAGGTCTGACGGTTCAGGCGCAATATGCCCGCATCATATTTCCCGTAACAGAACCTTTTGGGGATTTTATGAGAAATAGATTCGGAGGCAGAACAGATTTTGCGGACTACTATTGTTATGACGCATTGTATGATAGTACAAAATGGCTTGCTCAGCAGGATGTAAAACACAATAAATTCTTCCTTACCGGTAGTTATAAGAGCCCCAACGGTGCTGAATTGTTTCTGGGTACCACTAACCTTCAGCGAGGCTCTGTGAGGGTAACAGCCAATGGACGCCCGCTTCAGGAGGGTATGGATTATGAGGTGGATTATGCTCTGGGACGTGTTCGCATCATCAATGACGGATTGCTCCGTGGCGGTGCCGAAATCCGCGCCAGTGCAGATGGACAGAGCTTTTTTAACATCCAGCAGAAAACACTTGTGGGAGGAAGGATTGAACATAAATTCAATAAACACCTATTGTTTGGTGCCACCGGGTTGCACATGTATGAACGCCCGTTAACCACCAAAACCAATTTTAACGAAGAACCTCTGCTAAATTCAATTTTGGGTGCAGATGTAGCCTACAGCAATAAATCAAGGTTCATTACCCGCATGATTGACAGGCTTCCGTTCCTTGAAACCAAAGAGATCAGCAGGATTACTGTGTATGGGGAATTTGCCAAAATCATTCCCCACAATCACAGGTCTCAAGGCGGACAACGGGGTATATCTAATCTCGAGGATTTTGAGAACGCTGAATTGCCCAATGATTTAAAGCAAATTTCCAACTGGACAATTGCAAGTATCCCCCAGAAACAACCTGACCTTTTTGCGGAAATACAGGATCCCGGCAAACTTAAATGGATGAACCGCCACGGCAGTCTCTCCTTTTACAGCATCGATCAGCTGTTCTACCGCGAAGAAGACATGCCCGATAATATAAAGGCCAGGGTAGATGAAATTCTCAGCGATCCCTATATGCGCCAGATAGATCAGCGTGAAGTTTTTCCCCAGCGTCAGTTTCCTCCTGGAACACCAACATTGCTGACCACGCTGGATATGGTTTATAGACCCACACTGCGCGGATTATACAATTTCAACTCAGATCCCACGCAAATTGATGCCAGTGGCCGCTTGTTGCAACCCGAACGCAGCTGGGCCGGAATTATGCGCCGAATAGATCAGAATGATTTTGAAGCAGCTAATATCGATTATATCGAAGTTTGGATGATGGATCCGCTCATTAAAAATCCGGGTCTTAAAGGCAATCTTTATCTTCATCTGGGAAGCATCAGTGAGGATATTTTACCCGATAGGCGCAAGTCGTTTGAAAACGGACGGCCATCAACCGCAGATTACACCAACACGGACACTACAGACTATGCAATAGTGCCCTCCATTCCACAAATAAATTTTGCATTTAATAACGATCCTGCTACACTCAAGGAGCAGGATGCAGGCCTGGATGGAATGAATGATGAGCAGGAGCGGGAGCATTTCAACCAGACATACCTGAAATTATTGGAAACCAACTTTGGTGTCAATTCAGCCATATACAACCAAGCTAAGAATGATCCGTCCAATGACAATTTTGTACATTATCTGGAAGAAAAATATACTACGGCAGATGCCGATATCATAGATCGATACAGCCGTTTTCAGGGCATGCAGGGCAATTCAAGTCCCGATCGTTTTACAGGTAAATATGCCGACATGCCCAAATCTTCATCTACTGCGCCCAATGATGAGGATGTCAATCGTGACTTTACACTGAACCAAAGCGAAGACTATTACCAGTATCAGATAAATATCAGCGCGGCCGATTTGCAGATCGGAAAGAACTATGTGGCCGATATAGCCAGAAAACGTGTTAAACTCCGCAACGGTAAGGAAGAAGAGATCAAATGGTACCAGTTTAAAATTCCTATTCGCCAGTTCCAAAAGGCTGTGGGCAATATCAGTGATTTCAAGAGTATACGCTTTATGCGCATGATAATGACGGGTTTTGCCGACAGCGCCGTGCTGAGAATGGGTTACATAAACATGGTCAGGGCCGATTGGCGCAGGTATACAAATTCACTTAAAACACCGGGTGTTATTGTTCCTCAGGACCCCAATGACAACACCAAGTTTGTGGTTTCTACCGTAAACATTGAGGAAAACGGGCAAAGAGCACCTATATCCTATGTAACGCCACCGGGTGTGGTAAGGGTTCAGAACATGGCATCCCTGGGCACTGTACTTGAAAATGAACAATCATTGTCTCTGTCTACCTGCAACATGTTGCCCGGCGATGCCAGAGGTGCATTTAAAACCAGTCAGTTTGATATCAGAAACTATAAAAATCTTCAGCTCTATGTGCATGCTGAGGCCCCTGCTGCGCCGCAGCTGAAGGATGGTGATGTTTCCTGTTTCATTCGTTTTGGCACCGACCTTACCAACAACTTCTATGAGTATGAAATACCTTTAAAAATTACACGCAGCAATATCAATAAAGGAACCCCCGGTGCAGATAAACTAATATGGCCTGATGAAAACTTCATCGATCTGGAACTCGAGCGTCTTTTTCAGTTGAAAATTCAAAGACAAAATGCAGGTTGGCCTATGTCGGCTCCCTTTATACGGCCTTCGCAAAATGGTAAAATCACCGTCTTGGGTTTGCCAGACGTTGGAAATGTAAGGGTAATGATGATTGGTATTAAAAACAATACCGATGCACCGCAGTGCTTTGAAGTTTGGGTAAATGAGCTGCGGGTTAAAAATATCGCCAACCGCGGTGGTTGGGCCGCTTTGGGCAATGTGCAGACCACACTGGCTGATTTTGGGACTTTAAATCTTGCAGGCAGCATACGAACCATTGGATTTGGAGATGTAGACAAGAAACTGAATGACCGCAGTCTGAGTACCAATATGAATTATGATATTGCGAGTAACCTGGAACTGGGCAAATTTTTCCCCAAGAAGGCCGGAATCAGTTTACCCATGTATGTTGGGTACTCAGAAAATTATATTCGTCCCAAATTCAATCCGCTTAACCCGGATATTGAAATGTCCACTTTCCTCAATGGTATTTTGGATAAGGCACAGCGCGAAGCCGTGAGGAAAGCCGCCGAAGATTATTCTTCACTTTACAGTTTAAACTTCAACAATATCAGAATAGCCGCCAGGCCCGGTAAAAAGCCCATGCCCTGGAGTTTATCCAATTTTAATGCTACATACAGTTTTCAGCGCAATTACCGAAGAAACCAGCAAATAGAAGAATTTTTTGCGGAAACTACCCAAGGTGCGCTGGGTTACCAGTATTCCATTCCAACCAAATTTATTAGACCATTTAATAAACTGAAGCCCCGCTGGCTAAATCCCATAAAGGAAATCAACTTCAATCTGTTACCTGCAAATTTTTCTACGCAATGGCAGGTAAACCGCTTCTATAGTGAGATGCAGGCCAGAAATAACAATAACTTCCGTCAGATAAATCCCCGGTTATACGACAAGAACTTTACACTGAACCGCGTTTACAACGCAAGTATGCCGCTGTTCAGTTCACTTACCATTAACTACAACGCTACAGCCAATTCCCGAATTGAAGAGCCTTACGGAAGTCTGGATACTGAGGGGCGAAAGGAACTGGTGCGCAGGGAATTTAATACGTTGGGAAGAATGACCCGTTTTACCCAGTCAATTAATGGAAATTATTCGCTGCCCTTTACCAAGTTTCGCCGGCTGGACTGGATTAATACGAGTATAAATTATACCGGAAGTTACGAATGGAATCAGGCGCCGCCTGCATTTGCTTCTCTGGGTAATCGCATCAGCAACGGACAGGACATAAACATTCAGGGGCAATTGAATTTTCAAAGCCTGTATCAAAAAATACCATGGATAAGGGATCTGGAAAAACCCTCCAAGAAGAAACAAGCCAGAGAGAAGAAGTCCGATGAAGAAGAAAAATATGAGAGTGCTCTGGATAAGAGCAAAGAAGGAAAGAAAAAAGCAAACCCTTTTAAAATTGCCGTTGGCAATTTTGTGAGTATGTTTAAAAATGCGGGTTTCAGCTATAGTGTTAAGCAGACTACAGATTTGCCGGGATTCCGCTATAAACCGGACTATTTTGGTCATAATTTCAAACATGTTCAGCCGGGGTTGTCGTTCGTTTTTGGTATGCAGGAGACCGATATCCGATACCGTCTTGCGCGAACCGGAGCATTAAATGACGATATTCGCCAGAGTAATTTTTACCGAACATCAACCACAGAAGCCTTTACCGGTAATATAACCGTTGAACCCATCAAGAGTCTCCGAATTCAGCTTGATTTGAGCAGAAACAGTATGCAGGGTACCCAAAGTATTTTCCGATGGGACGGCACCTTTTGGGTAGATCAAGGATTGACACAAATGGGTAATTACAACATATCCGGAAATTTTATACGAACCCATTTTGTGAAAGACAATGTAATTGGGGATAACCGAGTGAATGCGGTATTTACGCAGTTTCAGGCAAACCGCTACAGTGTGGCACAAAAACTGATGTTTGGCGATCAGCGTGTGCTGACGCCTGGAGAAGATACAATTTCCCGGTTTCCGATTGGTTACAGCAAACAACACCAGGATGTATTAATTGGTTCTTTGTACACTACATATTCAGGCATGGATCCCGGACGTACGGATGTTTCCGGTTTCCCTAAAATTCCGCTTCCTGGCTGGAATATCAACTACAATGGACTCACCCGCATTAAAGCCATAGGAAAGTTCTTCACCAATATTAACTTCAGGCATGGTTACAATGGCAGATATTCCATAGGCAGTTTTACGCAGAACTTAAGGTATGACAAGGCACAGGTTGTAAATCAGGGTGAAGATTTTGTACCGCAGCGACAGATCGAGGATGTTACCATTTCGGAAGGTTTCTATCCGCTGCTGGGAGTAAATATCGCTACGCGCAACAATTGGACCGTTTCATTTGATTATAAGCGATCCCGCATTCTTAAACTCTTTGCGGCTCAGTTTAATGTTACGGAAATGCGCAACAACGAAATTCAGTTTCAGGCCGGTTACCGCGTCACTGGGTTAACCCTGCCATTTAAAAGAAATGGAAGAAAACTTTATCTGCCTAATGATTTACGCTTTGATATGACCGTAAACGTAGCTGATAATATTACCATTACCCGAAAAATTGATCAGAATGACAACCGCGCTACCGCGGGAACCAAGCAGGTTCGAATTGGGCCTGCCGCTACCTATCAGGTAAACAATAAGATAAACATGGCTTTCAGGTACAACAAAACCATTATGTCACCGCGCATTGCCAATCAGTTTTACACCGCCCTAACCGATTTTGGATTTGAAATCAGGTATACGCTTAATTAAAAACATAGTCCCTTACTGGATAATGTTTTCGGTCGGCATTCCGGAGATTCAGGCTCAGGACACCATGCCACCCATTGGTAAATGGAGGATTCATGCCAGTTACAAGGTTTCCCGCGTTTGTGAGGCTTCAGGATTATATGTTTACGCAGCCTCTGCCAGTGGAATATTCCGAACAGATATAAGAGATGGCGAAATGAAAACCCTGACCCGATTGGATGGTTTTCAGTCTTCGGGGGTTTCCGTCATGCGATATGCGGCTAATCTTAAAATTCTTATTATCGGTTATAATAACGGGATGATTGAATTGCTTAAAAACGATCAGACTTTAACGCAGGTTAATGGTTTTTATACCAAACTGATTCAGGGCGATAAACGCATTATCCATATTAATGTTGACGGCGATAAAGCCATCATCAGCACTACCTTTGGAATACTAGTGTTGGATTTATTGAAGGAAGAAATCAGCGACAGTTACACTGCTATCGGCCCGGGAGGGCAAAGCCTGGGAATTTTAAGTACTGCTGTTTCAGGGGATTCTATATATGCAGGAACCGCTACAGGAATAATCCGGGCCAGATATTCTACAACTGTGAATCTTAATGACTACAATAACTGGAAACAGGTTTTTAACGGAAGTTTTTGTACCCATTTACACGCTTATAAAGACAGCCTGTATTATGCCGCTGATAGTGTTGTTTATCGTTTTCACAAGGGAAAAACAAAGGTTGTGGTTTCTGAAAAGAGAGTTACAGGCCGAATTCAGCAGTATGAGGATAAACTTCATATTTTCAGGGGAGGCGGTATTTTCACGGTAAGTGCAACCGGATTCTCAAAAAATAACAAAAATCTGTTAAGCGATGGCACTGCAGATGCTGAGGGATACTTCTGGTTCTGTACCGGTATCGGTCCCGGTGTTATTAAACAAACCGATGTAAATGAAATAGCGTTTGAGCCATCCGGCCCTTCAGGAACATCCGTTTTTGCAATGACGAAATCTGGCAATACCCTATTTACTTCAGCTGGTGGCGTAAGCAATACATTTGGCAATGCTTACAATCCCACTGGTTTCTATGTTTTTGATAACAATTCCTGGAGCAGCAATCCGGCAAGTGCCTTCAATACTGGGCTATATGATTACACTTTTGTTTATTACAACCGTGTAACCGGAAGGAACTATGTAGCTACGCATGTAAATGGTCTGCTGGAATTTAACGGCAAAGATGCAATAAACAAATGGGACGCAGTAAACAGTACCCTGCAGCCTACGCCTGTTGTAAATATGGTACGCGCATCCGGCATCAACTCTGATGAAAAAGGTAATTTGTGGGTAACCAACTACGGATCCCCGGGTGCCGGTTTGCATATGATGAATAAGTCAGGCCAGTGGACAGCGATTTCCATACCAACCACCGATGTGGGCAATCTGATAGTGGATCAGAACGGATATAAATGGATACAGCTTGTAGCAGGCGGTATTCTGGTGTATGATGACAATAAAACTCCCGGTAATGTGCTTGATGACCGAAGCCGAACCCTCAATAACCGCGATGGCTTGATTACCAATGAAGTTACCTCGCTTGCATGTGATTCGAACGGCTATGTTTGGATAGGAACCACGCAGGGTCTGAACGTGTTTACCAATCCCATGTCGGTGTTTGATGGAGCCAATGCCGACAGACTTATTATTCGCCAAAATGGAGTTGATGGCTATTTGCTGGGTGAAGAAAGTATAAATGATATTTGTGTGGACGGAGGCAACCGCAAATGGTTTGCCACCAATAATGGTGTGTTTCTGGTAGATGCCAATGGACAGCGTGTGATTACACAGTTCAGATTAGAAAATACGCCCCTGCCGGATAACAGGGTAATTTGCATTGGTCAGCAGGATAAAACAGGTGAAGTGTTCTTCGGAACCGATCAGGGCATTGTCTCGTTCCGCAGCGATGCCAGTGCCGCCGGAGATAAATTTGGTAAATTAAAAATATATCCCAATCCGGTAAAGCCCGGCTACAGCGGTTTGTTAACCATAGAAGGACTGGCCGAGGATTCGGAAATCAGAATTACTGACGCTACCGGCAATCTGGTTTATCAGACCAGAGCCAATGGAGGTACTGCCACCTGGAATGGACTGCGCCTAAATGGCTCACGGCCCAACAGCGGTGTTTATTTTGTGTTTGCGGTAAACAAAGATGGCTCTGAAACAGAAATGGGCCGCTTTATTTTTATGCATTAATAAGGGATCTCAAGTACTTGTCCGTCATAGGCAAGCTGCATATTCCGGGGCAGTTTGGCATTTACCTCATCATGCAGACCAATCTGGTGACTCATGTGTGTAAACCATGTGTAATCTGTCCCTATTTTCCTTGCCTGCAATACTGCTTCATCAAGCGTAAAATGCGAAATATGTGTTTCACGCCGAAGGGCATTTAATACAAGATGTTTGCTGCCGGTAGCTTTTTGCCATTCTTCTTCAGCAATAAAATTGGCATCGGTAATGTATGTGAAATCCCCAATACGGAAGCCCAAAACTGGCAGTTTGAAATGCTTAACCTCAATGGGAATAATTGGAATACCATGTATTTCAAAAGGTTTATTTTCAATCAGATGAAATCGCAACAGAGGAATTCCGGGATAAGGCTTTTCATCAAAAATGTAACTGTACTGTTTGTGAAATATATTCAGCACATGTCGGGTGCAAAACACATCCACATAATCTTCCTGCAAATAATTATAAGGGCGTATATCATCCAGTCCGGTTGTATGATCGCGGTGTTCGTGGGTAAAAAGCAAGGCATCAATCCTTTTGATGCCCGCCCGAATCATCTGGTAGCGAAAATCTGGTCCTGCATCAATAACAATGCTGACTCCCTTAACCTCAACATGAATGCTGCATCGCAGTCGTTTGTCCTTTGGGTTTGTACTCAGACATACCTCCGATGTGCAACCTATGGGAGGAACACCCTGGGATGTTCCCGTGCCAAGAAAGGTTACTTTTAAGGTATCGCCTGCCACCTGATTGATTATTGTACAGAGTCGAGGAAGCCTTTTAGACGCATGATGATGTCTACGCGCATATTGTTTGCTTTTAGCAGGTTGGAGGCATAGATACTTACCCAGTCCAATACATGTATGACTTCAAATAGACGCTGAACTCCGGAACCTGACTCGGGGAAGGCGTACATAAGGTTGTTTTTTTCAGACAAAACTGTCGCTAGAAACTGAAACCTTAAATTGGTGCGGGCATTGTTTCCGCTATTCAGCAATATAAAGTTGGTATCGTGCTTTTCCTGATAGCTTTCAATTACATTGTGATTGGCTTCCGGCAATACGGTTACAAAGCATTCGCCTTTCGCATTTTCCTGTATTTGCTGGCAGAAGCGAATGGCAACTGCTTCAAAGTCAGGATCGCAAACAACCACAAACTTATTGTTGATGGTATGGCTGAAAAGGTCTGTAATTTTCCAGGCTTCCAGTTTTAGGTTTTTGTTGCTTGTGAGCGTATCTGCAGTGCTTTTAAGTGTTTCGGAAACGGTGGTGCCTGAAAGTTCCGATAAAATAAGCAATAGTGTGCTGAGGCTGTATCCAAGTGCCATGCGAGGCTGGTATCCGGTTTCAATCAAATAGCAGGGAATCTGATCCTGCTGTGCCTGCTGCATGATCTTTCCACCGCTTGCCAGACAAATCATATTGCAGCCTTTGTTTTTGCCTTCGGCATACATAGCCAGCGTTTCTTCTGTGTTGCCGCTGTATGAGCATAAAATTATCAGGGTTTTGTTATCGGCGTAGCCAGGCAAATCATAAGCTGAAAAAACTTCAATAGGAATGGGGAATTTACTTATCATGGCCAGCCGTGCAATACGGCCGCCAATTCCTGAACCTCCAAGTCCTCCGATAACAACATGGTTGAACTGAGTTGATTTTAGTCCGTGCGGACAGTAGTTTTTCAGCGCCCATTTAATCTGATGGTGAAAATTGTCAAGGGAAATTTCGTGTGTGATTTCGGACATGGTATCTTGATTTGTGCGCACGCAATATACGAAGCAGATATTTGTTTATGGTTAAGAAACATCATAAAAAAAGCCCCGGTTTGAGGGGCCTTTTGTTATTTGAGTTCAAATCTAATGTTACCTGTTTGGGCGAGTTGTGCGTAAATATCCTCATCGGTATAAGGGCTCTGTGTATACTTGTAGCGATAATCCATAATCTGTGCTGCTTTGATAGCATAATTTCCTTCATTGAAGTAATATGACAGCATGTCGCCGGATATCTGCAGATTGGTATTGGTAAGTACAGAATTTGGAACATCAATCTTGTCTCTTTTTTCGATGAAAGCCACGGCTACACCATTATAACCCTCAATGGGTTTGCTCATTTTTTTAAGCTGAACTCCAAATAAAGCACCTACGATTTTAGGTTCATTGCTCATTTGTGGTAAGAATGTTTGGTTAATTCTAACACCATCTAAAGGAATTAAGGAGGCTCCTGTTCTTTGTACCAGTTCCTCTAAGGACTTAACCGAAGCCATTGCCTTTTCAAATTTCTCACGAATCTTTTCTGCTTTTAGCTCCCGCTTTACAAGCGGCTCAATCTTTTCACGAACATCATCAATATTGGAGTAGCCCACATGTTTAACAGAGCTTATCATCATCACCATGTGAATATTGTTGAACGGCATCCTGTCAGATACGTCGTCTTTTTTGCGCTTAGAATCAAACAGCCAGTTAAGAATTTCTCTGACTTCGGTATAATCCGTAATTCCCGGCAGACTTTTTACGTCTGTTTTAATATCCTTTTGAACCAGCACATTCAACCCCATTTTATCAACTGCATTCTGAAAACTTTTGGCATCTCCGTCAGAAACCAGATTTCTGAATTTTCGGCTAAGTTGATCAACCTCTTTTATGGTTTTTGGTCCTGCTGCTATTTCAAACTTTTGCTCTTCAAATTTAATTTGGGTAAAGTCCGGACTTTCAATGGCCTTCATAACATGGTAACCAAATTCTGATTTAACTACTTCTATCTGGCCTTTAGCAGCCCCGAGTGCAAAATCTCGATAGGGTGCCACGTAGTTATCGTAGGTTCTCTTATCTACCCAGCCATAGCTTCCGCCATTTGCAGCCGATCCTTTGTCTGCACTCCACTCCAAAGCAAGTTTACCGAAATCTGCACCACCTCTGATTTGTGCAGCAAGTTCATTGGCCTTGGCCAAAGCAGCAGCGCTATCGGTGATGCGCTGTTTATTGGGTGCCTCACCAACTTGCACCAGTATGTGTGCAACATTAATAGAAGGTGTACTGTCTTTTTTCTCTGCAAGTTTTCTGTAAACTGCGTATACACCATCCTTATAAAAAGGACCTGCAACGGAATTCACAGGCATTGACCACACTACTTCAGAAACCTCCCTGGGTGTCCTTTTGGGAAGATTTCCCCGTGAAAAGAAAATGGAATTTTGAACCAGGGTTGTGTCGGGTTTACTTTCCTGCTTCATGGTAGCAACCGCGACCATAGCTTGCCTTTTTATGTCAGCTGAGTCTTCAGAGCTGGGAATAATTTTCCATAAAAGATATTGAATATCCCTGAATTCTTCTTTGTTTTTATATTGTTCGCGGTGTTTGTTCAGGTATTTTTCTAAATCCGCGTCTGTGACCTTAACGCTATTATCTGAAACGGTACTGTAATTAATGCTTGCAATTTTACCCGATACACTGGAATTGGCGGAAAGATATTCATATCTAAGCATTGTTTTTGTCTTGTGGTTGCATTTCGCCAAATAGTTGAAATATCTTTTCTTAATCTGCCTTTGTTTGATTTCATTCTTGAACTTTTCGAGACCTTTTGCCTGATTCTTGTTTTTTTTCGCTCTTTTAAGAATGCTTTCAACCTTTTTGCGGTCATATTGACCATCTGTTTGAAAGCTTGGATCGGCCTTCAAATCTTCAAGAGGATTGGGGCCCACCAACATGTCGTTTATATCCTCCTCGGTAACCCTTACCCCGGAAAGTTCAATTTCCCTGTCAATGGTCTGGTTACTCAATATTTCGGACCAGGCTTGTGACCAGGCCTGTTCAATAGCCATTTTAAACTCTTCTATCTCGTCAAGTTCTCCTTCCTGCGCCCTTTCAAGAAATGAATTAAATTTTTCCTGAGCTTTATTTTCCAGATCTTTCGTTTTTATAGGATTATCGTTGATTTTGGCCACAACACCCTGCAGACCATCACCCAAACCAAAGCGACCGTTGCTACTGAGCGCATCGCCAAGAACAAATAAAATCAGTGCGGCGATAATTACTACCACAACTAAACCTGAATTTCTGAGCTTTTGTATTACAGCCATAATATCTTAAGAACCGCAAAAATAATGATTTCACCCAAGATATTCCAATGTGTTTTGGGTGAAAATTTGTGTTTAACGGGTTTTTTGTAGAACCAAAACGACGTAGGCAGTTTAAATGTATGCTGGTTAAGGGTTTAATCTGCTTAAATGGAAATCCGGTAACGTGTGCTTCTGCCGCCTTTTGGCATTTTTTGAAGCAGACGCAGGTTGAGCAAAGATCTAATTTCTCTAAGAGCAGTATCAGCAGAATAACCTCCTTCTTCCGCCCATTCAATGCTTGTAAACTGCGCTTTTTCCAGTGAGAACATTTTTCTGAGTACTTTTTTCTGCCTCAGCGATAGGCCCAGCGATGACATTTTGTCCTCAAGTTTCTGCTTGCCCACTACCTGAATCTGGACTGTTTTGATGTCCAAAATCGATTTTTCAATAATCCAAAGATACCATTTAACCCACTCGGTAATATCCAGACCACCCTTCTGACAGGTCTCCAGCAGCTGAAAATAGGTTTCCCTTTCTTTCAGAATTTGTAACGAAGGCGCATAATAACGCGGCAGCCCATTTTCGGATGCCGAAATCAGCATGAGCGAGATAATTCTGGACAGGGGCCCATTCCCGTCTGCAAAAGGATCAGGGGTTAAGAACCAAAACTGGCCACTGTTTCTGCTCCCATAGCATTGATGATGGCCTGTTTTCTAAATTCGGGCGAGTAACCTTCCATGCGGCCGTGCAATTGCCCCTGAAGGAAGTTGATTCGCTCAAGCAATACAGATACACGACTGCGATTAATGAGCAGATTAGGCCAGTTTTCAAGTTGATGTATGTATTTTATTCTCCGCATATCTTACAACGATTATAAACAAATTCAGCGATTGCTATTGTTTTTGGGGTAGGGTAACATATCAAGCCCCGAAACATGGTTGTTTTCCAACAAATAATATCCTGCCATGCAAATCATGGCTGCATTGTCAGTGCAGTATTCAAAAGATGGAACAATACAATTCAGTCCGTTACTTTGGGCTATTTCCTGAAAAGTTTTTCTGAGTTTTCGGTTGGCAGAAACCCCGCCGGCAATGGCAATGGAACTGGGTTTGAAATCCTTTATTGCTTTTTTTGTTTTGCTTGTTAAATAATTGATGATGCTTTGCTGATAAGATGCACAAATGTCTGACAGGTTCTCGGTCAGAAAGTCAGGATTGTTTTTGGACTCCTTTTGTAAGAAATAGAGCAAGGCAGTTTTAATGCCTGAAAAACTCATGTTCAGCCCCTGTACAGTTGCCTGTGGAAACGAAAACGCCTGCGGATTGCCCGATTGAGCCCATTTTTCAATATGCGTTCCGCCAGGATAGGGCAGGCCAAGAAGTTTTGCTGCCTTGTCAAATGCCTCACCGGCGGCATCGTCAAGCGTGGTTCCGATAACCTCTGTTTCCGTATAGTTCCTGACCAGAATCAATTGTGTGTGTCCACCGCTTACCAGCATTACCAGGATAGGAAATGCAGGCTCCGGGTTTTCGATAAACAGTGCGGCAATGTGGGCCTGAAGGTGGTTGACCCCAATGAGTGGTTTATTTAATGCAATAGACAGTCCTTTGGCTGTATTAAGTCCAACCAGCAGGCTTCCCACTAGTCCGGGACCCTGTGTTACAGCGATGGCGTCTATTTCATTCTCCGCAATATTTGCGGTTTTCAAGGCTTTTTCAAGTGTGGGAATGATGTTGCTTTGGTGGGCTCTGGATGCCAGTTCCGGCACTACACCGCCATATTGCCTGTGTACATCCTGACCGGCTGTTACATTGGCAAGGATTTTGCCCTTGTACCAAATAGCTACAGAGGTGTCATCACAACTGCTTTCTATGCCCAATATAGTAGAATAACGCATGGCTGGTGGATAGTGAGTGCCTTTTTGTACCTTAATTTCGAGACGGTTGAAAAAGCAGCGGACAAAATTACGCAAGTTTATACTCAGGTTTTTGCTGTTTCTACTTTTGCTTGCAGGTCTGCTGGGCATATTGCTGCGCAGCAGGGCCGTTCAAACCTACCTTGCCAACCGCGCTGCCCGTTACCTTGAAAAAGAACTTGGCTGCACAGTTTCGGTAAAATCTATTGAATTCGACCTTGTGCAAAACCTTCATGCCGAAGGCATATACATCAGTGATCAGCAGGGAGACAGTATGATTTTTATTCGTACACTAGATCTGAATCTGAGAAAATTTGACCGACTGAGAAAAGAAATTGACTTCAGAGACGGCGAACTATCCGGTGGTTTTATTCGGGTTGGGCACCATACAGGGGTTAAAGGCCGAAACATTGATTTTCTGGTGGACTATGTCAATGGTCCGCCTAAAAAGAAAAAAACACCTTCAAAACCATGGGCTGTCTATTTTGGTAATGCCCGGCTGAAAGATACCCGTTTCCACTATTTTGATGAGCGCCACAAACCATCCGTTCCGGGAATTATCGATGAATATCACCTAGAGTTCAATGAAATTTCAGGCGATTGCCGCGATTTCTGGCTCATTGACGATTCACTGCATTTTACCGCTGTAAATCTAAAAACCCGTGAACGCAGTGGCTTGCAAATTGATGCATTCAATGCGCTATGCAATATCCACTACAAGGGAATGGACTTTGAAAATATGTCGCTTAAAATGCCATGTTCATTGCTTGCAGGAGACTTGCATTTTGATTACCCGGGACATAAGTATCTTGATGAATTTATTTCCAACACGGAATGGAAGGCTCATGTGCAAAATAGCACGGTTTGTTTGGATGAACTGTCAATTTTTGATGAAACTCTGAAAGGGCATAAAGAACAACTATACGTAAATACAGATATTTCAGGCACATTTGACAGGTTAAA
>Ga0194132_10005090_pt1 | contig 21737 bp, 25 predicted proteins | sample TA2KigOf80mmetaG_FD_148612 | JGI IMG/M metagenome (GOLD analysis project Ga0194132, IMG submission 148612) | Freshwater microbial communities from Lake Tanganyika, Tanzania - TA2015054 Kigoma Offshore 80m | ecosystem: Environmental > Aquatic > Freshwater > Lake | place: Tanzania: Lake... | reverse complement strand
TAGCGCGCCACGCAACGACGAAACGTCGTCAACGGAATGTGCTGCGTGAGTTGCGCGAACACGAGTTTGCCCAGGTTCATCGATATCTCCTGCGAGTGAGTTGCTCGCAGGATCGCAAATCGAGAAAACGCTGTTCAAATCGAGACCAGAAAAAATCATCTGTTATTTATTTACAATCAACCAATTAGCACGTTTCGGGCACTCAACGTCCGGACACTACTGACTCGGAAGGCAATTTCATCGAGGCCACGCCCGAAACGCCGTATTTTCAGATCGGCGAGAGCAAGTATGGCAAACCGGTGATCGACCGCGTGGTCAAGCGCGACACCCAATTGCTAGAAGCGGCGAAATGCGTGCTGGTGTCGTTCGACTCGACCATGCGCAGCAATATTTCGGTGGGGCTGCCGATCGATCTGGCGATTTACGACAACAACAGCCTGCGGCTGCGCGTGAAGCGGCGCATCGATGAAACCGATACTTACTTCAACATGATCCACAACGAATGGGGCGCGGGGTTACGCCGCGTGTTTGCGCAACTGCCCAATCCCGACTGGAACGATGAGCACGTGCCCGACAGCGAATCCGCTGCAACCCGATAGGTTAGTGGCATGAGCACTCAAGTTGCGCTGCATCACCGCACGCAGTACTGCTACGAGCGGCCGGTCATGCTCTCGCCGCATGAAATCCGCCTGCGCCCGGCGCCGCATTGCCGCACGCCAGTGCTGTCGTATTCGTTAAACGTCAAGCCGCAGCGGCATTTCGTCAACTGGCAGCAGGATATTTTCGGCAATTACATCGCGCGGTTTGTGTTCCCGGAGAAAACGACTGAACTTCTCGTCGTCGTTGATCTGCTCGCCGAGATGACGGTGATCAACCCCTTCGATTTTTTTATCGAAAGCGGCGCGGAACAATATCCGTTTACCTATCGCGAAACGCTCGCCAAAGACCTGGCGCCGTATCTCGCGATCGACGAGCGCGGCCCGCTGCTGCTGCAGTGGCTTAACGAGTTGCGCAGCGGGTTTCGCCACGGTGACAGCACGATCAATTTCCTGATTGCGATCAATCAAAAAATATGTAATAAAATCAAATACTTAGTGAGAATGGATCCGGGCGTGCAGTCGTGTGAGCAGACCTTGTCGCTGGCCAGCGGCTCGTGCCGTGACAGCGGCTGGCTGCTGGTGCAGGCGCTGCGTCACTGCGGCATCGCCGCGCGTTTTGTGTCGGGTTATTTGATTCAACTCACCGCGGATGTGAAGCCGCTGGACGGCCCCGCCGGCCCGGCGCGTGACTTCACCGATTTACACGCCTGGGCCGAGGCGTACATCCCCGGCGCGGGCTGGGTGGGGCTTGATCCGACCTCGGGCCTGCTCGCCGGCGAAGGGCATATTCCGCTGGCCTGCACGCCCTCGCCGCAAAGCGCGGCGGCGATTATCGGCGCGGCTGACCCGTGCGAGACGCAGTTCGCCTTTGACATGGCGGTGACGCGCATCCACGAAGACCCGCGCGTCACCAAACCGTATACCGCGCAACAATGACAAGACATCGATCGATTGGGCCAACAAGTCGATGCCGAACTGGCGGCGGGCGACGTGCGCCTGACCCAGGGCGGCGAGCCGACCTTTGTGTCGATCGACGACATGGATGGCCAAGAGTGGAATTACACCGCACTGTCGCCGAAAAAATGGGCACTCGCGGAAAATCTCGCGTGGCGGCTGCAAGCGCGTTTTGCGCCGGGCGGGTTGGTGCATTACGGCCAGGGTAAATGGTATCCCGGCGAGCCGCTGCCGCGCTGGGCCATCGGCATCCATTGGCGCAAGGACGGCCAGCCGGTGTGGAACAACCCGGCGCTGATCGCCGGCGACAGCGCGCCCGCAAACGCCACGCCGGCCGATGCGCAGCGCTTGGCGCAGGGCATCGCCAGCGCGCTGGGGCTCGCACGCGAGCTGGTGATCGCCGCGTACGAAGACCCGCTGTTGTTGATTTCCAGCGAAGGCAAACTGCCGGTCAACCTCGATCCGCTAACGGTGCCGCTCAATGAAGCCGATGAGCGCTCGCGGCTGCGGCGCGCGCTGGAGCGCGGCGCCGATCAGCCGGCCGGTTTTGTACTGCCGTTAAAAGCACGCGAGCCCGCGGCGCACGGCGCCCCGCATAGCGAGTGGCAAAGCTCGATCTGGCCGTTAAAGCGCGAGCGCCTGTTTTTACTGTTCGGCGATTCGGCCATCGGCAACCGCTTGCCGCTGTCCTCGCTGCCGGAACTGCTGCCGGAAGAGGCCGAACCGGAGTTCGCGCGCGACCCGTTCGACGACAGAGGCAACCTGCACGATGCGCACACCCAGGCGCAACGGCAGCGCCACGCACGTGCGCATGCACAAAAGCCCGCGCCGCGCTAAGTGGTGCGTACCGCGCTGTGCGTCGAGGTCCGCGCACAGCGGCTGCACGTTTTTCTGCCGCCGTTCAAGCGTGCGGAGGACTATCTGAACCTGGTCGCGATCATTGAGCGCGTAACCGCGCAACTGGCACTCACAGTGCGCCTCGATGGCTACGGGCCGCCCAAAGACCCGCGCCTGACGGTACTTAACGTCACGCCCGACCCCGGCGTGATCGAAGTCAACATTCAACCCGCAAACAATTGGGACGAGCTGCGCGAGAACACGCTGGTGCTTTACGAAGAAGCCCGGCTCGCGCGTCTGGGCACCGAAAAATTCATGCTCGACGGCCGCCACACCGGCACCGGAGGCGGCAATCATGTGGCGCTGGGCGGCGCCACACCGGCCGATAGCCCCCTGCTGCGGCGCCCCGATTTGCTTAAAAGCCTCATCACCTATTGGCAGAATCATCCCGCGCTGTCTTATTTGTTCTCCGGCCAATTCATCGGCCCCACCAGTCAGGCGCCGCGCGTGGATGAAGCGCGCGACGACAATCTGTATGAGCTTGAGATCGCGTTTCAGCAAATGGCGCTGAAACAAAACGCGGGCGAGGAAACGCTCACGCCTTGGCTGGTGGATCGCCTGCTGCGCAACCTGTTGGTCGATCTCACCGGCAACACCCATCGCGCGGAGTTTTACATCGACAAACTGTATTCGCCGGAAGGCCCCACCGGGCGGCTCGGCTTGCTTGAATTTCGCGCGTTCGAAATGCCGCCGCACGCGCAAATGAGCCTCGCGCAAATGCTGCTGATGCGCGCGCTGGTGGCGCGCTTTTGGAAAACACCTTACGCGGGCAAGCTGATCCGCTGGGGCACGCAGTTGCACGACCGCTTTATGCTGCCGCATTTTGTCGCCGCCGATATGCTCGACGTGGTGCGCGATTTGCAGCGCGCGGGCTACGCGTTTGACTTCAACTGGTTCGCGCCGTTTATCGAGTTTCGCTTTCCGCGCTACGGCACGGCGACTTACGAGAACGTGCGCCTCGAACTGCGCCAAGCGTTGGAACCGTGGCATGTGCTGGGCGAACAAATCCAGCAAACCCACGCCGCGCGTTACGTCGATTCCTCGGTGGAACGCCTGCAAATCAAAGTGAACGGTCTCACCGAATCGCGCCACCTGGTCGCGTGCAACGGCCGCGCGCTGCCGCTACACCCCACCGGAATTCCAGGCGAATGGGTCGCTGGCGTGCGCTTTCGCGCGTGGAATCCGCCTTCGGCGTTGCACCCGACCATCGGCATCCACGCGCCGCTCACCTTCGACGTGGTCGACACCTGGAGCAACCGCTCACTTGGCGGCTGCACCTATCACGTCGCGCATCCCGGCGGGCGCAATTACGACACGCTGCCGGTCAACGCCAACGAAGCCGAAGCGCGGCGCATGGCGCGCTTTTGGGATCACGGCCACACGCCGGGGCCAATGCATGTCGCGCCTGCGGCAATGAACCCGGGCTTTCCGCTGACGCTTGATTTGCGTTATCAGTCGATGTAAAATATTTCAATAAAATCAAATACTTATAATTACACCCCAAAAGCGTGGTGTAACCTCTTGCGATGCCCCTGATCACCCTGCAAGACGCCGAGCTTGCCTACGGCTTAACGCCGTTGCTCGACCGCGCGAACCTCGTTGTGCAAACGGGCGAGCGCATCGGTTTGATCGGGCGTAACGGCACCGGCAAATCGTCGTTATTGAAGGTAATCACCGGCGCTCTCGCGCTCGATGACGGCACCGTGGCGCGCGACGACGGTGCACGTATTAGTTTAGTCGAGCAAGAATCGTCACCCCCGGATGCACCGACCTTGCGCGAAAGTCTCGCGTTATGCGCCGGCTTCGAACAACTGCACGATGAACGCGAACGCTGGGCCGCCGAAGCGCGGTTGACTGAATATCTGCATCGCTTCGGCCTCGATGAAAATCAAGCCACCACGACCGCTTCCGGCGGCGAACGCAAGCGTGCGATGCTGGCGTTGGCATTGGCGCAAAAACCCGATTTGTTGTTGCTCGATGAGCCGACCAACCATCTCGATATCGACGGCATCACACTGCTCGAAGATTTGTTGGTAAGCGGCCCGGTGAAATCGGCGATCGTCATTACCCACGACCGCGCGTTTCTCGACCGTGTCGCCACGCGCATCATCGAACTCGACCGCGGTTACTTGCACTCGTACCCCGGCAACTACAGCGCCTTCGAAACGCGTAAAACCGATCAACTTGCCGCCGAGGCAATCGCCAACCGCAAATTCGACAAATTCTGGGCACAGGAAGAAGTGTGGATCCGCAAAGGCATCGAAGCGCGCCGCACCCGCAACGAAGGCCGCGTGCGGCGCTTGCAGGCCCTGCGTGCCGAACGCGCCGCGCGGCGCGAGCGCATGGGCAAGGTGCAGATGACGCTGGATGCGGGCGAGCGTTCGGGCAAGTTGGTGGCGGAACTCGAAGGCGTGAGCAAATCGTTCGGCGGCGCGCCTATCGTCAAAAACCTGAACTTACGCATCATGCGCGGCGACCGCTTCGGTTTCATCGGCGCCAATGGCGCGGGCAAATCGACGCTGCTGAAATTGTTACTTGGCACGCTCGCGCCCGACAGCGGCACCGTGCGCCTGGGCACCAACCTGCAAATCGCCTACTTCGATCAACTGCGCGCGCAGCTCGATCCAGAAAAAACGCTGGCCGATACCATTAGCCCCGGTTCCGAATGGGTGGAAACGGCGCAGGGTAAAAAACATGTCATGAGTTACCTGGGCGACTTTTTATTCGCGCCCCAGCACGCCAGCGCCCCGGTGAAAATGCTCTCCGGCGGCGAACGCAACCGCCTGCTGCTCGCGCGGCTGTTCGCGCAACCAGCCAACTTGCTGGTGTTGGACGAACCCACCAACGATCTCGATATCGAATCACTGGAATTGCTGGAAGAAACGCTGCAGGGTTACGGCGGCACGCTGCTATTGGTGAGCCACGACCGCGCGTTTTTGGATAACGTGGTTACGCAAACGCTGGTGGCCGAAGCATCGGAACGAAAGGGCGTATGGAAAGAGTACGCCGGCGGCTACAGCGATTGGCTCACGCAGCGGCCGAAAATCGAAGCTGCGGCGCCCGCATCCGCCACCGAAAAGCCGCAGCCCGTGGCACGCCCGCGCAGTAAAGCCAAAATAAGTTTCAAGGAACAACGCGAACTCGACGCGTTGCCTGCCGAAATCGAAGCCCTCGAACAAGAACAACACGCGTTAACCGCGCGCATGAGCAGCGCCGATTACCACAAGCAAGGCGCCGAAGCGATCAAGTCCGACCGCCTACGCGCCGCTGCCATCGAACACGAACTCACGCAAAAATTCGAGCGTTGGGAAGCGCTCGATCAAAAAGCCGCTCTGAGTTCGTAGTCGGTAGGGTGCCTGTGAGCACAGCGAACCGCATCGCTAGCACCTCGACCGATGTGGCCCCTTCGTCACTGCGTCATGCGTTTGCTTGAGCAAGCGATACAACCAAACACAGCTTATGAGGAAGAACAGAAACGATAATGGTGCGACACCTGTTACCAACGTAAGCGCTTGTTCCAGTATTTCGTTCCAGTTTTTTCATCTCGTCATCCTTACAATATAGTCGCTAGTCGGGAGGAATCGCGCGTCTTTGCTTACACAAATGATGGGGTGCGCGCCGCGCCACCCACTCTACAAAGTGCGATTTGACCGATAGTCACGCGCCGCGTTATTATCCATGCCGTGATCAAGTCGTTCAAGTGCGCCGACACACAAGCATTGGCGGCAGGCAACCGCGTGAAGCGATTCGTCAATATTGAATCCGTGGCGCGCCGCAAATTGCGGCAACTGGAAATCGCCGGACGGTTGGATGATTTACGGGTACCGCCCGGCAACCGACTCGAAGCGCTTTCCGGCGACCGCGCGGGGCAACACAGTATTCGCATTAACGATCAGTTTCGCATCTGCTTTCGCTGGACAGCTTCTGGCGCCGAAGCGGTGGAAATTGTCGATTACCACTAAAGGAACACAAACATGCGCAAACTCAAGCCCGTAACACCAGGCGAATTGTTGCTCGAAGAATTTTTAAAACCGATGGGCATCACCCAATATCGGCTTGCCAAAGAAATCGCCGTGCCCGCACAACGCATCGGCGAAATCGTTGCCGGTAAACGTACCATTACGGCGGACACGGATTTGCGTTTGTGCCGCTTCTTCGGGCTTTCCAGCGGCTATTGGTTGCGCGCACAGGCCAGCTACGACACGGAAGTCGCCGAGCGCGCGCTACGTGGTGTGCTGGCTCGCATCACCCCTTGGGCGGCTTCCGCTAACGATGGCGGCAAGCGCGCCGCTTAAGCACGCTAAAAGATAATTCAATAAAATCAAATGCTTACGAGAATTAACAAAATGGGCATTCGCCCTTCGACGGGCTCAGGGCGAATGGTAGTTCTATGAGCCGTGCGTGGTGATACCGAGCCTGTCGCAGCATCGACCGTGAACGACACAGCGAATCACTCAGGCTGCACACCCGCCTCGCGCACCACCTTTGCCCACTTGGCGAGATCGGCCGCGATGATTTTGCGCAGCTCTTGCCGCGTGCTCACCGCGGTGTCGATACCTTGTGATGAAAGCCGCTGCCTAACGTCGGGCGCCTGCAGCGCGCGATGCAAGCTCGTCGCAAAACGCGCGATGATCGGCCGCGGCGTTTGCGCCGGCATCAGCATTGCGTACCACCCATCGACCGCGTAACCGGGTACACCGGCTTGGGCAATCGTCGGCAACTCCGGCGCGACCAGGGCGCGCTGCGAGCCCGTCACCGCGAGCGCGCGCAGCTTGCCGGATTTGATGTGCGGCAGCGCCACGATCACGGTGCTGAAATCAACCACCACCGATTGGCGTAAATCCTCGCTTAACTTGCCTACAATCGCGCGCGCGATGATGTCGTTGGAGCCGCCGGGCGGGAACGGGACGACGAAGCGCAACGGGCGGTTGGGGTAGTTTTGCGGCTCGGCGGTTTGTGCCCATGCCGATGCGCAGACAAAACTGGCACCCAGAGCGAGCATGGCTTTAAGAAAATTCGAGCTCATGGAACATACACTTGTGAAAGGGTCTCAATTTAACCACGGAAGCACAGGCGATCCGTCGCCCATATGCAGGCCAAAGGCCGCAATACGGGAAAATGCATCGGGGCAGCGACGCTTTTCCCGTAATACGCTGCGCTCCTTCCGCGCTACCAGCGACGGCCTTGGGAGTAGAATGTTTTCATCACCCTGCCAGGGAGCCCTGCCATGTCCGCCACCATGCAAGCGCAGACCTTCACCGTCGAACCGCTCTCCCCCATCCTCGGCGCCGCGATCACCGGCCTCGATTTGCGCGAGCCGTTTTCCGAGGCAACTCAGCGCACGGTCTACGACGCCTTCATTCGTTATCACGTGCTGTGTTTTCGCGATCAGCATTTGAGCGAAGAACAACAAATCGCCTTCACCGAACAATTCGGCACGCTCGAGCGCCACATCTCGCGCAACCGCAATGGCAACAACCCGTTTATCAACATCGTCAGCAATTTGGGCCCCGACGGCAAACCCAGCGGAAAGGTTTCCTCCACGCTTTGGCACACCGACAAATCGTTTCGGCCGCAGCCCGCGCTGGCGACGATTTTGCACGCACTGGTGATGCCGCCCAACGGCGGCGAGACCTGTTTTGCCAGCATGGTCGCCGCCTATGAAGCCTTGCCCGCGGCAGAAAAGGCAGCGCTTAACGGCGTGCGCGTGGTGCACAGTTGGGAGCTCTCGTGTAAACGCTCGGGCGCGTACGCCACGCCGGAAGAAATCGCCGATGCCCCGCCGATGTCGCATCCGCTGGTGCGCACTATTCCCGAAACCGGCAAGCAAGCGCTGTTCATGGGCGAGCACGCGGGTTATCTCGAAGGCACGGCGCAAGAAGCGGGCTACGCGCGCATACAACAACTCACCGCGCATGCGATCGACGAACGTTTTGTGTATCGCCACAAATGGACGCTGGGCGACGTGTTGATGTGGGACAACCGCTGCCTGCTCCATTGCGCCAATACCAATTTCGACGCGGCGCGGTTTCCGCGCGTGCTGCAACGCACCTGTTTGCGCGGCGTGGCGCCGGCCTAGCGTAAACTAAAAAATAAAATAAAATCAGATACTTATAATTATTCTCTCAAGGTTGGGCGCATCGCCCAAGCGGATACCAACGTAGCGCGTGCGCGGTGCGCACCCTACCATCGCACGACGACGCACTAAATCCGGTTCGCCTTAAGAAACCCGCGGATGTGCCGCACCGCGAGCGCGACGTTTTGCTTGTTGTCCTTCCACGGAAACAAACTCACTTGCGAGTTCGGCGCGAGATGCACCATTTCCATCGCGGTGGCGTACGGGTGCGCATCGGTGTTATCCGGCAACACCAGCAGCGGCGTTTGGCACGCACCCACGTAATCGCGCGTCGCGGTCAGCACGAAATCGACGTTGCCGTACATTTTGTCGAGATAGCGGTTCACCATATCCATGTTGAATTCGGGCTTGCTGGCGACTAGCCCCGGCGCCCAAGTCTTCAAATTGTTCTTGATAAAAAAGCCCGGCGAATTCGGATCGCAGCCGCTGGGCTGGGCATGCACCGAGGCCACCACGCGCCCCGGCGCGCGCTGCATCAAATTCCAGATCAGCGGGTTGCCGATGCAAAAACCCATCACAAAAAATTTGTCCACGCCAAGGTGATTCAACACGCCGAGTTGATCGTCGGTGTGCGCGTTCCAAGGGTCGTCGAAATCGAGCGGGCCGGTGGACTGCCCGCCGTTGGCGTTGCGCAAATCCATGGTGATGCAGCGATACTCGGATTTAAACTCCGCCATCGCGTCGAACGGGCCATTGGCGTAGGTCACTTGCGAATTTAATCCGCCGCCGTAAATGATGAAAAGCGGAAAGCCCGAGCCGGCTTCTTCATACCGGATGCGAACGTTGCCTTTTTCGTAGAAGGGCATGATTTTCTCCCTGACGATATTGAGACCGCCAGTGTCCTGCCGCAAGGCGCGTTAAGTCAACCTGCGGCGCAGCGGACTTTTGGGTTTACACTTGTCGCCACGCGGTTGGGGAAATGCATCGCAACTCGAGTTTCTTTTTAGGAGACCACGACCATGGCAAGCAACGGGACGAAATACATCTACGCCGGCGGTGATGCCGACGAACGCAAGGGCGACCCGCACAACTACGGCGGCCTGTTTCGCTGCACGCCGGGCGAGGGCGAATGGCAGTCGATGACCCAAGGGCTGCCGCCCAACGTGTCCGCCCGCGCCTTCGCGGTCAACCCGAACGACCCGCGCGTGATCTACGTCGGCACGCAAGACGGCGTGTATCGCAGCCTCGACGCGGGCGAGCACTGGCAGCGCCCGAACTTCCCCGACCGCAACGTCGACATCTACGCCATCACCTACCACCCGACGCGGCCGAACGTGTTGTACGCGGGCGCAGCACCCGTGGCGCTCTACCGCAGCGAAGACGGCGGCGAGAACTGGAAAAAAATGCCCGCTGCCCGCGCCCCAAAAAACTGCGACATGGATTTCCCGGTGCGCATCATCCGTATGGCGATCGACCCCAGCCGGCCCAACGATATTTATCTTGCGCTCGAAGTCGATGGCGTGATTCGCAGTTCCGACGGCGGCGAAACCTTTACCGACGTGTCGAAACCGCTGATCGAACTCGCCGAGCTGCCGCATCTTAAAAGCCGCATCGGCAGCACCATGGAAAGCGAAGGCATGCTCGACTCGCACGCCATCACCGTCAGCGCTGCCGCGCCCGGCCAGCCGATCCTCGCCGTGCGCATGGGCCTCTTTCGCGGCACCGACGGCGGCGCAGCGTGGCGCGACATGCAAGTCGGGCGTTTTTCACCCATCACCTACGCGCGCGATGTGTGCGTGTCGCCGCACAATCCGCGCACGCTGTATGCGTGTTTGTCCACGGCTGCGCGCAGCGACGACGGGCGCTTGTACCGCAGCGACGATCTGGGCGAAAGCTGGCGCCGCGTCGATCACACGATCCAGGCCAAGGGCACGATGATGGCGGTGACAGTGAGCCACGCCGATCCCAAACGCGTGTATTGCGTGTCGCGCTGCGGGCAGGTGTTTGGCACGGAAGATGAAGGCGCGTCGTGGCGCGAGTATCCGCTGCCGGCTGGGGTGTTGCAGCGGGCACGGGCGGTGGCGTGCGCCTGAGCGCCGCCACGCAAACGGCGCGCCGCCTCATTCGGACGCCCGCGCCGTCGACCCTTCAGCACAGAGTTACACCGGCACAAGAATTGCCACGCTGGTTCGCCCTTGGCCTTGCGCGCGCTGGTTAGGGCGGATCGTGTTGGGCGGCGTCGCTGTTCGCTTGCGGACTTGACGGCAGTGCGGCCAGCATTGCCAAAGCTCAAGCGCTTGATCGATACGGCTTCACCGTTCGCGCCGCCGTTCGATCAAGCATTGCGCCAGCGCACGATCGTTATCAGTGAGCGGCGTTTCGTCGTCCACGGCCAAAAAACGCCGCTTGAACGCCGCCGTGGTAGCCTTGAGATTGGTCACATCGTAACCCAACGCCGCGAGCAGCAAGGCGTCGCTAACCGCGGCGGGCACGCCGTTTAGTTTCACCTCGCTCGGGTCGCACCATATGCCGAAGCCGTGCTGCGCCAGTCGCCGCCACGGGAAAAAGCGGCTCGGATCGACCTTGCGTCCCGGCATGATGTCGCCGTGCGCGATGAAATTCGCGGCGGGAATTTTGTAGCGTGTTTTCAGATCGTCCAGCAGTTTGAGTAAAGTCCCGATCATCGGTTCGGCGAAAGGCTCCGCGCCGTTATTGTCGAGCTCGATGCCGATCGATGACGAATTCAAATCGGTGTTGCCGCCCCAAAATCCGTCACCCGCGTGCCACGCTCGCGCGAGTTCGTCGACCAGGTAATACAGCGTGCCATCGCGCGCGATCAAATAGTGCGAACTCACTTTGAAGCGCGGCGTGGTCAGCGTGCGCAGCGAATCCTCGGCGCTGTCATCCGCCGTGTGATGCAAAATCACGTAGTTGGGCCGGCGCGCGCTGAAATTGGGCGACGGGCGCTCGGTGAGCGGCAGTTGCGTATAGGGTGGAAGTTGCGGCGGCGTCACGCAGCCCGCCAGCAGTAGCAACACACCCAAACCAGCTGTTGTTAAAATATTCAATAAAATCAAATACTTATGTTAACGCTCGCTTTAAAACACGCCGAGCACCAAACCGGCGGCCAGGGCGGCGCCGGTGTCCTCGCAGCGCTCAAGATCGCCGGCGCCGATGATTTTTTGCGCGAGAATTTTTTGTGGCGTTTGCGCGTGCGTGCACACGACGATCGATTCGGCCGCCTTGCGCAAGCGCCAGCCGGTGCAAATGCGTTCGGCTTGACGCACCGCGTTTGCGCCATCACTGCCCGCGCACACCAACACCACATACGCGCGACCAACGATGCGATCCAACACTGCGTAAAACATGCGGTCGAAAAATTCCTTCATCGCACCGGCGATCGCGGCGAGATTTTCCGGCATCACAAACAGGTACGCGTCCGCCGCGAGTAAATCCTCGGCGCAGGCGTCCGCGGCGTGGATCAGGCGCACTTGCACTTCGCCGGTAGACGCGCCGCGCGCGGCGGCCTCGGCCATTTGCCGCGCGCCGCCGGTGCGGGAGTGATAGACGATGAGCAGCGTTTTCATGCGAAGCAGATGATTTCCGAGTGCCGCTTGCGGGAGCATGGGTGTCTACCCGAAACTACCCGCTCCCGCTCAAACCCCTCCCCTGCCGGGAGGGACAGGGGAGAGGGAAAATGCGTTGTTGCAAGCTTTTAATTGGGCAACGGATACCAAAGTACATCACACGTGCTAGGTACCACGCCCCCACAACCCGCAATAGCGCCGCGCGATAAACGGCAAGCCATTGGCATAGCCCGGCCACTTTTCATAGTCGGGCAACCGGAATTCTTTCTCCGCGCTATCCCAGCACTTGCCCTGTTGCGCGAGCTCTTTCATGGTGGCCGAGGCCGTTTGCAGCAGTTTGAGTTGCTCTTCGACATCCTTTTTGGTGCCCAAGCGATCGCCCGGGCCGGGGTGGCCAGGTATCAAGCGATCCCAATCCATCGCCAGCACTTTTTTCATGAAATCTTCGGTTTCCAACGGATGAAAATCGATCATGCCGCGCCCCGGCACGGCGCCCACGGGAATGGTGTCGACGATGAACACGATGCGTTCCTTCGGCAGGCGCATGACCAAGGTCGAATCCGAGTGATTAAGCCCGTGGTAAGTCAACTCCAGCCGCGTGCCGCCCAGTGTAATGGTGCGCCCGCGGTCGGAAACGGCCTCGTCAGGTATCACCGTATGCGGATCCTTGAGCCGCTCCAGCCGCTCCTTGGCGCGCCAATGCGCGATGAAAGTTGCGCCCGCATCCTTGAACACCTGGCCGCCGGCGATGTGATCGAAGTGGTGATGGCTGTAGATCACGTAGCGAATCGGCTGGTCGGTGATTTTGCGGATCTCGTCCAGGTATTGCTGGCCGCCGTTGGGCCGGCCATAAGCCACCGGGTCGGTAACGATCACGCCGGCGTTGGTCACGATAAACATCGCCTGATGATTGACGTTGCGGAAAATATAGACCCCAGCGGTGCCTTCCACCTTGGTCACGGCGATGGGCGGGCGCGCCGGCGCTTGCGCAAAGACAACATTGATTACCAACCCGAGCGCACCGAGCCCCATCCACAATTGACGTAACATTGCCGGCCTCCATTTCAAGTTGATAAACGTTTGCTGCGCGTGGGCCGTCAGCGCCCGGCGCCGCTCACCATTGTAGCGCCGCCCGCACCGGCGCGGTTATCCGCTGCACGATCCGATCAATCGTAAAACGTGGCGTAGTCGTTTAGTGCAATGCGTTGCGGTTGAAAGCCATTCACCACCGCGTTGTCATCGGCATAACCCATCGCCATGCCGCACATGATGGTGTAGTCGCGCGAAATGTTGAGCTCGCGCCGCACGATGTCGGGGTAGCTGGCAATCGCCGCCTCGGCGCAGGTGTGCAGGCCGCGCGCGCGCGCCGCCAGCATCAGCGTTTGCGCGAACATGCCGTAGTCGAACCAACTGCCGACTTCAAGCGTGCGGTCGATCGCCAGCACCAGCCCCGCCGGCGCGCCGAAAAAAATGTAGTTGGTGGCGCGATAGGCCTTGGATTTTTCATGATCACCGCGGCCGATACCGAGCGTGCCGTAAAGCCCCCAGCCGCAGGCGCGGCGGCGCGCGAGATAGGGTTCCTCGATGGGTTCGGTGTAGTAGTTGTAGTCGCGTTTATGGCCGGGCTCGTCGTTTAAAAACGCTGTTTGAATGGCGCCGCCGACGCGCTTTAACGTAGCGCCCGTCAGCACGTGCAAGTTCCAGGGCTGGATATTGGAGCCGCTGGGCGCCCAGCGCGCGACCTCCACGATTTCGCGCAGGGTTTGCGGCGCGATCGCATCGGGTTTGTAAGCGCGCACCGAACGGCGGGTGCGCGCGGCTTCAAAGACATCGGCGGCGACGGTGTTACTCAACGGACTGGACATGGTGACCTCCCACTGCGATGTTAACACCGCGTCGGTTAAAATCGCCGGCTCAGGAGCGAGATCAACATGAGCAACCCAATACGCATCACCCTCGGCGGCTACGGCCCACCCAACACCACCTGCAGCCGCGGCATGAAGGTGCTCGGCGATACGATCGCCGGGCAATTCAATAATGGCGTAAACGTGCATTACGTGTGGAACGTGATGGATTTCGGCTACAAGGCTGCCGATTTGCTGTGGATGGCCGAAGACGGCGTGCTTTCGATGTCGTATCAATCGACCAGCTACCTCGCCGATCGCGTGCCGGAAATGGATGTCGCCGATTTACCGTTTTTGTTCCGCGATCTCGATCACGCGCGCACGGCGATGGACGGCGCGTTCGGTGCGTGGATGGCGCAAAAAATCGAGGAACGCATCCCCGGTTATCGCGTGCTGGGATTCTTCGAAAACGGCTACCGGCATATATCCAACCGCGTGCGCACCGTGCAATCGCTAGCCGATTTAAAGGCAATGAAAGTGCGCCTGATGCCCGGCGAAATTCACCGCAGGAGCTTCGAGCTGATGGGCACGACACCCTGCCCACTCGACTTAAAGCCGGGGCTCGAAGCCGTGGTCAACGGCACCGTCGACGCGCAGGAAAACCCGTTCGCCAACACCGTCGATTACGGCGCGCACAAGGTGCATCGTTTTCACACGCTCTCGGCGCACTGCTATTTGTCGCGCGGGCTTTATTTCAACCGCGCGCAGTTCGACCGTTGGCCGGCGGCATTGCAAACGGCAATGCGTGCCGCCGCGCGTAAAGCGATCTTGGCGCAGCGCGAACTGGCGATTGCGGAAGAATTGCACGCGCGCCAGGTAATCGAGGAAACCGGCGGCGAAGTGGTGGAACTCACGCGTGAAGCACGCGCGGCGTTTGTGCGGGCGGTGCAGCCACTGCATGATGATTTGCGGCGGCGGTTTGGGGATGGGGTGTTTGGGTTAATTGAAAACGCTTAACGTATTCACCGCAGAGGCGCGGAGGTTACTCAGAGTAAGGGCAAAACTGAGCTAACAAAGTAAATCGCCCTTCGACAAGCTCAGGGCGAACGGTGCCATATTTAACCCCTTCACCGCAGAGACGCAGAAGCGCAGAGATTACGCAGAAAAAAACCTTTTTTCGGGGTGCTCTGCGGTTCCTCTGCGCCTCCGCGCCTCTGCGGTAAAGCTTTAGAACTACTCCCGTCCCACCGAGCGCCGCGCGATATGCGCTTTCACGCCCTTCTTGCCGGCGCCAGTCTTGGCCTTCCAGATATTCTTGTGGCCCAGCAAGTCGCTCTTTTCCCATTTGTGCGCGGCATCACCCATGTAGACAATGAACACTTCACAACCGTCCGGGTACTCGTACGGGCCGTGCGGGATGTCCCAGCCGAACACGTAGTCGCCGGGGCGCAAATCCTTGCCCGCGACGCACATGCGTCCCTTGGTCACTAAAATCGAGTGCCAGCTTTTGTGCGTGTGCTTGGGCTCGACGTAGCCCGGCGGGAAACGCTGTTTCATGTCGATGCGGCCCATCACCGGGTCGTGGTTTAACACTTTCACCTTCACGCCCTTGGGCAACGTCAAGATGCCGCGCACGTCATCGGATTCCCACGGGATGTCTTTGTCATACAGCACCTTGAAGGTGTGGCTTTCGCCTTTTTTGCCCGTGCGCTTGGTGGATTTTTTTGCTGCTTTTTTTGCTGCCATGGCTTCCTCACTCCTTTAAAAAATACTCAATAAAATCAAATACTTACGATTTAACCCGCACGGGCTCGCCAGTGCGCGCGGAGGCGATGATCGCTTCCAGCGCGGCGATGTTGGCGAGCATTTCGTGTTGCGGCATCAGATACGGCGCGCGGCCTTCGACCGCGTCGGCGAACGCCTCCACATTCGCCAGCACACTCGATGCGGGCGCGTAATCCTTGGTTTCACGTTTGTCGCCCGTCACGACTTTGGTAAGCGTCCAACCCATCGGCGTCGACGGATGCGCCTTGTCGCGCACTTCGATCCAACCCTTGCTGCAATACACCGCGAAGCGCCCATCGAACGGTGTCGCCAAAATCGCGGTTAACAACGCGTGGCCACCCTTTTTAAATTTCACCATCGCCGCCAGCGTGTCACCGTTGGTGAGCGCGCTGCCCAGTTGCTTGACGCTGCACCACACGCTCTGCGCTTCGCCGAACACACTCACCGCGAGATCGAGAATGTGGATGCCGGTGGCGGTGATCGGCCCCGCCGGCGCTTCCTGCGGCGTCAGGCGCCAGTTGTCCGCCGGCAACGCCAAAAACTTATCCTGCGAAAAATTCGCCTCGATTTGCAGCGGCACGCCGAGCTCGCCGGATTTAATCGTGCGCATCAAATCCAAAATCGGCGGCTCAAAACGCCGCTCGTGGCCGATGGCGATGTGCACTTTGTTGGCGTTCACCGCGGCGAGCGAACGCGCGGCGTCCGCGTGGGTCAACGCCAGCGGCTTTTCGCAAAAAATATGCTTGCCGGCGTTGGCCGCGGCGATCACTTGCTCGGTGTGCACAGTGTGCGGCGTGCACAGCAACACCGCTTTGACGCGCGGGTCCTTCAGCACATCGTTGTAATCGGCTACCATCTCGAAGCCGTTTTCGCGCGCGAACTCAGCCTCACTCGCCGGATTGCGCTTCATGCCCTTCACCACGCGCAGCTTCGAACTCTTGCCGATCAAGTTGACCAGCGTCTTGCCCCACCACCCCATGCCGACGACGGCGACATCCAACATACACTACTCCTTCGAAATACTTGCGCATCGCATCATACGCGAGCCGGCGATCAGCGCGAGTTTTTCACGGCGCGTGAGCTGCTTGATGCGGTATTCGCGTTTACATGCGGCGGAACGATTCGCGGCGCGCTCGGCGTACACCAGCGTCACCGGGCGGCGCGAGCGGGTGTAGCGCGCGCCCAGGTCACGAACGGCGCGCGCGCCGTTGCCACGCACACCGTTGTGTTGCGCGACGCGCCGCGCCACGTCCACCGCGACACCGGTGTAGAGCGAACCATCGGCGCAGCGCACCACATACACCTGCCAACTTTGCAACCGCCGCCGTGCCGCTTGGGACATTTAATGTAAGTAGTTGATTTTATTTGGTTTTTTATGCTAGCCCGCGCGAGCGCAAATAACGCTCACCCTTGGCTGCCAGTGCGAACCGGGCTTTTGCGGCAGGCGTGGTTTTCGCCGCCGGCTTGGCCGGCGCGACAAATCGCAGGCTAGCCAAAAATTTAAGGCTGCTGTCGGCGATTTGCACGTTGATGGCCACCGATTTGGCGATCTCGGCAGCGTGGCCGTGCGTGTTCGCGGCGAGATATTGCAGGGTCGCGACTTGCGGGCCGTCCAGGGTTTCCCACTGCTCGAGGTATTGGTCGAGTTCTTGCGTCAGACGCGCGTTTTCGGCGCGCAAGTGAGCCAGCTCGGCTTCCATCGCCGTCAGCTTCGCTTCGAATTTTTTCGCCGCCGGAACGGCTTTTAACAACGTCGCCACCACCCCCAAGGCCGCGCTCCTTCATTTTTAGAATAATCGAACGCACTATTTTACACGTAAAAAAAACGCGCCCTATTGGGCGCGTTTTGACCGGGCACATCGCGATGACCGCGAGCCGGTTACTCTTTGTTTTTTTTCTCGTTGCGTATCAGCTTCAGCACAAACCAAGCACAGCCGCCGATCATCAACAGCAGAAATATAATAATGCCCACATAGTTCGGCTCGGGCATCACCACGGGTTGCGCAACCTCCTCCACCGCGTGCGCCACGCCCCACATCAACAACGTCGCCAAAAATGCTGTAAATTTAGTCACCGAAAGCTCCATAAGATTGATTGATAAGCTGACATCGGGCGAAATGCAAAAAGCGGTTGCATCTGGCACGTCTAAATCGCCAAGTGTTCCAAATGCAAACCACGGGTGACTTGAACACGGCATGCCGAAATCCAACACACTACGCCCCACCGCATGCACATCGCCTGGATCGAAAGCGCGTACACCGATGCCAGCCGCCAGAATGGCGCAGGCGACTTACGGCAAACTTACCGAGAAATTCATTTTGCATTACGCTGGCTTTGCCCCCAATTAACCCCACCCAAAGCCGCGGCTAAGGGCATAATCAACCGTTCGACCTTTTACATTCAAGGAAATCTCATGCCAGCCATCACCACCGCCAGCGGACTCATCTTCGAAGACCTCACCGTGGGCAGCGGCGCCGAGGCCAGCGCCGGCCAGCAAGTCACGGTGCATTACACCGGCTGGCTAACCAACGGCCAAAAATTCGATTCCAGCAAGGATCGCGGCGAGCCATTTGTGTTCCCCTTGGGCGGTCAGCGCGTGATTCGCGGCTGGGACGAAGGCGTGCAGGGCATGAAAATCGGCGGCACGCGCAAGCTCACCATCCCGCCAGATTTGGGCTACGGCGCGCGCGGCGCGGGTGGGGTGATACCGCCCAATGCCACGCTGGTGTTCGAGGTCGAGCTGCTGGCAACCGATTAACCGGCACCCCTTGCCTTGACATTTTGGCGGATGGGGTATAATCGCGCCCGGTGTTTGATTTCCGAGTGTGGTATGAACCAATGGTTTGGATTTCCCGTTGTTGTTGGATGTTCGTCCTTGGGAAGCTTTGAGACCTAAACATTGACGGGAGCGCGTTGGCGCTTCCGGATAACCCAACGATATTTTTTAGGAATTCATGCAATGGCAACCGGTACTGTAAAGTGGTTTAACGACGCTAAAGGGTTTGGCTTTATCACCCCCGATGGCGGCGGCGAAGATTTGTTCGCGCATTTCTCGGCGATCAATATGAAAGGCTTCAAGTCCTTGAAAGAGGGCCAGAAGGTCAGCTTCGACATCGTCGAGGGCAACAAAGGCAAAAAACAAGCTAGCAACATCCAGGCCGCGTGAGCGTCATCAGCGCCGCGCTGAGCTGACTAAAAAGCCGGGCGCATGCGCCCGGCTTTTTTACTGGCGCACGCCGGCTGGTCTGCGAGCCCGCGCTTCCCGACCGCCGGCGTACGCGCGCGTCGCGCCGTTGCCCGGGTTGCGGTGATTGATACGCTACCATTGGGTAAGCATCCAACCTGAGTACGGCTTGCCTTGCCCGCCTTCCCGGACAACCTCGGCGCGTTGCGCCACCGCGAATTTCGCCGCTTGATGGTGGGCACCCTGTGCTCCACCGGCGGGCAATGGGTGCAATCGGCGACCCTCGGCTGGGTGGTGTACGACCTCACGCAATCGAGCGCGCTGCTCGGCGCGGTGCTGGCGATGCGCGCGATCCCGATGCTGCTGTTGGCGCCGGTATCGGGGGTGATCGCCGAGCGCTTCGACCGGCGGCGCGCACTGGCGTTAAGCCAGGTGCTCGTGGTCGGTATTTCGTTCGCGCTGGCCGCGGGCATTGCGTCAGGCCGGCTGCAAGTGTGGCATCTGTTCGCCTTCACCTTGCTCGCCGGTGTGGCCATGGTGTTTGACCGCACGCTGCGCAACACGCTGGTATTCGGCACCGTGCCGCGCGGCGACGTTGCCAACGCCGTGGCGTTAAACAGCATCGCGTTTAGCGTCATGCGCACGCTGGGCCCGGCGGCGGCGGGCTTCCTGATCGCGTGGGTGGGCGCGGCGTGGAACTTCGTGCTGCAGGCGCTGTTGTACGCCGGCGTGGCATTTATCGCAATACGGCTTAAAGTGCCGTACGAAGAGCCGCGCCGCGCCGCGCCAGCAAGCGCGCGCGCCGCCATGCTCGAAGGCTTGCGCTACGCCGTCACCGACCCGGTGGCGCGCATCACCCTTGCGCTGGGCATGGTGCCGGCGTTTTTGCTGATCCCGTCGTTTAGCGCGCTGATGCCGGTGTTCGCGGTGGACGTGTTCAAAACCGGGCCCGAAGGCTTAGGGCTGCTGCTGTCCGCGGTCGGCGTCGGCGGCATCCTGGGCGGCATCGCCGCGGTCTATACCGCGCGGCTCGAACGCATCGGCTTGACCCAAGTGGTTGCGGTGTGCGCGTTCGCCGCGGCCTTGGTGGGCTTTGCGTTAAGTCCCAACATGGCACTGGCGATGCTTTTCCTGGTGATCGCCGGCGTCGCCGAGATGGTCAACATGGCCACCAATCACACCGCGCTGCAAATGAGCGCGCCACCCGAAATGCGTGGCCGCGTGGCGAGCCTGCTGCCGATGTTCCCGGCGATGATGGCCTTGGGCGGCCTGAGCACCGGCGCCATGGCCGAATGGGTGGGCGCGTCCGCCGCGGTGATCGTGTTGTCGATGTTGGGCGCGGCGGTAGCCGTTGGCGCGTGGCTGCGCTCTAGCGCGTTGCGCGGGTTGCGGCTGACTAAGCTGGTGCAGTTGCACTAGCCCCCGCAAGTAGATGCACACCAAATCCGCGTCGGAACGCTAGCGTCCGATCTTTAGGTAAAGTCCCGCCTTTTCAGCAGCAACGCGCAACCCACCGTCCAGGCACGCGAGCGGCAGCGCACGGCGCAACGCGAGCTCCAAATACGTCGCGTCATATGACGATATTTCGTAGTGCTGCGCCAAGGAAAATAAACGCTCCGGATCGGGCGTATCGCGATCGATTTCCAGCCCCAATGCCGCAAATCGCTGTACGGCGCCCAGCGCGTTTTGTCGTGTCAGTTTGCGTTGCCTGCTGAGCTTCAGAAAAACATTGCTGAATTCCGACACAAACAACAGCGGAACCACGGCTTGCTGCTCGCCCAACAACTCGAACACGGCGTCGGTGTAAGCCGTGGCTTCGTCCGGCAGCAGCCAACGCGCCGCGACTGAACAATCGACCACAAAACTCAAGGCCGGCCCTCGTCGATCAAAGCCTCAATATCGACCTTGCCGGTTTTGCAGGATTTACGGAATCGCTTGATCTCGCTAATCGCCTTGGCGCGATCTTTTTGCATTTTGGTGGGCGGCACCAGCAAGGCCGCTGCCTCGCCGCGCCGCGTGATCAGCACGGTTTTACCCGCGGCCACTTTGTCGAGCAGCTCCGCGATTTTTGCCTTGGCTTCAAATGCGCCTACGGTTTCCATGATGCGTTTCTCCAACTGGTTAACCAGATTGTAGATACCGCTTGGGGCGAGCGCAACCCAAAAGGCCGCGACACGACGAACGCGTCACGGCCTTGGATGGGCAAATCTTATCTATTTGATTTTAAAAAATTTTTATCCGCGCTTGAGCTCACGAATAGAGCGCACATACGCCCCATCCTGGCGCTTTAGCGCGCGCGTCGCCGAGCGCGTGTTGCCGAACGTTGGCACCCATTGCGAATGCTTGCCTGCGCCGCCCGTAACAATAACGATCAAATCGTCGGGCTTTTGCCACATGTGCACGGGGGTGTCGAGCGGCGCGGCGGCGAACTGATTGGCGAGTTTGCGCCGGAAGCGGCGCTCGATGCCTTCCTTGGACCATTTGGAAAGCGGAATCGTCGCGTGATCAAACAGCCATTGCTTGACTTCACTTTTAGTCATGCCGCCGCTTGCCACTGTTTGCGCGTGCTCGGGGCCGAACGCCATCACCGGCTGGCCTTCGTAGTAGGCGTTGTTCGCACCCGTGCTCGGCATGGTGCCGGCGACCATGGTGAGTATGCCTTCGGGCGTGATGCTTTCGTGATCGTTGACGTTGTGCGGGCCTTCGGCGGCAACCACGGTGCACACCGTCGCATCCTTGGGAAAACCCAGCTCGACGTGCAACGGCTGCCACGGACTAGCGTCTTCATTTTCGGCCACACAGAAGGTGAAT
>Ga0194132_10005087_pt1 | contig 21756 bp, 26 predicted proteins | sample TA2KigOf80mmetaG_FD_148612 | JGI IMG/M metagenome (GOLD analysis project Ga0194132, IMG submission 148612) | Freshwater microbial communities from Lake Tanganyika, Tanzania - TA2015054 Kigoma Offshore 80m | ecosystem: Environmental > Aquatic > Freshwater > Lake | place: Tanzania: Lake... | reverse complement strand
TGACTCCGTGCCGCCTGACGGGACTGACCCGCCCCCGGTAAGTCGGTCCACCGTTGATGCGAGTCCTTTGGCCCACGACGCTGTGGGTGAGGAGGGCGCAGACGGTGGAGGGACGCGGGCACACACCAGAGCAGGTCGTGCGGAAGCTCCGGGAGGCGGAGCGGCTGCTGGCCGCGGGGACCACGCTGCCCGAGGTGACGAAGCAGCTCGAGATCTCGGAGCAGACCTATCACCGCTGGCGCGCGCAGTACGGCGGGATGCGCGCAGGCGACGTGCCACCGACCTGCGCCACGTCAACGCCGGCGCGCTCAGCGCTCGACTGGTGTGTCCGGCTGACTGGACCACTGCGCGAACGAGCCCGCGTATGTCTGCCCGCGGTCGTAGCCCAGCACTCGCAGCACGAAACCACCGAGCGCTCCCCGCGCACCTCCGTTGCAGTAGCTGGCCACCTGCTTGTCTGGCGTGATGCCCTGCGCCTCCAAGAGCTGCCGGAGCTCCGCGGCCGGCTTCAGCGTCCGGCTCTCCGGGTCGAGCAACTCTGTCCACTCGAGATGTGCAGCCCCGGGAATGCGCCCCGGGCGAGGCGGTGAGCGGAAGCCGGCCTCTTCGCCGGTGTATTCATCCTCCGAGCGAGTATCCCAGAACACGAAATCAGCGTCGCCCACGCCGGCCTTCGCCTGATCGAGCGAGCAGTAGACGGCTTCGACGGGACGTGCCACGTATCTGACCGCTGGCCACTGCGGGGTCTGCGTCTCAAGCGGCCGGCCCTCGGCGAGCCACTTCGTGACGCCACCGTCGAGGATGCGCACACCGGCGTGGCCGTAATAGAGGAAGGTCCACGCGACCATCCCCATGCGCTGGCTCGGCGTGTCGTAAACGACGACGGTGGTGTCGTTGCCGATGCCAAGCTCGCCGACCAGTCGCGCCCATTCCGCAGGCGAGCCCATGTCGCCGTTCTCGGCACGCGGGATGTTGTGACCGAACCCATCCAGGTGGACAGCGCCCGCGATGTGCCCCGCGGCGTACTGCTCGGCACTCCGCGCGTCCACGACGCGGACGCGTAGGTCAGTCAACCGTTCCGCGAGCCAGCCACTGTCCGCAAGGAGTTCCGGCCGCGCGTACGCGCGCTCGAAGATCGGAGTGAGCACCATTCCTTCAGTTCCTTCTCTTGGGCAGTCGACTGCCCACATGCCGAGGGAGTCGGCGGACGAGCAGGCGCTGCTGGCGCGCATCGTGGCGCTGGCCACGCGCTTCGGACGCTACGGCTACCGCCGCATCACCGCGCTGCTCAGACACGAGCGCTGGCGCCTGGAGTACAACCACCTGCGCCCGCACAGCTCGCTCGGGTACCGGCCACCAGCACCCGAGGCCATCGAACCGAACTGGCTGGAGATCGCCGCCGGACTAACTCATCAGGTGGTACGTAACGCGGGGGCAGGTCAACGGAACACGTACGCCCGGTGGCAACCGGCCTGAGGTTCTCGCTCTACCCCGGCACGGCGCGGCTCGCGCAGTCGCCCGGCGATCCCTCACCCACGCTCGCTCGCGAGCGGTGCTACCGCGACCCTCGCAGCCGCGGGTCGAGCACGTCCCTGAGCGCGTCCCCCAGCATGTTGAACCCGAACACCGCCATGAAGATCGCGATCGTCGGGAAGATCGGCAGGTGGAGGTTCGTCTCCGCCAGCTCCCGCGTGCGCCCGGCGAGCATCTGCCCCCACGTCGGGAAGTTCGTCACCCCGATGCCGAGGAAGCTGATCGTCGCCTCGGCGAGCACCGCCACCCCGAGTTGCACCGTCGCGAGGATGATCACGACCGGCATGATGTTCGGGATCACGTGCCGCATCACGATGCGGAAGTGCGTCGCGCCGAGCGCTTCCGCGGCCTCCACGTAGGGGTTCGCCTTCACCGCGAGCACGGCGCTGCGCACGACGCGCGAAGCGCCGCCGGCCAGCACCACGCCGAGCACAAAGATTACGATCGTCGTCCTGGGGACCGTGTACCAGAGCCAGTCCCCATCGACCGGGTTCGGGCCCAGTTCGGGCCCGCGCCCGAGCCCGAAGAAGCCGCGGCTCGTCGTGGTCTGCAGCACCGCGACGAGCGCAAGGATCAGGAAGATCCCGGGGAAGCTCATCCAGATGTCGACGACCCGCTGGATCATGAAGTCGGCCCTGCGACCGAAGTAGCCGCTGGTGACCCCCACCATCATCGCGAGGAAGCCGACCAGCAGCACCGTCCCCAGTCCGACGAGCGCCGTGATCTGCGACCCGGCCACGATGCGTGCGAACAGGTCGCGACCGTTCTCGTCGGTGCCGAACCAGTGCTCGCGGGTTGGCCCGCTGAGGACGTTCGCGAGATCCACCTGGTCGTACCGGTAGCCGTACCACGACGTGATCACCGGCGAGAAGAGGGCGACGAGCGCGATGATGATGACCATCACCGCGCCGAACGCGCCGAGCGGCTTCTTGCGAGCGAACTTCCACGTCGCCAGCCCCCAGCGGACGGCCGCGGAGCGCTCCGACGCAGGGCGGGTCAGTCTCAGTGCGACATCGGTGGCAGCCATTGTGCCCCCCTCCCTATGCCAGCTTCACGCGGGGATCGAGGGCGGCGTAGCTGAGGTCGACGAGCAGGTTCGTGACGACGATGACGAACGCCGTCAGCATCATGACCGAGATCATCGGCGGGAAGTCACGCGCCGAGATCGACGAGAAGAGGTATCGCGCGACGCCGGGGATCCCGAAGATCTGCTCCAGCACGAGCGACCCGCCGATCAGCACCGGCACCTGCAGCCCGATCACCGTGATGACCGGGATCATGGCGTTCCGCACGCCGTGCTTGAGCACGACCGCCTGCTGGGTGAGGCCCTTCGCGCGCGCCGTCCGGATGTAGTCCTGGCGGAGCACCTCGAGCATCTGCGCCCGTGTGAGCCGCAGCAGCGTCCCCGAGAGTCCGATCCCGAGGATGACCGAGGGGATCAGGACGAGCTCCATGTTCTCGGTCGGGTTGTCCCAGAGGTTCTTGAAGAAGAGCGGGAACGAGTAGTTCCACCAGCGCGAACTGAGCGCGATCACGAACGTCGCGAGCGCGAAGGAGGGAAACGCCAGCATCCCGATCGCGCCGCTCCGGAGCGCGTAGTCGGGCCAGCGGTCCTGCATGAGCGCCGACAGGATTCCGGTGGGGAGCGCGATCAGCACCGCGAAGAGCATGCCGAGGACGCCGAGCTCGACGCTGACCGGGATGCGCGCCTTCAGCTCGGCGTTGACGGACTTGCGCCCGACGGTGGACTCGCCGAAGTCACCTCGAGAGGCATCCGCGAACCAGCTCCACCATTGCTCAACGTAGTTCTTGTTGAGGCCGAGCTCCGCGCGAATGAAGTCCTTGTAGCCGTTGTACTTGACGAACTTCTCCGCGTCGGAAAGCTGGCCGACCGTCGCCTCCTCGAACTTGATCCCGCTCTTCTTCAACTCCTCCGAGATGATCTGATCGCGCACCTTCTTGCGGTCTGCGAAGCCCGCGACCGCGGGGTCGATCCCCTGCTTCATCAGGCGCTGATCTTCGAGCTGCTTCATGATCAGCGCGCCGCCCTGGACCTCCCCCTGTGACACGAGAATGTCGACCGCGTCACCCGGGAGCAGGCGGATGATCCCGGTCACGAGCAGCGACACCCCGAGCAGGGTCGGGATGATCAGCACCACGCGTCGGATGATGTACTGGGTCATGCGCATCTCCCCCGCGGAATCGCTCCGACTGGTCGGCTCGAGTCAACAGGCAGGGGCCGCGACGCGTGCTCGCGACCCCTGCGCTGCCCGACGTGACAAGCGGGAGGGCTTAGCCCTTCTTGAGCCTCTCCTCGGTGAACTGCGACTTCGCGAACGCCTCGACGATGTACCCGTACCCGCCCTTCCAGTACAGGTTCTCGATCCACGGCTGCGCGTACGAGAACCCGGCCCCGGCGATGTACGGGACGATCAGCATCGACTCCGCCATGTTGCGCTGGATGTCCTTGACGAACGCGACCCGCTCCTTGAGGTCAAGGATCGTGCGTGACTTCTTGAACGCGGCCTCGAGCTGCGGCTGCTCGGGGATCGGCGTGCCGCCCCAGTTGTGGCGCGGCGCCGACGTGTCGTACAGCGTGTAGAAGTAGTCGTCCGGGTCGCGCGCCGACCCGATCAGGGGGCCGAGCCCCACCGAGTCAGGCGGGATCTTCCCGACGAAGATCGACTGGATGTACGCGGCGTACTCCATGAACTGGAGCTCGCCCTCGAACCCGGCCTCCTTGATGACCGACTGGATGAGCTCCCAGGACTGCTTCGCGACGGGTCCGTACCGGTCCACGTTCGCGACGATCTTGAACTTGAACGGCGTCGGCACGCCGGCCGCAGCCAGGAGCTTCTTCGCCTCCGCGATGTTCTTCTGGAAGAGCGCGGCGTTCGGGCCGAACTCCTTCTGGTTGTCACGAGGCGACATGTAGTAGGGCGCCATCGCCGGCGAGATGTGCGAGAACCAGTCCCCCTTCGCGGTCTGGTCGAGGACCTTGTCGAGACCGGCGCGGTCCATCGCCATCGACAGCGCCTGGCGGACGCGCTTGTCCTGCCACGGCTTGTTGTCGAAGTTGAAGTAGAAGCCCCCGACGACGACCGTCTGCTCGAAGAACTGCTGGCCCTTCGGGTTCAGCTTGGCCTTTGCGTCGTTGTAGACGGCACCCGAGAGACCGCTCAGGTCGAGGTCGCCGGCCTGGAGGGCGGCGATGACGCGCTGCGAGTCGTTGAAGAGGCTCGCCTCGACGCGGTCGTAGTTCGGCCGGTCGCTGTCGTAGTACTCCTTGTTCCGGTCCCAGCGGATCGCGACGCCCGTGTCGTACTGGGCGAATACGTACGGCCCGGTGCCGACCGGGTCCTTGAGGACCTGGTTGTTCGAGATCGTCTCGACCGGGATGAACCACGGGCCCTCCGGGGTCGAGGCGTGCGACGTCAGGAAGGGCGCGAACGGGTTCACCAGCGTGATCTTGATCGTCTTGTCGTCCGGGGCCTCGGCCTTGGCGACCAGGCTCTTCCACTTGTTGCCGTTCTGCGACTTCCCGAGGAAGGCCTCGTAGGACTGCATCCAGTCGCGCGCCGTGGCGGCGCGCCCGTTCAGCGGCGCCTTGTTGTGGAACTTGATGTTCGGCTTGAGCGTGAAGACGTAGGTGGTGCCGTCGGGCTGCTGCCACGACTGGGCGAGGTCGCCCTCGAGCGCGGTGAAGTCGGTCGGCGAGATGTCGGGACCGGCCTTGCTGCGGAGGAGTCGGCCGTAGTGGTACGCCGACGGGATCTGGGCCAGGTAGGTCAGGTTCTCGAACGGGTACAGGGTCGGCGGATCGCCGGACGACAGGCCGACCATCGGGAACTTCAGGGTGCCGCCGACGCGGCGCGTGCTGGCGGGGGCCTTCGTCGCCGCCGCCGGGGCGGCGGGCTTCTGCGTGGCGGCAGGCGCCTTCTTGTCGCTGCTCTTCTCGTCGCCGCCGCAGCCGACGAGCGCGAGTCCCGCCAGGCCTGCGCCACCCGCAGCGGCAGCGCCCACGAACCGTCGCCGGCTCCACGGATGCTTCCAGTAGTCGCTCACGCTTCTCGCCTCTGCGCGGTGGCGTGGTGTCATGTTAGACCGCCTCTCACGCTCTCTCGAGCCGCACTCTCGGGTTCGGTCGGTGGTCCGTGCCCCAGGTCCCTCCCGTTCGGTGTCCCTCCTGCCCTCTGTGTGATTGACGTGTGCCGTCTATACCACGGTTTTGATTCGACTGTCATGGATGCGGCCACGCGCGTCGTGCTCGGCCTCCTCGCGCCGTCCCTCAGCCCGCGCGCGTCGCCGTGCTCGCTTCAGGTACCGCCGCCATCGGGCATGAAGCGCGCGACGCCTGAGGAATCTCAGAAGGCGCGTAGAGGGCCGCCGAGCAATCGGCGGCCCTCTCGATAGCTGATTCTAGGAGCGTCCTGAACGCGGCTCGCGGATCTCGTCCTCCACGTCGAAGATGCGCTGCCGCTGCCGGCGCTGTTGCGCCTCCATGTCGCGCCGCTTCTTTTGGAGCGCCGGCTCCCCCTCGACGGTCGCGGCGAGCCGGGCCTGCGGGGTGACCGCCCGGATCTGCGCCTTCACGTCGTCCAGTTCGAGTCCATCATGGTAGGGCGCCGGGCGGACGTACACGTTGACCGTGAAGTCGTTTCCCAGCGGGCGCGCTGCGGCAGCGCCGGGCGACGTGGATCACGGCGAGCAGCGCGGCCACTAACGGAATCGTGCGCCACCCACGCATCGGTCGGGACCCCCTGCTTGACATCTACTTGAGACTCAGTATCATCCAGTTGACGAGAGGAGCACTGCGAGGTGGCCAAATGAGTACTCACGACGTGCGGGTGCAGCGCTCGAGCATCTGTGGCTGCGCACGCACCCGGCGGACCGTGACCGAGTTCGTGCTGGACGCCTGCCGGAGGAGCCACGAGCCGCTGCCGCCATCGAGCGGGGATCGTCTTATGGCGTCTGATGGTGCAGCGATACGCTTCCACGCATCGCTGCAGGGCGACGAGATCGCCGACGTGAGGTACGAGGCATCGAGCTGCGCGACGCTGATCGCGTATGCCGAGCTGCTTGGCGACTTCGTGGTCGGGAAACCGATCGTTCGCGTGGCAGCCTTGGCCCCGCGCACTCTGATTGAGTTGCTGCCGGGCGTGCCACGCGAGCGGCAGGAGCGGGCGATCATCGTGGCGCAAGCATGGTCGTCTGCGATCGCAACGGCATGGCAGTCGGAACACCAGGACAGGAGCGAACGATGAAGGTCGCCTATATCTTCTCCACCCAGGGCCACACGGTCTCCTACAAGTTGGGGCGCATGATCCTCCCCCAGCTCGAAGAGAACCGGCACGGCGTAGACGTCGTTGGCATGTTCTTCTTCGAGGACAACAACTACGTGCTCATGCAAGGAAACCCGCTGGGCGAGCGTCTGAAGCTGCAGGCAGATGAGAAGGGCTTCGTACTCATGGGTTGTGACCAGTGCTGTTACGAGCGAGAGATCGCCGACAAGCTGGTCGCCGGTATTCCGATCGGATGCTTCCCGGACCTCTACGCGGCGCTGTCGGGCAACCCACCCGACCAGGTGATCACCCTCTAGCTACAGAGCAAGGCCCCGGCACCCGCTCACGCCGACGGGCCAACCGGTTGATCTCCCTACTCGCTTCATGCAGGGGGATGAACCGGGTGAACTGATCGCCTGCTCGACCTCGCTCTGCGTCTCACCAAAAGCGCTGAAGCCGCCGACCGAGACGTCGATGTCGGCGAGCGAGCGCCCGGCGCGCTTCGCGCCCTTCTCCACGGCGGGGAGCAGCGTCTCGCGGATGTACTTCTCGGTGGAGAAGCCGTGCGGCCGCAGCCCGTCGGCGACGGCGCCGGCGACGCCCAGGTGCCGCCGAAGCGCCGGATGTTGTGGCCCTTCAACTGCGAGCCGAGCCCGATGTTGATGCGCCCCTTCGAGAACTCCTGGAGGTCCCAGGCCGTCTGGGCCATCACCATCGGCGAGCGGGGGAACGCGATCGTGATCGTCGAGAGCTCGACCTGCTCGGTGTGCTCGGCGGCGAGCGTGAGCGAGAGCACCGAGTTGTGCTTGAGCTCGCCCGTCGAGATCACGTCGAAGCCGGCCGCCTCCGCCTCGCGCACGCGCGCCGGCACCGCCCCGAGCCACGTCTCACCGAACCCCGTTCCCACCTTCGTGCTCACCCATCCTCTCGGGGCTCCGCTGCCGTCGCGCGTGCTCGCGCGCGTCACGCGCGCGCCGGGCCGTGTGCCGGCCCTGGACGCTCGCCTCGTAGAGGCCTGTGCGTCGCGTGTCGTCCGCCGTCCGCGGCTCGCGGCGCGCTCCGGCGCGTCTGCTGGTCGCAGCGTTCTGAGCTCTCGGGAGCCGGCCGGGGGCCCATGCTGGCGGAAGCAGCCGCGGGCGCCCACGGCCCGCGACGTCCGGCCGCCGGCTCGCGCGCTCGCGCGTCGATCGGTACGCTCCCGGACGGTCGTGACCGGCGCCGAGCGCGCGCGGCATCAGCGCGAACCCCCTCGGTGAGCCGCCCTGCGAACGCGGTGCGCCGGCGCAGACGCGCAACCACGGGACGCGCCTCGAGCGCCCACTCGGGAGGTGGATTCGCATGAACGCCGTCAAGGACCTGTTGAAGTCGGGCGGGACCGCCATCGGCGCCTCCGCGGGCCTGGCCACCGACGTGGCCTTCCTCGCCGACTCCGGGCTCGACTTCCTCCTGTTCGACACGCAGCACTCTCCCGTCGAGATCAAGCAGCTCGCACCCCAGCTGCAGGCGATGCGCGGCCGGCCGGCGGTCCCGATCGTCCGCGTCGGCGAGAACCGCGCGGATCAGATCTGCTACGCGCTCGACCTCGGCGCGAAGGGGATCATCGTGCCGATGGTGAACACGAAGGCCGAGGCCACCGACGTCGTCAGGTTCTGCAAGTACCCCTTCGAGGGCGTGCGTAGCTCGGCCGGCGTGCGGGGTGAGTGGGGCGAGTACGCGAGCTATCGCGAGTACATGGACGCGGTGAACCAGCAGCTCCTCGTCATCCCGATGATCGAGACCGTGGAGGCGATAGCGCACCTCGAGGAGATTCTCAGCGTCCCCGGGATCGACGTGCTGCTCGTCGGCCCGTCCGATCTCTCGATCAACCTCGACGTCACGCTCGACTACACGAGCGACACCTACCGGCGCGCGCTCGAACGGATCGCCGCCGCCTGCAAGAGCGCGGGCGTCGTGCCCGGGATGTACTTCATCCCGCCCGGGATGGACCCGAGCGAGTTCGTGTCGTGGGGGTTCCGCTTCTTCACGCTCCCGTGGGATCGCTGGGCGAAGGACGGGGTGCGCCAGGGGCTCGCGACGGTCCGGCGTTAGCGGCGATCACGGCCGTCGATCGCTGCGGCCCGCGATCGAGCGGGGGAGGAGCTTGGCCGCCCGGGATGGCCCGCCGCGGGGGCGGCCCGCCCCGTCACATACTCGAGAAGTCGGGCTCCCGCTCCTCGCGGAACGCGGCGCCCGCCTCGCGGTTCGCCGGGGCCGCCGGTGAGGCGCGCGCGTTCCTCGTTCTCCTTGCGCGTGCGCCCGGTGCATCGCGCTTCGCGGTGCGGGGCCATCAACTGCTGCTTCGTCTCGCGCAGCGACGCCATCGGCTGCCCGGCGAGCGCGCGCGCATCCATCACGCGGTCGAGGACGCCCTCGTCCGGGACGACGTCGAGGACGCGCCGGTCGGCCCTGCACCGCTCGGCCGGCCACCACTCCGCGCCGAGCAGGACGCGCGCACCCCGACCCCGTTCACCGCGACGATGAACGGCTTCGGGAAGTCGATCACTACGTCGACGAGCCCGCAGAAGCCGTAGCGATCGCTCTCGCGGGCGGGCGGGCGGCCGCTGAGGTCCGCGCCCGCCGAGAAGGCGCGACCGGCGCCGGTGAGCACGACGACCCTCGTCGCCGCGTCCTCCTGCGCCTCCACCATGCGCTCCGCCATCAGCTCGAACGGCTCGGTGTCGAACGCGTTCAGCACGTCGGGGCGGTTCAGCGTGATCACGCGCACGCCGTCCTGGAGCTCCGAGCGAATCGCTGCCGACGTCTCCCTCGCGCGCGGGGTCGCTCCGGACTTCGTATCGGAATCTCGCTCCGGCGTACAGCGCGCCCGAGGGACGCGCTGCACGGCCGCGCGGCGGGCAGCACCGCTCGTCGCGCGCCCCCCGGCGGCGCACCCCCTCCCGGCGCGGCGGGTGCGACGGCGCGGGCCGTCGGTCGAGCGCAGGCGAGAGGTCCCGCGATTCGCGCGCCGAAGGTCCTCCGACTGCCTCGCCCCGTCGTGCACGATCGCAGCGCCGGCGCGGGGCCGGCCGCAGGTGGCTCGTGTCGGGGGTCGCCCCGTGCGCGTGAAGAGGGAGGGATCGAGCACGGAGGTGAGCCGCTTCCGGCGCGCGCAGCGCGAGCAGGCCGCGGCGGCGGCCCGCTCGGCTCGACGCACGCGCTACGGGGCTGCCTTCTCCTACGAGTCCGACGAGCGCCGGCGCGCGCGCGCCGCGGATGGGGACGACGTGGCGACGCCAGGGCTGCCCCGCTCGCGGCCGGACCGCCGCGCGCGCGGTCCGGGGACGGGGTGAGCCCGTGCCCTTCTACACGACCTCGCGCTGCGTCGGCGAGCTCAACCGGATGTGCGTCGATGTCTGCCCGGTGCAGTGCATCCACGCCGAGGAGGGCGTCGATCGCATGGCGTTCATCGACCCCGGAGCCTGCATCGACTGCGCGGCGTGCGTGCCCGCGTGCCCCGTCTCGGCGATCTTCGCGGAGGCGGACCTGCCGCCGGCCGAGCGCTCGTTCATCCAGGTCACGGCCCTCTACTTCACGGACCGCGCGGCAGCGCGAGCGCGGGTCCCCGCCACCGCGTGAACCGCATCGCGTGACGGCGCGGCCCCGGACCGGCGGGGAGCGCGGCGTGGGTGGGGCGACGATGGCCGCACGATCGTGTCGCGCGGGGCGTCCGTCACCGCGGCCGCGTCCGCGTCTCGGCGCTCGCGCGTACGATCCACGGCGCGCGCTCGGCGCGCGGGAGAAGGGCGCGGACGATGCGAGCGGTAGGCGTGGTGGAGTTCGGCGGGCCCGAGGTGCTGCGTGTGCTCGACGTGCCGGAGACGCACGCGGGGCCCGGCGAGGTGCGTGTTCGCGTGCACGCCGCCACCGTGAACCCGACGGACCTGGGGCTCCGCAACGGCTCGCGCGCGGAGGCGCTGCGCGCGGTGCCGCCGCCGCACGTGCCGGGCATGGACGCCGCAGGCGTGATCGACGAGATCGGCCCGGGCACGGAGACCGACCTCCGGGTCGGCGATGCCGTGATGGCGATGGTGATCCCGCAGGGGGCGCACGGCGCCTACCGCGAGAGCGTCGTGCTCGCCGCCGACGCGGTCGCGCGGGCGCCGGCGGCCGCGACGCACGTCGAGGCGTCGACGCTCCCGATGAACGGGCTCACGGCGCGGCAGTCGCTCGACCAGCTCGCGCTGCGGCCCGGACAGACGATCGCGGTGACCGGCGCCGCCGGCTGCTACGGCGGCTACGTCGTGCAGCTCGCGAAGCTCGAGGGGCTGCGCGTGATCGCGGACGCCTCACCGGCGGACGAGGCGCTCGTGCGCGGCCTCGGCGCCGACGTGGTGGTGCCGCGCGGGGACGACATCGCGGCGCAGATCCGCAAGGTCGCGCCCGAGGGCGTGGACGGGCTCGCGGACGGCGCCGTGCAGCGCGAGCTCGCGGCCGGCGCCGTGCGCGACGGCGGCGCGTTCGCGTCAGTGCGCGGCTGGGAGGGCACGGGCGAGCGCGGGATCACGTTCCACCGCACGGCGGTGCGCAACTACGACCACCGCCGTGACCTGCTCGAGCGGCTGCGTGAGCTCGCCGAGGCGGGAACGGTCACGCTGCGGGTCGCGGCGACCTACCCGCCCGAGCGCGCGTCCGAGGCGCACGCGCGGCTTGAGGCGCGCGGCACGCGCGGGCGCTGCGTGATCGTCTTCTCGCTCTAGCGACCCCGCCCGGCGCTCGAGGGGGCGAGGCCGCTCGCGCGGCGATCCGAACGTCTCCCTCCACGCGCGCCGCGCCGGCCGCGCTGCCCGTCCGCGCTGCCGGTTCCGGCAAGGCGTGGTCATTATGTCGCGTGAACGAGGGCGGTCCCCGGCCGTCAGTGGACGTCGAGCACGGCCTTGCCCGCGACCCGGCGCCCGAACAGCGACTCCGACGCCTCCGCGATGCGGGTCCACGGACCCCGCCAACCGACGTCCACGCGCAGCCGCCCCTCCCCCATCAGCCCGAGCAGGTAGGCGATGTCCTCGCCCGAGCGCGGACCCTTCGTGAACGCCTCGATCGTGCGCCGCATCCCGACGAGCGAGGGGAAAACCGCGTCCTGCTGGGAGGTGCGGCCGATGCACTGGATGACGCCGCCCTCCCCCAGCAGCGGCCAGGTCGCCGCGAGCTGCGGCCCGCCGACGTTGTCGATCACCGCGTGCAGTGGCGCCGAGACGCCCTCGAGGCCGATCACGACCTCGGTCGCCCCGAGCTCGCGCAGCCCCTCGCCGCGCGCCGCGCTGCCGACGCTCGCGATCACGCGCGCCCCGGCGAGCGCGGCCAGCTGCACCGCGAACCGCCCCACGCCGCCGGACGCCCCGGTGACGAGCACGCGGCGCCCGAGCAGGCTCCCGCAGCGCCGCAAGGCCCGCAGCGCGCTCACCCCGGCGACGGGCAGCGTCGACGCCTCCGCGAGGTCGATCGCGTCCGGGACGACCGCCACCTCGTCGACGTCGACCGCGCGGCGTTCCGCCCAGCCGCCCTGCGACGACATCGTGGTGGAGACGCGCGCGCCGACGGGCGGACCGTCGCCGCTCGCGGCGGCGCGCAGCACCACGCCCGAGGCGTCCCAGCCGGGAACGAAGCCCGGCGGCCGGGCGCGGGCGCCGTTCAGGTCGCCGTAGTTCAGCGCGATGTGCCGCACCGCGACGAGCAGCTGGCCGGCGCCGGGCTCCGGCTCGGGCGCCTCGCCGATGCGGAGCCCGGCGGGCGCACCCGGGTCGACGATCAGCGCTCGCATGATGGCCTCACCCTCCGCGCGGCACGCGCCCCATCAGGTAGAACTCGTCGTTCGGTCGCATCGCGCTGAGGTTCGCCATCCGGTTCGAGAGCGCGAACAGGGCCGTGATCGCGCCGATGTCCCAGATGTCCTCGTCGCTGAAGCCGTGCGCGCGCAGCGCCTCCAGATCGCCGTCGTCGACGCGGTGCGACTCGCGCGCGACGCGCAGCGCGAAGTCGAGCATCGCGCGCTGGCGCGGCGTGATCGGCGCGCGGCGGTAGTTCGTCGCGATCTGATCGGCGATGCGCGCGTCCTTCGCGAAGATGCGGAGGAGCGCCCCGTGCGCCACCACGCAGTAGAGGCAGTCGTTCGCGGCGCTCGTGGCGACCACGATCATCTCGCGCTCGGCCCTGGTGAGGCCGCTCTCGCGGCCCATCAGCGCGTCGTGGTAGGCGAGGAACGCGCGGAACTCGTCCGGACGGTGCGCGAGCACGAGGAAGACGTTCGGGACGAAGCCGGTGCGCTCCTGCACCTCGAGGATGCGCGCGCGCACGTCGTCGGGGAGGTCCTCGATCGAGGGGACGGGGAAGCGGCCGATCGGGTCGTCGCTCATCGGCGTCCTCCGCTCGCGCGACCTCAGAAGCTCGGGCCCTGACGGCCCAGCACGCCGAGCGCCCCCGCGATGTAGCCGAGGTGCTTGCTCGAGTGCGTGATCACCTTGCCGAGGATCCAGAGCCGCGGCCGCTCGCCCCACGGCACGACCCGCGTCACCACTTGCAGGGAGTCGTCCGACATCCGCGCCATGCGCGGCAGCACCGCGTCGAGCACGTCGCTCCCGTACCCCGCGAGGTCGGCCGCCGCCGGGAAGCGCATCGCCCACGCCTCCGCGGGCGCCATCGACGTCCCCTGCTCCACGCGCGGCAGGTTCCAGCGCCGGTCGAGCCCCCGCTGCAGCCAGACGGGCTGCTCGCGGTCGAACGCGAAGTGCACGAGGTTGTCGACCGTGCGGAAGATGTGCCAGGCGTCCCAGCCGATGGAGTTCGACGTCTCGTGCAGGCGGAAGTGCAGCTCGTCCGGCGAGAGCGGCGCGATCCCGTCGGCGACCTGCCGCAGCGCTTCCTCGGTGAAGTACGCGTGGTACGCCTGCGTCGTGTAGGCCACGGCTCCCTCCCTCCGCTCGGCGGCGCGGGCCCGGGGGTGCCGGGCGGCTCGCCCGGCGCTAGGCCTTCCCGCCCGCCTGCCGGTGCGCGAAGCGCGCGCTCTCCTCGACGCGCTCGAACCCGCGCCATCCGCCGAAGCGCTCGCGCAACGCCGCGGTGATCTCGCGCCCCGCCGTCGCCTCGTCCCGGCCCTCGGCGACCGTGCGCGCGGCGCCCGCGGCGAGCGCCTTGATGAACGCACGCGCCTCCACCAGCGCCGGCCGCTCCCCGACCGGTCCGTGCCCGGAGACGAAGCGCTCGGCCGGCAGCTCGAGCAGCCGCGCGTCGGTGTCGACCCAGTCGCGCACGTAGCCGTCGAGAACGAACGGCACGCCCCCGTCCTGCGCGACGTCGCCCGTGAAGAGCAGCCCGTCACCGGGCAGATGGATGTAGATGTCGCCGCTCGTGTGCGCGCGTCCGAGGTAGCGCAGCGCGATCTCGCGCCCGCCGAAGTGAAGCCGCAGCGACGTGTCGAAGGTGAGCGACGGGGGCGTGACGCGCACCGCGTCCACCTCCTTCGACCACGGCGCGTCCTGGCTCCGCGCACGCTCGCGCCACCAGGCCACGCGCTCGAGGTCGAGCATCTCGGCGCGGCAGTTCGCGTGCCCGACGATCGCCGAGTCGGGGAACTCCTCGTTCCCCCACGCGTGATCCCAGTGCGAGTGCGTGTCGATCACGTAGCGGATCGGCTTCGAGGAGAGCCGGCGCACGTCGCCGATCAGGTCGCGCGCGAACGACGGCACGCGCAGCGAGTCGATCACGATCACGCCCTCGTCGCCGACGATGATGCCGGCGTTCGTGAGCCCCTCGTGCAGCCGCGCGAAGACGCCGTTCGCGAGCTCGACGACCTGCGTGCGGGGCGTGGTGGTGGTCATGCGGTGCCTCCGTGTCCGGTCGAGTGGCCGCGGCGCGCCGTGGGATCAGCCGCCCTGTTCCGCGCAGCCTACGCGGTCCGGAGCGCCTGGATGTCCAGCTTCCGCATCCCGAGCATCGCGCGGGTCACGCGCCCCGCGCGCTCGCGGTCCGGGTCGCGCATCAGCTCCATCAGCGCGCTCGGCACGATCTGCCACGAGACGCCCCAGCGGTCCTTGAGCCACCCGCACAACTGCGGCTCGCCGCCCTCGCCGAGCCTGTCCCAGAGCCGGTCGATCTCGTCCTGGGTCTCGCACTCGACGAAGAGCGAGAACGCCTCGATGAACCGAAACTGCGGTCCGCCGTTGAGCGCCAGCATGCGCTGCCCATCCAGCTCGAACGTGACGGTCATGACGCCGCCCTCGGGGCCGGGGCCCTCGGCCCCGTAGCGAGCAAGCTCGACGACCCGCGAGTTGGGGAAGAGCGACGTGTAGCGTGCGACGGTGTCCTCGGCCTGTCCGTCGAACCAGAGAAACGGGACGATCCTCAGCATCGGCGCCTCCCCCGGTGGGTCCGTGGAGCCTACCTCAGCGGCGAACGGACCTTGGCGACGGGGAACGAGGTCAGTTTGCCGGGCGTCGTTCCGGGCTCGCGGATCGCCGACCGCGCGCGCGGCACCTCTGATGCCGTCCCCGGCGTGGCGGCGCGCCTAGGCGTGCGGGTGGCCGTGCGCCGAGAGCGGCTCGAGCCCGTGCGCGCCGAGGGTCACGGCGTCGTTCAGGATCAGGCGGCTCTGCCCGTCGGCGATCGCGAGCCCGGCGTCCATCAGGATCGTGCGCGGCAGCACGTCGGAGACCATGCCGAGGTCGTGGGTGGCGACGAGGATCGTGAGCGGGAGGCGGTCGAGCAACTCGATCAGCTCGCGCCGCGAGCGCGGGTCGAGGCTCGCGGTGGGCTCGTCGAGCGCGAGGATCGGCGTGCCCATCGAGAGCACGGTCGCGATCGCGACGCGCCGCTTCTGGCCGAGGCTGAGCCGGTGCGGCACGCGGTCCTCGAAGCCCGCCATGCCGACCGCGCGCAGCGCCTCGCGCGAGCGCGCGAGCACCTCGTCCTCCGGCAGCCCCATGTGCAGCGGCCCGTAGGCGACGTCCTCGAGCACGGTGGCGGAGAAGAGCTGGTCGTCGGGGTTCGAGAAGAGGAGCCCGACGCGCGCGCGGATCAGGGGCGCGCTGCGCTCGCTCAGCTCCTCGCCGAACACGCGCACGGTGCCGCCGTGCGCGCGCAGGATGCCATTGAGGTTGAGCAGCAGCGTGGACTTCCCGGCGCCGTTCGGGCCGACCAGCGCGACCTTCTCCCCGGGCGCGACGCGGAAGGAGACGCCGCGCAGCGACGGCGTGCCGTCGGGGTAGGCGAAGCGCAGGTCGTCGACCTCGAGCGCCGCCATGCCCGACGCCGCGAGGCGCTCGATCCCCGGCGTGGCGCCGTTCGTCTTCATCGCAGGTACGCCGCCGCCTGCACGAGCGCGCCGTAGGCGACGAGCGCCGCGCCGAGCGCGAGGTCGGTGCGCGGGAGCGGCGGGTTGTGGAGGAAGCGGAGCTCGCCGTGGTAGCCGCGCGCCTGCATGGCCGCGTACACGCGCTCGCTGCGCTCGAGGCTGCGCACGAACAGCGAGCCCACCATGCGGCCCGCGACCCCCGCGCGCCAGGCGACCGAGCGCCCCGCGCGCGCGCCGGGGATCGTGGCGCTCCGGCTGTCGCGCGCGCGGATCATCCGCTGCGCCTCGTCGCCGACGACGTAGAGGTAGCGGTAGGCGAACGAGATCGTCGAGATGAGCAGCGCCGGCACGCGCAGGGAGCGGAGCGCGCGGAGCAGCTCCACCGCCGGCGTGGTCGCCACGAGGATCACGGCGGTGAGCACGGCGATCCAGGCGCGCGCCATGATCGTCGCGACCGCGCGGATGCCCTCGGCGGAGGCGGTCCAGCCGGTGAGCGGCAGCTCGAAGACCGGGTCGCCGGGGCGCGTGAAGACGAGCGGGATCGCGGTGGCGACGAACGGCAACGCGAGCAGGCTCCGGCGCAGCACGAGCGCGGCCCCGAGCCGGGAGAGCGCGACGAGCAGCGGGATCGGCGCGAAGAGCAGCGCGAGCGTGAGCCACTCGCCCTCGCGTGTGAACGTGACGGCGACGATGAAGCCGAGTGCGGCGGGGAGCTTCGCGCGCGCGTCGAGCCGGTGGAGGAGGCTCTCGCGCTCCTGGTAGCGGTCGAGGAACCCGGCGAGCGCGCTCACCGGCCACGCGTCCCGGCGCCGGGCGACCGCGCGACGTCTTCCTCCCGGGCGGCATCGCGGCGAGCGCGCGCCGCGCGCCGGCGCAGCAGCCAGCCCGCGCCGGCCGTCAACGCGACGATCACCACGACGCCGATCACGCCCGCGAACGCCGTCGAGAGCCGCTCGTCGCCCACGCCCGGCACGGAGTAGCCGGGGAGCGCGCGGTACGGCGCGTCCTGCGCGCGGTCCTCGAAGCCGAGCGTCCCGGCGACCCGCTGGAGCCCATCCGGCGCGCTCGACGCGACAAGCGCCGACGCCACGGCGACGACGACCGCGATCGCGATCCCGACGAGCACGAGGCGCCGCGCGGGCGTCATCGCGTCCTCCTACGCCCGCGTCGGCGCGGCGCCCGGGATCAGGTCCGGGCGCGTCGAGAGCACGAACGCGATCGCCGCCGCCGTGATCAGCCCCTCGCCGATCCCGATCAGCGCGTGCACGCCGACCATCGCCGGGAGCACCACGTTGAGCGGCGAGGTCCCGGAGAGCGCCAGCATGAACGCGGTCGCGATCGCGCCTGCCTCGACCGAGATCCACCCGGCGACGAAGGCGGCGCCGAGCAGCACGGGTCGCGAGTCGCGCGCGACGAGCCGCGGGATCCGGTACACGGCCCAGCCGACCGCGATCGTCACGATGCCCATGTTCAGGACGTTCGCGCCGAGCGCCGCGAGGCCCCCGTCCTGGAAGAGCAGCGCCTGCAGCCCGACGACCGCGGTCATGACGACGATCGCCGCCCACGGACCGAGCAGCACCACCGCGAGCGCGCCGCCGAGCAGGTGCCCGGAGGTGCCGCCGGCGACCGGGAAGTTCATCATCTGCGCGGCGAAGATGAACGCGGCCATCACCCCCATGAGCGGCACCGCGCGCTCCTCGAGCCGGCGGTTCGCGACGCGCACGGAGAGCGCGACCACCGCGACCGTCGCCACCCAGCCGGCCGCCGCCACCGGCGCCGACACGAAGCCGTCCGGGATGTGCAGCGCCGGCCCCGGCGCCAGCCCCGCGCCGGCGGCGATGCCCGTCGCGAACGACGGCGTCATCGCGTCGCTCGTTCGCGCTCGCCCTCGCGCGCCGCGCAGCCCTCGCAGAGCCCGCGCAGCGCGAGGTGCTGGACGCGCGTCGCGAACCCGAAGGCGCGCTTCGCCTCCCGCTCGACCGCGCGCGCCGACTCGAGCGCGACCTCCTGCGTCGCGCCGCAGCGGTCGCAGACGAGGTGGTGGTGCGACCCCTCGTCCCCGCTCCACTCGAAGCGCGCCTCTTCCTGCGCGCCGCGCACCGCGACGACGAGGCCGGCGCCCTCAAGCGCCTCGAGCGCGCGGTAGAGCGAGGACTTCGCGATGCCGGACGCCGCCGGGAACTCCTGCTGCGCGAGCGCCTCGATCTCCTCGACCGTGTGGTGGCCGCGGTGGTGGCGGAGCGTCGAGGAGACCACCGAGCGCGACACGGTGCGCCGCAGGCCCGCCGAGCGGATCGCCTGGTCGGAGTCGCGCGAACAGGACATGGTCCCCCACCTGCGAATGAGTGCAGTTGCGAGGATACCCGCCTTGTCCAGCCCGTCCCGGGGAGCACGCCGCGCAGCGGGCGCTCGCTGGCTCCCCGACCCCCGCGGCGGGCTGCGTCCAACTGTTATGGTCGATGAGCGAGGCGCACCGCGGGGCCGGTCGCCACAATCGGCTCGGCGCACTACATTCGCGCATGGCTCGGGTCGCAGGGGGGCGGGCAGGAGGCTCCGGTGGCGTTTGGTCGCAAGGCACTGCAGATCCCCTCCCCGGCGGAGGCGCTTCCCGGGCGGAGCGAGTCGATGCCGGTGCCGGAGGCGCACCTCGTGCTCGGCACACAGCTGCGGGGGCCCTGGCCGGAGGGTCACCGGTTCGCGATGTTCGGCATGGGCTGCTTCTGGGGGACCGAGAAGTTCCTCGCGCGGGTGCCCGGGGTCCACTCGAGCTTCGTCGGCTACTCCGGCGGCCACACGCCGAACCCGACCTACGAGGAGGTCTGCTCGGGCCTCACCGGGCACAACGAGGTCGCGGTCGTGGTCTACGACCCGGCGAAGGCCTCGTACGAGGACTTCCTCAAGGTGTTCTGGGAGAACCACGACCCGACGCAGTGGATGCGGCAGGGCAACGACATCGGGACGCAGTACCGCTCCGAGATCTACTGGTTCGACGAGGAGCAGCGGGAGGCGGCGCTGCGCTCGCGCGAGCGCTATCAGCGCGCGCTGCGCGAGGCGGGCTACGGCGAGATCGTCACGGAGATCGTGCCGGTGGGGCCGTTCTACTACGCGGAGCCGTACCACCAGCAGTACCTCGCGCGATTTCCGCGTGGCTACTGCAACCACGGCTTCTGCCAGGTCGCCTACGAGGCGGACGGCTCTCGGGTCTCGCCCGGCGCGCGGGCGGTGCTGCCCGCCGCGGACTGACCCCCACGACGCGCACCGAGCGCAGCAGGCGGCCCGCGCGGGCGGGGCGCGAGAGGTGGATGCGATGAGCGACGAGGGCGGCGTCCTGCTCGAGAAGCGTCACGGCCACGTGCTGCTGCTGACGATGAACCGCCCCGAGCGGCACCACGCGCTGAACCGCGAGCTGACGGCGGCGCTCGGCGCCGCGGTCGAGCGCGCCGAGCACGACCCCGATGTGCGCGTGATCGTGCTGACCGGCAGCGGCGAGCGGGCGTTCTGCGCAGGCGCGGACATGCTCGAGATGAGCGGGGTCGAGGCGAGCAGCCGCCCGGCGCCCGCGCCGAGCCGCGATGGGGGCACCGGTCGCTTTCTCACGACCCCGATCCCCGTGATCGCCGCGGTCAACGGCTACTGCTACGGGGGCGGCGCGAGCCTCGCGATCTCGTGCGACATCCGGCTCGCCTCGGAGAGCGCGACGTTCCGCCTGCCCGGGACGGAGTACGGGCTCGTCGTGGCGGCGGCGACGCTGCCGCGTCTGGTGGGGTCGTCGAAGGCGAAGGAACTGATCTTCACGGCGCGGCGCTTCACGGCAGCCGAGGCCCTCGCGTGGGGGCTCGTGAGCGCGGTCTACCCGCAGCCGGAGCTGCTGGCGGCGGCGCTCGCACTCGCGCAGGAGATCGCCGGCCACTCCGTGGCTGCGGTGCGCGGCTCCAAGCGCGTGATCGACGCGGCGACGCTCTCGAGCGCGGCGCTCGAACTGGAGGCGGAGACGAACCGGGCGCTCCGGGGCTCACCCGAGCAGTCGGAGCGCTTCCGCTCCGCGACGCGGCGGGTCACCGGGCGGTAGGCGCGGCGACGCGCGGGCGCGCCCGGGATCCGGCGAGCGGCGGGCGAGAGATCGCCGAGGGCAGCCGGCGCTCGGCGCGGCGACACGGCGGGCGTGAAGCCCGCCGCTCCCCGGACGCCGCTGGCTACTCGAGCCGCCGGTACGTGGGGGCGAGGAACCAGAGCGTCCCGGCGAGCACGAGCAGGCCGGCGGAGACGAGCCCCAGCGCGAGCTGCGCGCCGAGCGTCGCCGCGACGAGCGAGACCGCGAACACCCCCAGCGACTCGATCCCGTCCTCGACCTGCATGATGCTGCTCACGCGGCCACGGTACTCGTTCGTCGTGTGCGTCTGGATCAGGATGTTGTTCAGCGACTGGCGCCCGGACTGGCCGACCCCGAGCAGCAGCGCGACGGGCATGCTGAGCCAGAAGCGCGTCGAGCCCGAGAACATCGCGAGGCCGAGGCCGAAGACGGCGAGGCTCCCGATCAGCAGCCTGCCGCGCCCCCGGTCCGGCAGCGAGGCGATCACGAGCGAGCCCACGAGCGCGCCCACGGCGGTGGCGGCGAGCAGCGCCCCCATGCGGAGCGCGGTCTGGTCGGGGCTGGTGCTGAGCACGTCGTCCACGAAGCCGGGGAGCAGCCGCTGGTAGGGCATCGAGAGCATCCCGATGAAGACGTGCACGATCAGGAGCATCCGCAGCACGGGCTGCCGCTGCACGTAGCGGAGCGCGTCGCCGATGGCGCGCATCCCGCTGCGGTCCGGGCGCCTCGGGCGCGCGGTGGCGGCGGCGCCGCCGCCCGGCTCCGCAGCGGCGGCCTCGGCTGCGGAAGCGCGCGTGGCGCGCGGCTGCGGGACGCGGAACATCGTCACGACCGCGAGCACGTAGAGCGTCCCCATCAGCGCGTAGACCCAGCCGGCGTCGGTCGCGGCGAGCAGCACGCCCGCGAGCGCGGGCGCCGCTAGGCGCGTCGTGTTCATCGCGAAGACGCTGAGCGCGAAGGCGTTCGTGAGCCGCTCGAGGCCCACGATCTCCGGGATCAGCGCCTGCCGTGCCGGTTGCGTGAACGAGTTCGAGATCCCCTGCAGCACGGCCCCGATCACGAGGTGCTCGAAGCGCAGCCGCCCCGCGAAGAGCAGCGCGCCGATCGCGAAGGCGAGCAACGCGTTGAACGCCTGCCCCGCCTGCATCACCGAGCGACGGCTCGCGCGGTCGGCGACGACACCCCCCGAGAGCGCGAAGAAGAGGCGCGGCATCGAGTTCGCGAGCGCGACGCCCCCGAGCGCGGCGAACGAGCCCGTGATCTGGTAGGCGAGGAAACCGCGCACGACCTGCTGCATCTGCAGCGCCGACCAGTTCCCGGTCATCGAGACGAGGTACCAACGGAACGGCGGGACCTCGAGCAGCGAGTCGAACGTCCTCAGCCGGCGCGGCGGCCGCGGCGGCGCGGGCGGGGCGATGGAGGGCGAGGGCACCGTGACCGCGGGGCCGCCCCCCGCACCGTCGTCTGCCGGCCCCCGCGGGACCGCCGGAGCGCTCGTGTGCGTGCTCGCTTCCTCGCCGGCCGGCGCGTGA
>Ga0194132_10005085_pt1 | contig 21761 bp, 20 predicted proteins | sample TA2KigOf80mmetaG_FD_148612 | JGI IMG/M metagenome (GOLD analysis project Ga0194132, IMG submission 148612) | Freshwater microbial communities from Lake Tanganyika, Tanzania - TA2015054 Kigoma Offshore 80m | ecosystem: Environmental > Aquatic > Freshwater > Lake | place: Tanzania: Lake... | reverse complement strand
CCGGACGCGCCCCTGCGCGCGCCCCGGGTGGCGCCGGCGCGCCGGACGCCGGCCGCCGCGCGCCCGCGCCGCCGCCGGCCGCGCCGCGCGCGGCCGCCCCCACCCCCGCCTCCCGCGAGCCGTTCGTCCCGCCCGACGAGGTGCCGGAGAGCGACGAGCTGCGCATGCTGCGCGCCCGCTGGGACGAGATCCGCGATCACGCGCGACGGCTGCACTTCCGCGCCGCCGCCCTCCTCAATACCGCGTACCCGAAGGCGATCGAGGGCGAGACCGTCGTGCTCGGCTTCCGCTTCCCCAACCACGTGGAGATGGTGCGCGATGCCGAGAACGGGCGCGTCATGCAAGCGATCCGCGAGGCGGTCACGCGCGTCGCCGGGCGGGAGCTGGACGTGCGGCCGGTGCACTGGGAGCGGCTGCAGAGCGGCGCCCCGGCCCCCGCGCGCCAGAGCAGCGGCGGCCACCTCGTCGACGAAGCGCGCAAGCTCGGCGCCGTCCCGATCGACGAGTAAGCTCGCCCGGTGAACACGCAGGGCCGCCCGGCCGCGGACTCGCCGATCGCGCGGCTCGTCGAGGCCTTTCACCGCCTCCCGGGCATCGGCCCGAAGTCCGCGCAGCGGCTCGCCTACCACGTGCTGCGAGCGCCCCAGCAGGAGGCGCAGGAGCTCGCCGACGCGCTGCTCGAGGTGAAGCGCTCAGTTGTCCTCTGCGCGCGCTGCCAGGACCTCACCACGGAGTCGCCATGCCGCATCTGCGGCGACGCCTCGCGCGAGCGCACGGTGATCTGCGTCGTCGAGGAGCCGCTCGACGTGCGCGCGATCGAGCGCACCGGCGGCTTCCGCGGCCTCTACCACGTGCTGCACGGGGTGATCTCGCCAGCCGACGGCGTCGGCCCGGAGGACCTGAAGATCCAGGAGCTGCTCGCGCGGCTGCGCGACGTCGACACGGGCGTCACGGAGGTGATCGTGGCGACGAATCCGAACCTGGAGGGGGAGGCGACCTCGATGTACCTTGGACGCCTCCTGCGTCCGCTCGGGATCACCGTGACGAGGCTCGCGCGCGGGCTGCCCGCGGGAGCGGACCTCGAGTACGCAGACGACGTCACGCTCGGGCGCGCGCTCGAGTTCCGTCAGGAGGTTCGCTGATGCCCAACCCCGTCGCCTGGTGGAACGGCCTCTCCCGCGCCTGGAAGGGCGTCGCGTTCGGCTTCCTGATCGGGATCCTGTGGTTCGCCTGGATCGGGCTGCTCTTCGCCGACCCGGCGCTCGCGCTCGTGAGCAGCCTGCTCTGGGGCGCGGCGCTCGGTTCCGCGGTCCGGCTCAGCGACCGGCTCAAGCGCGGCGGGCCGGGTGGCCCGCGCGGTCCGCGCGGCGGACGGCGGCGCTGAGCGCGGGCCGGACGACGCTCCGGCCGGTACGATCGGACCCATGCCGGCGCGCATCCCCCGCGTCACCAAGACCGAGGCGATCGTGCTCCGCCACCGCCGCCTCGGCGACGCGGATCGTATCGTCACGCTGCTCACCCCGGGGCGTGGGAAGATCGACGTCGTCGCGAAGGGTGCGCTGCGTGCGCGCAGCCGCATGGCCGGGCACCTCGAGCCGCTCACGCGCACCGAGGTTGTGCTCGCGCACGGCCGCTCGATGGACATCGTCACGCAGGCGCACACGCTGGACGCCTTCGTCACCCTGCGGGCGGACCTCGACCGGCTCAGCAGCGCGATGTACCTGGTCGAGGTCGCGGACCGCCTCACGTTCGAGGACGTGGACGCGGGCGTCGCCTACGGACTGCTCCACGTCGCGCTCACGCGGCTGTCGCGCGGCGACGGGCTGCAGCTCACGACGCGCGTCTTCGAGCTCGCGCTGCTGGACGCGAGCGGCTTCCGTCCCGAGTGGGGCCAGTGCGTTGCCTGCGGCGACGCCGTGCCCGCCGACCGCGCAGCCTGGTCCGCGACGGCCGGGGGCGTGGTCTGCGAGCGCTGCCGCGGCGGCGCCGGCGGGGCGGCGCCCATCGACGCGCGCGTGCTGCGGGTGCTCCGCGCATACCAGTCGCTTCCCTACGAGGAGGCGGCTCGCATCCGCCTCGACGCGGAGCTGGCGGCGCGCCTCGAGCAGGTCATGCACGAGGTGATGCACCACGTCGTGGAGCGGGAGCTGAAGAGCGCGCGGTTCGTGGCGGCGGCGCGGCGCGCAGGCGCGAGCGCCGCCACGATCGCGGACGCGGCGGGAGAGCGCGGCTAGCTGCTAGTTCTTGCGCGCGAGCACGTGGTCGACGAGCGACTCGAGCGTGGTCCGTACCTCGCCGGGCGGGAGCGGAGCGAGCGCCTGCTTCGCCTCCGCGGCGAAGTTGCGCGCCGTCGCCATGCTCTGCTCGAGCAGGTCGGACTCCCGGATCTCGCGGATCGCCCGCTCGAAGTTGGCCCGCGGGCGGATCCCCTCGAACCCCTTCTTTACGGGGTTGTTCTCGGGGTTGCGACGCATGTAGAGGATCGCCGGCAGCGTGAGCGTCCCGCTCTGCAGGTCGGAGCCGACGGGCTTGCCCATCACCTCGGGGTCGCCGGTGAAGTCGAGGATGTCGTCGACGATCTGGAAGGCGATGCCGAGCCGGAGCCCGTACAACCGCATCGCCTCGCACTGCGCGGGCGTGGCCCCGCCCACGATCGCCCCGCCCTCGGCGGCCGTGCCGAAGAGCGAGGCGGTCTTCCCGGTGATGCGGTCGAGGTAGCGCGCCACGTCCTCCGAGTATTCGAACGCCGTCATGTCCTGCGTCAGCTCGCCCTTCGCCATCATCATCAAGGTCTGCGCGAACTTGCGCACGACGAGGGTGTTGTCGGTGCGCGCGATGAAGTCGGCGGCGTGCGCGAACATGTAGTCGCCGAGCATCACCGCGGCGGCATTCCCGAAGAGCGCCGCCGAGGTCGGCTTGCCGCGGCGCTCGGCCGCCTCGTCGATTACGTCGTCGTGCACGAGCGTGGCGGTGTGCAGGAGCTCCACGCTCGCCGCGAGCGGGACGAGCCGCTCGAGCGGGTAGCCGGCGCCGAGCCGGCCGCCGAGCAGCGCGATCGCCGGGCGCATCATCTTTCCCGTGCCGGCGAGCGCCTGCGTGAGCATCTTGCGCAGGAACTCGAACTCCACGCTCGAGGCGATCGCGAGCATCTGGTCGCGCACGAGCGGGAGGTCCGCGGCGACCGGCCCGTAGATCTCGCCGAGCGGCGCGGGTGCCGCCGTGCGCGGGGCAACCTCGGTTCGCGCCGTGGCGACGTCCGGGACGCGGTCGACCGTGCCGACCGGGCCGCTCGGGACGAGGGGGCCGGCCGGCGCACTGGCACCGTCCGTCTCGCCGCCCCCCGCCGCCGGGAGCAGCCGCCACGCTGCGAGGTAGGCGAGGCCGCCGAGCCCCGCGGTGACGACGGAGAGCGCGACGGTGACGGCGCGCACGCGCGCGACCGGGTACTCGTAGCGCGCGGCGATGCCCGCGCAGACGCCGCCGATCAGGCCGTGTTCGGGGTCGCGCGTGGTCGCGATCGTCATCGCCTGCTCCCCGGGCGCTCTGGCGCCCGCACCCCGAACAGCCGGAGGGCGTTCTGCCCGGTCGTCTGCGCGACCCGCTCCGCGGCGATCCCGCGCAGCCCGGCGACGTAGCGCGCCGTGTGCGCGACGTATGCCGGCTCGTTGCGCTCTCCTCGGCGCGGCACGGGCGTCAGGTACGGACAGTCCGTCTCGAGCGTCATGGCCTCGAGGGGAATGGTACACGCGACCTCCTGTCCGCGCGTGTTCGACGGATAGGTGACGGTCCCCGGCACCGAGATCAGGAAGCCGAGCTCGACGTAGCGGGCCGCGAGCGCGACGTCGCCCGCGAAGCAGTGGAGCATCCCGATCTCACGCTCGCGACCCAGGTAGCGGCCGACCCGTCGCGACCATTCCTCGAGCACCTCGAACGTCTCCGCGTCGGCCGCCCGCGAGTGGACGACGACCGGCAGCGCGTGCTCCCGCGCGAGGGCGAGTTGCCAGCGGAACGCCGCGTACTGTGCCTCCGGCGGGGAGAAGTTGCGGTAGAAGTCGAGCCCGATCTCGCCGATGCCGACGAACCCGCCGCCGCCCACGAGGGCGGCCAGCGCCTCGCGCTCGCGTTCCAGGTGCCGCGCCTCGTGGGGATGCAGCCCGGCGACCGCGACCACGCGCGGCGCGCGCCGCGCGAGCTGGAGCGCGCCGAGGCTCGTGCTCACGTCGACGCCGACCTCGACGATCAAGCGGAGCCCCGCGGACCACGCGCGCGCGAGCATCACAGCGCGATCGCCGTCGAACGCGCGCGACCATGCGTGCGCGTGCGCGTCGACGAGGCCGGGGAGCGGCTCGATCCCCGGCGGCGTATCCGGCGCGCTCATCGCGGGCGCCATCCCGTGGCAGGCGCGCGTAGCCGTCGGAGGCGTGCGATCGAGGAGCCGGCCGGCATCGCGTCCTCCGTCGACGGCGCGGCCGCGGCCGCGCGGGGCTACCCTCCGATGCGGGCTTCCTCGTCGGCGATGATGGACTCGTCGAGCTTGCGAATGAGCGGTCGCGGCTCCGGCAGCGCGGCCCCGGGCGCAACGGGCGTTCGCCGCCAGCCTGCCGCCTGGATCTCCGCCTCGTGGCCGACGAAGCGCCACGCCTCCGCGGAGGTGAACGGCAGGACCGGAGCCAGCAGCGATGCGATGCCGCTGATCGCGTTCAGCGCGGTGAAGAGCGTGTCGGCCGCGTGCGCGCGGTCGGTGCGGATCGCCGCCCAGGGGGCGCGGTCGTCGAGGTAGCGGTTCGCTTCCTGCGCGACTGCCATCGCGGCGGTCAGCGCGCGCCGCAGCTGCACCGCCTCGAAGGCGTCGCCCACCGTCCCGAACGCCTCGTCGACCCGGGTGAGCAACGCCTCGGACTCCGGCGAGAGCGCGGCCGGGGGCTGGGGCACGCGGTCGTCGAAGTGGCGCCGCGCGAAGGTCACGACGCGGTTCACGAGGTTGCCCCAGCGCGCGAGCAACTCGTCGTTGTTGCGGCGAACGAACTCCACCCACGTGAAGTCGGAGTCCGACGTCTCCGGCATCGTCGCCGTCAGCATGTAGCGTAAGGGGTCCGGGTCGTGGCGCGAGAGGTAGTCGGGCATCCAGAGCGCCCAGTTGCGACTCGACGATGCCTTCGCGCCAGACATCGTCAGGTACTGGTTCGCCGGGACATCGTACGGGAGGTTGAGCCCGCCGTACCCCATCAGCATCGCCGGCCAGATCACGGTGTGGAACGGGACGTTGTCCTTGCCGATGAAGTAGAAGGCGCGGGCCTCGGGGTCGCGCCACCAGCGCTCCCACGCGTTCGCGTCGCCGCTCTCGTTCAGCTCCGAGGCCGCCCACTCCTTGGTCGCGGAGAGGTAGCCGATCACCGCCTCGAACCAGACGTAGATCCGCTTCTGTTCGTACCCCTCGAGCGGGATCGGCACGCCCCAGAGGATGTCGCGGGTGATCGCGCGATCGCGAAGCCCCTCGCGCAGCCAGCCGAACGTGAAGTTCCTCACGGCGGGCCGCCAGTGTCCACGGGGCTCCATCCACTCGGCGAGCCGCTCGGTGAACGCCGAGAGCCTCAGGAAGAAGTGCGACGACCAGCGCCGCTCGGGTGTGGCGTCGGAGAGCCGGGAACGCGGGTCGATCAGCTCGAGCGCGTCGAGCGTCGACTGGCAGTTGTCGCACTGGTCGCCACGCGCGCCCTCGTATCCGCAGCGCGGGCAGGTCCCCTCGACGTAGCGGTCCGGGAGGAAGCGCCCGACCGCCGGGTCGAACAGCAGCTCCTGCTCGGCCTCGTAGAGGAAGTCCTGCTCGAGCAGGCGCAGGAAGATGTCCTGCGCGACCGCGACGTGGTTCTCGGTGTCCGTCGAGGTGAAGAGGTCGAAGGAGATGCCGAAGCGCTCGAAGGTGTCCAGGAAGCTTCGGTGGAAGCGCTCGAAGATCTCCTTCGGGGTCACCCCCTCCTGCTCGGCGCGCACGGTGACGGGCGTGCCGTGGGAGTCGGAGCCGGAGACCATCAGGACCCGCTGCCCGCGCATCCGCTGGTAGCGGGTGAAGATGTCGGCGGGGAGGTAGGCGCCGGCGATCTGTCCGGCGTGGAGGGGGCTGTTGGCGTACGGCCATGCGACCGCGACGAGGATCGCCCGCGGCGTCTCGACGCGCCCGCTGTGCGAGGGCTCCGGGGGCGACACGGCGCGATCGTAGCACGCACCCCCGGCAGGTCCCACGCGACCCGAAGGCGGAACGTGATGTGTTCAGCCTCGTGATCGGTTCGGATTGACCCTATCTCGGCGCCCCCCCTACCATCGATGGAAATCCTCCGGGCGCACCTTGGCGGGGAAGCCATGCGAGGTCAGACGGTACCGCTCTTCACGCGCCCGCCTCGGGCGAGTCGGCATGTGTGAGACCCCTCGGTGCGAGGGGTCTCTGCGTTATAGGGGTGGGCAGTGGTAACGAGCGCGCGGACCCAGGTAGCGGCGACAGCGGCGGGGGTGGCCCGCAAGACCCTCGAGCACGCGTACGGCTTCGATGACGTCGCGATCGTGCCCGGGGCGGTGACGACCAACCCGGAGCTCGTCAGCACGAACTTCGTGCTCGGGGAGCGCGCGTACGCGGTTCCGATCATCGCAGCATCGATGGACGGGGTGGTCGACCCCGCCTTCGCGATCACGATGTCGCAGCTGGGCGGGATGGGCGTCCTCAACCTCGAGGGCGTGTGGACCCGCTACGAGGACGCGGACTCGGTGCTCTCCGAGATCGCCGCCGCCTCACTCGATGAGTCCACCCGTATCATCCAGCGCGTCTACGCCACCCCGATCCAGGAGCACCTCATCGCGCGACGCGTCGAGGAGATCAAGGTCGGCGGCGGCGTCGCCGCCGTCGCTTGCACGCCGCAGAACACCAAGCGCTTCGCCCCGATCGCGCGTGACGCGGGCGTCGACGTCTTCGTCGTCGCCTCCACCGTCACGACGGCGCGCCACGTCTCGCGCTCCTTGAAGGGGCTGCGCCTCGACGAACTCGTCCAGCAGATGGCGCCGGTCCCGATCCTCGTCGGCAACACCGTGGATTTCCAGGCGACGCTCGAGCTGATGGAGACGGGCATCCACGGCGTGCTCATCGGCGTCGGCCCGGGCGCGGCGTGTACCTCCCGCGAGGTGCTCGGGATCGGGATGCCGCAGGTCAGCGCGACGCTCGAGACGGCGCATGCGCGCGACGTCTACCACGCGCAGACGGGGCGCTACGTCCCGATCATCACAGACGGCGGGATCCGCACCGGCGGCGACGTCTCGAAGTCGATCTGCGCCGGAGCGGACGCCGTCATGATCGGCTCGCCGTTCGCGGGCTGCGTCGGCTCACCCGGCCGCGGCTATCACTGGGGCATGGCGACCCCGCACGCGACGCTGCCGCGAGGCGTGCGCGTCCACGTGGGGCAGACGCACACGGTCGAGCAGCTGCTCTTCGGGCCTACCTCGAAGACGGACGGCACCGAGAACCTCGTGGGCGCGCTTCGCACGTCGATGGCGACGTGCGGCGCACAGACGCTCCGCGAGTTCCACGACGCGCGGATGGTGATCGCCCCCGCGATCAAGACCGAGGGCAAGATCTACCAGATGGCGCAGACCCGCCCGGCCGGCATCTAGCGCCGGGGCGAGTGCGGAGGCGCCCGACGGGCGCCCGGTCAGACCTGTCAGCAGCCGGGCTCGCCCTGGTGCCCGCAGCAGTTCTGCAGGTGTCGCACGCGCAGCCAGTAGTTGCGGAGCGCAAGCCGGAGCTTCACGAGCGTCGGCGCGTCGTAGTCGCGCCAGTTCGAGATGATCGCGCCGACGGACCCTCGGCGCCTACCCGGTGGACACACGACGCCTCCCAACCGCGCGGCCGCGAGCCGCGAGCGGCCATGATAGGCACGCGGCCTCGATAAGCGCCCGCGCTCGGGCGGACGGGCGCGCGGCGGCGCTCGCCGTCACGCTGACGGCGGTGCTCTGCGGGAACCTCGTCGTGCTACCCCGGTCACGGGCGGCGGGGGCGGCTCGCCGTCAACCTGGTGGCGGCCGGGGTCGCCTGGTGGCTCGCGCGGAGGACGGGGAGCCGCTGGCGCGAGCTCGTGGGCGACCCGGGGCGCGCCCTGCGCGGCGCGGCGATCGGGCTCGGGATCGCGCTCGCGGCGGCGGTCGCGGCCGCCCTCGGCCTCGCGTTGCTGGCCGGCGCGTTCGGGATCGAGCTCGTGCTCGAGGAGATCGACGCGATCGCGACCCCGGGGAGCGCCGCCGTCGCCGGGCTCGCCTTCCTCGTGCGGACGTCGCTCCCCGAGGAGGTGATCTTCCGAGGCGTCCTCCACACGCTCTGGGCGCGGACGCTCACGGGCGGGCGCGCAGTCGCGGCGACCTCGGCGGCCTTCGCGCTCTGGCACATCGTCGTGCAGTGGCAGACGCTCGCCGCGGTGGTGCTCACGGACCGCCCGGTGCTCTTCGTTCTCGCCTACGTCGGCGCGCTCGCCGCGGTCGGGGTCGCCGGCGTCGTGCTCGGCTTCCTGCGGGCGCGGAACGGCAGCCTCGCCGGACCGATCGTCGCGCACTGGCTGCTCGTCGGCGCGCTCAGCGCCGCGGTCCGCCTCACCTGAGGGTGGCGACCCGGTGCGGGCACCAAGTCCGGCTGACGTGCGCGGTCGCCCGGCGAGCGCGCACCCCCGAAACTTGACAGGCCGGGTTGCGCCGCCTATCTCCCCTCTCGTTCACGGGTGCGATGGCACCCTGACTGGGGGACCCCATGACGCTGCGCGGCGCCGTCGCGCTGATCGGCATCGGCGAGGTGAAGCCGGAGCGCCGGATGGACGGCCGCACCGCCCTCGGCCTCGCGGCGCAGGCCGCGCGCGAGTGCATCGCGGACTCCGGGCTCCGCAAGGACGAGGTCGACGGGCTCATCACCGAGATCCCGACCGGCAACCCGACCGTGCTCGCCGACTACCTCGGCATTCGCCCCGTCTACTCGACGGGCGTGCAGATGATGGGCGCGTCCGGCGCGACCTCGATCGCCACCGCTGCCGCCGCGATCCACGCGGGGCTCGCGAGCAACGTGCTCTGCGTCGTGGGCGGGCCGGCGCCAGGTGGCGAGCACGGCGGCGGACCCGGTGCGCCCGACTACCGTCGCCAGCAATTCGACGCGCCGTACGGGCCCGTCGTGGCCGCGAACGGCGGCTACGCGCTGATCGCGCAGCGATACAAGTACGAGTTCGGCACCACCGACGAGCAGCGCGCCGCGGTCGCCGTGCAGCAGCGCTTCAACGCGCTGGCGAACCCCGCCGCGGTCTTCTACGGCCAGCCGATCACGAAGGACGACGTGCTCAACTCGCGCGTCGTCGCGGATCCGCTGCGGCTGCTCGAGTGCGTGATGCCGGTCGGCGGGGCCGCGGCGGTGATCGTGAGCGCCGCGGACCGCGCGCGCTACAGCCCGCACCCGCCGGTCTACCTCCTCGGCGCGGGCATGTGCGTGGATCACGACGCGATCCCGTACGCCCCGACGATGACCACTTCCCCGGTCGCGGTCTCCGCCAGGCGCGCCTTCGCGATGGCCGAACTCGGCCCGCGCGACATGGACATGCTCTCGATCTACGACTGCTACACGATCACCGTGATCATCTGCCTCGAGGACGCCGGCTTCGCCCCGAAGGGCGAGGGCGGCGCGTTCATCGAGAGCACCGACGTCACCTACCGCGGGACCCTGCCGCTCAACACCCACGGCGGCCAGCTCTCGTTCGGCCAGCCCGGGCTCGCCGGCGGGATGTCCCACGTCGTGGAGTCGGTGCGTCAGATGATGGGACGAGGAGGCGAGCGCCAGGTCCGCGACCTCGACTACTGCTTCGTCAACGGCTGAGGGGGCATCCTGAGCGAGATGTGCTCACTGGTTCTCGGGAAGGACCAGACGACCTAGATCCCGTCCGGCAGCAGATGAGGGCAGGCGCGACGATGACCACGCAGAGCTACGGCCTTCCGGTCCCCGAGCCGAACGCGTTGACCCAGCCCTTCTGGGATGCCGCCAGGCGGCACGAGCTCGTCGTGCAGCGCTGCCGGCCGGGCAGCCACCTCTTCTTCTACCCGCGCGAGTACTGCCCCGTGTGTCTCTCGGGGGAGCTCGAGTGGGTCGCGGTGAGCGGGCGCGGCCGGCTGTACAGCCACACCGTCGTGAACCAGCCGGGCGATCCACGCTTCCAGTCGCGGATCCCGTACGTCTACGCGGTCGTGCAGCTCGACGAGGGGCCGCGCATGGTCTCGAACCTCGTTGACTGTGCGCCGGAGGACGCGCGCGTCGACATGTGTGTCGCCGTGACGTTCGACGACGTGACGCCGCAGATCTCGCTGCCGAAGTTCCGCCCCGCCTGACGTTGCGCGTCCACACGTCCGGCGCCCGACGCGGGCTCGCTCCCGGTCCAGAGGCTGCTTGATGGCCGGCATCTGGCCGGGCGAGACGCGCTGCGTCGTGATGCTCGGCTTCGATGTCGACGGGCCCTCCGCGATGATCCGGCGCAACCCGCAGGTGGAGCACATGCCCTCGGCGCGCTCGATGGGGGAGTTCGGGCCCACGGTCGCGCTCCCCCGCATTCTCGCGCTGCTCGCGGAGCGCGCGATCCACGCCTCCTTCTACATCCCCGGCTGGGTCGCCGAGCGGTGGCCGGGCGCGGTCGAGCAGATCCACGCCGCCGGCCACGAGATCGCGCACCACGGGTACCTGCACGAGCCGCCGGCGACGCTCGAAGGCGACGAAGAGGCGAACGTGCTCGACCGGGGGAGCGAGATTCTCGAGCGGCTCACCGGGGAACGCCCGCTCGGCTACCGCTCTCCGTCGTGGGAGCTGAGCCCGCGCTCGCTCAGGCTGCTGGCGGACCGCGGCTTCGTCTACGACTCGAGCCTGATGGGTGACGACGCGCCGTACATGGTCGACGCGGGCGACGGGCGGCGACTCGTTGAGATCCCCGTGCACTGGTCGCTCGACGATGCGCCGTACTACCCGTTCAACCCCGCGACCGGTCGCACCGAGGTCATGGCGAGCCCCGCGCAGGTGTTCGACACCTGGTTCTCGGCGTTCGAAGAGATCTACATGCGCGGCCGCGCCTACACGCTCACGCTCCACCCGTGGATCAGCGGCCGCGCCGGGCGGCTCTCGATGCTCGAGCGGCTGATCGACCAGATGCGGCGCTTCGAGCACGTGGAGTTCGCACGCGCGATCGACGTGGCGCGGGCGTTCGCAGCGCAGGCGTAGAGTCGGGAGGCCCCTCTCGAGGGGCACGGGGCGAGCGGGCGGCGCGAGGTGCGGGCGTGCGCAGGCGTCCGCGGGCGGACGTGCGCGAGGCGGCGCCCGTCGCCGGGCGCTGGTCGAGTTGGGGGCGCTCGTGGTCGGCGCGGCCGTCCGCCGCGTACGATCGTGGCGATCTGAGGGGAGAGCGCGTGTCCGCTCCGCCCGCCGAACCGTCGGAGGCAGCCGTCGCCGGCCCGCGGCTGCCGCTCCCCACGACCATCGGCGGCCGTCCCCTCTACTACGGGTGGTACATCGTGGCGGTCGCCTTCGTCGCCTCGATGATGTCGTCGGGCGTCTCCGCGTACACGATGGGCGTCTTCCTGAAGCCGATGACCGCGGAACTCGGCTGGACGCGCACCGACATCTCCCTCGGGCAGACCGTCGGCACGGTGGTGACCGGGTTCCTCGGCGTCGCGATCGGACCGACGCTCGACCGACGCGGCGCGCGCGCGCTGATGGTGATCGGCGCGGTGGTCAGCGGGGTCGGGTTCATCTTGCTCGGCGTGGTGCAGGAGCTCTGGCAGTACTACGCCGTGCGTGGCGCGCTGATCACGGTCGGCAACGTGGGCATGGGCGCGCTCGTCGTGAACGTCGCGCTCTCGAACTGGTTCGTTCGGATGCGCGGTCGCGCGATCGCGATCAGCGCGATGGGGATCTCGGTCGCCGCGCTCGTGCTGCCGCCGCTGTCGACGCGCCTGATCGAGGTGCTGGGCTGGCGCTCGGCGTGGGGGGTGATCGGCGTGCTCACGTGGGCGCTCGTGATCCCGCTCGCCGCGCTCGTGATGAGACGCCGCCCCGAGGACTACGAGCTCGTGCCCGACGGCGGGCCGGCGGCGCGCGAGGTGCGGCGGCGCGTCTACGAGGCGGGCGACGCGCGCTGGACGCGCGCGCAGGCCGCGCGCACGCCCGCGCTCTGGCTGCTCATCCTCACCTTCGGCCTCGCGAGCACCGGACTCGGCGCGATCCTCCTGCACCTCGTCCCGTACCTCACGGACCGCGGCTTCTCCCCTGCCGCCGCGGCCGCCGGGTTCAGCATGATCGGGGCCACCGGCCTCCTCTCGAAGCCGCTGTGGGGGCTCGCGCTCGAGCGCTTTCCGACGCGGCTCTGCGCCGCGAGCGAGTTCCTGCTCATGGCCGCGGGGATCGCCCTCATCCTCGCGATCGACGGCGCCGGATCGATGTACTTCGCGATCACCGTCTTCGGCCTCGGCATCGGCGGCGTGATCGCCGTGCAGGAACTCGTGTGGGCGAACTACTTCGGGCGCCTCACGCTGGGCACCGTGCGCTCGGTTGCGCAGCCCTTCACGATCATCTCGAGCGCCGCGGGCCCGGTCTTCGCGGGCGCGAGCTTCGACTTCGGCGGCTCGTACCAGAGGGCGTTCGTGGTGTTCGTGGCGACCTATGTGCTCGCCGCCGGCGTGATCCTCGCGACGCCGTACCCGCGGCCGCCGGAGACGCGCTCGCCGGCTCAGCCCCCCGGGGCCGCACCGGCGCCCGGCGGGTAACCCGCGCGCACCTCGACGACGCGGCGGCTTCCGCGCAGGTCCCGATGCACCGCGGTTGTCGTCTCGGGTCGCCCGACCGCGTCGACGATCAGGTCGGTGACGGTCCCCGCCTGCCCGGCGCCGACCTCCATCAGCACGGCGACCGGGCCGTCCGCCAGGTGCTCCGGCAACTGGCTCGCGAAGCGACGGAACGGATCAAGCCCGTCCTCGCCGCCGTCGACGGCGAGCCGGGGCTCGGAGGCGCGGATCTCGTCGGGGAGCGCCTCGAACTCCTCGGTTGGGATGTAGGGGAGGTTCGCCAGCACGACGTCGAGCGGCTCGGCGATCGGCTCGAGCAGGTCGCCCGCGAGCAGCACGACCCGCTCCATCGGGCCGAGGCGCCTGCGGTTCCGCGCCGCCCAGGCGAGCGCCCCGGTGGAGACGTCGACCGCGATGACCTTCGCGATGAGGGCGTGCCGCGCGACCGCGAGCGCGACGGCGCCGGAACCGGTGCCGACGTCGGCGACGCGCACGACGCGCCGCGCGCTCGGGTGCTCGCGGATCGCCGCGAGCCCCGCCTCGACGAGCGTCTCGGTCTCGGGACGCGGCACCAGGCAGCCCGGGCCCACCTCGAACCGCAGCCCGTAGAACTCGCGCCAGCCGAGGATGTAGGCGAGCGGCTCGTGGCCGAGGCGGCGGAGGAGGAGCGCCTCCAGGCGCTCCAGCGCCGTCGGGTCCGCCGCGCCGCCCCCGGCGGCGATCACGCGCGCGCGGTCGAGCCCGGCCGCCTCGCCGTACAGCAGCTCGGCCTGCAACCGCGCATCATCGAGGTCATCGGCGCAGTGCGCCCCGAGCAGCCGCTGGGATGCGGCCTGGAGCCGCGCGCGCAGCGTCGGCGCCGGGCGGTCGGCGGGCCGCGTCATGCGTCCGCGCGCCGCTCGCGCCGGCGCAGTACCTCGTAGAGCAGCACCCCGGCGGCGACCGCGACGTTCAGCGAGCTCGCCGTGCCGAGCATCGGGATGCGCACGAGCTCGTCGCACGCCTCGCGCTGGGCCGCCGAGAGCCCCTCGCGCTCGCTCCCGAGCAGGAGCACCGTCGCCTCGCCGTAGTCGGCGTCGCGGTAATCGTGACCGCCGCCCTCCGCGCTCCCGACGAGCCGAGCCCCGGTGGCGCGCACCCAATCGACGAGCTCGCGGAACGACGCTCGTGAGAGGCGGCGGGTGAACACGGCGCCCATGCTCGCGCGCACCGCGGCCGGGTCGTACGGGTCCGTGGCGTCGCCGAGCACGACGGCGCCGGCGGCCCCGCTCGCGTCGCACGTGCGCAGGATCGTGCCGAGGTTGCCCGGGTCGGCGATCCCGTCGACCGCCACCCAGGTCTCTCCGGGTGCGACCGCGATCGCGTCGAGCCGCTCCCAGCGCTGGCGGACGGCGGCAGCGAGCCCCTGCGGGCCGTCGCGCTCGGAGAGCGAGGCGAAGACCGCGGGCGACACCTCCAGGATCGAGACGCGCTGCGCGCGCGCCCGCCGGACGAGCCCGCGCGCGAAGTCGCTGGTGAGCAGCTCCGGCGACACGACGAGCGTCTCGATGCTCGCCCCCGAGCCGAGCGCCTCACCCACCGCGCGGATGCCCTCGACGTAGCAGAGCCCCGCGTGCTCTCGGTGCTTGCGCTGGCGCAGCGCGCGGATCTCGCGTACGCGGCGGTTCGCGGTGCTCGTGACGAGCGGCTCGACCATCGCGGGGGATCGTACGCCGGTGCCGCCGCCGAGCCCGGCGCGCGGCGTCAGGCCGTGGCGGCGAGCGCGCGCGCCTGCTCGTCGGCGCTCACGGCCTCGATCAGCGCGTCGATCTCGCCGTCCATGACCCGCGGCATCCCGTGCACCGTGAGGTTCACGCGATGATCGGTGATGCGGTCCTGCGGGTAGTTGTAGGTGCGGATCTTCTCTGCGCGCTCGCCGGTGCCGACCTGCGAGCGACGCGCCTCGGCCTCCTCGGCAGCCTGCTTCTGCCGCTCGATCTCGTAGAGCCGCGCGCGCAGCACGGCCTCAGCCTTCGCGCGGTTCTTCGCCTGCGAGCGCTCGTCCTGGCAGGTCACGACGATGCCCGTCGGCGCGTGCGTCATGCGTACCGCCGTCGCGACCTTGTTGACGTTCTGCCCGCCGGCACCGCCGGAGTGGAAGATGTCGACGCGCACGTCGTTCCAGTCGATGTGGACGTCGACCTCGTCGACCTCGGGCAGCACCGCGACCGTCGCCGTCGAGGTGTGGATGCGCCCCTGCGACTCGGTCTCGGGGACGCGCTGCACGCGGTGCACGCCCGACTCGTACTTCAGCCGCGAGTAGGCGCCGTGCCCGTGGACCTCGAAGACGATCTCCTTGAAGCCGCCGCCCGCGGCCGCGGAGGTGTTCAGGATCTCCGTGCGCCAGCCGTGGCGCTCGGCGTAGCGCTGGTACATGCGGAAGAGGTCGGCCGCGAACAGCGCCGCCTCCTCACCTCCGGTGCCGGAGCGGATCTCGACGATCACGTCGCGCTCGTCGGCCGGGTCGCGCGGGATCAGCGCCAAGCGCAGGTCCTGCTCGAGCGACTCGAGCGCGGGCTCCAGGCGCGCGACCTCCTCCTGCCCGAGCTCGCGCATCTCGGCGTCGCCGTCGCGGAGGACGGCGCGCGCCTCTTCGAGGGCGGCGCGCGTCTCCTGGTAGCGGCGGTAGAGGTTCACCACGGCCTCGAGGCCGGAGCGCTCGCGCGCCACGTCCTCGAGCCGTCGATGGTCCGCGATCACCTCGCGGTCCGCGAGGAGGCGCGTCAGCTCCTCGTAGCGGGCCTCGATCTCGGCGAGACGGTCGAGCATGGGCCGAGGATATCAGCGCGCGTGGGTACCGTCGGCGCTGGCGCCGGGTGCGCGGTGTCCAGCGCCAGACCGTGCGGAGCGAGCCGAACGACGAACCCGCGGCGCATCAGGCCTTGCGTGCGACGACCGCCCCGTTCGCACCCGGCGCGTCGAACCACACCGTGTGCGCGTCGACGAAGCCGGCCTCGCGCAGCCGCCACCGTACTCCGGCGACGCGTAGTTCCTCCCCTCGGTCTCGATCAGGATGTGCAGGCTCATCAGCGCCGCCGGCGCCGGCCCGGTCTTCTCGTCGTTGACGAGGAGCTCGCTGACGATGAGCGCGCCGCCGCCCGGCAGCGCCGCGTAGCACTTCCGCAGGATCTCCCGGCACCGCTCCTCGCGCCGGTCGTGCAGGATCATGGAGAGCAGGATCACATCGTGACCCGCGGGGAGCGACGCGTCGGCGAAGAAGTCGCCTGCGACGGTCTGGATGCGCCCCGAGAGGCCTGCGTCGGCGATCTTGCGTGCCGCGATGTCCTCGACGAAGGGCAGGTCGTAGACGGTCGCGGTGAGCTGCGGGTAGCGGCGGTAGAGCTCGACGTCGTAGGCGGCCGATCCCCCGCCCACGTCGCGCAGTCGGCGGTAGCTGCTGAGGTCGACGGCCTCGCCCAGCACGCGTGCCGTGAACGTCGACAAGGAGTGCATGGCCTCCCAGAACACCGCGAGCATCACCGGGCCCTCGCCCTCGAAGAGCGACCCCTGACGATCGGGATCCCAGGTGGTCGGGCGGTTCGCGTGGATGGCCCCGGTGAGATTCCCCCACCAGGGGTAGAGCCGCCGATCCAGCATCTCGATCCCGCCATCGAAGTAGTAGGGGCGGCCGCGGACGAGGAACGCGTCCGCCACCGCGCTGTTCGCGTACCGGTCGCCACGCCGCTCGAGCAGCCCGAGCGACGCGCAGCCGGTGAGGAGCATCTCGGCGGGACGGAGCGCGACCCTGAGCGCCCGCGCCAGGCTCTCGGCGGTGGCCCTGCCCGCGTCGGCGATGTGCGTGAAGATGTCGAGGTCGTGCGCGGCGGCCAGCGTCTTGGACGCCCAGAAGTCGGTCGAGATCTGCATCCGCGGCAGCGGGCAGACCGCCGGCTCTGCCACCGCACGCGCCGTCCGTCCTGCGATTCGTTTGCTCGCCTTGTTCACGGCTCCTCTCCTTCCGTGATGAGCCAGGCTCGCAGCGTCAGGGGGGCTCGACGTCTATCGGGTCCTCCGTTCAATCATTGCTCATACAATGATTGCGTATTCATAGATTTGCCGATCGGCGGGTGGTGCACGTACACCTCACCGGCGCGGGGCGCGAGCGGTTGCTTCGCGCCTGGCCGGCGCACCGTCGTGGGATCGACGAGCACTTCTGGCGCCACCTCGCGGATGCGGACCTGCGTGCGCTCCCCGCGGCGCTCGGGAAGGTCGCCGCGGCGGCGCGCGCCTCGCGCGCCGCCCCCGAACGCGGCGGCACGGCGTCCGAACGCCGCGCGGCTACCCCCGTGAGCGGATCGCCTCCGCCACCTCTCCGACCGCGACCGTGGCCTGGTCGGCCGTGACGGTGAGCGGCTTCAGCTGCACCACGCCGTCTCGTGCCTCGGCGTCGCCCACGATCACCGCGAAGCGCGCGCCGGCGCTCGTGGCGCTCCGCAGCTGCGCGCGCATCGAGCGGCCTGGCGTGGCGCCGCGTACGGCGAGCCCCGCGGCGCGCAGCGCGCGCGCGACCGACAGCGCCGCGGCCTCACCCGCTTCGCCGAGCGCGATCATCGCGACGTCAGGCGCGGCGGGAGCCGCGGGCCCGAGCCCGCGCTCGCGGAGGTTCAGCACGATGCGCTCGATCCCCGTCGCGAAGCCCACGCCCGGTGTGTGCGGGCCGCCGAGCATCTCGATCAGCCCGTCGTAGCGCCCGCCCCCGCCCACCGTCGACTGGCCGCCGGCCTCCGGCGGTTCGAACTCCCACACGGTGCGCGCGTAGTAGTCCAGGCCCCGCACGATGCGCGGGTCGACCGCGTAGGAGATGCCGAGCGCGTCGAGCGAAGCGCAGACGCGCGTGAAGTGATCAACGTCGGCCGGCGCGAGGAAGTCGAGGATGCTCGGGGCGGAGACGAGCGCCGGGTGCCCGGCGTCCTCCTTGGAGTCGAGCACGCGCAGCACGTTGCTCTCGAGTCGACGTTGCGAGTCGGGCGACAGCGTCGCCGCGTGGGGTCGCAGGTGCTCGGTGAGGGTAGCGACATAACGGTGACGCGTCTCCGCGGTGCCGATCGAGTTCACGCGCAGCGCGAGGTCCCGCAGCCCCAGTTCCTGATAGAGCAGGTGCTGCAGCTCGATCGTCTCGACGTCCGCCGCGGGCGACCCGTCGCCGATGTTCTCGACGCCGAACTGCCAGAGCTGCCGGTAGCGGCCGGCCTGCGGCCGGTCGTAGCGGAAGAACGGCCCGCAGTAGTAGAGCCGAACAGGCTGGGGTCGGCTGGCCATCCCGTGCTCGAGGTAGGCGCGGCAGACCCCGGCGGTGCCCTCGGGGCGCAGCGCCAGGCGGTCGCCGCCGCGGTCGTCGAAGACGTACATCTCCTTCGCGACGATGTCGGAGTCGCCGCCGGCGGAGCGCTGGAAGACGCCGGCGTCCTCAACGAGCGGGGTCTGGATCAGGCGGTAGTCGAACGCGCGCGCGACGCGCTCGGCGGTGTCGCGGACGTGCAACCAGAGCGGCTCGTCGTCCGGCAGGAGGTCGTGCATGCCGCGTGGCGCGCGCAGATCGGGCATGGCTGCGAGTCTACGGGCGCGCCCCCGCAACCTCCACACGCCGCCCGTGGCGGCCGGCTGCCGGGGGTGCCCCCCGGGGGTACGACGCCGTCCCGAACGCGCGTGCTACGCTGGGCGGAAGATGGTGGTCTCCGACCAGGCACCGCCGGGTGCCGAGGCGCTCCTCGGCACGCTCGCTTCATACCTTCCGTCTGAACGGGTCGATGCGGCGCGCGCCGCCCTCGACTTCGCGATCAGCTGCCACGACGGCCAGACCCGGCTCTCCGGGGATCCCTACGTCACGCACCCGATCGCGGTCGCCCAGCTCGTCGCCGACCTCCGGCTCGACATCCAGACCGTGCAGGCGGCGCTGCTCCACGACGTGATCGAGGATTCGGGCGTCACCCACGCCGAACTTTCGAAGCAGTTCGGCCGCGACGTCGCGCGCCTGGTCGAGGGCGCCACGAAGATCGAGCGCCTCCCGATCGGCGGCGCCAATGACGGCCCGAGCGCCGACGCCGAGACGCTGCGCAAGATGCTGCTCGCGATGGCGGAGGACATCCGCGTCGTGATTGTCAAGCTCGCCGACCGCCTCCACAACATGCGCACGCTCGAACACCTCCCCGCCGACCGCCAGCTCGCGATCGCAACCGAGACGCTCGACATCTACGCGCCCCTCGCGTCGCGCCTCGGCATCTGGCAGTTCAAGTGGGAGCTCGAGGACCTCGCCTTCCGCTACGCGGAGCCCGAGGCCTACCGCCGCGTCGCCCGCATCATCTCCACGAAGCGCAGCGAGCGCGAGCGCTTCGTGCGCCGCGTCGAGTCCGAGCTGCGGCGCGCGCTGGAGGAGGCCGAGGTCGAGGCCGAGGTCGTCGGACGCGTGAAGCACCTCTACTCGATCCACCAGAAGATGCGCCGGTACGCGGCTGAGGGGAAGTCGCTCGACCAGATCCACGACCTCCTCGCGCTGCGCGTGCTCGTCCGCTCGGTCGCCGACTGCTACAACGCGCTCGGCATCGTCCACCAGACCTGGCGTCCGATCCCTGGCAGCTTCGACGACTACATCGCGAACCCCAAGGAGTCGCTCTACCAGTCGCTGCACACCTCGGTGCTCGGGCCGGGCGCGCGCCCGTTCGAGGTGCAGATCCGCACGCTCGAGATGCACGAGCTCGCCGAATACGGCGTCGCCGCGCACTGGCAGTACAAGGAGGAGCCGCGCCGCCGCGACCTCCAGTACGAGGAGCGGATGGCGTGGCTGCGTCACCTGATCGAGTGGCAGCAGGAGGCCTCCGGCACCGAGGACTTCCTCGAGTCGGTGAAGACCGACGTCTTCAACGACCAGGTCTTCGTCTACACGCCGCGCGGTGACGTGCGCGTGCTGCCCGCCGGTTCGACGCCGCTCGACTTCGCCTACCGCATCCACACCGACCTCGGCCACAACTGCGTCGGCGCGAAGGTGAACGGCCGGCTGGTCCCGCTGACGACGAAGCTGAGCAACGGCGACATCGTCGAGATCATGCGGAGTCGCAGCCCCAAGGGACCGTCGCGCGACTGGCTCATGGCCTCGCTGGGCTACCTCGGCTCGTCCCACGCACGACAGAAAGTGCGCCAGTGGTTCCGGCGCCAGCAGCGCAGCGACAACGTCGACCGCGGCCGCGAGCAGGTGGACCGCGAGGTGGACCGCCTCGGGCTCGCGCGGCTCCCCGATGACCTCTACCGACAGCTCGGCTACGAGTCGATGGAGGACCTCTACGCGGCGGTGGGGTCCGGCGACGTCTCGGTCCAGAAGCTGATCAACCGGCTCGCCGAGCAGGCGCCGCCCTCGGCGCCGCCGCTCGACGCGCCGACGGTCTCGCCGAGGCGCGGGAGCCCCGGCGTGCACGTGCTCGGCACGTCCGGGCTCGCAACGACGCTCTCGCGCTGCTGCCGGCCGGTGCCGGGCGACGCGATCATCGGCTACGTGACGCGCTCGCGCGGCGTCTCCGTGCACCGTCGGGACTGCGGCAACGCGCAGCGCGCCGACGACAGCGGGCGGCTCATCGACTGCGACTGGGGGCCCTCTGCGGAGAGGTACTCGGCGGCGGTCGAGGTCGACGCGTGGGACCGCGTGGGGCTGCTGCGCGACATCAGCACGATCGTCGCCGGCGACGGCGTGAACATGGTCGGCGTGCGCACCGAGGAGCACCCGGACCGCACGACGACCGTGCACCTCACGCTGGAGACCGAGGGTGGCGCGCAGTTCGCGCGGCTGCTCTCGCACCTCGACGGGGTGCGCGGCGTGATCTCCGTGCGTCGCGCGGGCGGTTAGCCCCGCAACTGAGAGGTGCTCGTCGAGCAGCGGGTGACCACCCGCCGCCCCGGATGCGTCTTCGACCCGCTACCCCGGCGGCGCCGGCGCGCCGCCCCGGACGCTCTTCGCCAACAGATACCCCTCCTGGCTGATCGCGAGCAGCGAGATCACGCCGCCGCTCAGCTGCGGGAGCGCCTCCACGGTCTCGCCGCTGTCGAGCAACCGCGTCATCGCCGCGCCGTAGGTGACGAGCACGACCACCGAGACCAGCAGCATCTGGATCTTGCCGAGGTCCAGCGTTCCCTCCCGGCCATCCTTCTCCGCGCTCACATGTCGATCCAGCGCGCCTCCGCAGCGCTCGCTCCCAGCGTGAGCTGATGCGCCCGCACCTGCTGCGTCTTGATCAGCTGCGAGCCCGCGAAGCGCACCCACGAGATCCCCATCAGCACGCAGAGCTCCTCGGGCACGGTGAAGTCCAGCGGGTGATCGGCGACGATCGCGAGGTTATTCATACCGACGGCGAAGATCGCGCCGATCCCCAGGATCGTCCACGCCGCCATCTGCAGCCGGGAGACGTTCACCTTGCGCCGGTCATCGATCAGCCCGCCGGTCCACCGGACGTTCGCGCCCTTGCCGAGGCAGCCGAACGCGAACGTGAGGAGCGCCATTACGACGAACCACGAGACCAGCGGCGCGCGTGGCGAGTCGAAGACCGACGGGATGACCGCGCCCACCACGAGCGCGGCGGCGCCGGCGACGATGCCGAGCACGTACCAGGCGGAGCGCTGCATCGCGCACCCCCGTTCGCGCAGCCGGCCCTGACGCCGCGCATCGTACGCAGCGCGCGCAACCTCGGCGTGCGGCGACCGGCTGACGGGTGTCGGACCGTCCGGTAGAGTCATCCGCGGGTTGAGGGGAGGGCGCACTGGAGGCGACGCTCGAGCGGTTCCGCGCCCGCGCATCCGAGGCGCGCTCCGTCGTGCACGAACTGCGGGACTGGAGCGCGGTCGCCGCGCTCGCCGCGCGGCTCGCGGGGGCGGGGCACGTCGCGGTCGCGCCCGCGCTCGCGCGCGAGGCGCCGGCGCTG
>Ga0194132_10005084_pt1 | contig 21762 bp, 27 predicted proteins | sample TA2KigOf80mmetaG_FD_148612 | JGI IMG/M metagenome (GOLD analysis project Ga0194132, IMG submission 148612) | Freshwater microbial communities from Lake Tanganyika, Tanzania - TA2015054 Kigoma Offshore 80m | ecosystem: Environmental > Aquatic > Freshwater > Lake | place: Tanzania: Lake... | reverse complement strand
GCGCCATCAAACCGCCGATCGCTCTAACGAAATCGATCTGGTGCGGAACCGCTGGCTGCTCGCGCGGCGGAACCAGGCGGTTGGAGCTGCCTAGCATGTAGATGAACCAGCCCGCGAACAGGAAGAGCAGGGAATAGCCAAAGCGGCCGTCGGAGAGAAACGACTCGGCGTCATAGGCGTCGTCGAGACCCTGGTGTCGATCATCGAACAACCAGATGCCTTCATGGCTCAGCCGGTAAGCAATCAGATTGGAGACCACCTTAGCGTTGTCCGCGACGCCCAACATCCGATTCGACAACAAAGTGCTCGAGCCGATGACGATGATTGAGCCGCTGCCGAATGATCGCTCCCAGATCACGGCAGCACCGGTGCGTCGATCGGTCGCCGCCTTCATCAACACGAGGCCTGTATCTTTCATAACTGGGCTCCAGAACTGTGTCGATTCAACGGTGACATGTTGGAGCGATCCGATTTCTGTCATCAGGGGATGTGTCGCTACGGGATCGATATCAAGCAGCGCACCTTGTGCATGACCCGCCTCTTCCATGGGCTCGCCGTCTGAATCTACTGCCGCTTCGACGCCGATGCCGGTGATGCTCTCGATGGCACTGAGTGGATCGCCGCTGCGGGCCATCGACCAGAGTGGCGTGTCGTTGAGTGTTGCAGCAATGAGCAGTGTATTGCCTACTTCCACCCAATCACGGATTGCATCAATGGCTTCATCGTCCGGAATGCGCAGGTGTGCAACCGTCGTGAAAAGGATGTTTCCGGAGGGAGCGAAGTCGGCAGAGTCTGCAAGTTCAGTCCAGGATTTGCGCCAGCTGGTGACCGGAACACCTGAAGCGTCCAACCAGCGGTAGAGGGCGGCGTAGCCATCCGCGCCTTTGTCTTCGGTTGTTGGCACCGACAAGGCTTCGCGGTTCTGCGCTGGCATCATCAGCGAGAAAGCGAGCCACAGTGCGATGATGAGACCGGCTGCGGTGATCAGGCGATCGTTCATGCCTGACTCTTCGGATTAAGCGCCTGGAGCACGATCTGCCCTGATTTCAGCACTGCCTCCTGCTGCGCGCTGTCCGGCGTCCACGCACCATAGCGGATTCGTTCAGCATCGCTGACAAAACGGACTAGCTCCTGGTGGGTGGAAGCAGGCAGTACCGCGAGCCCTGCGACCAGGGTCCCGGTTTCCCGGTGCGAGAGACTGGAAGCATCCGGGCGCCCGAAACGCTCGGTGATGAGCTGTGTGAGGCGCTCGAAGAGCGCGGTGGGTGTGAGAGCAGGGTGAGCGTGAGAGAGAGGCGGCTGCGGTGTGGCTGGTGTGGCCATACGCCGGGAGCGTGCGTTGGGTGAACTGAAGAGGCCGGAGCGAAAGAGTTCGATCACCACGATGGCTATCGCGCCGGCAATGATGGCGGCCATGATCAGATCACCGATGAACGACCAGGTGGTGTCGCTGATATCAAAATCCGGGAGGATCCTTCGGATCAGACTTTCGATGGACTCCTCGGTGCCGTCCGGAAAAAAGCTCGCCAGCCAGTCTTTGAACTGGTCGAAGAGGCTGCGCTTGGCAAAGTCCTCGACATGCAGTTCTGCGAGTACCGGGCCGAGCGGCACCACCCCACGTTGTTCAGCGGCGCCCCAGAGAGCGGTTGTATCCAGATAAAGACTCAGCTGGTTTGCGGTGAGATCTTCGAGCGCTGCGCCTTCGACCGTAGAATCCAGTCCGCGAGTTTGCAGTTCATCAAGCAGCAGGGGACAGGCTTCGGCCAAGATTGCGGTGTGTTCGGGTGAGCTTTCCCAAGCAAGACGCAGGAGACAGTTGTCGATCAGTGGCTGGAACTCTGGATCGGCCTGCAGGCCGGGTGAGTAGCCGCTGATCAACAGACACAGCGCCAGCAGCCACTGACCTCGGACCACCCGGTTCAGCACCGAGCTGCTACCTTCAGGCAGAAACCGCGTTGTTGATGCGGGCAGCGAGATCACTCCCTTCCTTGCGCAGTACGAGGTCGTGATGAATCGCCAGAAGGAAACAAAGGTAACACGGCGTAATGAAGGTCGTCAGGATCGATGCGAAGACGAGGGAAATGATATTTACGATCGTTGGGTCCATGTCACCGGCAGCAGACATGCCACCAATGGCGCCACCGATGAAAAAGACGATCAGGATCGTATAGATGACGATGTTGATGAGCATGAAGACGGTGAACAGGATCGTCGTTCGCCACCACGAGCCGCGGATGAGCTGGTAACTGCGGGAGAAGCTGCCGATCGGCCCGGCCCGATCGATGATTGCGGCGGGGATAAACAGTACCCAGTAAATGGACAGGATGATCCCCGGCACGACGAGCAGTATGAAACCGATGATGACACCAAAGCCATACAACAAAGAGGCAATCAGTACCGGAAAGAAGACTGGCAGGCCACCCATCACCGCATCCCCGACCGCAAGCGACTGACCTTTGGAGAAAGCGTCGATCTGCAACACAAGACCGGCGCACAGCACAAAGGCTGCCAACATGATGAGGGGCAAGAGGCCGATGCCAGTGATGGCCAGCGTCGCGCTGAAGTCAGCCGTTTCCGGATTGATATCCATCAACATAATGGCTGCCTGTGGCAGAACTCCGAGGACGGAGGACAGAAAAGAGAGTGGCAAGACCGTTTTCAGACTTGCGGCGTACAGGCGAAAGAAATCATCGAGGATGCCGGTGATGTCCTGGGGCACGATCGGGCGTGTATACATGGTGTCGAGCTCCGTTTGATCAGCCGCCGTGTCGGCGATGAACGGATCATAGGCCAGCCCGGAGGGCAGATTGAAGCGCTATCCGAATCGGGTTTGTGTATTACGGCGCGGTACTGTGCCGTTGACTGCAATACGAACCGCTTCGAGTTCATAGCCGGCGTGCAGGAGTTGATCCGTAGCGAGTTGCTCCACTTCAGACAGGGTGAACCAGCGCAGGTCGAGCAGCTCCGTGTCGTCCCAATCGAAATCGCGTACATCCGTTTCGGCTGCGTACACCATGTGGGCCGCTCGTTTATAGTCAAACCGGCCAACGGGTGTCAGCTCGCCCACCTCCAGATCCAGTTCTTCGCGCAGTTCGCGACGGACGGCTTTTTCCGGATGTTCGCCCCATTCGATACCGCCGCCGGGCAATCCCCAACGCCGTGGGGTTTTGCGCCAAAAGCTCGAGTGCACAGCCAGCAGGATGTCTCCATCCCGGTGAAGAATGCAGCGTGCGGTTTTGTAGCGGACGGTCACGGATCGACGGATACAGGAAGTGAACGAAACTAGTGTAGCTGCAATCGGTGGAGGGACGTTACCCGGCAAACGTTCGTTTGAGACATTGGTCGATGTCGTTCACCAACAGTCAAGGCAGGCGACGGGTTTCTTCAGCGGTAACTTCGGCTGTTGCAGCGCTCAGGCCGGTGTAGGCCGGTTGATGCAGCGCGAGCCTTTCATTGCCCGGATCCCAGATGATGCCGATGGCACCTGTGACTGCGTCGCCGGTGTTTCCGGCGATGAAGGCGGGTCCGCCCCCTGGTGCCAAAGCGGAGCCATCATTGTCAAAACGCTGGATCCATTCACCCTCATTCAGCGGCAGCGATCCGGGTTGCCCAATGCCCTCCAGCTGCTGGTCTTTGATGAATTCCTGTTCGGCAATTCTTAACGCATCCAGGAAGTGTGCGCCGGTCTTAACTGACTGTGCAGAATCCGTTTGACCCGCGTAGAGCGGCAGGGCGATGGCGGCAATGATACCGAGCGCGCCGATCACGACGAGTAGTTCGATCAGGGTATAGCCGCGTAAGCGGGGCCGCATGAGGATGGAGCTCCGTATCCCAAGGTCTCATTCGGCGCCAGCTTACGAAGGAACGGCGCCGCCAAGTGTGCGCTGGTTCACACAGGTGGTGTGCGTGCCAGACCATCGATACGGTTTGGCGGCGGAACAGAGGTATTTAGCAGAGCGGCGGCCGACGACGATGCAGGTTGGTCGCCGATTCAAATGCGCGAGCGATTTCTAGCAGCGCCTTGTCTCCCCGGGGTTTGCCAACGATCTGCACACCTACGGGCAGACCCTCTTCCGTGCAACCGGCAGGCACGCTGATTGCGGGTAAACCGGTGATCGAGATGACACAGCACACCTGCATCCAGTCGAGGTAGGTCGGGAGCTTTACGCCGTCGATTTCGTGCACCCAGGCGAGCGAGGCGTTGAAGGGTGGAACCTGTGCTGCAGGAATGAAGAGCGCATCCACCGTTTCGAAGTACGCCGCGATACGCCGGTAAATTCGCGTACGTTCGATTTCCGCCCGCAGCAGCGCTTCGCCAGTCAAGGCCAAACCGAAGTCGATGTTCCATACCGCCGTATCCTTGGCGTGCTGGCGCCAATCCGGCACTGCAACATCGAGTGACCGGCCGAGTGAGGCGAGTTGGGCGCCGCGTTGTGTATTAAAAACGTCCATCGCGCCGGAAAAGTCCGGCACGTGGGTGTCGATTTCACAGCCGAGTGCTCGCAGTACCGGTGGCACTTCGTTCATCACGGCTTTGACCGCAGGATCAACCGGCAAACCGAGGTCGGGTGACCAGCCGACCCGCAGACCTTTGAGATCACGTTCTGCAATCAGCCGGAACGTTTCTCCCGACTCAGTCAATGCCAGCGGGTCCACATCCACAGGACCCGCCTGCACGGAAAGCAGCAGCGCCACATCATCAACGGTTCTGCCCATCGGACCACGGGTATCCAGGCGAGAGAACCAGCCGTAGGCGCGGCTGTCATCCGGTACGCGGCCTAAAGAAGGTCGAAAGCCCACGACATTGCAGAACGAAGCAGGATTGCGGAGCGAACCGCCCATGTCACTGCCATCTGCGATCGGCAACATACCAGTCGCGAGTGCAACCGCGGCGCCCCCACTGGACCCACCCGGCGTGCGCGTGGTGTCCCACGGGTTGAAAGTCGGCCCGAACAGGTTGTTGAAGGTGTGGGAGCCGAGACCGAATTCCGGCATGTTGCTCTTGCCGATGCAGAGGGCACCAGCGTTACGAAGCCGTCGCACCATAAGGCTGTCGTCTTTCGCGACCCGATTGCGCCAGGGAACAAAACCGTAGGTGGTTGGTAATCCGCTGACGTCTTCCGCGTCTTTGGGTGCCATCGGCAGACCTTCCAACGGGCCGGCATCACCTCGTGCGATCCGCTTGTCGGCTGCATCTGCAAGTCGAAGGGCATCTTCTTTCGGAATGACATTGACGAGCGCGTTAAGGCGCGGATTCAGCCGGTTGATCTGTGCGTAAGTCGCCTGCATGAGTTCCCGCGCGGAGATTTTCTGCTCTGCAAGCAGCTGGCGCAGGTGAATGGCGGAATCGAAATGCAACACGTCAGCCTCTCATTCGAAGGTATCCAAAGCCCACATCGGCACTTTGAGTGGTTTACGCAGGAAAAGGCCACCACCGATGGCCGTGAAATGCGGCCGCATGTGCCGGCGGTACCAGGCGAGTGAGCGCAGGTGTTGGTCTGGGTCCGTGCGATCGGTATCGACGATGGTGTGATCTTCCCGGGTAAGCGCACCCAGATAGAGGGCACCACGAGTCAACCGCGCGAGATTATTGATGGCACGGGTGCAATCGGCATTGCCGAGGTAACCCAGCACGTCGTTGCAGATGACGAGATCGTGGGTGCGTCCGCTCCAATATGTCACCGAACCCTGGTGCCAGCCGTGTCTCTGGCAGAGATATTCGCTGTATTCGACACCGGTGAGTCGTACCCCCGGAAACTCCCTGCCAAGTGCCTTCAATACACGGCCTACGCCGCAGCCCATGTCGAGCACCGAGTTCACCGGGAGTTCGATGAGCCGTAGATAGCTGCTGATGAACTTTGCCTGTCTCTTTGCGTATTCAGGAGTAGCGGCTCGGGTTGCCGGATCGTAATAGAAACGTCGATAGTAGGCGGCGTCGAATTCGGGCATGTCGGTTTTTCTTATGTCCGTTTTTCTTATGTCGGTTTTTGTTGGGCTCATTCGTCATTCGAATGCAGTGTAATCAAGCTAGGGAGAAAACCCACGCAATACCTTCTGCTGATCTATGAGAACGAACAGGTCTGGGCCAGCAAGGCCGCAGCTGAACAGGAACGGGTCATTGGTGCCCACATCGCGCTCGGCGAAAAGCTGCGTGTCGATGGGGTGCCGTGGTCTGGCAACCCGCTGCTGCCTACCTCAACCGCAGTGAGCGTGCGCGTCAGAGGTGGAGTCAAACAGATCACCGATGGTCCCTACGCCGAAACCAAGGAGCAGTTGAGCGGCTAGTACATGGTGGAAACAACCAGCCTTGAAAAAGCACTTGAATATGCAGTGATGATTCCGGATGCCGCCACCGGCACGATCGAGGTGCGCCCGATCGCCACCCCGGAGGAGATGGTGCACAACTGAAGTCCACCGTCGTGGCCGATGACTACGGTGCGGTGCTGCAGGCGGCCTATCCTCGTGTGGTCGCGAGCCCCGCCCGCACCTTTCGAGACATGGATGTCGCCCAGGATGCAACCCACGATGCCATCTTCCGAGCGCTGAGCAGTTGGCATCGCGACGGGGTTCCGCATGACCCTGTGGCGTGGCTTGTTACGACCGGACGCAATCTCGTGATCGACCGCATCCGGCGTGGGCGTTTCGAACAGCCGTTGCCCGAAGAGTGGGATGTTCCGGACAGTGCGCCAACCCACGCCACCGATGAAGCCGCCGAACACCAGCACCTCAAAGACGATCTGCTCAGACTGCTGTTTACCTATTGTCATCCCTCCCTTACTGAAGAGTCGCAGATCACGCTGATTCTGTGCATCGTGCTGGACCTCAGCGCCGCCGAAATTGCAGCGGCGTTTCTGTCCACCCGCGAAGCCGTAGAGCGCCGCATCACGCGCGCCAAGGCCGCACTGGCCAAGGCGGGAGACGGTTTTGTGTGCCTTCCGAAAGTGAGCTTCTGGAGCGACAGACGGCGGTGTTGCGGGTGGTCTACCTGCTCTTAAATCACGCCCATTCCCGCCAGGGCAATGTCGAGGTGTATCGGGAGAAGCTGCTCGAGCAGGCGATTCGGCTCGGGCGTGAACTCGTGAATCTGTTCAGTGCGAGCGGTGAAACCCGGGCGCTACTGGCGCTGATGTTGTTGACATCCACCCGCACCGATGCGCGCTACGGTGCGACAGGCGAATTTGTTCCGCTCACGGAGCAGGATCGAAAGCGTTGGAACTGGCCGCGCATCCGCGAGGGCCGTGCAGTGATCGACGCCGTGGTCAGCGCCGGCCACCCGCCGTCGGCCTACCAGATCTAGGCAGCGATCGCCGCACTGCATGATGTGCCGGATGCTGCCCAAACCGATTGGACGCAAATTGCCGGACTCTATTCCTTTCTCGAACGGCATGACCCTCACCGGCCGTCCCCGTGAACCGGGCGGTGGCCATGGCGTTCGCGGGAGAGAAGGCGGATGCGATGGCTCTGCTTGATGTGCTAGCGGAAGACCGACACCTCGCGAACTACCAGCCACTCTATGCGGCACGGGCTCATGTACTGGTTGAACTGGGTCGCCTGGCTGCGGCGCTTATGGAATACGACCGGACGATCAGCCTTTCGGATTCAGCACCGGAAAAAGGCTGGCTCTAAGCCCGCCGAGCGAGTGTTGCCGCCAGACAGTATGATTCGGGTGAAGGGCGGGCAGGTCTGGAAACGAACTGATCGGCCCCCCTCAATCCGGAGAACAAGAAGGACAGGGGACACATGAGCAGCCGCGAGACCTTTTACACCGATCACTGGCGTGAGATTGAAGATGAGCGGGTCGCCCGGTATGAACAGATGTTCGTCTGGCGCGATCAGCAGCTCACCCTGCTCGAAGGCGCCGAACTGCAACCAGGACAGCGTGTCCTCGATATCGGCTGCGGCCCTGGTTTTTTTGCCATGGGCCTCGCTGGCATCGTCGGCGCTGATGGCCATGTGGACGGGGTCGACATCAATGCCCGTTTCATAGTGGATGCGACGCGGCGCACGGATCGACCTAACGTCAAGTTCCACCACCTCACCGACCACGTATTGCCATTTGCTGATGGCACTTTCGACCGCGTGATCATGAAGAATGTGCTCGAATATGTGCCTGACGTTGGCGCGACGCTCCGTGAAGTATTCCGCGTCATCAAACCCGGTGGCCGCGCGCACGTCATCGACAGCGACTGGGGCTTTCTTCTGGTTGAACCCTGGGGCAAGGATCGCACCGAGGCGTTCTTCAGCGCGGCGGCAGCTGCATTCAATGAACGGTTTATCGGTCGCAAGGCTGCAGGTCTGCTGCGCACCGCCGGATTTGCACCGGCGAAGGTGAAGATCAGTGCCTTCGCGGATCAGGTCGGCAATGGGCTCAATGTGTTGACCAACATGGCGGGTTACATCCGTACGTTCAAGTCGATGCCTGCTGATGTGGCGGCGGGCATGCTGGATGAAGCGCGCGCTTCCGTGCCGGAAGGACGTTTCCTCTTCTGCCTGCCACAGTTTTTGGTCACTGCAAACCGAACGGAGTAACTGAAGTGAGTCATGACAAGGTTACAAACGCACTGATTGAAGCCCTCGGCGCTGCCAACGTGCTGACCGGTTCGGATGTCACCGGTCGGTCTGCCGGCATCTGGCGTCGCGATACGCTCAAGGCAAAAGCGCTGGTGCGTGCGCGTTCAACCACCGATGTGAGCCAGACACTCTCGATCTGTCATGCCCATGGCCAGCGGGTGATTGCGCAGGGCGGACTGACCGGTCTGGTTCACGGCAGTGATACATCACCGGATGATGTGGTGATTTCGCTCGAACGCATGAACCGGATCGAGGAGATCGATCCGATCGACCGAACTGCCGTCGTCCAGGCCGGTGTGGTGTTGCAGAACCTTCAGGAAGAGGCGGACCGGCATGGGCTGCTGTATCCCCTGGACCTCGGTGGCAGGGGCAGTTGCACCATTGGCGGCAACATCTCCACAAACGCCGGTGGTAACCGCGTGATCCGTTACGGCATGACCCGCGACATGGTGCTCGGCGTCGAAGCAGTGCTAGCCGATGGCACGGTGGTGAGCTCGATGAACCGCATGATCAAGAACAACGCCGGTTATGATCTCAAGCAGCTCTTCATCGGTACCGAAGGCAGCCTGGGTGTGGTGACCCGGGCAGTGGTCCGGCTACGCGAGAAACCGACCACGCAGGCGACACTCTTCGTGGCGGTGGAGGACTTCAGCAAGCTTGGTCGTTTGCTCAAGACCATGGATGCGCGGCTTGCCGGCACGTTGTCTGCTTTCGAAGTGATGTGGAACAACTTCTATGTGCTGGTAACGACCGCGCCGGCGAAGAGTCAGCCGCCGCTGCCGCAGACGTATCCCTACTACGTGCTCATCGAAGCGCTAGGTGCCGATGAGGCGCTAGTGCAATCGACACTCGAAGCCGCCTATGAAGAAGGGCTGGTTGCGGATGCCGTGATTGCCCAGAACGAAGCTCAGCGGTTGGCGCTTTGGGGTATGCGGGATGATGTGGAACAGACTTTCCGCTATTCGCCGTCATTCACGTTTGATGTCTCACTCCGCCTCTCACGCATGGAATCGTATGTAGGCGAAGTGAACCAGCGTTTGCAGCAGGCTTATGGCGAATACACGAACTTTACCTTCGGCCATATGGGCGATGGCAACCTGCACTTCGTCGTTTCTGTCGGCAAAGGTGGCCCTGAACATCGCGCCAACGTGGAGCGTTGCGTATACGAACCCCTGCGTGATATCGGTGGTTCAATCTCCGCAGAACACGGGGTGGGACTGGAGAAAAAGCCGTACCTCGATGTGTCCAGAAGCGCCGATGAGATCGGTATGATGCGAAAGCTCAAACAGGCGCTTGATCCGAAAGGCATTCTCAACCCCGGCAAGGTTTTTGACGCGGCTTGAGAGGCAAACCATGACGATGGATGTTCACGCCCTGTCTTTGGGTGAGGTGGTCGATCAGACGCGCAGCGGCGCACTTACAGCGGAAGCCGTTACGGCCGCGATGCTGTCGCGCATTCAAAAACTCGAGCCGCAGTACAAGGCATTTGCTTCGGTGCGTGCGGAACGCGCTCTGAGCACTGCACGGGCACTGGATCAGAAGCGCGCTGCAGGAGAGACCCTCGGTCCGCTGCATGGCGCCACGATTGGCGCCAAAGACCTGCTCTTCATGACCGGCGAACCCACCGCCAGTGGCACCCGGGTGATGAAGGACTTTCTGCCGCCCCATAACGCAACTGTTGTCGACCGATTGATAGCGGCAGGTGCAGTGATCATCGGCAAGACTCAACTGACCGAAGGTGCCTTTGCGGCCCACCATCCCGATGTCGATCCACCAAAGAATCCATGGAATCCAGACCACTGGCCGGGCGTGTCTTCATCCGGGTCGGGTGTCGCGGTATCGGCGCGGCTCTGCCATGGTGCAATCGGCACCGACACAGGTGGCTCGATTCGCTTTCCTTCCGCTGCGTGTGGTGTCGTCGGGGTCAAACCCACATGGGGACGGGTCAGCCGTTTTGGGGCTTTTGAGCTGGCCGGCAGCCTCGATCACATCGGGCCGATGACGCGGTGTGTGGAGGATGCCGCTCGCTTGCTTGGTGTGATTGCGGGCAGTGATCCGCAGGATCCCACCGCCGCAGATCAGCCGGTGCCGGACTACCTGACGAAGCCGCTACAGTCTCTGAAAGACATTCGGTTTGCTGTGGATTGGCGCTATGTGGAAACCGGCGTGGATGACGTCGTGATCCGCGCAATGCGCGATGTGGTACGGCTGCTTGAAGCGGAGGGCGCACACTGCGTTGAGGTCACGCTGCCGGAAGAATGGCGGTTCCTGGTTGATCGTTGGTCGGTGACCTGTGCGCGGGAAACAGCGCGTGCCCATGCGGCGTTCTATCCGTCGCGCAAGAGCGACTACGGCCCAGTGCTTGCCGGATTGCTGGATCTCGGCCTCAAAGTGGATGACGCCATCTATAACGCCGTCGAAGGAGTGCGCGCACGGTTCACGTCGGCGTTCTCAGCGTTACTCGACGACGTGGATGTATTTCTCTGCCCAAACATGGTCAGCCTCGCGCCCACCGTTGAAACCATGAACGTGCGAGTGGAGTCGACGGATGAGCGAGCCGCATTCACCACCTTCACTGCACCATTCGACTATTCCGGTCATCCCACTTTGAGTCTGCCGACGGGGCTCTCGACCGGGAAGAGCGGCGGATTGCCGATGTCCGTGCAACTGGTAGCAAAACGCTGGGGAGAGGCGCGGCTGATCGGTGTGGGGCGAGCGTTGGAGGAACGGATCGGACGATTGAACTATCCATGAACACGGCGTTACCCGCGTTGTGAGAAACAAATCAGCAAGTGAAGTGAGAGGAGAGTGCCTTGGCAGCTGAACGAGATATCGAGAAGACGTACCCGAAGGCGGATTTTATTGCCAAACTCCGGCGTCTCGCCGATGCGCTAGAGAATGATACAAGGTTTGAAATCCAGATCGCTGGCGAACGCCTCTACGTACCGGTGCGAGCGATCTACAACATCGAGCATGAACGAACCGACGACGAAGAAGAGATCGAGTTCCAGATTCGCTGGAACCGAGATTGATGCGAAGCCCGCTGACGCTGACCGACGTTCGCATCTGGAATAGTGTGGACGAGGGTTATCTCGAGTTCGCCGATGCCATCCGTATCGAAGCGGGGCAGATCGTTGCGGTCGGAGCCGCAGACGGTCTTCGTCAGGGAGCAGAGGCACAGTCGTGCGAAGGGCGTACGCTGTTGCCAGGATTGATCGATGCTCATGTGCATCTTTGCCTCGATCCGGAGATCCGTAACGCCCTCGATCAGGGCAAGGAAACACCGGAAGCGTTGCGGGCGCTGATGGCACGGCGCTTCGATGCCATGGTGCGGGCCGGCATCACCACCGCTCGTGACCTCGGCGGTGGTACCTGGGATGAGTTGTACGTACGTGACCGCATTCCGGCTGGAGAAATCCCCGGACCTCGCCTCGTATGTTCCGGCCAACCGATCACCTCCGTGAAAGGGCACTATCACTTCTGGGGTAGCGAAGCTGAGACGCTCGACGCTGCACTCCATGTGTTGGAACGTCAGGTCTAAAAAGGCGCGGACCTCATCAAGGCGATGGCGACTGGTGGCAATCTCACTCCGGGTTCTACACCGGCGCTCGCGCAATTTGATGAACACACCCTCACCCGGATTGTGGAACGCGCCACGGAACACGGCCGTCATGTGGCCGCACATTGTCACGGCACCGCCGGTATTCGAAACGCCACCGCAGCCGGTGTGACCACGATTGAGCATTGCTCCTGGGTGGGTACGTCGGGCTGGGGTGTGGACTACGACGAAGACACCGCCCGTCAAATCGGGAAGCGGGGTATCCGGGTATCGCCGACGATCAGCGCCAACTGGAAACGACACCTCGGCCGAGCCGACTTCGAATCATGGGTTCGGTCGAACTTCATACGTATGCGGGAAGCGGGTATCAAGCTGATTGCTTCAACCGAAGCGGGTATTCCGGGCGTGCTGCACCACCAGCTGCCACTGGCGTTGCCAATGTTCGCCCACCTCGCGGATCTCTCACCGGTTGAAGCGCTGCGCTCGCGGACGTCGGACTGTGCCGCAGCTATCGGTCTTGGGCGCATCACCGGGAAGATCGCCCAGGGTTTCGCTGCGGATCTTCTGCTCGTCGATGGGGATGTGCTTAAGGATCTCGAAGTGCTGGCGACGCCTGCTAAGGTTTGGGCGCGTGGTGTGGCAGTGCTCTGATTCCAAGACGATTCCTGGTCGGGTTACACCGGGCCACATCCGCTTCATGCTGCGCCGGTTCCAATGTCGGTCGAGCATGGCAGACTGTCCTTGTTTAATTGCTGGAGCCCCGAATTGAAACCCGAACTCGCCGAACAGATCGCCCGCCAGGAGAAGTTCTTTGCTCAGCTCATCGCGACGCCGGAAGGCGCGACCTTTACGCCAGATGAGCTCGACGGTGTTCCGGTCGAATGGACGTCCGCTTCGTCCGGGATCAGTAATCCCATGATCGTGGTCCTGTACCTGCACGGGGGTGGTTATTCAAATGGTCTGGCGCAATGGGCGCGGCGCGCTTCGAGTCGTCTGGCACAGGGGCTTGGTTGCCGTGTAGTCGCACCGGACTATCGGTTGGCACCACGCTTTCCTTTTCCGGCCGCACACGAGGATGTGTTGACGGTCTACCGTTGGCTTATCGGCACCGGTGGTTATGCGCCACAGAATGTGATTGTTGGTGGTGATTCGGCCGGCGGTGCGCTCACGTTATCGCTCATGGCTGATGCGCGCGACGCAGGTCTTCCGCTCCCCGGTTGTGGGCTCATCAATTCCTTGTGGGCGGATATCGCCATGAACACGCCGTCACTAGACGACCCGGTAAAGAACCGGTACGACATTCGCCGTTCGGTGGTGGAAGGGTTGTCCTCCACACTGCTTTCAACCGGAGGTGTCGATCCTTATGACCCTCGCCACTCTCCGGTCTATCGTGATCTTCGCGGATTACCGCCGCTCCTTATCCAAGCCGCGGGGCGTGATATCTGCCACGACGACAGCGTACGTCTCGCGGCGAGCGCCAAACAGGCTGGCGTTACAGTCAAGGTGACAGAGTATGCCGATGTGGAACACATCTGGATCCTCAACGGCACCCACCGCATTCGCTATTCAAACGATTCGGTTGAGTGGTATGACTGTGGGGTTGAACCCCCGGAGGCGGTGTCCGCAATCGATGAGATGTGCGATTTCGTTCGTGTGCATGTCGGCACGGCGCGGGAGCCCGAAACAATAGCATTGAGACACGCTGGTACCTGGCAGCTACTGCCGGAGCTCTGCCTCTATCAGTCCGGTGATGTTCCCCGGGATGGCATCTACGTCATTTCACTACAAAGCGGCCGGGTGGAATTTTCCATTGAATGGACCACTCGAGAGGGCGAGCAGCACAGCGCTGCATTTGGTGGTCGCATCGATGGTTCCCGCCAGCCGGTAGCGGCTGGATCACCTGCCGAGTTCAGCATCCAGAGGAGTGGAGAATCCCTGGACAGCACGGTGTGGTTGAACGGCAATCGAATCGCTTATGCACAGCGTCGTGTTTCGGATGATGGTGCGCTGTTGTCAACGATTCAGGGAGGCATTGACCCCTCCGGCAATCCGTATCGAAACTTCCAGGTGTATCGGCGATCGGCCGAGTGATCTGTGAGTTGGTTTCTGCAGGAAGAAGCGTTTGTGGAGTGGCACCAGGAGGGTAAAACAACATGACAGGGCAAGATGTCTCTTGCAGCCAACGACTCACTTTCGCGTGTTTGTTCCTTTGTTCCGCGCTGCTGACGGGCGGCTGTGCCTCACCACTTGCTCCTGACCTCCAAACCCTATTTCGCCCGGCGCAGGTACATGATGCGGCGGAAGGCTGGATGCAGCCTCCGGTGATCGTCATTCCTGGTCTGCTCGGCAGTCTATTGGTGGACACCGATAACGGCGAAGAAGCGTGGCCCGGTGGAGTGTTCGACATTGCCTTCTCCCGCTACGAATCGATCGAGTTACCGGTTGACGGTAAGACCCGCGTACCTGAACTGCTGCCGAGTGGGCTTGAAGCGCGAGGCGTGACGGAAACAGCGCTCGGTCGGGATTTTTACGGCCGCATCATTGACACACTCGTTCGTTTTGGTGGTTATCGCCGAGTGCGGCTTTGCGAAGATGCGCCCTAGAAAGGTGAACGCCGAGTCTATGTCTTTTACTACGACTGACGGCAGGACAATGTGACGACGGTGCGCAAACTCAAACGGTTTCTCGATGATGTACGCCGTGAGTATGGCGATGAGCACCTGCGGTTCGATGTGGTCGCACACAGCATGGGTGGGTACGTTGCGCGCTATTTCCTTCGTTTTGGTGATGAAGACGTATTGCGCGATAACCGGCTCAAGGTCACCTGGGCCGATGTACCCTATCTGAACAAAATGATCCTTCTTGGTACACCGAATCTCGGTTCCCTGTCCTCCATTGAGGGATTTTTGCGAGGCCAAAAGGTCGGATTTGCGCGCATTCCCGAAGAGGTGGTGGCCACGTTACCGAGTACCTACCAGCTGTTCCCGCACCGAATCGTGCGATGACTTGTTGACGAGAGCGGGAAGCCGGTGGACATGGATCCTTTCAGCATTCGCAGCTGGCGTCAGAATGAATGGAACATCTTCTCTCCCGCGGTACGGGTGCGGGTCATCGAACAGCGAGGTGAAGACTACTACCGGATGCTAGTGAGGCAGTTTACGGAGTATGCCGAACGGGCACGACGGTTCAGCTGGTCGCTCACGGTATGCCCTGACTACGACGAAGCCATGCAGCGTTGCGCCACCGGCACTACAGAACCGCCCCTCCGTTACATCGTTTTTGGCGGGAGTTGCATCTGGATCATGCCAAGCGGGGATCGTAATCTCCGCTGCGTTCAAAGATCGGATCGAAGCTTGCTCATCGTCTCCAGGTGGCGCTGATGATCGCCCGCAAAACGCATCACCAGATGAGTGGCACCGGCGGCGATGAATTCCGATAGCCACTCGACCAGTCCCGACTCGGGGCCCGCGTAACAGGCTTGCACACGACGCATCATGGCGACGGGTGCAGGAGCGTAATACGTCCCCAGATATTCGTTGAGCGTGTTTTCGGCGCGGTTGGCGTTGTCATCGAGTGCGATGGTGAGGTACATGGCCGCGGTCACCTGTCCCTGCCGTCCTGTTTCAGTGGCGCTGCGTTGTACTTCGCCCCAACGGGCTTTCCAGGTAGGGGCGTCCGGTCCGAGCGGAAACCAGCCGTCGAAGTGTTTACCGGTACGAATGAGACCCTCGGGTGTTGCGGTACCCATCCACAACGGTGGTCCGCCCGGTCGATACGGAACCGGCCCGAGTACCTGCCCGGCGAGTTTCCAGCGGCCATCCCAATCGACGGGTTCACCTTTCCACAGCGCGCGGCAGAGGCGGAGGCCTTCCAGGGTTCTACCCAGGCGCTTTTCGAATGGCACACCGGCCGCGGTGAATTCCGCGCGGATCGCCGGGGTATCAGCGCCGATGCCGATGCCGAGAATCAGACGGCCTTCGCTGATCTGATCAAGTGTCGCCACTTGCTGGGCGAGCACTACCGGATTGCGCAGCACCGGGAGGAGGATCGCAGTGCCAAGAGAGGGTCTCGCTACCGTTGCCGCCACCGCTGCCAGCAGTGTCAACGGATCGTGCCGCGGTCGGGCCAGTAACGAGTCTCCCACCCACAGCGAATCAAAGCCCAGGGCTTCTGCGCGCCGCGCCAGTTCCAGCAGCTCCCGCGTGCCGGGATTGCCAGTCATGACACGTTCGCGGGTTGGCAACAGGTAACCGATTGCAGGCGCCATGGGACGGAGATTTCCATTGCGAAGTAATTGGTGATTGAGCACCAGCAACGGTTCGCGGGCAACCCCGAAGAGGGACTGAAAAAATACCCGCCATCGCTGTGGTGGCGTTGGTGCGGCAAGAACCCTGAGCGTGACCGAATCGCCTGCGGACGCGCGACAGCGTCGATCAGACCACGGCTCAGGATTGCTGTAACGGGGCGAAAGCAGGGTCCAACTTCAGAGCCAGCGCCTCACCCGGACGCGGTAGTCGCTGCGCGCCTCGCCGAATGTCTGCGCAAGCAGTGCTTCTTCCTTGACGATGAACCGCTGTCTGATCAGCGCGAAGAAGGCCATTAGCACCGGCCAGGTCAGCCATGTTCTGGTGAGCAGCGCGACGCCGGTCAGGGCAATCAGCATCCCGAGGTACATAGGGTTGCGCGACCATCCAAACACACCCGATGTGACCAGCGTGGTCGAGCGCGTCAGCGGAATGCTGTTGGTACCTGCTTTCGAAAAGAGCCGCAAAGCCGCCGCCAGTCTTGCCCCCAGTACGATCAGCGGCAGCCCCGAGAGCCAGAGCCAAGTGGGTGCGGGATCGTCAGGAGCAAGCCAGCCCATCACGAGCATCGACAGCAGCGCCAGAAAGAACCAATGCGGCGGCAGAATGGCGGGTGGCGGTGGCAAGGGTTGTGTCGCTGCCTGAAGCGCCACTGGATCGCCCATCGTCGCAACAGGAGCATGATCGCTCTGATTCGAAGCACTGACCTGTCTCATGAAATGCACTCCGGATTATTCGCTGCGGCCATCGCGGTGCTGTCCATGACGAAGCTGTAGCGCCGCGTCGATATGCTGCTTCTGCGTGTCATCGAGACTGGGGTGAAATACAGCACAAGCCAGTTGCAGTTCTGCGATCCGATCTGCGGAAGAACGCAGCAGGGTTTCCATCGCCGTCATTGCGCCCGGAATATCAGCCGGATCGAACGATTCACACTGCAGCTTGGCATCGACTCGCCAGGCGTCGAGTGTGGTGGTCACGGGTTCCAGCAGCTTGCGCTGCTCAGCATTGAGGTCGAGGTGTTGCTCCACCATCACGCTGGCCAGCCGGCCAACAGGCAGATCGAGACGAGCGCAGGGATTGCCACGATGACCGCCGTAATTCCTGCCGAGGTGGCCGGCTACACCTGTACCGGAACCGTGCCAGTTGCCGAAAGCATGGGCCTGTGCGTGACCGGGAAAGACGGTGGCTGCCGTTGCAAAGATGATCGCTGCCACAATGACTATGGTGATCAAAACCGTAATGATGATCTGGGTGAGTTGCATGAGTGGCTCCGATTGCAGGGGACTCCACCCTAGGGCCGCAACTGGCAATGGAAGTCTCCCGACGGTTTCGTTCTGTAACGCAACGTTGCAGGCCTACTGATCGGCAATAGCCCGTTACATCCCCCTCGTCGAGTCACTCCTACAATGCCGCCATGGCTCAACTGCTGGTTGTAGATGACGACAACGAGATCCGTTCACTGGTCTCGGACTATCTGTCGCAACACGGGTACACGGTGTTTACGGCGCGGGATGGCGAGACCATGCTGCGCGTGCTGCTGTCTGAAGACGTCGATCTGGTCCTGCTCGATCTCATGTTGCCGGGTGAGGATGGTTTGGCCCTGTGCCGCTGGCTGCGCGATCAGCGCGACCTCAGCATCATCATGGTGACGGCACTTGCCAGTGAGGGTGATCGGGTAACGGAGCTCGAGATGGGCGCTGATGATTACCTCACCAAGCCGTTCAGCACCCTGGAGCTGCTTGATCGTGTGCGTGCGGTGCTGCGACGCGCACCGGATCAGCTGCCTGTGCATCGTTTTGGCCGCGACGAAGCCTGGTCTTTTGCGGGTTGGACATTGCGGGTGAACACCCGCGAGCTGGTTGATCCGAAAGGCACACTGGTTTCGCTCACCGGTGGGTCTTTCGATCTGTTACTTGCACTGGTCCGCCATCCCGGTCGTGTGCTTAACCGTGACCAGCTTCTTGAACTTACCCGAGGCCGGCGCGCGGAACCTTTCGATCACAGCATCGACGTCCAGCTTTCGCGGCTGCGCAAACAGCTCGGTGGTACGGGAATCATCAAGATCGTGCGCGGTGGCGGTTACCTGTTGGCGTTGCCCGTAGCGCCGGCGGGCGCTGAAGGCGGCAAGCCATGAAGACTCGCAGCGCTGGTCGTTCCCTTTTCCACAATCTGGCTTGGGGAATTGCCATCGGCATGTTTGTCATCCACGTGATAGGCGCGGGCTGGTATGGCCACGAGTGGATGTTGGCACGAGCAGAGACGTTTGCGCGTTCCACGATTGACGGGGCGTTAGTCTATCGCGACCTCGATGATGCCACTCGCGCAACACTGGGTCTGGTTACCGTTGAAGACTTTAGGGCTCGCATCAGCGCAACCCACGAACCGGTTCCGGGTGATCTGTGGCGACACAACGAGGAAGTGCAGGCTGCCGTGGCCGCAGCACTCGTCGAACGCCCGAACAGCGCTGCCTCCGGCACCATTGCGGAGTATTATTATGTAGGCCGGCAGGTGTGGTTGCGATTGTCTGTCCCCACGTACGACAACCGTTGGCTGCTTGTTGATGTCCGGACTGACGCCACTCGCTTTGGTGCCATCGGTGTCGTAGCGAGCACGCTGACGAGTCTTATCATCGTTGCGGTGTTGTTCATGACTCGCCGCCTGATCCGATATCTGAGCAGTTTTGCCAATGCCGCCGAAGCGATCGGCCGGAGCGGAGTGTTCGAACCCTTACCTGAGAATCGTGGCCCCCGCGAGGTGCGACGCGCTAGTCGTGCGTTCAATATCATGCAGGAACGCGTACACTCGCTCATCAACCAGCGCACACAGATGCTTGCAGCGGTGTCGCATGACCTGCGTACCATCGCCACACGATTGCAGCTGCGTATTGAACAGATCCCTGATGAAAACGTGCGCGCAAAGGCCGAAAACGATCTTGATGCGATGACGTGGCGGATATCGGCGGAGATGCCGAGCTGCAGGTGGATACCCCCGTTCGCATCCGCGGCCAGGTGGTGGCGCTGCGACGGGCTTTTATGAACCTGATCGACAATGCGGTGCGTTATGGCCAATGCGCCCGGGTGACTCTCGGATCTGCGGCCATGGTTGAGATCCGTGACCAAGGCCCCGGGATTGCGCCTAAAGATGTTGAACGTGCGCTCGCGCCGTTTGTTCGGCTCGAGGAATCACCCAACCGCGATACGGGAGGTACCGGGCTCGGTCTCGCCATCGCCAACAACGTCATTCAGTGGCATGGCGGGAAAATCGAAGTCAGTCAGACGCCGGCCGGTTTTGTTGTTCGGGTTGATCTGACGAACGCCAGCGCATGAAATAGAAGGCGATCAGCACGAGCCCGCCGATCAGCAGGATCAGCTCCACGTAGATGGCGACATCGTTGGCAGGGTTATCCAACAGATAGAGTGCGGTCGCGTTTAACGCCATCCAGAGGGCGAGGTAAAGTGGCCCGAACAGTTTGGGATCCGCGGCGAAGAACCGGTTGAAGATGATACCGATGAGCACCGCCACTACGGTGATGACAGGGGAGACGGCGAGGAGGAAATAGTGGCCGACGAGATCGAGGTTGCTGCCGGCGAGACTCAGCCACAGCACCACGCCAACCTCGGTGAGACCGACGGACAACACTGCCGCGAAAAACGTCCAGAGAAAGATCACGGCACGAACCGGAACTGACCCTGATCGATGACCGTGTCACCGTTCTGGTTGCCGGTGCGAAACAGTGCCTGTGGACCATCAACCCACATCGAGATGGTGAGACTGTCGCCCGGGATCACCGGCTTCGAGAAGCGGCTCTTCATCGCCTTGAAGCGTTTTGGGTCACCGCCACACAGGCTGTGCAACAAGGCGCGGCCCGTAAACCCCCAGGTGCACAGGCCATGCAGAATCGGTTTCGAAAACCCGCCCATGGCCGCGAAGGATGGGTCGGAGTGCAGGGGGTTTCGGTCGCCGGAGAGACGATAGGTCAGGGCTTGATCCACCCGGGTCACATAGGTGACCATGTGATCCGGAGCCCGAGCTGGGAACTCAAGCCGGTCATTGGGGCCGCGATCACCACCGAAGCCGCCTTCGCCGCGGCAGAAGAGGGTGGTTGTCGTACGCAGCAGCGATTGTCCGGTTTTCGCATTGGTTGACGTGGACTCGAACTCGAGGACCGCAGCGGCCCCTTTGTCCCAGATTGCCTTGACGCGGCCACGGCTCTCGATTTCGCCGTCTGGCGGGATTTCATCAAACAGTTCGATGCTCTGCTCGCCGTGGACCATCAGCGCTGGATTGAATGAACCGATCTGGTTCATCGGGACACCACCACCGCCGATGATGACGGCAAAGGTAGGTAATACCCGTTGGGCAGTGTCCTTGGTGTTTTCAGTGGTGAATGGCAGCTCATCGCAGCCGGCGCCGACGCCAACTGCATAAAGGAGTGCGTCCTTGGAAGTCCATGATCGCCGAACGGGCCCGCCTTCTGCCCCGATGGCGGCTGGATTGATAGGCATCGTGTGCTCCTTTTTCTTCCCCGGTCTCTGACCGCAACTCTAAGTTAATTCGGATCAATTCGCTCCTTCGAGTTGTTATGAACTCATCCGGCGACCATGGCGCCGGTGTCATCGCTGTCAGCACCGTGCTCAATCCCTTCCGACGAGAGGCGAGAAACCGGGTGAGAATCAGAATGCGGTTGTTACTGGTGTTGTTAACCGGGTTGATCTGGAGTTGTGGCGTCCAGGCGGACGCCGCGCGCGGGCGCGAAATCGCCGCTCTCGAACACGCGGCAAACCACGGGTTCCGCGATCTGTCTGTCGAACCGCAGATGGAGCTCACCAGGTCGAATGGCAAGAGTACGTCGCGCAGCCTCAGGCTCAGCCAGATCGAAACGGTGGCCGGCACGGTGAAAACGCTCGTGGTCTTCGATCTTCCGAAAGCCATTGCCGACACGGCGCTTCTAACCTGGTCGAACGTTGCTGCGGATGACGACCAGTGGCTTTACCTGCCTGCGATCAAGCGGATGAAAAAAATCGTTAGCAAGGACCGTTCCGGACCGTTCGTCGGCAGCACCTTCGCCTATGAAGATCTCGCCGACTATGCTGTGGATGAATTCAGGTATCTCTTCGTGCGTGAAGAGGTTTGTGAATCGCTGCGCTGTGGCGTGATTGAACGCCGGCCGGTCGATCCGTTCAGTGGTTATCTGCGCCAGCTCGTCTGGGTGGATACGACCGATCACCGGATTCGCAGGATCGAGTTCTTTGACCACCGCGATACGCTTATGAAAACCCTCGAAGCCGCGGACTTTGCCGGTTTACCGTGGGCAAGAGGACCTTCGTA
>Ga0194132_10005083_pt1 | contig 21765 bp, 21 predicted proteins | sample TA2KigOf80mmetaG_FD_148612 | JGI IMG/M metagenome (GOLD analysis project Ga0194132, IMG submission 148612) | Freshwater microbial communities from Lake Tanganyika, Tanzania - TA2015054 Kigoma Offshore 80m | ecosystem: Environmental > Aquatic > Freshwater > Lake | place: Tanzania: Lake... | reverse complement strand
GTCGTGTCTCACGCACCCCGGGCACGCGCGCTCCCGCGCATGCCGATCGCCACGCTGCTCGCGGGCGCGGCGACCGACGATCGTCCCGAGCTGTCCGAACGCCGCCGCGCGCTGATGGTCTACACGAGCGGCACCACCGGGCGTCCCAAGGGCGTGGTGACGACGCACGGCGCACTGGCGGCGCAGGTGTCGGCGCTGGTGAGCGCCTGGGGCTGGACCGCCGAGGACCGCATCCTCCACGTGCTGCCGCTCCACCACGTCCACGGCATCGTCAACGGACTTCTGTCTGCGCTGGCTGCCGGCGCCGTCTGCGAACTGACACCGGGCTTCGATGCCCGGCACGCGTGGACGCGGTTCGCGTCCGGCGAAGTCACCGTCTTCACGGCCGTGCCGACGATCTACAGGCGCCTCATTGCGGCCTGGGACGAAGCCGCTGAGGACGAGCGCCGGACCTGGTCTGACGGCGCACGGCGGCTCCGGCTCATGATGTCCGGGTCCGCAGCCCTGCCGATGGCCACGCTGGAACGGTGGCGGACGTTGACCGGCCACACGCTCCTCGAGCGGTACGGCATGACGGAACTGGGAATGGCGCTCTCGAATCCCCTCACGGGTGAGCGCCGGGCCGGGTTCGTCGGCACCCCACTCCCGAACGTCGAGGTGCGGCTGGTGGACGAGGCCGGCGCCGCGGCGGCCGCGGGCACGCCGGGTGACATCGAGGTGCGCGGCCCCAACGTGTTCCTCGAGTACTGGCGGCGGCCCGCGGACACGCGCGCCGCGTTCCGGGACGGCTGGTTCCGCACCGGCGACGCGGCCGTGCTCGAAGACGGCGCGTACCGGATCCTCGGACGCAACAGCACGGACATCATCAAGACAGGCGGGTTCAAGGTCTCGGCGCTCGAGATCGAAGACGTGCTGCGCACCCATCCGGCAATCGCCGATTGCGCGGTGGTCGGTATCGAGGACCCTGAGTGGGGTGAGCGCGTGTCGGTCGCGGTGGAGCCGCGAGCAGGCGCGACGCTCTCGATCGACGAACTGCGGACCTGGGCGAAGCCGCTGCTCGCGCCCTACAAAATCCCGCGCGCGCTCCTGATGGTGGACGCGCTGCCCAGGAACGCGATGGGCAAGGTCGTCAAGCCGGACGTGGCGTCACTGTTCGCCGGGCCGGCCGACCACCTCTGATCGAGCCATCGGGCCAGCCGACGCCGGCCCCTCCGAGGAGCGTGGAAACGCCGTGAACCCTACTCTTCATACCTCCGCTCGATCCTCGCGCCGATGCGGCACAGGATCTCCCACGGGATGGTGCCGACGGCCGCGGCCATCTCGCGCGCGTCGATCCGCTGCCAGCTCTCGTCGCCCTGACGCCCGATGATCACGACCTCGTCTCCCGGCTCGACGTCCAGGCCGGTGACATCAGCCGTGAGCATGTCCATCGAGATCGCGCCGACGATCGGCGCCCGGCGGCCGCGGATGAGCACGTGGCCCCGCCCGCCCAGCCTGGTGTCGAGCCCGTCGGCGTACCCCGCCGGAATGACAGCCAGCGACGTCGCCTGCTCGGCGACGAACCGCCAGTTGTAGCCGGCGCCCTCACCTGGACGCAGCCCTTTGACGGCCACGACGCGGCTCGTGAGGGACAGCGCCGGCTCGAGCGGAATCGTGCTGGCGAGCGGAGGCGGCACCACGCCGTAGAGGAGCAGGCCCGGCCGGACGGCGTCGTACCACACGCGCGAGTCGCGCAGCATCGCGGCGCTGTTGGCCGCGTGCACGATCGCGGGCCGGACGCCCAGCCCGGCGAGCGTCTCGATCGCGGCATCGAACCGCACGCGCTGCTCGTTGAAGAGATCCCGATCCGCATCGTCGGCCGTGGCGAAATGCGTGTACACCGCCTCGATCCGCAGATGCGGGCTGGCAATCACCGCGGGCATCGTCCAGGGCAGGTTGTCGTGGCGGAAACCGAGCCGGTGCATGCCGGTGTCGATCTTCAGGTGGCACCCGATCGTCGTGTTCCTCGCCGCCGCCGCCGCTTCCACGGCGCGGGCGGCACCCGGAGACGAAATGGTCGGGGTCAGGCCGTGCGCGAAGGCCCCTCCCAGGTCGCTGACGCTGAGCGCGCCGAACACCAGAATCGGCACCCGCACACCTGCCCGCCGGATCTCGACGCCCTCCTCGATGTCCGCGCAGGCCACCATCGTGGCGCCGGCCGCCTCCAGCGCGAGCGCCACGCGCGCGGCACCGTGTCCGTAGGCGTTCGCCTTCACGACGGCCACGACACGCGCAGCCCGGTGGACGGTCGCCGCCTCGTGCTCGAGGAACGCCTGAATCGCGCGGAAGTTCCGCGTGAGTGCGGCGAGATCGACGTGGGCGACGGTGATGCGCGTCATGCCTTGTTATGATCCGGGCAATCCGTGCGCGCCCCGATCCTCCTGATCCTCCCGTGGATGCTCGTTGCCGCCGCCCTGGCCCAGGCGAAGCCCGACTTCAGCGGCACCTGGCAGCTCGACGTCACCCGCTCGCCGGGCGTCGCGCCCGGACGCAGCGACACCTGGATCGTCACGCAGGCCGCCGACACGCTGACGCTCGTGGACCAGTGGTCCCGGGCCGGGGCGCGCGTCTACCGGCTGGACGGGACCCCCACCGAAGAGGTCGATCTCCTCACGGGGCGCTGGGTCTACCACGCGATCTGGATCGGCGATCGTCTCGTCATCGCCTCCGAGGGCGAACGCCCCGGCACGGCGAGCACCGAAACCTGGTACCTGGATCAGGAGGGCCGCCTCGTGATCGAGTGGCAGCGCAACCCCGGCCCGCGCGGCCGTCCGCTGCTGGTGCATCGCTACACGAGGGTGGTCGGCGACGCGGGCGGGACGGTGCAACCGGACTAGGTCCCGGGCGCGAGGTTGGCGAAGCGCGTCTGCTCCTTGAGGAACGCGAGCTTCACGGTTCCGGTCGGACCGTTGCGCTGCTTGGCCACGATCAGCTCCGCGATGCCGGCGTGTTCGGCATCGGGATCGCGGTTGTACGCGTCCTCGCGGAAGATCAGGATCACGAGATCGGCGTCCTGCTCCAGCGCGCCGGACTCGCGCAGGTCTGAGAGTTGCGGCCGGTGATCCGCACGCGACTCCGGCGCGCGACTGAGCTGCGAGAGCACCACCACGGGCACGTCCAGCTCCTTGGCCAGCCCCTTCAGCGACCGCGAGATCGACGCCAGCTCCAGCGTCCGGTTCTCGAACCGCCCACGCCCGGTCATCAGCTGGATGTAGTCCACCACGATCAGGCTGAGCCCGTGTTCGGCCTGCAGCCGGCGCGCCTTGGCGCGCATCTCCAGGGCGCCGATGCCCGCCGAATCGTCGATGAACAGGCGCATCGCGCTCAGCGTCTCGAGCGCGTGCGAGATGCGCGGGTAGTCGCGCTGGCCGATGGCGCCGCTGAGCAGCCGGTGGCTGTCGATCTGCGCCTCCGACGCGAGCAGGCGGAGAAACAGCGACTCCTTCGACATCTCCAGGCTGAAGAACCCCACAGGGCGATCGGGCTGCGCCGCCACGTGCTGCGCCGCGTTCAACACGAGGCTCGTCTTCCCCATCGACGGCCGGCCAGCCACGATGATCAGGTCGCCCTTCTGGAAGCCCCGCGTCATCTCGTCCAGATCCACGAACCCGGTGGGCGTCCCCGTGATCAGCCGCTTCTGCTCGAACAGCGCCTCGATCTTCGGGTAGCTGTCGGCGACCAGCGTGTGCATCGGGACGAACCCGCCGCGAAGCCGGTCGCCGGCCACGGCCAGGATCGCCGATTCGGCTTCGTCGAGGATCAGATCGGGTTCCTGATCCGCCTCGTAGGCGTTGGTCAGGATCGTGTTCGCGGCGTAGATCAGGCCGCGCAGCGTCGCCTTCTCCTTGACGATACGCGCGTAGTACTCGACGTTGGTGGCGCGCGGCACGCCGTCGGCCAGCGACGTGATGTAGGACGGCCCGCCGATGTCGTCGAGCGCGCCCGCCCGCCGCAGCTCCTCCTTCAGCGTGACGAAGTCGATGGCGTCACGGCGCTCGCTCAGCGCCACCATGCTGTCGAAGACCCGCCGATGAGCGTCGCGGAAAAAGTCGGTCGAATCCAGGATCTGCGCCGCCAGGTTGAACGCCTGGTTGTCCACCAGGATCGCACCCAGCACCGAGCGCTCGGCGTCGAGGTTGTGCGGAAGAGTCCGCTCGGCTACCGCAACGGCGTCGGGCATGAGGGTGCGTTCGACATCGACAGTGCCAGGAGGGATCGAAGCGACCGAGTGTACCAGAACGGGCGGGTGGCGAACGGGCAAAACCGGCGTCGTGAGGCGTGCGGTCACACGCCCCACGACGTGATGGATCAGGTGGCGCGGATCAGACCTCTTCCTTGACGACCAGCACCTTCAGCACGGTGCTGACCTCGCGGTGCAGCTTCAGCGTCACCGGATGCTCGCCGAGCGTCTTCAGCGGTTCGGGCAGGAGCAGGCGGCGCCGGTCGATCTCGAACCCCTTCGCGTGCAGGAAGTCCGCGATGTCGGCGGCCGTCACCGACCCATAAAGCTGCTCGGTGTCTCCCACGCGCCGGGCGAACTGGATCTCGACGGTCGAGAGCCCCGCCGCGATGGCTTCGGCCCGGCCGCGCTCTTCCGCCTCGCGCGCTTCCATGATCCGGCGCTCGCGCTCGACGTGCCTGCGGTTCCCGTCGGTGGCCGGCAGGGCCAGCTTCCGGGGCAGCAGGTAGTTCCGGGCGTACCCGTCGGCGACCTTGACGACGTCGCCGCGGCGGCCCAGATGGTCCACGTGTTGACGAAGGACGACCTCCATGATCGCCTAGTCCGCGGTATACGGCAGCAGCGCCAGCTGGCGTGCCCGCACGATGGCCGTCCGGAGCTTGCGCTGGTGCATCGCGCAGGTGCCCGAGATCCGGCGTGGCAGGATCTTCGCGCGTTCCGGCACGAAGGGCATCAGCAGCTTGACGTCCTTGTAGTTGATGTCGTCGATCTTGTCCGCGCAGAACTTGCAGATCTTGCGACGACGGAACATCGGGCGGCGCTGGGCGTCCCGGCCCTGTCCACCCGCCTGTTTTCCGCGGCCCCTGCCGCCACTACGGCCGTTCATCGATCCACCTCCGCGCCCTGGGATCCGCGATCGTCGCGATCCTCGTCATCGCCTCGCTGCCCCTCACCCGGCTGCCGATCCGGACTGAGCCCCCGCGCGACGCGACGGCGCCGCGACGTCTCCGTCCTCCGGCTGCGAGCTCGTTCAGCCACGGCGTCGGCTTCGTCCACCCGCACCACCAGGTGCCGGATGATGAGATCGGTCACCTTGAAGCGGCGATCGATCTCCTTCATCAGCTCGCCGGTGCCCACGATCGTCTCGACGACGTAGGTGCCTTCCTTGTGGCGGCCGATCTCGTAGGCCAGCCGGCGGCGGCCCCAGTTGTCGGTCTGCTCGATCCGGCCAACGCCCATGCGTTCGATAATCGCTGCCACCTGGCCGTGGATCTCGGTGACCTGCTCGTCGGTGGCGTCGGGTGACACGACGTACGCCAGTTCGTATCTGCGTTCCATACCTCTCCTTCTGGACTATCGGCCGCTTGAAGCGGCAAGGAGCTCGACCCGGTTGCCCGGTCAGTCGTCCGGCGCCGTGGCATCCGGGTTGTACCGGTTCATCACCTGCTCGATGCCCTCCACGGCGAACATCTCGGCGGCGTCCGCCGCCCGGGCGATGAATGTGTCGAGCTCGGCGCGCTCGCCGGGCTCGAACGTCGAGAGCACGTGGTCCGCGAGATCCCGCCTCGCGTCGCCGCGCCCCACGCCCAGCCGCAGCCGGGCGAATTCCGTCGTCGACAGCCGCTCGATGATCGACTTCAGGCCGTTGTGCCCCCCGGCCGTGCCACGGGCCCGCGCCCGGAGCCGGCCGAACTCGATCGCCACGTCGTCCACGACGATCAGCAGCGCCGCCGGTGCCACGTCGTAGTACCGCGTCAGGCCGGCTACCACGTCTCCGCTGCGGTTCATGTAGCTCAGCGGCTTCGCCAGCAGCACGGGCGACGGGCCGAACCGCTTCGCCACCAGCACCGCCGGCAGGCTGGCCGGACCGGCTCCGAACGTGACGCCGGCCCGCCGGGCCAGCTCGTCCAGCACCATGAACCCGACGTTGTGACGCGTCTCGCGATACTCCCGCCCGGGATTGCCCAGCCCGACGATCAGGGTCATGGCACGACCGGCTCAGGCTACTTCTTGTCCTTGCCCTCCTCGGCGTCTCTCTCCGGCTTGCCCTTCTTGATCACCTCCGGCTCCGGCGCTGCCGCCGGGGTCGCCTCGGCCGCCGCCGCCGACTCCTCCGCCTTCACGGTGACGATGTGCACGATCATCGTCTCCGGTTCGGTCGCCGGTTTCCACGCCGCGGCGGGCGGCAGGTCGCGCACGCGCACGGACTGGTGGAGCATGAGCTGGCTGATGTCCACGGTGACCTGCTCGGGGATGTCCGTCGGCAGGCACTCCACCTCGATCTCGCGGGTCAGGAAGTCCACCATGCCGCCCTGAATCTTGACGCCCGGGGCCTCGCCGGTGAGCACGACCGGCACGGTCACCTCGATGAGCTTGTCCATCGCGAGCGCGTAGAAGTCCGCGTGCAGCAGCGCGTGCGTCACCGGATCGAGCTGGAACTCGCGCACCATCACGCGCGACTCGCCGCCGTCCAGTCTGAGGTTGATGAGCGTGTTCGCTCCGGAGTCGGAGTGGAGGATGCGCAGCAGCGCCTTCGGGTCCACCGACACCGGGGTCCCCTCGGGCGTCGCGCCCCCGTACACCACCGCCGGCACGCCGCCGGAGGCCCGCAGACGGCGCGCCGCGTTCTTGCCGCGCGTGTCACGTTTGACTGCTTCGAGTGTCGCGTCCATCGTCTGATCCTTCGCCTGCGTTCCGCCGGTTCCCGCCTACACGAAGAGCGAGGAGACCGACGTCTCCTCGTGAATGTTCTTGATCGCCTGCCCCAGCAGCCGCGCCACCGACAGCACGACGATCTTCTTGTTCTGCTGCGCCTCGCCGCGCAGCGGAATCGAGTTGGTCACGATCAGCTGATCGACGGGCGACCCGTCGATCCGCTCCATCGCCGGCCCCGACAGCACGCCGTGCACCGCGCAGGCCAGAATCCGCTCCGCGCCCGCCTGCTTCAGCGCCGTGGCGGCCTTCTGAATCGTGCCCGCCGTGTCGATGATGTCGTCCTGGATGATGCAGGTCCGCCCGTCGACGTCGCCGATCACGTTCATCACTTCCGCCGTGCCGTCATCCGACCGCCGCTTGTCGATGACCGCCAGCCCGGCGCCCAGCCGCTTCGCGTAGGCCCGCGCCCGTTCGGCGCCGCCCGCGTCCGGCGCCACCAGCGTCAGGCGTGGCAGGTTCAGCCGCGAGAGGTACTCGATGATCACCGGGGCCGCGAACAGGTGGTCCACCGGGATGTCGAAGAACCCCTGGATCTGCGCCTTGTGCAGGTCCATCGTCAGCAGCCGGTGCGTCCCCGCCGCGCCGAGCAGGTTCGCCACCAGCTTGGCCGAGATCGGCACCCGCGGCTTGTCCTTCCGGTCCTGCCGCGCGTAGCCGTAATACGGCAGCACCGCCGTGATGCGCGCCGCCGACGAGCGGCGGAACGCGTCGATCATCACCAGCACCTCCATCAGGTGCTGGTCCACCGGCGTCGACGTCGGCTGCACGATGAAGACGTCGGCGCCGCGGATGTTCTCGTCGATCTGGAACGACACCTCGCTGTCCGGGAAGCGCCGCAGCCGCGCCTGCCCGGGCGGGATGCCCAGACACTCACAGATCTCCTTCGTCAGTTGCGGGTGGGCATTGCCCGTGAACACCTTCAACTCGCCGAATGTAGTTGGTGTCAGCGCGCTGCCCATCACCGCTCGCTTCATGCACACGCCCGCCCTGAACTGGTTGGGGCGGAAGGATTCGAACCTTCGAATACGGGATCCAAAGACCCGCGCCTTACCACTTGGCCACGCCCCACTGCTCGCTGCTGCTGGTACTGGGCCTCGTGCCGCGCGCACCCCGCCGGCCCGGGCCCGGCCACGGACCCGTGCCCGGACCCCCGCCCCTCGGGGGCGGCGGCCAGCCGTGGTGCAAACGTCAAGTGTAGTCAAGGACCGGCGCGGGCGGCAAGGCAGGCCCGGCCTCCCACCGGGGGCAGGCGGATCAGCGCTTCTTCGACGATTGTGGCCCGGAGCCTGCCGCCGAGGCGCCCTTCACCGACGCCACGCGCGGGCGGGTCTGCCGCAGGTACTCGCCCCGCCCCAAGGACGCCACGGTGAACACCCGCCAGGGCGAGCCCTCGAGCGCCCTGGTGGCCGCCGTGGCGTCGCGCTGCCGGCGGAACAGGCCGAACACGGTCGAGCCGCTGCCCGACATCGCCGCCATCTCCGCACCGACGCGCTTCAGGGCCGCAGCCATCTTCGCAATCTCCGGGTGCCGCAGGGACACGGGGGCCTCGAGGTCGTTCACCATCTGCACCCGTGGAGCCGGCCACATGGAGGGCTCGTGTCCGCTCCCCGCACGCGCGTGCAGGCCCCGCGCCCCATCGGCGTCGTACCAGGTGAACGCGTCGCGGCTCGAGACGCCGAACCCGGGCACGAGCAGCACGACCCAGCGCGGCGGGCGGTCGGCCAGCGGGTAGATCTCGTCACCCCGCCCGAGCCCGAGCGCCGTGCCGCCCCACAGAAAGAACGGCACGTCGGCACCGACGGCCGCCCCGACGTCGGCCAGCTGCTCCGGCCGGGCGTCCACACGCCAGAGACGCGCCAGCGCGATGAGGGCGGCAGCCGCGTCCGCACTGCCACCGCCCAGGCCAGCCTCGATCGGAATGCGCTTCTCGAGGCGGACCAGCACGCCGGCCGGCTCCCCCGGGCGTCGCAGGGCGCGCCAGAGCGCGGCAGCAGCCTTCCAGATCAGGTTCGACGAGTCGAGCGGCACACCCGCCGTGCTGCACTCGATGGCGAACGGTCCGGGGCGCTCGGTGCAGCGCACGATGTCGTGCAGCCCGATCGTCTGGAAGATCGTGCGCAGCTCGTGGTACCCATCCGGGCGGATCCCGAGCACCCGCAGGGCGAGGTTGATCTTGGCGTGCGCCCGGACGGTGACCGTCCTCACGTCTCGTCCCTGAGCGGCCCCGCCTGCCGCAGATCGTCGAGCGTGAGTGGCGTCGCGCGAACGGGCACCGTCACGTCGAACGCTCTTGCATCGATGGCCGCGTTGGCCTCGATCTGGCTCAGCTCGAGCGAGAGCGCCACACGGCGCGACCGCAACTCGATCCGGGCGGGAAACGTCCCCGTCCAGACCGGGTACTCCACCCGCCAGCCGTCGCGTTCGGCCGCGCGCGTCCGCCACGTGTCGCCGTCGCGTTCGACGAGGATCGCCGCACCGCCCTCCAGATGGAGCAGCGCGCGGGCGCCCCCGTAGCCCGCTCCGGACGCCACCTCGCCGTCCGGCACGACGCAGCCAGTCAGGATCGCCTGCAGGTCCCCCGGCCCGAACGGCACACCGGTCAGCGCTTCGAGCACCCGATCCGGGGCCTCGCCACGAAGCAGCCCGCCGTCCCTGGTGAGCAGGGTGGCGGTGCCGTGGCTGGACACGAGGGTGAAGGCCGGTGCCCCGAACGGCGCCACCGCTTCGAGGCGCATCGCCCCGTCCGGCGCGAAGCCCGCCACGACGCGCCCGCGCAGCCGGTCACCGGCCGCGCGGCCCGACAGCGACAGCTCCGCCGTCAGCGTGGACACGCCACGACAGGCGCGCGAGACGTCGGCAAACATCGCGGGGGCGTTGTCGAGCGGAACGCCGGGGCCGGTGGGAAACGACAGGGTTCGAGACGCGCACCCCGGCGGGGCGGAGACGATCAGCAGCAGGAGAACGAGGAGCGCGGGGCGCGTGTCACTGCCGGTTCCGCGCATCGCGGATCTTGGCCTCGATGGCCGCGCGATCGACATCCTCTCCGTCGCCGTTCAGCGCCCGCGTCCAGGCCTCGGTGGCATCGCGGTAGCGGCCGAGGCGCGCGAGGACGTCGCCGTAGTGGTCCTGGACGACCGAGTTCTGCGCCATGGCTCCTGCCGCGCGCATCAGGTACTGCTCGGCCTCCTGGAACCGGCCCTGCTTGTAGTAGGCCCAGCCCAGGCTGTCGAGATAGGCGGGGTTGTTCTCGTCGACGGCCAGCGCACGCCTGATGAGGGCGACAGCTTCGTCGAGCCGCTCGCCGCGATCGGCCAGCATGTAGCCGAGGTAGTTCAGCGCATCCGCATGTTCCGGCTCGCGCTCGATCAGGCGGCTGAATGCCTGCTCGGCTTCGCCGATGCGCTCGGCCTCCGCCAGCAGGGCCCCGCGCTGGAACAGCGGCAGGTCGGAGTCGGGGAAGCGCGTCGCGGCCCGTTCGAGCACCTGGAGACCGTCGTCCACGCGGCCCGCTTCGCCGTAGAACTGCGCCAGCTGCAGGTGGCGCTCCAGCCGGTCGGGATGGGCCTTCAACGCCGCTTCCAGCAGCGTGAGCGCGCGCGGCTGCGCACCGGACCGGAACAAGGCGCTGGCCTGCAGTTCGACGAACCGGGGATCGTCGGGGTGGGCCCTGCCGGCCGATGCCGCGAGGTCCGCCGCCTGGGCGTACCGACCGGCCGCCAGGTACGCCTGGACGATGTAGGTGTCGAGTGCGGCGCTCTCCGCACCGCCCGCCTTCGCCCGCTCCAGCGCACCGATCGCCTGATCGTGGCGCCCGAGCGACTGGTAGGCGGCACTCAGGTACATCAGCAGCGAGGCCGTCTCGTCACCCCGGGCCGCTGCCGCCGTCACCAGCGGCTCGACCTCCGCGATCAGATCGTCGTAGCGGCGCGCCTGTCCCAGAGCCTGCGCCAGCGCGTAGGCCCCGGAGATGTCCCTCGGGTTGATCTCGAGAATGGTCCGCGCCGCCCGTACGGCCGCGTCCGGGTTACCGACGCTCCGATGGGCCTGGGACTGAAGGTACAGCGCCGCCGTATCGCGCGGGTCCCGCTCGAGCACCGACACCAGTTCCTCGAGTGCTTTCTCCGCGTCGCTGCGCGTATTGGTCGCCAGCAGGGACGAGACGTACCGCATCTGCAGATCGCGGTTGCGCGGGTTCAGCCCCGCGGCACGGCCGTAGGCCTCGGCAGCCTGGCGCCGCCGTCCGGCCTGTTCGTACAGCTGCGCCAGCCGGATCGCCAGGCGAGGGTCGTCGTCGGCCACCGGCTCGAGCACGTCGATCGCCTCGTCGTCGCGCCCGGCGGTCATCAGCGCCTGCGCGAGCATGTCGCGCGCCTGCGACAGGTACGGCTGATCCTCGACCAGCCGCGACAACGACTCGATCGCCTTGTCGGTGGCACCCGTCAGCAGGTACGCGCGCCCCAGCGTGAACTGCACCTGGATGTCGGTGGCGCCGGTGGGCGAGGCGGCGACCCGCTCGAGGTGCGCCACCGCCTCCTTCGTGCGCGCCGGCGTGCCCGCCAGCAGGAGGCCGAGCACCCGGTGGGCGATCACCGCGTCCGCGTCGATCGCGAGCGCCGCCCTGGCGGCCTTTTCGGCCTCGTCGGAACGCCGCTGCCACACGAAGTACTCGGCGATCTCCGCCTGGACGGACGCCGAATCGGGCGCGCCGGCCGCGGCCCGCTCGAGCGCTTCGAGGGCGCCCTTGGCGTCGCCCTGCCGCTTGAGCCGGAGGCCGTTGAGGAAGTCGTAGTACGGATCGCGGTCGGTCTGCGCCTCAACGGGCACGGCCATCGAGAGTGCGAGACCTGCCAGCACGAGCAGACGCCAGGAGGGCCTGCGGGCCATGGTCGTGAGTCTAACTCAAGATGCTATAGTTTCGGGGAGTTCCACCCCCCTGGAGGCTCCATGCCGGTCGACGCCGCGCTTCTCGAAATCCTCGCGTGCCCCAACTGCAAGACCCCCGTGCGGCTGGTCAAGGAGGAGACGGCGCTGAAGTGCGACCAGTGCCACCGCGTGTATCCCATCAAGGACGACATCCCCGTCATGCTGATCGAGGAGGCCACGGTCGAGCCCTGATCAGATGAAGACCACCGCGCTGCCGCTGCCGCTCGCGCCTGGGTTCAGCCTCGATCGGATCGCCTTCGGCCTGCTGGCGGTGTTCGTCGGGGCGCTGCAGGTCTCGATCGTCGCAGGGCAGGTCGTGCTGACCCTGCTTGTGGCCACCTGGGCGGCCACGCTCGTCCGCGACCGGGCCAGACCCGACGTGCCCCCCTTCTTCCTGCCGCTGGCCGTCTACGCGGGTGTCACGCTGCTCGTGTCCCTCTTCTCCGCCGACCCCGCCGTCAGCTTCTTCCGGGACAAGCAGCTGGTGCTCTTCGTGATCGTCCCGATCGTCTACACGCTGGCCGGCCGCGGACGTGTCTCGACGATCGTGGATGTCATCGTGTCGGTCGGCGCGGTCGCCGCGACATGGGGCATCATCCAGTTCGCCATCCTGCACTACGACAACCTCGGCCAGCGCCCGCAGGGCACGCTCGGGCACTACATGACGTATTCGGGCGTCCTGATGCTGGTCATCGCGACCGCTGCCGCGCGGCTGCTCTTCGGGAAGGAGGGCCGCCTCTGGCCGGCTCTCGTCATGCCGGCACTGGTCGTCGCCCTCGAGCTGACCTTCGGCCGGAGCGCCTGGGTCGGCACGTGCGTGGCCGTCGGGCTCCTGTTCCTGCTGAAGGACTTCCGCCTGCTCGGCGTAGTGCCCGTGGCCGTGGCTCTGCTCTTCGCACTGGCACCCGACGGCGTGGCCAACCGGATGGTCTCGATCTTCGATCTGCAGGATCCGACCAGCCGCGATCGCGTGGCGATGCTCAGAATCGGCGCGGCGATGATCGCCGACCGCCCCCTGACCGGCGTCGGCCCTGACATGGTGCCCGTCGTCTACCCGGAGTACCGGGTCGAGGGCGCAGTCAACGAAACCAACCCGCACCTGCACAACGTGCCGATGCACATCGCCGCCGAGCGCGGACTGCCGGCGCTGGGCGTGTGGCTCTGGTTCATCGGCACGCTCGTGGTCGGCCTCGTCCGGCTGCTGCGCTCCACCGAGGCGCGGCCGCTCGCGGCGGGAGGTCTGGCCGCCGTCGCCGGCATGCTCGCCGCCGGGTTCTTCGAGTACAACTTCGGCGACTCGGAGTTCCTGATGCTGTTCCTGGTGCTGGTGACGCTGCCCTTCGCCGCCGCCAGACAGGCGAGCGAACCCGCGGACGCCTGACACGGCAGGAATCCGGGACAGATACCCCCGGAAGTTGGCATGTGGCTCGGGATTCGGGCCGTGGGTCCTGGGATCCGAAACCTGCTCCCGTCAGTGCCTGAAGTGCCGTCGCCCCGTGAACACCATCGCCAGCCCGCGCTCGTCGGCCGCAGCGATCAGTTCCTCGTCACGCACGGACCCACCCGGGTGCACGACGGCCGTGGCGCCGGCGGCGGCCACGCCGTCCAGGCCATCCCGAAACGGGAAGAACGCGTCTGACGCGGCCACGGACCCGGCGAGGCTCGTGCCCGCCTCGCGCGCCTTCATCCGGGCGAGATCCACGGCGTCGACGCGGCTCATCTGCCCGGCGCCAATCGCCAGCGTGCGGTCCGCGCTGGTGAAGATGACCGAGTTCGACTTGACGTGCGCGCACAGGCGCCACGCGAACCGCAGCGCCCGCCACTCGTCCTCCGTCGGCGCCCGCTTCGTCACGACGCGCACGCCGTCGCCTGTCGGCCACGCCGTGCTCGCCTCGGCCACGCGATCGCGTGTCTGCACGAGCACCGCACCCAGGATCGAGCGCAGCTCGCGTGTGGTGTCGTCAGCGAGGGTCGAGAAGTCGGCGACCACGACACGCAGGTTCGGCTTGCGTCCCAGCACCGCGCGCGCCTCGTCGGACACACCGGGGGCGATGACCGCCTCGATGAAGGTGGACACGATCGCCTCGGCCGCTTCGGCATCCACGTCGCGGTTCAACCCGACAATGCCCCCGAACGCGGCCCGCGCGTCCGCCTCCCGCGCGCGGACGTAGGCATCGGCAGCGCTGGAACCCGTGGCAGCGCCGCACGGGTTGGTGTGCTTGATCACGGCCGCCGCCGGCTCGTCGAACTCCAGCACGATCCGGGCGGCCGCATCGAGATCGAGCAGGTTCGTGTAGGACAGCTCCCTGCCCTGAAGGACCATGGCGGCCCCGAGACCGGCAGCACCGGCTTCCGCATACCAGGCAGCTGACTGGTGCGGGTTCTCCCCGTAGCGGAGATCCCGCAGCTTCCGCAGCGGGACCGTGAGCTGGGGCGCGAACCGGCTCCCGGCCGATCCGCGCACGAACCCGTCGGGGCCGGCGGTCACCTCGGCCAGCGTGGCGGCAATCGCGCCGTCGTAGGCCGCCGTGTGCTGGAAGGCCCGGCGTGCGAGGTCGAAGCGGAAGGCGGGGGCCGGCCCATCGGGGCGATCGATCTGGGACAGGACCGAGGCGTAGTCGTCCGGCGACACTACGACCAGCACGTGCTGGAAGTTCTTGGCGGCGGCGCGCACGAGGCTCGGCCCGCCGATGTCGATCTCCTCGATGAGCCCGGCGAACGGAGTGGCCGGATTCGCGGCGGCTGCCACGAACGGATACAGGTTGACCGCCACGACGTCGATCAGCCCGATCCCGTGTTCGCTGGCGGCATCGACGTCCTCCGCATGGCCTCGCCGAGCGAGGATGCCGCCGTGAATCATCGGGTGCAGCGTCTTCACCCGGCCGTGCATGATCTCGGGAAACCGGGTCACATCCGAGACGTTGACCACGTCGAGACCGGCCTCGCGAAGGGCCCGGGCCGTGCCGCCCGTGGATACCAGATCGAAGCCTCTGTCGCTCAATCCCCGGGCGAACGGGATCAGGCCGGACTTGTCGGACACGCTCAGCAGGGCTCTCGGTCTGGGCATCGGTGTCGGGGAAGGGGAATTGTTCGCGTCCGGGACCTCGAGACGGGGGATCTTTCACGTTTTCGGGTCACAACCGCGTGACAACCGCTTGACACCCTCGCAGGCCGTGTTTAGGATATCCCAGCGTCAGGGCATTCCCCGGCGTCGAAGTGGAGGCCGCTGCAACTCTGCGGTCTTTTTTTGTGTCCCGAGGCTCGCGGTCGAGGTTCGAGGCATGTACCCCGGCGGCCACGGCTGCGATCGGCGGCAGGCTGCAGGCAAGCAGGAAAGAAGAACGATGCGTATCACCGGCAAGGTCAAGTGGTTCAACAACGCCAAGGGCTACGGATTCATCGAGCGCGAGGGCGGCAGCGATGTGTTCGTCCACTACTCGGCAATCAGTGGCAACGGGTTCCGCTCCCTCGAGGAAGGACAGGCCGTCGAGTTCGAGATCGTCGATGGTCCGAAGGGCCCGCAGGCCGGGAACGTCAGCAAGGGTTAGCGTCCCGTCGAACCACGGCCAGCCCGGCGTCGCGGAGCGGCGCCGGGCCGCCCGCGCTCCCCGCTCCCTCACACCCACCCGCCCCGTCACCACGATCGATCGCGCAGCTGGCGTCAGAAGATCGTGTCGATGGACGCCGCCGCCAGGTCGAGCAGCGCCGTCGGCAGCACGCCCAGGTAGAGGATGATGGCCGCGGTGACGGCCAGTGTGGCCAGCGCGGCGCGCGAGACGACGGGCGGCGCGATCGTGCCGGCCGGCTCGGTCATGTACATCATCACGACCACCCGCAGGTAGAAGAAGACCGAGATCACGCTCGTGAGCACGCCGGCGATCGCCAGGCCGTAGTACCCGGCGCTGACGGCCGCGCTGAAGATGTACCACTTGCCGATGAACCCGGCGGTCGGCGGCAGCCCCCCGAGCGACAGCAGCGCGACGGTCAGCACGCCAGCCACCATCGGCCGCGACTGCCACAGCCCCCGGTAGTCCTGCAGCGTGTCGTTGGCGCGATCCGCGGTCCCGAGCAGCGCGATGGCGCCGAACGCGGCCAGGTTGGTGACCGCGTAGGCCGCCAGGTAGAAGAGGATCGCCTCCTTCCCCACCTGGTTGGCGGCCACGAGCCCCACCAGCAGGTACCCGCCGTGCGCGATGCTCGAGTACGCGAGCATCCGCTTCAGGTTGTGCTGCGCCACGCCGACCACGGTGCCCAGCACCATGGTGGCGATCGCCAGGTACCACACGAGCGGCGCCCAGTCGGCGCTGAACGGCTCGAACGCGGACAGGAACACCCGCGTGAAGGCCGCGAACGCCGCCGCCTTCACGCCGGTGGACATGAAGCCGGTCACCACGGCCGGGGCCCCTTCGTAGGCATCGGGGGTCCACATGTGGAACGGCACGGCCGAGATCTTGAACGCGAAGCCGACCAGGAGCAGCCCCATCGCCAGCAGCACCATCGGGCTGCTGCTCATCGACCGGGCGGCGAGGAACTGCCCGATGCCGTCCAGCCGGGTGGTGCCGGTCAGGCCGAAGGTGAACGCCACGCCGTAGAGCAGGAACGCGCTCGCGAAGGCCCCGAGCAGGAAGTACTTGAACGCGCCTTCGACCCCGCGCGGGTCGTCGCGCCGGATGCCGGTCAGCACGTACACCGCCACCGACATGACCTCGAGGCCGATGAACACGACCAGCAGGTCGTTGGCCGTGGCCATCATCATCATCCCGACGATCGCGAACAGGAGCAGCGCGTAGTACTCCCCCCGCGGGATGCCGTCCCGATCGAGGACCTGTGACGAGAACGCGATCGACACCAGGCCGGCCACGACCACCACGAGCGAGACGAAGATGCCGAAGTTGTCGGCCACGATGACACCGAAGCTCGACGCCTGCTGGTCCCAGAGCAGCGCGAGCGCGATCCCGGCTGCCGACAGGGCGATCCCCCCCAGCACGCCGAGCGGCATGCGTTCGCCTCTGGCCCGCCACGACTCGGCCAGCATGACGACCAGCGCGCCAGCCGTGGCGCACAACATCGGGACGATGGCGTTGAAGGACGGGGAGATCACGGCTCGCGGCTCAGGGCGATCGGCTCGGGGCCACGCACGGCGGCCCGCTCCATGCGCACGGCGTCCAGTCGCTCCACGACCGCGCGCACGGCCGGCTCGGACGGAGACAGGAAGATGTTCGGCAGGACGCCCATGACGATCGCCAGCGCCACGAGCGGCGCCAGCGCCGCCCACTCGCGCGGGCGCAGGTCCGGCAGCGTGGCGTTCTCCTCGTGCGCGACCGGCCCGTAGTAGACGCGCTGCACCATCCACAGCATGTAGACGGCCGACAGGATCACGCCCAGCCCGGCCACCACGACGAACCCGGGCGCCCACCGGAACGCGCCGAACAGGATCAGGAACTCGCCCACGAACCCGTTGAGGCCGGGCAGCCCGATGGACGCCAGCGTGATGATCAGGAAGGCCGCCGTCAGCCGGGGCGCCACCGCCTTCAACCCGCCGTAGTCGGCGATGAGCCGCGTGTGCCGCCGGTCGGAGAGCATCCCGACCACGAGGAACAGGCCTCCGGTCGTGACGCCGTGCGCCAGCATCTGGTACACCGCGCCCTGCATCCCCTGGATGTTCATCGCGCAGATGCCGAGCACGACGAAGCCGAGGTGGCTCACCGACGAATAGGCCACCAGCTTCTTCATGTCGGGCTGCACCATCGCGACCAGGGCTCCGTAGACGATGCCGATTACCGCCAGCAGCGCCAGGGACGGCGCGAAGTAGGCGGCCGCCACCGGGAACAGCGGAAAGGCGAACCGCACCAGGCCGTAGGTGCCCATCTTGAGCAGCACGCCGGCCAGAATCACCGAGCCGGCGGTCGGCGCCTGCACGTGGGCGTCCGGCAGCCAGGTGTGGAACGGGAACAGCGGGACCTTGATCGCGAACGCCACGGTGAACGCGAGGAAGAACCAGAACTGCGTGCGCGGGGCGAGGCTGAGCGTCAGCATCTGCTCCAGGTCGAAGCTGTAGGACCCGGTGGTCACGCTGTGCAGGTACGCCAGGCCCAGGATCGCGACGAGCATCAGCACGCTCCCCGCCATCGTGTAGAGCATGAACTTCACGGCCGCGTACACCCGCTGGTCATACCCCCAGATCCCGATCAGGAAGTACATCGGGATGAGCATCGCGTCCCAGAACACGTAGAACAGGAACAGGTCGGTCGCGACGAAGACGCCGATCATCGCGGCCTCGAGCAGGAGCACGAACAGCGAAAACGCCGAGACGCTCCGCTCGACCGACTCCCAGGACGAGAGCAGCGCGATCGGCGTCAGGAACGCGGTCAGCACGACGAGCAGCAGGCTGATGCCGTCCACGCCCACGGCGTAGCTGATGCCGAACCGCGGAATCCACGGCACCCGCTCCACGAACTGGTACGCGGCCGTCGCCGGATCGAACCGGGCCCACAGCAGCAGGGCCAGCGCGAAGACGACCAGCGAGATGCCGAGCGCGAGCCAGCGCACGACGGCGTCGCGCTCGCCGCCGCGGTTGGGCACGAGGAGCAGCGCCAGGGCGCCCAGCGCGGGCACGGCAATCAGCAGGGTCAGCATCCCGTCACCGCCCCATCGGCCATGCGAACACGCTCGCCATGCTCCTGACGATCGGCTCGATCACCGGGTAGTAGCCGAGCACCAGGATCACTCCGGCCAGGACGAAGCCGGCGTAGGTGCGCACCGACCCGCTCTGGATCCGCCGCAGCGTCGTCGCGGCGGCCGACACGGTCGTCCCGACGCCGTTGACGGCGCCGTCGATCAGCCGCACGTCGAGCCCGCGCCACAACCCCACCTGCGACAGGGCCACGAGGGGGCGTACGATCGCGGCGTCGTAGATCTGGTCCACGTAGTACTTGTTCAGCAGCAGCCGGTACACCGGGCCGGCCCGCTCGGCAATCGCGGCCGCGCGATCGCGCCGGCCGAGCCAGAACCACGCGGCCATCCCGATGCCGAAGAGCGCCAACGCGCTCGACACCCCCATCAGGTTCAACTCCAGACGCGTCGCGTCCGCACCGTGCCCGCCGCCATGGTCGTCTGCGGCGTCGTCCGCGGTCTCGTGATCGGCCACCGTCGCCGTCGAGGCGGTGAATGCCGGTTCGAGCCAGCTGTGGAGGCGGTTCCCGCCCCCGAGCGCGTGCGGCACGCCGACGTAGCCGGCGGCCACCGATCCGAGCGCGAGCAACAGGAGCGCCAGCGCCATGGCCGGCGGCGCATCGTGCAGATGTCCCCCGTGGTCGCGGGCATGGCCGCCACCGTGCGCGTGAGCGTCGACATCCCGAGGCGCCGCCGAGGCGGCCTCGCCGGAGCCTTGGCGAAGGCGGGTGCCGTGGAACGTCAGGAACACCAGGCGGAACATGTACGCCGCCGTCAGCAGCGAGGTCAGCGCCCCGACGATCCAGAGCACCACGTGCCCCCGCGCGAAGGTCTCGAACAGGATTGCGTCCTTGCTGAAGAAGCCCGCCAGGCCGGGCACGCCGGCAATCGCCAGCGCCCCGACAACGAAGGTCCAGTACGTGATCGGCAGCTCGCGGCGGAGTCCGCCCATGCGGCGGATGTCCTGCTCCCCGCCCAGGGCGTGAATCACCGCCCCCGAGCCGAGGAACAGCAGCGCCTTGAAGAAGGCGTGCGTGTAGAGGTGGAAGATGCCCGCGCCGAAGGCGCCCACCCCCATCGCCAGGAACATGTAGCCGAGCTGCGACACGGTGGAGTACGCGAGCACTCGCTTGATGTCGGTCTGCACGAGACCGATCGTCCCGGCGAACAGCGCCGTGGCCGCGCCGACGACCGCCACGATCACCAGCACGTCAGGCGTGTGGCTGAAGAGCACGGCGTTGCGCCCGATCATGTACACGCCGGCGGTCACCATCGTCGTCGCGTGGATCAGGGCCGACACCGGCGTCGGCCCTTCCATGGCATCCGGGAGCCACGTGTGGAGCGGTATCTGCGCCGACTTGCCCGTCGCCCCGATGAAGAGCAGCAGCGTCACGATCGACAGCGCGCCGAATCCGGTTTCAGGCGCCTGCGGCGCCACGGCGCGGGCCACCGCCTGGAAGTCCAGCGTGCCCACGTGCGCGAGCAGCAGCAGCATGCCCAGGACGAAGGCGTAGTCGCCGACGCGGTTCACGACGAACGCCTTCCTGCCGGCGTCGGACGCCGACTTCTTCGTGAACCAGAAGCCGATCAGCAGGTACGAGCAGAGACCGACCCCCTCCCAGCCGACGAACATCACCGGGAAGCTGGACCCGAGCACGAGCACCAGCATGAAGGCGGCGAACAGGTTCAGGTACGAGAAGTAGCGCGCGAACGCCGCGTCCGGCTCCTCGTGCATGTACGCGATCGAGTAGACGTGGATGAGCGACCCGATGCCGGTGATGACGAGCACCATCACCGCCGACAGCGTGTCCAGCCGGAACGCGAGGTCGATCGCGATGTCCCCGGACGCGATCCACGAGTAGAAGGTCTCGGAGATGGCGAAGGCGCCGGGGTCGAGCCCGGCCAGGCGCCGGACGGCCGCCGCCGCCACGGCGAACGACGCCAGCATCGCCAGCGACGCCACGCCGCCCGACACGCCCTTCGGCAGCCGGCGCCCCAGCGTCGCGTTGACGAGGAACCCGGCGAACGGCAGCAGGGGAATCAGCGACAGCACCGGAACATCCAGGCCAACGGAACGGACGCCCTCACCATCGGAGCGACGTGAACCCGTCCGGGTTCAGCGATTCCCTGTGCCGGAACAGCGCCACCACCAGCGCCAGGCCGACCGCCGCCTCGGCGGCGGCGACGGTCATCACGAACGCCACGATGATCTGGCCGTCCACCGTGCCGATCTGCCGGCCGAAGGCGACGAACGTCAGGTTCACGGCGTTCAGCATGATCTCGATCGACAGGAGCACCGTGATCAGGTTCCGGCGCATGAAGACGCCGGCCGTGCCGATGCCGAACAGCACGGCCGACACGAGCAGGTAGTTGCCCAGCGGGATCATCGCGATCCCTCGCGATGCGCCAGGTACACGCCGCCCACCAGCGCCGCCAGGATCAGCACGGACGTCGCCTCGAAGGCGAAGACGTAGTCGCTGAACATCACCTGGCCGATGGTGCGCACGGAGGCGAGGCTGCTCGTGTCACCGGTGAACGCCCCGAGCGTCCCGCTCCGGACCAGGGCCCAGCCGAGCTCGACGACCAGCAGCGCCGCCAGGATCGCGCCGAGCCGCGCCAGCCCGGGGCGGCGGAGCGGGTGCGTCCGGTCCCATTCCGACGCGTCCTCGCGCGGCTGGTTCAGCAGCATGACGACGTAGAGGAAGAGCACCATCACCGCGCCGGCGTAGACGATGATCTGGGTCACGGCGACGAACGGGGCGTCGAGCTGCACGTACAGCCCCGCGCTCGCCCCGAAGGAGGCCACCAGCAGCAGCACGCTGTACATCGGGTTCCGCTGTCCGATCACGAGCGCCGACGCGAGGATCGCGACGAGGGAGAACGCGTAGAAGAGCAGCCACTCACCCATTGACGGACAGCACCCCCACCGCCGTGAGCAACAGGTTGAGCACCGCGAGCGGCAGCAGCCCCTTCCACCCGAACTGCATGAGCTGATCGTAGCGGTAGCGCGGCAGCGTCCAGCGGATCCAGACGTAGAAGAACAGCAGCGCGCCGACCTTGATCAGGAACCAGATCCAGCCGTACGCCGGCGGGATGAACGGCCCGTGCCAGCCGCCGAGGAACAGGCTCGTGGCCACGGCCGACACGGTGACCATGTTGATGTACTCCGCCATGAAGAACAGGGCGAAGCGCATCGAGCTGTACTCGGTGAAGTAGCCGGCCACCAGCTCCTGCTC